>Ga0213876_10001115_pt1 | contig 17154 bp, 16 predicted proteins | sample BarmaccomBMRX_R9_FD_160113 | JGI IMG/M metagenome (GOLD analysis project Ga0213876, IMG submission 160113) | Root-associated microbial communities from Barbacenia macrantha in rupestrian grasslands, the National Park of Serra do Cipo, Brazil - RX_R9 | ecosystem: Host-associated > Plants > Roots... | reverse complement strand
AAGCGCGTGGCGCTTGACGGTTTTCACTTTCGGCCACAATCGTGACTTGAGCGAACGCCCGAAAGCTGCCCCGGATATATTTTCATGGTAGGTTGTCCTCGCCAAGATGGCGATCGCCCTTCAAGAAATCGCGGGTTCGCGCGATGATCGCAAAAGATCTTTCCTCGCGCAAAGCTGTTCGCGACGAGCAAATCGTCGAGAACACTGATGATGCGGTCGAAGCGACTTCGTTGGATAGCTTTCCGGCAAGCGATCCGCCAAGCTGGACGCCCATCATCGGGAGTGGAGCACCAAGCCTCGACCGCAGAACCAAAGGGGGCGCTACAAAAAGAACGACGCGGACGACGTCGCGTAAGAGGCGCTTGGGATGAACAAGAACGGATAGGCTCGCGCTGCGCTCTTCTTGGTGACGCACGACTTGTTATTGCCTGCAAGGTGGCGTCCCGACGGCCAGTCGGCGTCAAGCAGCTGGTGAGGATTGCCTTGCGGAGCCGCCTTCCACAGCAAGCTTGGCAACGCTGCTCGCCGAAGGGGGCGGCAAGCTTCATGCTTTCATGATCTGTGATTGAGAAGTTGGCAATTATTGCGGCAAGATCGGAAAACCGGATTCATCACCTCGCCGCCGCCAAGTTCAGGTTGGTTGCGTAGAATCGGGAAGCCGTCCAAGAAACAGAATAAAGCCAATAGATTGCGAGCTCATGCATGGACATCCTGGTGACCGGCGGCACGGGGCAAGTGGGATTGGAGCTCAGACGCCATGCCTGGCCTGAAGGCGCAAGAGTGCACTTTCCCGATCGCGCCGAGCTTGACCTTGCGCAATCGAAGGACATCGCGCGGATCATCGCCTCGCGCTCCTGGTCGGTCGTGATCAACACGGCGGCGTTCACGGCCGTCGACAAGGCCGAGACCGAAGTGGACGCGGCGTTCGCACTCAATGCGCGCGCGCCGGCGGTGCTCGCCATCGAGACCGCGAAAGCGCAGATTCCGCTCGTGCATGTCTCGACGGATTACGTCTTCTCCGGATCAAAACCTGAGCCTTACGTCGAGGATGATGCGATCGGCCCGCTTTGTGTCTATGGCACCAGCAAGGAAGCCGGTGAGCGCGGAGTGCGCGGCGCCAATCCGCGCCACGCCATCGTCCGCACCGCCTGGGTGGTGAGTGAGCATCGAGCGAACTTCCTCAAGACGATGCTGCGTCTCTCGCGCGAGCGCGAGCGGCTCAAGGTGGTCGTGGATCAGTGTGGCTCACCCACCTCGGCGCGGGACCTTGCCGGCGGCTTGGCCCGCGTGGCGCTGGCACTCGCGGAAGATCGCTCCGCCCCAGCCGGCACTTTCCATCTGGTGAACGCAGGCGAGACGAGTTGGCACGGATTCGCCGTCGAGATCATGCGGCTCGCCTTCAAAGCTGACGGTAAACGGCCCATTGTCGACCCCATCCCGACGTCCGCATTTCCGACCCCGGCGAAAAGGCCTGCCAATTCGCGCCTTGCGACGGCGAAGATCGAGAAGGCGTATGGCATCAAGCTTCGGCCGTGGCCGGAGGCGGTCGCTGAGATCGTCGCGGCGCTCGAGAGCTGATCTCTAATTTAAGCTCCAACGCGAAGCGCGTCGCAACGCGAATTGCGCAGAGCAAGCTCGCGCTTGAACCGCGGCGAGGTTTGAGTAGTGTGAACGCCAACTTCAGTGAAATTCGGATGTCGCCTTGAGCGTCCGAGGGAGGATGAGATGACGCGCCTATTGGGATTGAAGCTTGCGGTTATGGCAATCGGCCTTGCGGCCACGACGGCGAAGGCGGATGAAATCACGATTGCAATCGTCGGGCCCATGTCAGGCCCGGTCGCGGCCATCGGCGAGCAATTCAAGCGCGGCGCCCAGGCTGGGGTCGAGGCGGTGAACGCGGCCGGGGGAATCAACGGCAAGATGGTCAAGCTCGACGTCGAGGACGATGTCTGCGATCCGAAGCAGGCCGTCGCCGTCGCCAACCGCCTTGCGGGCCTGCACGTCAAATTCGTGGACGGACACGCCTGTTCCGGTTCGTCCATTCCGGCCTCCGGTGTCTATGCCGAGAACAACATTTTGATGATGACTCCTTCCTCGAGCAATCCGCTCCTCACCGATGAAGCCGCCAAGAATAAATGGTCCACGATCATGCGGCTTTACGGCCGCGACGACGCGCAGGGCGAGTTCATCGGGCCGTGGATCGCCGAGAAATACAAAGGCAAGAAGATCGTCATCCTCCATGACAAGTCAGCCTACGGTCAGGGGCTCGCGACCGCTGTCAAATCCGCGCTCAATAGCGCCGGTACGAAGGAAGTTCTCTTCGACAGCATCAATCCCGGCGAGAAGGATTATGGCGCGCTGGTCAGCAAGCTGAAGGCGCTCGGTGCCGAGTTCGTCTATTTCGGCGGTTATCACCCCGAGGCAGGCCTTATCCTGCGCCAGGCAGCCGACCAGGGGTTGAAGTTCACCCTCATGATGGGAGATTCGCTCGCGACGCCCGAGTTTTGGCAGATCTCGGGGCCGGCAGGCGAGGGGACTTTGTTCACCTTCCCCTCCGATCCGCAGAGCCGGCCCTCCGCCGTCAAGGCCGTCGCGGACATGAAGAAGGCAGGGTTCGTGCCCGAAGGCTTCACGCTCTTCTCCTACGCCGTAATCCAGGCGATGGCCGAAGGCATGAAGCGCACGAACAGCGAGGATCCGGTGAAGGTCGCGGCTGCGCTCAAGAGCGGACCGCCGGTCGAAACCGTGGTCGGCCCGGTTTCCTTCGATCAGAAAGGCGATTTGAAAAACGCGACCTACGACATCAACGTCTGGCACGACGGCAAATACGCAAAGCTTCAGTAAGCGCCAAGAAGATTTTCCTCGACCTCGCGCTCGATGCGAGCGCGAGGTCGAGGAAATTTTGCGCCCAATTGTGAGAGCCCGATTAGCGGAAGGTTTTCGACGACATGATGATCCTGCGTTCCAGCCCTGCCTCTCCTTTTGGTCGTAAAATACGGATTGCGGCCGCTCTCCTCGACCTTGCCGATCGCATCAGCGTGGTTCAGGCCGATACCGGCAAACCCGATGATCCTTTGCGCAAGGACAACCCGCTCGGTAAACTCCCTGTGCTCGTGCCGGAAGGCGGCAAGCCCATCTACGATTCGCGCGTCATCCTGGAATACCTCGATTATCTCGCGGGTGCGGGCAAGATTTTCCCGAATGGTTCGCGGCGCTTCGAGGTGCTCACCTTGCAGGCGCTCGCCGATGGCATCCTCGATGCATCGATCCTGCGGGTTTATGAAGTTCGCATGCGCTCGGAAGATAAGCGTGAAGCGAACTGGGTTGCCTATCAGGCGGACAAAGTGGCGCGCGGCTTGCGCGTTCTCGAGGCCAACCCGCCGGCGCTTTCCAGCGGCATTCCCGATGCGGGACAGATCCCGCTCGCTTGCGCGCTCGGATATCAGGATCTCCGCTTTGAAGGAAAATGGCGGGAAGGCCATCCCAATCTCGTTGCCTGGCTCGACGCTTTCGCCAAGGCCGTGCCCGCTTTCGAGGAGACCCGCTTCACGGGGTAGCACGGTCGAGATGCTTCAAGACTGAAGCGGGTTTTCGCCGCGATCCGTGGATATCGTTGGCGCCGCAACCAAGGAGGCTAGATCCGTGCAGACACGACAGCTTGGCGCCTCGGGTCCACGCGTTTCGACGCTCGGTCTCGGCTGCATGGGCATGTCGGATTTCTACGGTCCGGCCGATCGGGCCGAAGGCATCGAGACGATTCACGCCGCACTCGATGCGGGCATCAATCTTCTCGACACCGGCGATTTCTACGGCATGGGTCACAACGAAATGCTCATTCGCGAAGCGCTGGCCGAAAGGGCGCGCGGCGAGATCGTGATCAGCGTCAAATTCGGCGCACTCCGCGATGTCGGCGGGAATTTCGCCGGCGTCGACACGCGCCCGGTGGCGATCAGGAATTTCCTCGCCTACACACTGCGTCGTCTGGGCACCGATTACGTCGACATCTACCGGCCGGCGCGCCTCGATCCGAGTGTGCCGATCGAGGAGACAGTCGGTGCGATCGCGGATCTGGTGAAGGCTGGGCATGTGCGCCATATCGGACTTTCCGAGGTCAGCGCCGCGACGCTTCGGCGGGCGCGAGCCGTGCACCCCATCTGCGATCTGCAAATCGAATATGCGCTCGTCTCGCGCGGCATCGAAGCCGAAATCCTTCCCACCTGCCGAGAGCTCGGCATTGGGATCACAGCCTATGGCGTGCTGGCACGCGGCTTGATCAGCGGTCATTGGTCAAAGGAAAGAGCGGCGGCCGCGGGCGACTTTCGCTCCCGCAATCCGCGCTTCGGCGCGGAAAATATCGACCGCAATCTCGCCCTCGTGGAAAGGCTACGCACGACCGCTCGAGCAAGGGGCATGAGCGTCGCCGAGCTCGCCATCGCCTGGGTGTTGTCGCGCGGCTCGGACATTGTGCCGCTCATCGGGGCGCGCCGATGCTCTCAGCTCGACGAGGCGCTGCGAGCGCTCGCGGCGCATCTATCGGTGGAAGATCTCTCTGAGATCGAACGCGCCGCCCCTCCCGGCGCGATCGCAGGCGAGCGCTACGATCCTCGCCAGATGGCGGCTCTCGACAGCGAGCGGGGTGCGAATGATCAAGCGTGGGATCGAAAGACGCGAAGACGTGCACCCGCCTATACTACCGCGCGCGGATCACGCGTGCTTGCCGCTCTCGAACGCATTTTTCGCACATGGGTTGTCGTCTTCCCAGAAAAAGCACTCGCGCAAAATCCATATCCCCGCGACATCGTTTTTTACGGAACGAGAAAATCGCATCAAACGCTGCTTCAATGAACGCAAACATTTTCGCGTCGCAACCCGCTTCGATCTTGCGCGCGCTGTGCACTTTCTCGCAGCATCCATTTCGCCATCGTTATGATCTGGTCCGATGAATGTCGGATCGCCTAAAAGGATCCAAGCATCGAACCCAACAGGATAACGACAGCCAAGGCGATGATCGGCCCCACGATGTTGGCCATCGCGATGTCGAAGTAACTCTGGCGGTGGGTCGAGCCGCAGACCGCAAGTAGTGTCACGACAGCGCCATTGTGAGGCAGGCTGTCCAGTGTGCCGGAGCCGATCACAGCAATGCGGTGCATGAGTGCGGGCTGGATACCGGTCGTCTGGGCGATTTGCAGGTAGGTCTCTCCAAGAGCATCGAGCGCAATCGTCAACCCACCGGACGCCGATCCCGTTAGGGCAGCAAGCACGTTCGTAGCGATCGCAAGCGATACGAGAGGTCCGCCCGATATCGATAGCACCCAGTCGCGCACTGCTTCGAAGGAGGGCAACGCGGCGACAACGGCGCCGAAGCCAACCAAGCTGGCCACACTGAAGATGGGAAGCACCGAGGCGTTTGCGCCGGCATCCATGCTGGCGCGCAGATTCGGCAATCGGGCTCGATGGAGGACGACAAGTGTGGCGGTCGCGGCTGCGAGCGCGACGGCGACCGACCAGACTCCAGCAACGCCAGCAAGGGATGTGCGGCCCCAGCGCTCTTCTGCGAGAAACGAGAAGTCGAGACGGGGCAGGACAAGCAGCGACATCAGCAGGTTCACGCCAATAACGACGACGAGCGGGGCGATCGCGTAGCCGATCGACGGCGGCGCGGCGCTGTGTTTGCCATGTGCTATCTCAGCCGGGTCGAACTCATGAGAGGATGTCGCGCGTTCACGAATGAATTGATCGTCCGCGGCCGTGCCGCCGCCGAGTTCCGGTTGTGCGCCGTAGCCTTCACCGGATTTGCGCGCCGCCGCCTCGGCACGCCCGAGCCACAATAGGCCGAACACCAGCATGACCGTCGAGGCAATGATCCCCAATCCCGGCGCTGCAAATGGCGTGGTCCCGAAGAAGGGCATGGGAATCGTGTTTTGTATGGCCGGCGTTCCGGGCATTGCAGACATCGTGAACGTGGACGTGCCCAGCGCGATCGTAGCCGGCATAAGCCGGCGCGGGATGTTGGCTGCACGGAACAACTCCTGCGCCATCGGCGCCAAGACGAAAAAGGCGATGAAAAGGCTAACGCCACCGTAGGTGACGAGAGCGCCCGCAAGCACGACGGCGAGGATGGCGCGCCGATGCCCGAGTTTGCCGTTCATGAAATGCGCGATCGCTTGCACCGATCCGCTGTCGTCCATCAGCTTACCGAACAGCGCTCCGAGCAAAAATATGGGGAAGAATTGTGCGATGAACTGTGCGGCACTGCCCATGAAAGTCTGCGTCCAGTGGGCGAGCAGGGGCTCTCCGGCGAAAGCCGCGGCGATGAGTGCAGCGGCTGGTGCGAGGAGCAGCACGCTCCAGCCGCGGAATGAAAGCCAGATGAGAAGACCAAGCGCAGCTACGATTCCGACGAGTCCCATTCGTCAAACCTGCTGCAACAGCACGTTCAGATCCATCGAAGAGCGCTTGCCGATATTCTTGCTGTCCGATGTCAGGAAAGTCTCGGCAGCACGGCGTCCCTCCTCGCGGAGCATGCAAAGGAAGTCCCATTCGGCGTTGAACTTCGAGGATGCACCAAGCTCGGCAAGAACCTTGCTCGAGATGAGATGAATGCGCATTTTGGCCCATTTGCGTCCCTCGGAGCTCCCCGGGTCCGCCACCTGCCGCAACAACGCGATCATGCGCAGTTCCTTGAGCAGGGTGGCATTGAACGAAACTTCGTTTAGCCGGTCGAGGATTTCGCGCGCGGAGCGTGGTGTCCCAGGTCGTTCGATCGGATTGACCGCGACGAGAAGCGTATCTTGCGACTCGCAATCGCGCACGAGTGGCGAGATCGTCGGATTGCCAGAATAGCCGCCGTCCCAATAAGGCTCGCCATCGATCTCAATCGCGTGGAATAGAGTTGGCAGGCAGGCGGATGCAAGCAAGACATCCGGCGTAAGCTCGGAGTTTCGAAACACACGTCCCCGGCCGGTGTGGACGTTCGTCGCGGTCACGAACAACCGGATCGGAGAGTTCGCGACCTGCGCAAAATCGACCGACTCGGCAAGCGTTTTGCGCAGAGGGTTGGCGCCTGCAAAATTCAGGTCATAAGGCGAGAGGACCCGGCTCGCCAAATCGAAAGCGAGGTAGAATGGTGATGTATCCAGGGTCCAGCGTCCGAGGAACATGTCCAGGGGGCTTCGCCGGATGGGACTCAGCTGCGCCGAGTCGGCGACCCGCCGCCAGAACGCGCTCAGTGCGGATTTGGCGCCTGCGGCTCCGTCAGCAGCAAAACCGCTGGCCAGCACGACGGCATTCATCGCGCCGGCCGACGTGCCGGATATTCCCTCGATGCGCAACCGCGGCTCCTCCAGGAGCCTGTCGAGCACCCCCCAGGTGAATGCGCCATGCGATCCACCGCCCTGCAGCGCGAGATCGATCAGCACGGGATCGCGCGCTCTACGGACGCGTCGTCTTTGCGGTTCCTTCACGGGCTTGGTCGCCATTGCGGACTTCAGCCGCTCCCATGATTTATAGCGCCACGCCGAACTTGAATTCAGCAAAGTCGCGACGCACCAGATGGCTTCAGCATGGCCAAGATCCTGAAGCATATTGCGGCAGCGTCGCCAAGCAAAGCTGCTCCTGCTCGGCATCCCCGCGCGCAGGTGAGAAGGTCGATGAGTGGGTCGACAAAGTAATGGGAGTGCAGCCGCAGTAATCCAGACGCGAAACCTAGTGGGCGCGACCGGTCGGTGGGTATCGGTCGCGCCGCCTCGCGCCAAACACGGGAACTAATTTTTTGCGGCTTTGGAAATCAACAGCTCGCCCTGGCGCGTTCACCCCAATGCGCAGATACACCCGCCTGGATCATGTCATGTGATCCGAGATTCGAGTCCAATCCTGTCTAGGTCTCAACCAGCTTGGCGCGAAGACGCGAGAATTCCTGGTCTGTAATGGTCCCGGATTTCTTGAGCCGATCGAGTTTCTCGATTTCGTCAGCAACACTGAAGCCGAGTGTCCGGCGCAGCTCGTCTCGCGTGTGTTGAGCCTGCTGCGCATTGCGCTGCGCCATGCCCCGTCCTTGTGTGATCAAATAGATCAATACGCCGAGATACGACGTCAAGATCACAACGATTACCCAGGCCGCCTTGCCCCATCCAGAAATGTCGTGGCGTCGAAAAAGATCGCCAAAGATCGTGATAAGTAACCAAAACCATATGACGAAGGCGAAAATCGTCACCACGTCCGTGAGGAAGTTGGTGAAACTGAAGCCACCTTCAAATAACATGACGTCCCCCTCATTCGCGATCTGCGACGGAATCAATCACTACGCCAAAGGCGCGAAATGGAAAAGCCCCGTGGAGCGCAGCATCTTTCCAGGACCGCTCCGCGAGTGCTTGGATTATTCGCAAGAACGCGCGCTTTGACTCGCTCGCAACTACGCTCGACGATGGTGAAGCAGCCCGCGTCCGCTCAATGTCGATGCGCTGCTCCGCTGGCGAAAGCAACCTTTTGCGCCTCGCTCGCCTCTTTCTGATAGCGCGTCCGCCATTCCTCGTAAGGCATGCCGTAGACAAGCGCGCGGCTCTCCTCTTTGGAGAGCGGTTTGCCGGCGGCATCGGCCGCGTCTTTCAACCAATTCGAGAGACAGTTGCGGCAAAAGCCCGCTAGGTTCATCAAATCGATGTTCTGCACATCGGTGCGCTCGCGCAAATGCCCAACGAGCCGGCGGTACACAGCGGACTCGAGTGTAGCCATGAGATCGGCAAGAGGAGCCTGCGCTTGCTTGCCGCTTGCCTGCCGGCGACTGGCGCGGCTCACATGCGGCACGAGCCGATGAACGCCTGTGTCGCGTAGTGTAGGGCGCAGTGCGGCGGCGAGGCGCTCGCCCCATGCTCTGGCCTTCTCCTTTGTATCGATCAGATCTTGGCGGATCTCGACGAGAACATTGGGCAGGCCGCGGCTGCCCGTGTGGCGATCGAGCGTGTCGCCCTCGAGTGCACCGTCATAGGGTTCGTTTGCGCCAACAACGAGGTCGCCAGAAGCGGACAAGGTCGCGATCAGCGGCTTGGCAATCCGTTCATCGCTGTCCCACAACAGGCCGCAATGCCAGGGTCTCGCCTTGCCCTTCATCGCGGGCGTGAAGCTGTGGATCGAGATCACGGCTGGCACGACATCGGCCTCGAGGCTCGCCCCGATCGCGGTCGTGATCGCCCGGTCGTAAGGGACGTAGAAGCGTTCAAGCCTGGCTTCGATATCGGCATCATCGATGTTTGCGTTTCCGGGGATCACCGCGCCATCGGCAATGCGCATGACGAGGGTCGGATCGTCCCGCCCGCGATTGGGATCGATCAGAAGGCGCGAGAAGCGCGACAGAATCGCCGGGGCGCCGAGCGCTGCGCTGAGGGTGCGCGCGACTTCGGCCGCGCCGATATCGTAGGCGATGTGGCGCTCGAGATCGGTTTGCGAAACTCCAAGACTGCCGAACTCGGCCGGAATGGCATTCGAAGCGTGATCACACAGAATCAGCGCGCCTGCGTTGATGTCGCCCGGGATCTGCTCGGGAGTTTCGATGGTCGCTTTCGTCATGACGCTTCAAATCCTCGACTTCGGAGAGCCGCCGCGAATGATCATCCCGCCGCGCGAAAGGCAAGTGTGGGCCTGGGTCGGGGGTGAAAGCTCAAGCGAGCGGTGTTCCGTTCTCGAAGCAATAGTAAAGCTTGGGAAATGAGCGCCGCAGCGCCACCGCCTCGGCTCGCACCCGCTCCGGCTCCTCACCTTCGACCACGATGCGGGCGATGAGTTCGGCAATTTTTGCCATCTCGACTTCCTTCATGCCGTAGCGGGTGACTTCGATCGTGCCCATGCGAAGTCCGCCGGGATAGTCCCAATCCTCCTTGCGGTCGGACGGCAGCAAATTCTTGTTAACGATAATGTGGGCGCGCTCGAGCGTCTGCGCCACCTTCAGACCGCGGCCGAAGGCAGTCACGTCCGCGATCGCCTGATGTGTTGTGGTGAATCCCTTATGCGCGCCGAGCACGGGGATGCCGCGTTCGTGCAAATGCCGCGCCAGGGCTTTTGCGTTGGCGACGATCTGCGCCTGCAGCTTCTCGCCGAAAGCGAGGGCTTCGGCCGTCGCCATGGCGAGCGCGGCCACACGATTGACCTGGTGCGTTGCCGCCCAGACGGGGAAGATCGCGGTGGTGACCGGCCTTGTGATCTCGGGATCGTCCCACACGATGATGCCAGATTGGGGACCGGAGAAGGTCTTGCCGGCCGAGCCCGTCATGATGTCGGCGCCTTCCCGCAAGGGATCCTGGAATTGGCCCCCGCCGATGAGGCCCAGTTGATGGGCGGCATCGAAGAACAGCCTGCCACCCCATTCGCCGATCACTTCCTTCATCTCCACAACCGGCTGCGGAAACAATGTCATGGAAAGGCCAAGGGCGACGAGCTTCGGCCGGACCAAGGGTGCGATGTTGCGAAACAGGTCGATATCGACAACGAGCTCTTGCGGATCGAAAGGAATATCGACGATCTTGCGGCCCATCGCGCCGGCAGGACCATCCATGCGGTTCGACGAATGGCCGCCGACCGGCTGAGCCGCGGACATGATCACGTCGCCCGGCTCGCTGAGCGCGGTGTAGACGACGGCGTTGCCGATCATCGAGGCACATAGCCGATGATCGGCATAAGCGCAGCGAAAGTGCTTTTTCAGAAGCTCGACGCAAAGCGCCTCGACTTCGTCGATATGGCGCGTGCCGGCAAACCAGCGGTTCACCTTTCCGATATGGCCTTCCGCCGCACGTGTGCCGATCTCGGCCGACAGGAGAGCGCGCACCGTGGGGCTCGTCGGCGCCTCTGGCGCGAGAAGGTTGATGCATTCCTCCCCTCGCCAGGCGGCGTTTCGCGCTACCGCTTCTTGAATTTTTTGGCCCATCTCACGCGCGTCGGCGCACGCTTCGATGAGGTCACGCGCGGCAGAAAGCGCATCGTTGTCATGAATTTCAAGACGGTTCGGGCGTTCGGGGCGATTCATCGAGCTCTCCTTCGGGGATGCCGCTCTCCTGGGTCGACTTGAATACTTTACGAGCTTCAGCCTTTCGCGCATCAAAAACGAGACCCGCATCCGTTCGACTGAAGCTCGGCGCGTCGGCCCTCGCTTGCCGGCGCACCGCGCTTGCGCGCTCTGCGCGCTCGATTAAGTTCAAGAGTTGCCGACGCCCCGCCGGCCCAGATCCCAGGAGTGCGTCATGTTGAATCTGTCCGAAATTATGCAGTCGGCCCAAGGCGGCCAAGCCATCCCCAATATTTCAAAGCAATTCGGGTTGACGCCTGAGCAAACTCAAGCCGCCATTAACGCTCTTCTTCCTGCTTTTTCAGTGGGCTTGCAGAATCAGGCCCAAAACATGGGTTCGTTGTCGCAAATTATCGGCGCAATGCTGGGAGGCCAACACGCAACCACCTTCGATGATCCGAGCTCCCACCTCAACCAGCAGACCGTGAGCGCCGGCAATGACGTTCTCGGCCAGCTCTTCGGCCCTGGCCAGGCGACGTCGGCGATCGTGCAGCAGGTCTCGAAGGCGACAGGCATCAACCCGGGCACGCTCATGGCGATGATGCCGATCATCGCGAGCATGCTCATGAGCGGGATGTTCAAATCCGCCACGAACCAGGGTCTCGGCGGCCTTCTGGGACAACTCGCTTCAAGTGCCTTCGGTGGTGCCGCCGGCACGATGCCCGCGGCGCAAGCGCAGCCGGCAGGAGGAGAACTCGGCGGCATCTTGAGCAACGTCGTGGGAAACATGATGCATGGTGTTCAGCCGGGTGGAGGGGCCGCTGCGCCACAATCCGGAGCTCCCGCGAGCGGCGTGCCGGGCATGAACCCCGCGATGCAAGCGGGGCTCGAAGTCTTGACTGGGATGTTCAAGACGGGAGCACAGGTGCAGAGCGCGCATATGTCAGCGGTGCAGGACATCCTCAATGCTTACATGAGAGGCGTGAGCGGCAAAGGTTCATGAAAACGCTCATTGCGGAGCTTTGTGGTTACACTCTCGCACGATACCCATTTCGACCGCGGGCACGAAGATCGGGGAATAAGACGCCCGGGCGTGCGTGCAGCGATTGTCGCGAATTCAGATCTCCGCCTCGGTGAAGATGGGGTCGATCTTCTCGCCCCATTGCTTGTGATAGGCCTCGAGCCAAACTTCGGCCGAGCTTCGCTTGCGCTCGACGAAGCTTTCGAGCGGCGCGAGATAGCGTGTCTCATCGAAGCTGTGGTGGTCGCGGCGGGCGCGCTGCTTCAGTCCAGCGCGCGACAAATCGAGGGCCTGGCGGGCAAGATCGTTCACGATCCCTCCGCGAAAGGGGGCGCAGAGCGCCAATTTGGGCACGGCGTCCCGCATCGCTTGGCGCTCGGAGGCGGTCCAATCCTTCACGAGCTCGTAAGCGGCATCGAGGCTCGTTTCGTCATAGAGTAATCCCACCCAGAATGCGGGCAATGCGAGGATATGGGCGGGTAAGCCGCAATCGGCGCCGCGCATCTCGAGATAGCGCTTGAGCCGCACTTCCGGGAACAAGGTGCCGATGTGGTTCACCCAGTCCGACATCGTGGCGCGCTCGCCCGGAAGCGCCTCGAGCTTGCCGGCTAGCAGGTCGCGGAAAGAAGCCCCCGCTACATTGTGATAGGTGTCGTCTCGCTTGACGAAATACATCGGCACATCGAGCGCGTAATCGACGTAGCGCTCGAACCCCATCCCGTCCTCGAAAACGAACGGCACCATGCCGGAACGCTGGTTGTCGGTGTCGCGCCAGATTTCCGAGCGCATGGACAGATAACCGTTCGGCCTTCCTTCCGAGAACGGCGAATTGGCGAAGAGCGCGGTCGCCACGGGCTGCAAAGCAATCGACACCCTGAGCTTCTTCACCATGTCGGCTTCGGAAGAAAAGTCGAGGTTGACCTGCACGGTCGCGGTGCGCAGCATCATGTCGAGTCCGCGCCCGCCGACCGTCGGCATATAAGCGCGCATAATGTCGTAGCGTTGCTTTGGCATGATCGGCGTCTGGGCGCGCGTCCATGTCGGGGAGTGACCCAGCCCAAGAAACGCCACGCCGATGGGACGGGCGACCACATGCAGCCGGTCGAGATGATCCTTGAGCTCGAGCTCGGTGTCGTGAACCGTCTCGAGCGGTGCGCCGGACAATTCGAATTGACCGCCCGGCTCGAGTGAGATCGCCCCTAGGCCCGCTCCATCGGCAAGGCCAATGAGCTTGTCGCCATCAAGGATCGGCTCCCATCCAAGGCTACCTTGCATGCCGGCAAGCAGCGCGCGAATGCCGCGTTCCCCCGCATAAGGCACGGGCGCATGGTCAGCCCGATAGAACGGAAATTTTTCATGCTCGGTGCCGATACGATACTCGCTCCTTGGCTTGCAGCCTTTCGCGATCCAGGCGACGAGCTGGTCGCGGCTCTCGATCGGCGTCGTGTCCGAGACGTCGCGCGCCATGCCGAACTGCTCCTCTTACGAATGATGCGAATGGGGCAATGTCGCTCGGCAAGCCGCTGATGCGATCACCCGCCCGCCTTGGGGAAAAATCTACATATGTGCTTCGCAAGGATGCCGCAATGTCGCCACGCGCCGAAGGGGCGGGAACACACGATCTCGTGTTCGCGCAAGAACATCGGGGCCGCCCGGCGTCATTCGAGATCAGGCTGGACCGCTGCCCCAATCCCCAAGGCACGCTTGCACGAGAGCGAGCGCCGCGACGGCCGCGGTGTCGGCGCGCATGATACGAGGTCCAAGCGAGAGGCGCAGCGTTTGCGGCCTTTGGAGAAGCGAGATGCGCTCCTCCTCGCCAAAGCCGCCTTCCGGACCGATGAGGACAGCGAGCGGGCCCCGTCGCGCCGTCCCGAGCATGCGAATGGGGTCGTGGCTTTCCGCGGCCTCGTCGCAGAAAATCAAGAGACGGGAGGGCTCGAGCCCGCCGACCGCCTTTCCCAGCGCGAGCGGGCGCGCTTCGAACTCGGGGACGGAAAGAATGCCGCATTGCTCTGCGGCCTCGACCATATTGGCCTGAAGCCGCGCCCCATTGACTTTGGCAACCTGCGTGTGGCGGGTGACCACGGGCACGAGCCGTGAAACGCCCATTTCAACCGCTTTTTGCACCATATAGTCGAAACGCGCTTGTTTAAGCGGCGCAAAGAGAAGGTGAAGATCGCCCGGCGACGTCTGTTGGCGCGTCGCGTTTACGAGTTCGAGCCTGGTCGTTCTTTTGCTTTGGCCGGCAATGCGAGCGAGCCATTCGCCGTGGCGCCCGTTGAAGACGCGAAGCGCCGCACCGGCGCCAAGGCGAAGTACGTGGCGAATATAATGGTCCTGCGGCTTCGAGAGTTCGACCTGTCGACCTTCGGCCAGATCGGCCTCGACGAAAAGCCTGCAGGCACCAAGGTCTTGTGCGCCCATGCCGTGCTGATCCTGTGCGGTGTCCGCGAGGTTGAGGGTGCGTCATGGCCGCGCGACCTCGTCAAGGCAAGCCAAACCCTTTCCCATCTCGGATTTCCAGCCGATTTTCGCCGGGCTGCTCCACCCCGATCGTGGGTAGCGCCCTCAATTGCGCCTTTTTTTCTTGCAACTTCCCCGCGCTCGAATGTTGGGTTTGACCGAATCCAAGCTCCTGCAGGTTGCGCCGCATCGCCGTGACCGTTAATGACCGCTCCGATTTGGGGAGGATCTTGATGCCAGCATCGATACGATTTTCACCGCATCTGCGCAGGCTTTTCGGCGCGACATTGTTCGCGACGCTCGCGCTTCCTCCCGCGGCGTTTGCACAGGTGTCATCGGATTGTCAGAAGGGGGGCGAACTCTTCAAGGCGCGGATCGTCTGGATCGAGAAGATCCAGGGGTTGCCGAGGAAAAAGACTGACCCGGTTACGGCCTGCACGCTTTTCAACAATCTCAGCAGCGCCAACGCGAAAGTGCTCGCCTGGGCCAAGGCCAACAAGGATTGGTGCGCGATCGAAGACACTCAAATCGCGGGTCTCGAGGCGGAATCGACCAATGTCGGGAATATCCGCGGCAAGGCATGTGCCGCCGCCGCGCAATACACAAAGCTGAAGGCCGAGGCCGAACGGGCGGCCAAGAATCGGGACAATGATGCGTTCAGCGTCGACATGCATTCCGATCCGCTCGCACCGCCTGTCAAGATACCCCCGAGCGCGCTGTGACCGCGACGGGCTCGCCGGCCCGTCTTCTCGACACCGCGCCAGGCACGCTCGCAGGACGATTTGCCCCCGGTTGGGCCCGTCCCTATGCGCGGCTCGCGCGGCTCGACCGCCCGATCGGCTGGCAGCTCCTGCTCTTGCCTTGCTGGTGGTCGGCGGCCCTCGCCGCCATCGCGGCGGAGAATCCTTGGCCCAATCCCTACCACCTCTTTCTTTTTCTCGTTGGCGCGATCGCGATGCGCGGTGCGGGTTCCGCCTGGAACGACTTTCTCGATCGAGACATCGATGCGAAAGTGGAGCGCACGCGCGATCGTCCTTTGCCGGCCGGCGAGGTGAGTGCGCGCGCAGCCTTGCTCTTCATGGCCGGTTTGGGCTTGCTCGGCGCCCTCGTGCTCGTGACGTTCAACGGGTTCAGCATTGGGCTTGGCCTGGCTTCGCTCGCGGTGGTCGCGGTCTACCCTTTGATGAAGCGCATCACCTTCTGGCCCCAGGCGGTGCTTGGGATTGCCTTCTCCTGGGGCGCCTTGATGGGGTGGGCCGCCTTGTTCGGCAGCCTCGATTGGCCGCCGCTTCTTTTGTACGCCGGCGCGATTGCCTGGACCATCGGCTACGACACCATCTACGCGCTGCAGGATTTGCGCGATGATTCGATCATCGGGGTGCGCTCCACTGCGCGGCTCTTTGGCGGTCGCGTCCGCCTCGCGGTCGGATCGTTTCAGACGCTGGCGGTTTTGCTCGTGAGCGTGTCTCTCTTTCTCGTTCGCGGGAATGTCTTCGGGTATCTCGGTTGTGCCGGTTTTGCGGCCCATCTTGCCTGGCAGACGGCTTCCATCGACGTCCACGATCCCGCGAAGGCGCTCACGCTCTTTCGCTCGAATTGGACGGCGGGCTTGATTCTGTTCGCCGGCCTCGTGGCGGATGCGCTCGTCGCCAGCGCGTAACAGGCGCTCGCGTGAGGCGAGCTCAGGCCTTTGCCATCGCTGCTCGTCCTGGTTTGCGTCGCATGAGGAAGCGCGGCCTGCGATTGGCGACGCATCTCCTGCGGCGACTTGGCGGCCGACGTCCAAGCGTCACGGCGCCGAGCTGCTGGTGCAAGAATTCCGTTTCGCCGTTCGCATGACAAAGAACCCCCGGCAGGCCAAGGGCCTGCGCCCATCCGCGCCAACGCGCCACGACTTCATCTTCGCCGAGGTCGCGAGCCAGAAGCACATCTTCGTGGCCCCCGACGGCGGCGAGCACGATCGCGTAGCCTTCAGAGGCTCGCAGGGGGGGCACCTTGAGCATGACGCCCTGAAACGCGGCTCGCGGTTCGCGGCACGTGATTTTCGCGCTGCCAAGTGAGCGCGTCACGACAAGCTCGCCCGTGGCTCCCGCGAAGGCTGTTCCGAACTCGAGGCGGCTTTGCCGCGCGCGCTTGATTTTTTCGCCAGCCGGGTCGGAACGGCTTGCACCCTCCGACCCGGCCCGCGGCCTGGCTACATCCGACATTCGACGCCCCTGTTGAAGGCTACCGGGCTTTGTTGCGAAGGCGCCCGGCGTTTGTTGACGTGATCTTGCGCGACAAACCGCTGGCGAAAGCTTAAGGGGCGTGGTTAAGACAAGGTGCTCGAGCTTTTTCAGGCCGGCTCGTCGAGTCTTGCTTGACGAAGGATTATCGAGCTTCTTCGAAAGGAAGCGAAATGTCTCCCAATGCGTCGCTCGGCGCGGCGATGTTCCACGCGGCGTTGCTGATGCTGATGCTCGTCGCACTCGCCATCTTCGTGATCAGCCGTCGGCGTGCCGCCGGCGTGGGAATCGGGGATGGCGGCAACAAGGCCCTGGCCCGAGCGATCCGCGTGCATGCCAACTTCGCCGAATATGCTCCGTTTGCAATCGCAGGGTATATTCTGCTCGCGCTCGCGGGTGTTTCGGCCGGCTTCATCCATGCGCTGGGGACCATTTTTCTCGTCGGACGCGTCGCT
>Ga0213876_10001114_pt1 | contig 17158 bp, 16 predicted proteins | sample BarmaccomBMRX_R9_FD_160113 | JGI IMG/M metagenome (GOLD analysis project Ga0213876, IMG submission 160113) | Root-associated microbial communities from Barbacenia macrantha in rupestrian grasslands, the National Park of Serra do Cipo, Brazil - RX_R9 | ecosystem: Host-associated > Plants > Roots... | reverse complement strand
AACGCCAGGCGTCGTACGGCGTCGAGCAGCTGTCGTGACGTCAGCCCGCCTGGCTCCGGCGTACCGGTGCCCGGCGCCATCCCTGGATCGACCACGTCGACGTCGATCGACAGGAACACACCGTCGCAGTCGTCGACGGCGCGCGTCTCCGCTTCGGTCAGGCACGCGTCGAGCCCGCGCTCGACGACCTCCGTCATCTCGAACCACCGCATGTCCTGCTCTGCCATCCACGCCAGCGTCGGCGGCTCCGGCCAGTACCCGCGGAGCCCGACCTGCAGGAAGCGATCGCCGCGCGCTGCGCCGCTCTCGATCAGCCGCCGCATCGGCGTGCCGTGCCCGTAGAGCGACCCCCACTGCTCCTCGCCGGTGTCGGCGTGCGCGTCGAAGTGGATCACCGACACGCGACCCTGGCCGTAGTGCCGGGCGCAGCCGGCGATGTCCGGCCAGGCGATCGTGTGGTCGCCACCGAGGATCACCGGAATCGCGCCGGCGCCGCACACCGCCGCGACCGCATCCTCCAACCGGTGCAGTGACAGCTCCGTCTCAGTCGGTGGCATCTCGATGTCGCCCGCGTCGAGCACCCGCAGGTCTTGCAACGGGTCGACGCCGAGGGCGAGATGCGGACGCGACCCGTCGTGTGGCAGGTAGTCGGTCGACCTGATCGCCATCGGCCCGAACCGCGCGCCAGACCGGTACGACGTACCGCTGTCGAACGGCGCACCGATGATCACCACGTCGGCACCGTCGTACGAGGCCGGATCGGTCAGGTCGCAGCGGCCGATGCCCAGGAAGGTGACGTCTGGGCCGTATTGGCTTGCCAATGTCGGACTAGCTGTCGAGGCTCGTCATCACGTGCTTGATGCGCGTGTAGTCCTCGAACCCGTACATCGACAGGTCCTTGCCGTAACCCGAGTGCTTGAACCCACCGTGCGGCATCTCGGCAACGATCGGGATGTGGGTGTTGATCCACACGCAGCCGAAGTCGAGCTGCTTGGCCATCCGCATCGCGCGCCCGTGGTCCTTGGTCCACACCGACGAGGCCAGGCCGTACTCGACCCCGTTCGCCCAGGCGAGCGCTTCGGCCTCCTCGGAGAACTTCTGCACCGTGATCACCGGGCCGAAGATCTCGTTCTGGACCATCTCGTCGTCTTGCTCGAGACCGGCTACCACGGTCGGCGAGTAGAAGTAACCGCGATCACCGACCCGCTCGCCGCCGGTCAGCACCGACGCATGCGACGGCTTGCGGTCGATGAATCCGCTGACTCGCTCGAGCTGGTTGGCGTTGTTCAGCGGCCCGAAGTCGGCCTCGACGTCGAGACCGCCAACTGTCTGCCCCTTGGCCTGCTCGACGAGGGCGTCGAGGAAGTCGTTGTGAACCTTGGGGCCAGCCAGCACGCGGGTCGAGGCCGTGCAGTCCTGACCGGCGTTGAAGTAACCCGCTACGGCGATCCCCTCCGCCGCCGCAGCGATGTCTGCGTCGTCGAACACGATGCACGGTGCCTTGCCACCGAGTTCGAGGTGCGTCCGTTTTAGATCCGCGGCGGCGGCCGCCGCGACTTCGCTGCCGGCGCGGACGCTTCCGGTGATCGACACCATCGCTGGTGCTTTGTGGGCCACCAACGCGCGGCCGGTGTCACGGTCGCCGCAGACGACGTTGAAGACTCCCGGCGGGAAGAACTCCTGCGCCAGCTCACCGAGCCACACCGTGGACGCAGGCGTGGTGTCCGACGGCTTGAGGACGGTCGCGTTCCCCGCGGCGATCGCGGGCGCGAACTTCCAGACCGCCATCATCGCCGGGTAGTTCCACGGGGTTACCTGGGCGCAGATGCCCACCGGCTCGCGGCGGATCATCGAGGTGAGCCCTGACATGTACTCCCCCGCGGCCCGACCCTCCAGATTTCGGGCCGCGCCGGCGAAGAACCGGATCTGGTCCACCATCGGAGGGATCTCCTCCGACATCGTCAGCGCGACCGGCTTCCCGGTGTTCTTGCACTCGATGTCGACGAGTTCCTTCGCCCGCTGCTCGATCGCGTCGGCGAAGCGGAACAAGGCGAGCTGCCGCTCCGACGGGGTCTTCTCCCGCCAGACCTCGAAGCCTTTCGCTGCTGCCGCCATCGCACGATCGATGTCCGCGTCGCTGCTGACCGGCGCAGACGCGTAGACCTCGCCGGTGGAGGGATCGATGATGTCGCTGGTTCGGCCATCAGCGGCGGGTGCGGACTCGCCGCCGATCACGTTGTGGAGTTCGGTGTTCGACATACGGTGACTCTCGCATCGTGAGGCGGGTTCGACAAGGGAATCCGTCGTGAAATGCCCACTGGCCGACGGATTCACTTGCAATGCGCGGTTTCTGGGAGCACAGTCGAGGGATGGCCGCAGTGTCCCCACTCCTCGATGACGCGAACCGCGCGATCATCGAACAGCTGCAGGGCGACGGGCGCCGCTCGTATGCCGCGATCGCGGCGGCGGTGGGCCTGTCGGAGGCCGCGGTGCGCCAGCGGGTCCAGCGCCTGCTGGACGCGGGCGTGATGCAGATCGTCGCCGTCACCGACCCGTTGCAGCTCGGCTTCTCCCGTCAGGCGATGGTCGGCGTCCGCGCCGACGGCGACCTCTCCGAGGTTGCTGCGAAGCTCGCGAAGCTGCCGGAGGTCGACTACGTCGTCGTGACGGCGGGGTCTTTCGACCTGCTGGTCGAGCTCGTGTGCAACGACGACGACCATCTGCTTTCCGTCCTGAACAACTCGATCCGCACGGTTCCCGGCGTCCGCGACTCCGAGACCTTCGTCTATCTGAAACTGGCGAAACAGACCTACACCTGGGGTGTTCGATGAGAGAGCGTGTCCGATGAGCACCGACCTGCAGGCAGCCGCGAAGCGACACCTGTGGATGCACTTCACGCGCATGTCCACCTATGCCGACCACGACATCCCGGTCATCGAGCGCGGCGAGGGCGCCTACGTCTGGGACTCGCATGGCAAGCGGTACCTCGACGGGCTGTCGGGCCTGTTCGTCGTACAGGTCGGCCATGGCCGTCAGGAGATCGCCGCCGCGGCCTCGAAGCAGGCCGAGCAGCTCGCCTACTTCCCGCTGTGGTCCTACGCGCACCCGGTCGCGGTCGAGCTGGCCGAGCGGCTCGCGACCTATGCGCCGGGTGACATCAACCGGGTCTTCTTCACGACCGGCGGCAGCGAGGCGGTCGAGAGCGCGTGGAAGCTCGCCCGGCAGTACTTCAAGGTCACCGGCGAGCCGATGCGCTACAAGGTCGTCAGCCGGGACATCGCCTACCACGGCACGACGATGGGCGCGCTGTCGATCAACGGCGTCACGGCGATCAAGTCGATGTTCGAGCCGCTGGTTCCTGGCGCCATCAAGGTCCCGAACACGAACTTCTATCGAGCACCTGAGCATGGTGACGACCTCGATCGGTTCGGCGTGTGGGCCGCCGACGAGATCGAGCGAGCGATCTTGCGGGAGGACCCGAGCACCGTCGCCGCCGTGTTCCTCGAGCCCGTGCAGAACTCCGGCGGTTGCTTCACTCCCCCGCCCGGCTACTTCCAGCGGGTGCGTGAGATCTGCGACAAGTACGGCGTCCTACTCGTCAGCGACGAAGTGATCTGCGCGTTCGGCCGGCTCGGTGAGTGGTTCGGTGCGCAGCGCTTCGACTACCAGCCGGACATCATCCTCACCGCCAAGGGCATGACCAGTGGCTATGCACCGATCGGCGCGATGCTCGCCTCGGACCGGCTGATCGAACCGTTCCTCAAGGACGAGACCTCGTTCCTGCACGGGATCACCTTCGCGGGTCATCCGGTGTCCTGCGCGGTCGCGCTCGCCAACCTCGACGTCTTCGAGCGCGAGAGCTTGAACGCTCACGTGCGCGACAACGCCGCTGCGTTCCGATCGACCATCGAGAAGCTCTACGACCTGCCGATCGTCGGCGACGTTCGTGGCGACGGATACTTCCTCGCGCTCGAGCTGGTGAAGGACAAGGCGACGAAGGAGACGTTCAACGACGAGGAGAGCGAGCGGCTGCTCCGCGGCTACCTCTCCGGTGCACTGTTCGAGCACGGCCTGATCTGCCGAGCCGATGACCGTGGCGACCCGGTGCTTCAGCTCTCACCTCCGCTGATCTGCGAGCAGGCTCAGTTCGACGAGATCGAGCAGATCCTGCGCGCGGTCCTGACCGAAGCAGCAAACCGCCTGTAAGGAGATGCGGGCACCGCGCCCACGGACCGAGGTCCGCCGGCTCCCCGAGAAGGCCGTCACGGATCTGGCGGTCCTGTACGCGATTCTCGACGAAGCGCTGGTTGCCCACGTCGGGATCGCGGATGGGGAGCAGCCCTTCGTCATGCCGTGCGGCTACGCCCGATCCGGCGACCGGCTCCTGCTGCACGGCTCAACCGGAAGCCGGCTGTTTCGCGCGCTCGGTTCAGGCGCAGCGGCGTGCGTGACCGTCACGTTGCTCGACGGCCTGGTTGTCGCGACGTCACTGTTCGAGTCCTCGATGCACTATCGCAGTGCCGTGGTCATCGGCGCCGGGGTTTCGTTGACGGGAGGCGAGAAGCGGGAAGCGCTCGACTGCTTGAGCGATCATCTGCTCCCTGGCCGGCGGGCTGATGCGCGCCCACCGAATCGCAGAGAGCTCGCTGCAACCTCGGTCGTTGCGTTGCCGATCGAGGAATGGTCGGTCAAGGTGAGTGATGCTGCGCCGGAGTACGTCGAGGACGACGCGGGCTGGACGCCGTGGGCCGGCGTGGTGCCGTTACGGTTGCAGCCTGGGCCGCCCGTCACCGAGCGAGGCGGCCCACCGCCGTCGTACGTGAAGTCGTGGCACGCATGACGGCACCGTCGCTGTGGCTGGAGACCTGCGGTGACGACCTGACGCCTCGACCACCCATGACGGCAAGCCTCTCGGCGGACGTCGCGATCGTGGGCGCGGGATTCACGGGCCTGTGGACCGCGCACCACCTGCTGCGCGAGGACCCGACCCTTCGCGTCGTGCTGGTCGAGCGACACGTCGCTGGCTGGGGTGCGTCAGGTCGCAACGGCGGCTGGTGTTCGGCGTTGTTCCCGGTGCCATGGACCCGGATCGCACGAGATCACGGACCCGACGCCGCCCGGCGGATGGAGCGTGCACTGCAGGAGGTGGTCGACGAGATCGGTGAGTGGTGCCGGCGCAACGGCGTCGATGCCGATTACGTCAAGGGTGGGACGCTCACCCTGGCGCGCGGCCCTGCCCAACTGGCCCGACTTCGCGCGGAGGGCAGCGGTCAGTGGCTGGATGCGGAGGAGGCGACGCGACGCGTCGCCGCGGCCGGCGTCGACGGCGGCGTCTTCAACCGTCACTGCGCCGCGATCCACCCGGGCCGGTTGGTGCGCGGTCTCGCCCGAGTTGTCGAGGCGCAGGGCGCCACGATCTTCGAGGGGACGATGGCCACCGGCGTCCACCCGGGTCGAGTCGTCACCCGCGCCGGGACGTTGCGCGCGAACATCGTCGTGCGCGCCACCGAGGGTTACACCGCAGACATCCCCGACAGTCATCGCCTGCTCGCGCCGGTGTGGTCGCTGATCATCGCGACCGAACCTCTGCCGCACTCGGTCTGGTCGCAGATCGGCTGGCGAGAACGCGAGACGTTGGCCGATGAACGGCACCTGATCATCTACGCGCAGCGCACGGCCGACGACCGCATCGTGTTCGGAGGTCGCGGCGCGCCGTACCGGTTCGGCTCTCAGACCACTGGGTCGGCCGGGCACTCGGCGACCTACGCCGGGCTGGAGTCCGCCTTGCACGAGCTGCTTCCGCAGACCAACGGGGCGGCGATCACGCATCGGTGGGGTGGGGTGATCGGGGTTCCGCGCGACTTCATGCCGTCAGTCACGCTGGACCGCGCCAGCGGACTGGCCTGGGCCGGAGGGTACGTAGGTGACGGCGTCGCATGTACGGCGCTGGCCGGGCAGACGCTCGCGGACCTGATCCTCGGACATGACACCGACCGCACGACACTTCCGTGGGTCGGTCACAAGTGGCGGCGCTGGGAGCCGGAGCCGTTGCGGTGGCTAGGTGTCCGCGGGATGACCGCATTGATGGCATCCGCCGATCGCGCCGAGGCGCGAACCGGCCGACCGTCTCGACGCGCGGCGTTGCTGGACCGGCTGACGAGTTAGCTGACGTCGTCCAACAGCTCGCGTGCCCGCGCCGCGTCGGTGCCTCGAACCAGGACCCGGACTCGTCGCATCGCGGCGATGTTCGGCGCGAGGCCGCCTTCGTCGTCCGCGGACACGATGGCGTGCACGGACTTGTCGCGAAGGAATCCGGCGAGCAACTCGGCCTCAGCACGACTGTCCAACGTGGCGATCGTAACCGGGGCATCAGGGTCGTCGGCGCCGCTGCCGAACAGCCGGCCGAGCCACCCCCGCCGTACCGGCTTGCCGTCCGCAGTCTCACTCACGAGATCACCGTAGACGTGGCAGCTCGGCACGTCCCGACTATGGTCCCGCCCGGTAGTCGTATGGATGGATCTCGCAGGTCAAACCACTGACCGGACTCGTCCACACGACGACGCCGGTCTCGTGGTCCTTCTCATAACTCCACTCGGCGTGCGTCTTCGCACGATGCCACCGCCGATCGACGGGGGTGTTGTTACGGAGGTTGGTGGCACCGCCGCGATCGTGAGGAACGTTGTGCTCCATGTCGCATCCGGCGGAAGGCACGTGTGAGTGTGGCGCCGCCGCCGTCGGGTTTCGTCCGATCAGGTGTTCCGCGAGCCAGGGTGGCACCGTATAGGCGTTGGTGCCGGTGTCGAGCAGCTGACCGTTGAGCGGATCAATCACCAAGCGCCGCAGTGGTGCGCCGTCGGCGAGCAGCCAGCGGGCCACGTCGGCGGGCACGGCTCCAACGCCGACGATCTCAGCGATGCCGTCGCGAAGCTTGAGCAGCGTGGCGAGGTCGATGGTGACGTTGACGAACGGCAACCGGCCGTGCAGCTTGGCTGCGTTCGGCGAGGCGAGATATCTGTCGACCATGTCGCGTAGCGCGGCGAGCTTGCGCGCAGCAGCAGTGCCCCCCAACTCGTGCTTGGTTTTGGACGCTTCCGCGTCGAGCGCCTTCGCGATGCCCGCGGTGTGCTCCAACGGACCGCGGATGTAGATCTCGCCCGTTCCGTCATCACCGGGCGTGTGTTCCACGACAACCTCGGCACGCGCCTTCTCGGCCTTGGGTGTCCAGGTTGGATCCAACTTGATCCGCCACCGGCGGATCGCGGCTTTGAAACTGGTCAGATCCTGACGGTAGGAGAATGCGAGCAGCCTGCTCTCGATCTTCTGTGCAATTTCATCGTCGAGATGTGCCAGCGACTCGGCCATCGCCTTGGCCTGGATCAGCGTGATCCGCCCTTCGCGCATTGCGTGCGCCGTAGCCCGGAAGCGGGACGCCAGGTCACGCGCGAACGCAACCTTGCCGTCGGCGGCGTACACACTGCATTTCGTCGCAACGCCGACCTCGTGTGAGGAGAAGTCATCGCGTCGCGCGGCCTCGTCAACTGGCGCGGGTCCCGCGATCGCTGCGGTGATCCTCACCTTGAGCTCATCGATGTGTGCGGACATCTGCTCCAAGCGCCGCAGCGCGTGGCTGCGAGCCGCATCCGACATCTGCTCAGGTGGCACTGCTGCGATCAAGCCCAGAGCGTCTGCACTGAGGCCCTGGTTGATCGCTAATCCGACGAAGTCGTCAGGCTCGAGGGATCGCATCCCGACCGGCGGCGGATCGAGTTCGTTCCAATCAACCTCGGCCAGGACCTCGTGCGGAATCGGCTCCCACCCCTCAGGCGGTTCACCGAACGACACTTCGAACATGCGTTCGACTATAGATGGTGGTGGCGACACTTTCGCTGGGATGTCTCGGGACATCGATGACATTGCCTAGTGGCAGTGCGGCGCGGTCGCCGGCTTGGCAAATTTCCACCCGTTCGGGAGCGACGGTAACCGGCGTTCCAGCGCGGTTCTCAAGGCGATACTTCGGTGGTGGAGCGGGCGCCCGAGACATACCAGCAGGCTGTTGATGGACTGCTGGCCGCCTGTCCCGAGTTAGTACCCGCGTGGGCGGAGCTGGCTGAATCAATGCAGTCCGAAGACGCCCTAGAGGTCGGTATTTACAACGTCCTGGGTCAGGTCGTGCTACCTGCGGTTGCTTATCTGCTCGGCGAGGAAGGGAACGCCGCGTTGCCAATCCGCGACCCCGCGTTCGCCGACCTGCCTGACATTGGCACTCGCCAAGCGAGTGACCTCGTGGTGCGAATCTATAAGGAGTTGGACCGGTGGGCGTCGTCGTCGGACGAATCATTGCGCGGGGCAGTGTGGATTGAGTTTGTCGAAGCGGGATACGGCTCCTTGACCGTTGAAGATCTCACCGCCCATGCCGGTCCGATCATCCAGTCGTGGGTCTTGGAGGCGGGTAAACCGCCGAGTTTCGAAGACCGATTAAAGGCGCGGCGGTTCAATCGCTGGTTGCACCGCAAATACGGCGGACCTGCACTCTGTCCGAACTGCGGTTCCCGCTTCATCACCACGCCTGTCAGCAGAACCTTGGACGGGATCACTCACTACGAGCACGTGTGCCTTACGTGTTGGCACCGGTGGACGATCGAAGACCGAAGTGCCAAGGACGACGACGCATAGCTGCCGTTCTGCGACGGGCACCTGAGCCCGGGCGCCAGCGCGCAGACTATAGGTGAGCCGTTACCCAGCCCGCGCACCGCTGAGGATTCCCCAGACGAAGACCAGGAAACCGGCACCGGTAAGGAGTACATATGGCCACGTACTCAGTCGGGTCGCCTCGCGGATTCCGTGGCGATCCGCTCCTACCCGTGAGCCACCAATTGCATGAACCCCGAGTGGCCGCCGCCATATGCGCCATCCAAATCTCGCGATGGGGTACATGAGTCCACCTACCGACATCGCCAACCCGAGCGTCATCAGGCCGGCCGTACCTGCCCAACTGGTGTGTAGATCATCGCTCGCAGCAAGGGCCGTGAAACCTGTGACACCGGCAGCGCACAGGAGCCAGATACCTAGCCATCTGCTCCTGGTCGACAGCACGGTACGAGGGTAGGGCGATGGTTCACACGAGCACCGACCCGAACGACGCGAACTGCCGGTGTCGTTGATAGCGCCGGTGAGGTCGTCTAATACGCGGAGGCGTCGCCTCTTACGTTCAACGCGATGGACGCGGCGTCGGCCATATCGTGCGCAGCCATGTCGTCGTCGGGAAAACACGGCGTCGGCCGTATGCCGGATACACATCGGTCTTCCTTCAACTACGAAGTAGGCGGCGTGAACCGCGATCTCGCCACATTCGGTGCATCGCGCCTCGCGTGGGAGATCCTCACCCACTGAAGACCAGTCCGATACGAAACCACCGTGTGCCTGGCACATCGTCAGGCCGCTCAACATGCCAACGGCTGGCACCAGCTCTTCGGTCGCCGCGTGCGCGACGCAATACATCACTGCCATCCCGCAAGAAGGTAGTCACCCGGCCGAGCGCGAGCCAACGGCGAAGTGCCGCTCTTTCCTCGTGTTGCTCACCGATGAGTGCCATCATGCGGCATGAGCCGAAGTGGGACGGCAACACCCAAGGAGAGCTTGGGCTGCCCGAACATAGTGCGCTCACCGTGGAGGGCCATCGAGAACGTTCCGCCCGCACTCACATGAGCAGCCAGCGGTTGGTCACCTTTGCCACGACCGTGCTTCTTCTTGTTGGTCCAACCGTTGCGGTCGCCACGCCGACCGTTGGGCAGTCGGGAGACGCACCTATCGCGTCGCTGACCGCACCCGGGGCAGATCAAAACATCCGGCTTGGATCGGCGGTCGCGGCAACGCATTCCACGATCGCCGCCGGGTTCTCCGGCAACGTCGATGCTGGGTCGATTCCCGGCGGCATCGCGGTTTACAAACGCCCTGCAACGAGCTGGTCGGGCACACTCCAGCCAGTGACGATCCTGCGAGCAGACGGCTACAACGTCCTCGGCACGGCGGTTGCGATCCACCGGAAAACGATCGCGGCTGTCGCAACGCAAGGATCTGGCCCACACGGTGCCGTTCTCGTGTTCCGCAAACGCCCCGGCGGGTGGGCGCACACGTCGCAGCCCGCAGCGATCCTGAGCGACCCGGGCACGCTCGTCGTACAGGATCCGATCTCCACTATCGGCCTTGCCTTGTCACGAGGCGCACTTTTCGTGGGGTGGAACCAAGACCAGCGCGGGCCATCTGGCGCCTTTCCGAGTGTCATTGACGAGTACCCAGCGCGGCACGGCCGATGGACGTCGACCGCGCAGCCCGCGGCCCGACTTCGCGCACCGGAGCAGCGGTCCACGGATGGCACTTTTGGGCACGCGATGTCCGTGTCGGGAAGCACGCTGGTTGTCGGCCAGCCCGGACTGGCGGTGAACGGTGTCGAGGGGATAGGTGCGGCATACGTGTACCTCCGTAACTCGAAGGGGCTGGTCAGGTCGATGAATCAGGCGGAGGTGCTTCGTCCCACCAACCCTCGTGTCGACGAGTTCTTCGGGTTCTCGGTGGCGATCCAGGGGTCGCAGGCGGTAGTTGGTGCCCCCTATCGAGATCACTTGCCGATCACCAGCACGTCGGGACATCAAGGCGGCGCCTACGTCTTCCGCCGCCCCTCAGGCGGGTGGGCAGGATCGCGTCATCAGGACGCCTTCCTGACTCAGCGACCCAATCCCCGCGTCGGGCCGCTGCTGGGCTGGGCTGTCGCGACCACCGGGTCCACGATCGTCGCAGGTGAGCCGCTGCGACCGAGCGGCCAGACGGTGTACGCGGGCGCAGCGGTCCTGTTCCGCCGCCCGGCTGGGGGTTGGCAGGGGAAGGTCCGTCCCGATCGCCGGTTCGACGACCGAGACGTGCATGACTACGACCGGTTCGGCGCTGCCGTCGCGACGAGCGGCCGCGAAATCGTGGTGGGCAAGCCACACGACCTTCATCCGAATCCGGATCTCGCGCCGTCCAGCGGCCTGTACATCTACGATTCGTGACCGCAGTCGCCTAGGCTTCGACCAACCCGGTAAGACTGGACGCGTGACCTCGATCCTGACGTCACGCTCAGCAACGCACGAGCCCGAACTTCAGCTTCGGTGCCTTCCAGATCCAGCGCGACAAGGCCGTGGACAAGGTCCTCGACCCGCTCGACGCCGACCACCGCCATGTCGACAGCGGCGCAGATATATGGCAATGAGCACGAGGTCGGCGAGGAGATTCGGAAGTCCGGCATCGACCGCGGCGAGGTGTTCGTCGCGAGCAGGCTCAGTAGCGCGCTCGCGTGACAGCGCGCAGACTATAGGGAGCCGCTCCTGTACCGACTGGACGACCTGTTGTCCGAGTCCAACGCGAGGATCACCGATGATTCCCGGCTGCTTGTTGGATGTTTGTCGTTGCCCGCGCCGCTAATCAATTGAGTTAGAGGACCGATCTCGCCTTGAGTAGTGATACGACACTATTGCGGCAACCGCTGCGATCGTAGCGGCAGCGAATACTGCAAGCCCCTGCCCGTAATTTGCTAGCAGCAACCAGTTCGTAGCTCCGATATAGCCCATAGCGGCCACGAGTCCATAGAACGGCCAGGCGATACGAAAGGCAGCCTTGAATAGGTCTACCAAGGGTTCCATCGTTCACCCACTAGAACAATTTGAGCGATACGTCGCAGCCAACGCCAACGATCACCCACCTTCTACGCTATATCCATTGAGTCCGCCTTTGGCGGAGACGCAGAATCCGGTCCCGCGCTGCTCGACCTGCTGCACCCGGTCGGCAACGACAGCAGCGCCGTCACTGCCGTCACTGTGACTATCAGCCGACGCATACCCAAACGACGCTGATACACGGCTCGAGGTTGGCACAGACGGTAGGCGGGTCGACATATGGCATCCGCTCCAAAAACTCAGGGCGTTGATCGAAGACACGACGCGGCGGCACTGCGGACTTCGTTAGACGCCGACGTCAGCCACCTCGTGGTTGATGCACCCGAGTGCTAGTGACGTCCGGTCAGGTCACGCGTGGGTCGCGGCGGCTATTGCTCGGCAGCGCCGATGCTCGGCGGGGCGCCTGCGGCGATCGGGTCACCGAAGTAGTCGTGGGCCGGGGCGCCTGGAACGGCTACGCCCGCATGCAGTGCTGGCGAGGATGGCAGGAGCTGGACCTCGTCGGCGTCCCACGGTCCGATCTGGCCGAACGCAGGGTATACGCGGAACTGTGGGTCCTTGAAGATCGCAGCTCTGCCGGCTGGCGGGAGTTGGTAGAAGAGGTTGTTCGAGCACGTCCCGCCGCACGCGAATGGGCCCGCCTCCAAGTCTCGCGCGTAAAGGATGTTGTTCTCGAACAGGAAGCCTTCGGTGCCATAGAGCGCTGGCAGCGGGACGTTCTCGGCGCTGGTTTCAGGAAATCCAACGATTGTGTTGTTGTAGACCTGTACGCCATCGAGCCCTCCGATGGCGCTGGGCGCCTTGCAAGGCACCTCGCTGATCGTCGGCCCATCGTCGATGCTGATGTTGTAACGGACGATCGCGTGCCGCGGCTGGTCGTCGCTGCACAGCAGCAGAAAGCCGCCCCGGTTGTTGTTGCTGAAGTTGTCCTGGATGACCGTGCCGTCCTGGTTGTAGTCGACGTCGAAGGCGGTCCCGTCGCAGCCGTCGTTGTCCGACTTGCCGAAGTTCATGTTCTCGACCCAGTTGTGATCAATCATCGTGTTGTTGGCGTTGAACGCCCAGATGCCGGCGCTGCAGTTGCGCGTCTGCGGATCCGCGAAGTTGCTGCCGGACAAATTGCCGTCGCTGACCATGTTGTGACTAATCACGGTGTGCTGCGTCGCGTCCGTGACGATGCCATCGCCAGTGATGTGCTGCACGCGATTGTTCCGAATCAGGATGCCGGTCGATGCCGCTGGCCATGGCTGGCTCGCGGGCGGTCGCGGCGCGCCCGACGCGTTCTTGATCCCTAAGACGAAGATGCCGCTGCGGCCGACGTTGAAGATCTCGTTGCGCCCGATCGTGATGTGGGCGAAGCGGGCCGGTGAAGCGCCGAGCACCTGCAGGATGATGCCACCGCCCGCCTTGCCGTGGTCGTTGAACTCTGTGCTGCTGGTCACGTCGGTGACGGTCAGGCGACTCAGGGTGACGTCATGCACGAGGCGGTTCTCGGCCGCGACGTACACCCCTCGATAGACGCCGGACTGGTTGCCGACATTCGTGAAGTGCAGACCCTGGACGACGATGTTCGAGATGTCGTGGAGGTACAACGCCTGGTCGCTCTGACCCGCCGCGTCGATCCGCGGCTGGTCGAGCGCGCCATCGGGCCCAACGCCGTAAGGGCCGATCGTGACCGGCGCAGCCAGGGTGCCGCCACCGCGCGGGGAGTACATGCCCGTGCAGACTGTGGTGCGGCGGAAGAGCATCTGGTCACCTGGGTGAAGCCAACGGGCGTTGGCCGCGGCGAGGGAGTTGAGGGGCGAGCGGATCGATCCGTTCCCGTTGTGCGCCGCCGAGCAGTCGACATAAGTGATTGTCGGACCCGCCGTCGCTTGGACCGAGGCGTTCGCCGGACCCGCGCTGCCGAGCGCCGCCGCGACGACCACGGCAATGATCAATCTCCGGTTCCCCATGACGTGAGAAGTTCGCTGACAGGCGCCGAGTTCCTGCCGCACGGCGTTGTGACGGTGACGGTGACGGGCACGATGCAAGGCGTCGGCGCGCTCGCACTCGCGCATGTCGACAGGTCGAGACTCACCGAGATGAGTGGAGCGCCCAACGTTCCGACTAGCCGCCGAGGGGAAGCCAGAACTCCAAAGCGATGTTGTCCGGGTCGCGGAACGCGATAACGGTCCCGATGGGCGTCTCGTTGATGGGTGAGTACGTGATCGATCGCGCGGCTAGCTCCGTTTCCCACGCCTCGAGCTGCTCGCGTGAATCCACGGTGAACGCGAAGTGGTCTAGCCCGGTTCGGAACTCGCTGAAGTCGCTGTCGGGCTTGTCGTGGAACTGCCGGACCCCGAGGATCCAACCGGAGGGATGAGCGAGCACTCGGACGCTAACCCCCTCTTCGTCCCGTTCGAGGAGCGTCTGCAATCCCAGTAGGTCGGAGTACCAGGCCGCGCTACGGTCGGCATCACGAACGGTGAACGCGATGTGGTGCGCGCCAGAGATGTCTGCCATCCATCGACCGTAGCGGGTCAGTCGCAGCGTTCGTTCCGGGTCGGCGGCAGACCGGGGGCGCGTCTCCATCGTGTTCGCTTCACATTCGACGGTGAAGGTTGAGCCTGCACATACGGAGCCGATACCGGCAGCGGATCCGTGTTGGCGCGCACAATGGCGAATCGATCAGTCATCACCGAATTGCCAGGCCTGAGCCTCACACGCCTGCCTGACCTTCCGTTTTCCGAACAAGTCCACCAACAGCTCATCTCCGGTGGCGTTGTCATGCAGCTTGAGCAAGTACGAGACCTGTTCTCCGACGACGCCGTTGGACTTCAACCGGAAGCTCAGCGTCGTCTCCGGGCTGCGATGCAGCACCTCGGGTTTAGCGTCTGGCGAGCGGGCAGGCCGCTCGATCCTGATCTCGTCGGGCGTGGCGACGAATCTCGCCGTCCCCCTTCGGAGCAGCCACCGCGCGAAGATGGCATCGAGGACCCCTAGCGCCCCACAGACCGCGAGCGTGATCGCGCTGGGCGGCGGCGGGATGAACTGGCGCACGACGATCGCCAGCAGGACGACAGCGATGAAGATCGGAAGCGCTACCGCGTCTGCATTCGACAGCCGCACTTCGGTGCGACCCGGCTCGGTCACAAGTCGCATCGCATCGCCCCGCCCCTCACGAAGTGCCTTGCCGCGCCGGCGCCGAGTATCGCACCAGGGCGGCCCGCTCCGTGACCAAAGGCAGCACCACTGCCCGTAATCACCGGGTTGGGAAGACTCCGACTGGTGCAAGCAGCGAAGTGGCAAAGAAAGCAACTTGAACTCGCGGCATCATGGGCACCAGCCCGCGCTCGTCCAGCCGATCTCCCCAGGGCAGGAAGGACCGCAGGCGCATGTCCATCACTGTGGCACCGGCCGTGGCAGCCTGGTGTGCAGTGCAGTTGGTCTGGGTAGCAGGATGCATCATGCACGGCGTCAGGTTGCACGCATCCGCCATCATTCTTTGCGTCGTATCGCTGACCTCAGTCATCGCCGCGCCAACGGTGGTTGGTGCGACCCCCCACGTCGCCAAGTGGCGCCATACGGCAACTGTGCGGCTCGGTGACCGCGCCCACCCATTCCAGTTGGTGCCCGACCGACGCCATCACCGCCTGTACGTAGACACCGGCGCTGGGGTAGAGCTAGTACACCTGCCCTCGAACCGGGTGATCGGTCGGCCGCTGGGTGAGTCTCCCGGACAGCTCCTACCCGACCTGAGCCACAACCGGGTCTATGTGCTGCCAGGCGGCGATGACCTACGGCCATCCTCGATCCGGATAGTCCGTGGCCTGTCCGTCCTTGGTCACGTGCCCCTGCACCTCAAGGATCCCCGGGTCAACGCGGTCGTCGACCCCGCAACAGGATGGCTGTATGCCGACGTGACGTTCGACGCTGATGCGCCGTCGACGTTGTGGATCATCAACGGATCGCATGTACTCGCCAAGATCCCGACCGGTATCGAGTCGTTGCCACTTCTGCCACTCGCGAGAGATCGCACCACCGGCGACATCTTGGTTCCTGATATCGAGCGCGATCCCAGCGGGGCCGGCCCCATCTCGTCCTTTCTGCTTTTCGTGCATCGCACCCGCGTCGTACGCCGGCTGCCGATCAACACCCCGCGAAGCATCGTCACGCGGGGCAAATCCATCTACGTCATTGGGCAGACCTTCGATCGTTACCGTGACGGGCAGCTGGTATCCAGCGCCCCACTGACCGGTGACCCGACATTCGTCGCGGTCACCAAGTCGGGAGTCGGGTACGTCGCTGGCACCGGCCCGGACGACACGGACGTCACGGTCGTGCAAGGGAACAAGGTGCTCGGCAGCGTCCCGGGCGACTCGGTGTACCTGGATCCGAGTGCCGAACAGGGCTACGTCCTGTCATCGACCCAGGTCACGGTGCTCAGCGGCGCGAAGGTCATCAGCACCACCAAAATCCGACGCGAACCGTATACCGGTGCCTCACGATTCCCCGCCTGGTTCAACCGGGCGTCGGAGCAGATGTTCGTCTTAGGCATACACCGGACTCTCGTGTTCCACCGCGGGGTCCCAGTACGGCGTCTCGCCACCGGACGTTCACCGTGCGCAGCTGCAGGGGCGATGACGGCCTACGTCACCGACTGCGCACGCGGGCGCCTGTCGATCTGGCGTGCCCGCCGATGAAGATGCGCTCACCAGCTGCTCTCCTCGCGGGAGCCATGACACTCGCGCTCGCAGCGCCTGCAACTGCGACGGGCACGGACACGAACGTTCACCACCATCTGTACCGAACCGACACCACCACCACGGCCACCGTGACCGACGACCGCCGGAAGCTCGTGTACACCATCGAGCCGGTCGGGCTCCTCGCCGTTCTCCACACGGCAACCGGCCGAGTCCGGACCATCGTCGTCGGAAGCCACCCAAACAGTCTCGCGATCGACGAACACAGCGGCCGTGTGTACGTCGCCAACCTCAACAGTGACGACGTGACCGTCGTACGCCGGGAACGCGTGCTTGCCACCGTCCCTGTTGGGGCCAGCTCAGCGCCTAACCGAGTGCTCGTCGACCCCCACACCCACCTGATCTACGTCACCGATACCGGAGCCGACCGGGTCAGCGTGCTGCGCGGCACGCGTGAGATCAGACGCCTCGAGGTCGGGAAGGCGCCAAGCGGACTGACTCAGCTCGGGAATCGCGTCTACGTCGCAAATGCCGGCAGCGGGTCGCTGTCGGTGATCAGGAACGAACGAGTAGTGGACACCATCGCGATCGGTGGCACCCCGACCGCCCTCTCAGCGAACCCCCGAACGCGCCAGGTTTACGCCGTAGACCCAATCAACTCGACCGTGCTCATGGTCCGACACGGCAAGCTGTCCGCAACGATCGCGCTGCGGACAGCCGCTACACCCATTGCGCTCGTTATCTCTCCTCAGACGGACACCATCG
>Ga0213876_10001113_pt1 | contig 17196 bp, 19 predicted proteins | sample BarmaccomBMRX_R9_FD_160113 | JGI IMG/M metagenome (GOLD analysis project Ga0213876, IMG submission 160113) | Root-associated microbial communities from Barbacenia macrantha in rupestrian grasslands, the National Park of Serra do Cipo, Brazil - RX_R9 | ecosystem: Host-associated > Plants > Roots... | reverse complement strand
CGATCCCAAACTGAAACAGATCCGCGCCGAAGCGGCATCCGATACGAATCACGACGGCGGGCGAAACTGAAATGACTCGTGATCGCGCGCGAAACCCGGAAGGCCGCGGAACCCATGCGCGGCAGACATGGTCCGGCACGCAACCGTGGGGCGAGAGACCGAAGATGACGGACTCGCGCACTCGATTGCAGGTGATCGCCTTGCTGGCGGCGATTGCTTGCGCCTGCCCAGTACGCGCGGAGACGATCAGCGTTGGTGGCGTGACACGCAGCTTTACCGCCGCGCTTCCGGCAGTCCGGCCAGCGCCGCTCGTCATCGTCCTGCATGGCGCGGCCCAGAGCGAAACCGACATGATGACTCGCACCATGGCGCCGAGTCTGGGATTTTCTTCAAGCGGCTTCCCAAAGCACGCGGTTGTGCATGGCGGCCGCGCCGGGTAGTTAACGGCCGCCATTTCACTGGAGAACCCCATGAGCATTCAGCGTTTTGAGACCGGCCCCCGCATGAGCCAGGTCGTCGTCCATGGCAATACCGTCTATCTGGCGGGCGTTGTCGCGAGCAACGCCAAGGGCGAAAGCGTGACCAAGCAGACCCAGGACATCCTTTCCATCATCGATGGCCATCTGGCCACGGCCGGTACCGACAAGTCGAAGCTGCTGTCGGCGACCATCTACATCACCGACATGGCGACGTTTGCCGAGATGAATGCGGTGTGGGACGGCTGGGTCTCGCCCGGCAACACCCCTGCCCGCGCCACCGTCGAGGCGAGGCTCGCAGCGCCGGTGTACAATGTCGAGATCATGGTGATCGCGGCGAAGTAGGGGATTCCCTATCAAGTCCGTGCGGGACATATCTGCAACCCCAAGCAGGTACGGCTGCCCGTCCGGCAGCCGTACAAACGCCCGTCCCAGACTTTTATGCTGAGAGCCGGGAACCTCGGGGTGTCTGACGCATCCAATGCTCAAAGCTGATATTCTCCTGACGAAAGCGAGGCCGCCATGCACCAGGCACGAGCGCCCCGAACCGACCACCCGGGTCAAGACGACGCCGAACTGATCCGCCGCACGCTCGAGCGCGACGAGGCGGCCGTGCGGACCATCATGACCGCGAACAATCGCAGGCTGTACCGGCTCGCCCGCGGCATCCTGCGCGATGACGCGGAGGCCGAGGACGTGGTCCAGGACACCTATGTCCGCGCGTTCACCCATCTTGCGGAATTTCGCGGCGGCTCCAGCCTGTCGACATGGCTCTCGCGGATCGCCATCAACGAGGCGCTCGGCCGCTTGCGGCGGGAGCGGCCCAGAAGCGAAGTGAGGCTGCAGCCGAACGGCGGCATCGACGCGGAGATCATCCCGTTTCCCCTTGCCACGACCGACGATCCGGAAAAATCCATGGCTCAACGCGAAATCCGAGAGGTCGTTGAACGCGCGATCGACGAATTGCCGGACGCTTTCCGCCTGGTCTTCATCGCCCGCGTGATCGAAGGACTGAACGTCGAGGAGACCGCGGACCTGCTGGATCTGAGAACCGAGACCGTGAAAACTCGCCTGCACCGCGCGCGCGCCATGTTGCGCGACAATGTCGAGCGCAAGATCGGCCCGGTGGTACTGGAAGCATTCCCCTTTGCGGGACAACGTTGCGCGCGCCTCACCAATGCCGTGCTGCAGCGACTTGGCTTCGCATAAGTCACGTCGCAAATATTGCCGGAACCTCCTCCCGCTTTTGCCATCCAACGCCTGTGTACCCGAGACGCGCCGGTCTGGCCCGCGCGGCATCACAGGAGGATCACCATGTTCGTTCGACTGAGCGCAGTGCTGGTTGCCATCGCACTCTCGACCGGCCCGGCCGGCGCGGAAGGCGCCAAGCTGACCGATCCGCAGATCGCACATATCGCCTATACCGCGGGCGTGCTCGACGTCGCGGCCGCCAAGCAGGCGCTGCTCAAATCCAACAGCAAGGAGGTGAAGCAGTTCGCGGAGGACATGGTGCGCGACCATGAGGCCGTGAACAAGCAGGCGCTCGACCTCGTGAAAAAGCTCAACGTCACGCCGCAGGACAACGATACCAGCAAGGCGCTGTCGAAACAGGCCGCTGACAAATACGAGCAGCTCGCCAAGCTGAGCGGCGCGGCCTACGACAAGGGCTATATCGAGAACGAGATCGCATACCACAAGCAGGTCAACGGCGCGCTCGAGACCCAGCTGATCCCGTCGGCGAGCAATGCGGAGCTGAAGGGCCTGCTGCAGACCGGCCTGAAAATCTTCCAGGGTCATGAGCAGCATGCCGAGCATGTCGCGGCCGACCTGAAGTAGGGGCTTACGATGCTGGTCGCTCGCACGCTTCCGATCATGACGGCGATGGCGCTGCTCGCAATGACCGCGCCTTCGCCGGCGGCGACCATCACGATCGTCATGCAAAACCTGGTGATCACGCCGGCCGAGGTCTCGGCCAAGGTCGGCGACACCATCGAGTGGGTCAACAAGGACGTCGTCGCCCACACCGCAACCGCACAGCAGGGCGGCGAGTTCGACGTCATGCTGCCGGCGAACAAGGGCGGGAGCCTGGTCGTGAACACGGCCGGCACGTTCCCTTACTTCTGCCGCTTCCATCCCAACATGAAGGCGACGCTGACTGTCGTGCCGTAACCGGCGCGCCGTCTTGCTCAGAACAGGCGGACGACGACGAGGCTGATCGCGATCAGGAACGTCAGCGAGAGCGTGACGGCAGCGGTCACGCGTGCGCCTGTTCGCGCCAGAAGTCGCAGGTCGACATTGAGCCCGAGCGCGGCCATCGACAGGATGGTCAGGAAGGCGGCCACGGCCGCAATCGGCTGGGTGGCACCTTGTGGAATCATCCCCGCCGACCGCAATCCCGCGAGCACCAGGAACGCCGGCACGAACCACGGCACCCAGATGAGCGACGACAGCGCCGAGCGGCCCGCGGTCGCCCCCGCCTTCATCGCCTGGTTGCGGAATACGAGCGACAAGGCCACTACGACAGGGCCGAGCAGCAGCACACGGGCGAGTTTCACGAAAGTGCCCATCTGCGTCGCAATCAACCCGACCGGCAGCGTCGCGGCGAGCACCTGCGGCACCGCATAGACCGTGAGCCCCGCCAAAATGCCGTATTGTGTCGCTGTGAGGCCAGCGAGCGTCACCAGCAGCGGCAGGCCGATCACCGTGAGCACGCCCAGGATAGCCGTGAACGAGATCGCGGCGCCGACATCGGCGCTGCCGGCCCCGATCACCGGCGCGACCGCCGCGATCGCCGAATTGCCGCAGATCGAGTTGCCGCAGGCGACCAGGATCGCAAGCCGGTTCGACAGCCCGAGCGTGCGGCTTACGCCAAAACTCACGCCGAGCGAGGCCACGACCACCGCGACGATGACGGCGAGCAGCGCGACGCCGGATCGCGTCACCAGCGACAGATCGAGCGAAGCGCCGAGCAGCGTCACCGCGACTTCGAGCAGCTGTTTGGCGCCGAAGGCGATGCCGGCCTGAAAACGCCGCTCCGGCGTCCACGCCGCACGCAGCACGGCACCGAACAGGATCGCGAGCACCAGCGCCTCGACGTACGGGTGCCCAAAGCTTCGCAGTTCGAGCGCCTGGGCGGCGAGCGCAAGCGCGGTGATGCCTGCGCACAGCAGAATGCCCGGGCCGCGCACCAAAACGCCCTCGATCAGCCGCGTGGGCAGCGGGCGAACGGAGCTGGGCTGGCCGGACAAGCGATCTCTCCTCAGGCGACGGAGAATATCTTTGCTCTTTCGGCGCCCTCGCGGCTAATATCTTTTTCCCGCAGCCCAATAGAAAAAAGTTATGCCCCTGAACCTGCATCTGCTGCGGCTGTTCGCGACCGTCGCGAAGGCCGGCAGCTTCTCCAAGGCGGCCGATATCTTGCTGCTCAGCCAACCCTCGATCTCGAAGGGCGTGCGGGATTTCGAGCTGCAGCTCGGCTGTCGGCTGCTCGACCGCACCCCCCGGGGTGTGACGCCGACGCGCGAAGGGCTCGCCCTGCTGCAGCATGCGGATACCCTGTTCGCGGCCGAGCGCGCCGCGGAAGACGAGCTGCGCGCGCTGCGGAGCCTCGACAGCGGCTCCTTGCGGATCGGCGCATCGACAACGATTGCGACCTATTTCATCCCGGACTATCTCGGCACGTTTCACGGCCGCCATCCCGGCATCGAGTTGCAGCTCGCCAGCGCCAACACCCGCGACATTGCGCAGATGATGCTCGCCCATGAGATCGAGGTCGGCCTGGTCGAAGGCCCGGTCGAGGACGAGGGACTCTTGGCCGAGCCGTGGCGGAGCGACGAGATGGTGCTGATCGCCGGACCGCGGCATCCCTTCGCGGCCGATCGCACAGCGATCGAGCCCAGCCGCATCGCAGACGAGATCTTCATCATGCGCGAGCCGGGCTCGGGATCGCGTGAGGTCGTCGCGAAGGCGTTGGCGCGGCTCAGAATCGATCCGGCCCGCACGCTCGAGATCGGCAGCACGGAGGCAATCAAGCAGATGGTCGCGGCCGGGCTTGGCGTTGCGATCGTGTCCGCCGCCGCGGCCAAGGACCAGGTCGCGCTCGGCCGGCTGAAGATAATCGAGATGCGCAACCTTTCGATCGTGCGCACGCTGTGGAGGCTGAAGGCGCCGGGACGAGTCGAGGTGCCCGCCGCAACCGCCTTCGAGCGGCTGATCGCGGCGCCCGCCGCCGCGAATGGCCCACGCCGCGCCCGGGTCTAGATCTAACCGACCAGACCGCGCACCACGAGCAGCAGGATCGCAAGCGCGATCAAAAGCGCGGCGCCCTTCAGCCCCAGTGCGGAGTTCGATGACGGCAGCGTCGCCACCAGATGCGATTCGCCGAACGGATCGGGTAGCTCGTCTTGCGCCACAAAAACTCTCGTCGGGTTGTTTCGCCCCGGAAAAATGTGCGGCACAGCGCCGCAAGACGCAATGGGCGGTTCTTGCGTTCTCGCGGGCCCGCCTAGGAGTTTCTTGTCGCGCGCGCCCGGAAGAGGAGAAGATTTGGCTTTTCCGGCGATGCGACGGCACATCTTCGCGCCGCGCGGCATCGCAAAGTGATGAGGACGCGCGCCGCCTGATTTTGTGATTCAAAGTCAAATAGCATGTCATCGCCCGGCTTGACCGGGCGATCCAGTATTCCGGAGACGCCAGTGCTTGAGCCGATAGGCCGCGGCGTACTGGATCACCCGCTTGCGCGGGTGATGACGGCCGAGGGTGTGACGAGCTTTTTTCAAGACAAATCTCAGCGTTCCCGCGGCGCGACTGGCGTCCGGGTCTTGCTCGATTTCACCCTCCGAATTGAAGAGGGCGCAGGGAAGGCCGGGCGCTGGCCGCGCCCGTGGCCCGCCAGCAACAAAAAAGCTGGCGGCAGTCACCACAGGTTTGGCCGAGGCGACCCGGCCCTCCCTGCGCAATGGTTTTACGACTTATACGTGATCTCCCCGGGGCCCGGGCTCTCTTGCCCCCGTCATCGGCGAAATCATCTCTCGCCGACTTGACACCAGCGTCGGGGTGTCAGGACCACACGATTTCGTCGTCCGCATCAGCGCCGTTCGTCCGCGCGAGAGCATCGCGCGCGTCGCCAAAGCGTCCATCGCATCCCGCTTCGCGTGTCGTGACGATCGCGATACGCCCCTCGTGACGAGGCGGAACGAGCGAACCATACTTCTGATTTGCGGAAACGGCAAGACGGAATATTTTTTGCCGAAGGGCTGGACAAGGTTCTTGTCAGACTGCCCGACGGGCAAATCGGTTGCATGACGATACCATTGCCTCGACTGTGTACGAACGAGGCGACAGCGTTGCTATCGACAACGAACAGTCTGATTTGCCGGCGCGCTGCCGGGTTGTCCTGCCAGCAGAGCGGCAGGCCCGCGCCCTGATCAGGTGCTGATGAGCTAATGCAGGATCAGATGCAGGATAGGTAAAGCGAAGCGAAACGCGCGAGACGATGCCGGGAGAGATGATGTGGATTCCTGAGATTGTGACGCCACCATCCCGCTCCCTCCCCCGCAAGCGGGGAGGGAGCGCACCTCTGTCGCGGCTCCCGCGCCAGGCCCCATGACGTCCGACGTAATCGATTTGATCGCGTGGATCTCCAATAGTCGGGTCAGCCGATTGAACGACGGCTTGATCAAGGAGAAACCATCATGACCGACGCTACGAAAATTGCCCGCCGCTACATCGAGCTGTGGAATGAGCGCACGCCGAGCCGCCGGCGCGAGATGCTGAGCCAGGACTGGACCGCCGATGCGCGCTATGTCGATCCGTTGATGGCGGGCGATGGCGCCGACGCCGTCGACGCACTGATATCCGGCGTGCAGCAGCGCTTTCCGGATTTCAAATTCAAGCTGATCGGCGAGCCGAACGGTTTTGGCGATCATGTGCGTTTTTCCTGGGGACTTGGTCCTGACGGCGCCGACAGCCCGATCAAGGGCACGGATTTCGCCGTGCTGAAGGACGGGCGCATCCAGAGCATTACCGGTTTTCTGGATCAGGTGCCGCCGGGCGCATGATCCTTCGCGGGGCTGAAAAAAACATGGCCCCTGCAGGGGCCATGTTTCGTGTCGGTCCTCGTGGTGCGTCAGTCATAGTCCCGATGATGACGCCGGATGATCACCTCGCGGTCGCCATCATGATGGTACCAGCCCCGATGCCAGCCGCGATCATGTTCGTAGAACTCCGCACGCGGTCCGCGATAGTCCCTCTCATGGTAATAGTCGCGGTCGCCGCCGACATGAATACCGAACTCGGTGGCGCTTGCGATGGTCGGCGCTCCCACTGCGACAGCCGCCAGCGCGGCCAGCACGTAAGACAGCTTCCTCATGGTCTTTCTCCTCTCGGTTGTCAGGAGAAAAACAAATGTCGATCTGCTCTGTTGCAGGAACCGGCAAGAAACTTTCTTGAATGGATGTTCACCATCATTGCCTTGTTGATCCGCGGTGACACCTGAGCAAGGTGAATCCAGGCTCGCTGTTGCGATACGGACGGTGCGCCCCTTTCCCGGTTCTTACGGAGAGTGTCGAAGGCAGCGACCTCGCGGCGAATCCCCCTCAGTCGGATCGCATCTTGCGATGCGATCCGACCTCTCGCGGCAAGCGGGGAGTGGTGAACCGCACGCAACGTCACCGTCCGAGCTCTCGCAGGCGCGCGTTCGCTTCCGTCATTCCGGCATCGGCCGCCTGCTGGTAGAGCGAAAGCGCGCGCGGGCGATCGCCGGGAATGCCGATGGCGTGCCAGCGCGCCAGCATCTTCGGATTATACGTATCGGCAAGCGCCAGATAGGTCGCCGGGTCGCGCGAGCGTGCGGCGAGTTCGAGCAGGGCCCGGGCGCTGCCGATCTGTCCTTCGCGTATGAGCGCCGCCGCGCGCGCCAGCATCCGGCCGACCTCGCCCGCCGACATCGCCGGCACGTCTGGCTCGGGCGGTTTCGGCGGTTCGGCGACCGCGGTCGCCACCACCGCCTGTGGCGTCGACGCCGCGGCAGGCTCGGCGGCCAGCCTCGACGGGTCCTCGACCAGCTTCTGCCGAGCCGGAGCGAACTCCGGCGCGGCGGGCTGGGCTCGTTGCTCCTCGCGAACAGACCCCAGTGGCAACGCGCGCGACTGCGCGACCACCGTCTGCTCGACGCTGCGCCTTGCTTGCAGCACCGAATGCGCGAGCGGCCATAGGATTGCGATCCCCGCGACCAGCGACGCAATCAAGCCGACTGACATGATGACCCAATTGGGGCCGCTGTTTCGCGACGACAGCTCCTGCAGCTCGGATATCTCCGGTGGCCTCTCGCGTATCCAGGAGGGGAAATCGAATTCATCGTCCAGGTGCTGCAAGTCATTCAGCAGACGCATGTCGTCGGAGCGATCGCGCGCAATCGGCGTCGTAAGCGGGCTGTCCGGCGCCATGATCAGCGCCCCTCGCTTTTCTGGAACTCCTCGAACAGGTGGACGATGTCGTCAGCGGAGAGACGGGTTCCGCCGTTCCTCTGCCGGAGGAAGGCCTTGAAGCGGGCCTGTTCATCGGTGGAGGCCACTTCGGGCGTAGCCAAACCCATCGCCTGCTGGGCGGCCTGGGGCGCCATCCGGTCGAGCCAATCCTGCGCCGGCTTGAACCGCGTCCAGCCGGGCACCGTCGCCGCCAGATTGACCTCGCGCCATTTCGGATGGCGCGGCGGCTTCAGGAACTCGGAAAATTTGGCAAAGAACGCCTCGACGAAATGCGCAACCCGCAGGTAGCGCTCGTTACCAGGGCGCAGATTGTAGACCGCGAGCAGCGTCGGCGCCGCGATGGTGTCGAGCGTTTCGTCCTTGCCCAGCAAATTCGGGTAGTCCTTGCCCGACAGCGTCGCCGGCAGATAATAATCGGCGAGCTTCTCCTCGAAACGAACGGGAACGAGATGATATCTGTTGTCGGCGTTCTTGAAATTGGCGATCCCGACTACCGGATTGCCGCCGAAGAAGATGCTGGCATCGATCTCGCCGGCGCGCAGTTTTTCATAGGCGACCGACTGCTCGTAGGCTGTGGTTTCGACGTGGATCCCGAGGCGCTCGAAAATCAGTTCGGACGAGAAGTGCGTTCCCGAACCGAGCACGTCGAAATTCACCTTCTTGCCGGCAAGTTGCCGGATGTCCGTGATCTCGCGCGGCGCGATCACGTGCATCTCGTCGTCGACCAGCCGTGCGATGTACTGGACCTTGGTCTTGACATCGCCGTACTTGCCCGCGCGCCGGATCGCCTCGACCGAGTCGGTCCGCACCAGCCCCATGTCGACGCCCCGGAGGAACATGATGTCGGTGACGTTCTGCACCGCGCCCGCGCTCAGGATCGGCAGCACCCGCAGGTTCTCGCCGTCATCGAGCACCGAGGCGATATCGGCCGCATAACGCAGATAGGTGCCGGTGATGTTGCCGGAGACGATCGAGACCGTGTTGGCGTTGATCCTCCTGCGGGCCGCCTCGACGGGGTCTTCGCGCATCGGCTTTGCAACCGGAAAACCAGGCGGAGCCTGGCCGGCCGCCTCGGTTGCGATCAGAGAGGCCAGTGCCGCAACGACCGTGGCGCATAAAAACGCGCAAGCCACTCCTGCGATGCGTGCGCGATAACTCATAGCCAACACTCGCCTTGGAGCGAAAACGCGGGCCGCTGCTTACACGCTGACAAAAAAAAGGATAACAGGACTTCAGTCGGTGCTCTCTATGGCGCCAATAAGGCGCATGACAATGTCTCCAGTCTGATCGGCGCTGAAACGCCGCGCTGCCGCAGAAAGTGCCAGGGTTCCACAGCGCGTTGTTCGGCCGGCCTCCTAGAGCTCGGGAATCCAGTGCATCGTCATGACCGGGCTTGTTCCGGCCATCCACGTCTTGGCAGCGAAGAAGAAAGGCGTGGATGCCCGGGACAAGCCCGGGCATCACGAGCCAGCGGGAGCGACGCGCTGCACAAATGGCACCGGACCTGCGGGACGACCGGCCGTGCATGCGATTGTCCTGCCGTACCAAGAGGTCAAGCTCAATTTGCGCCCGCGCGAGCTCAAGGCGACCGACCCTGCTCCATCGCAAGTTCGGCCTGAAGGCTGGCGAGGTCACGGTAGATCGAGCTGACCGCCAGCACGCGCCCCTTCAACTTGTAGCGCAGCAGGCAGTCGCGGCCCTTGATGTCGCCATCGACCGCGATCTCGTCGAACTCGTCGGCGTGGCCGACATAGTTGATCGGCACGTCGTAATGCTGGCTCCAGAAGAACGGCACGGCGTCGAAGGCTTTGCCATAGCCCAGCATGTTGCGCGCGGCGGCCTGGCCCTGTCGCTCGGCGACCACCCAATGTTCGACGCGGATGTTCTGGCCCGAATGCGGATCGGGCCAGCGCGCGATGTCGCCCGCCGCAAAAATGCCAGGCACGCTCGTCTCCAGATCGGGATTGACCAGGACGCCGCGATCGAGCGCAAGGCCGGATCGCTCGGCGAGCGCCAGCCGCGGCCGCACGCCGACGCCGACCACGACGAGATCGGCTTCGAGCGTGCCGCCGCTCTTCAGCATGGCGCGCTTGCCGTCGATCGCGACGACGGTGTCGGCAAGATGGAAGATGACGCCGTGCTCCTCGTGCAGGCTGCGCACGAAGTCGCCCATCTCGGGGCCGAGAACGCGCTCCATCGGCCGCTGCTCCGGCGCGACCACATGGACCTCGATCTCGCGCGCCCGCAGCGAAGCTGCGACCTCGAGCCCGATGAAGCTCGCGCCGATCACGACCGCGCGCCGCGCAGCCTTGGCTGCCGCGATGATGGCGGCGCTGTCGGCGAGGGTTCGCAGCGTATGAACATGCGGCTGGTCGGCGCCCGGTATCTGCAGCCGTACCGGCTCGGCGCCGGTCGCAAGCAGCAGGCGGTCGTAGGGCAAGCTCGCGCCATCGCCGAGAACGATTTGGCGCGCCTTGCCGTCGATGGCGGTGACGGGCGTGCTCAGCCGCAGATCGATCTTCTCGTCGGCGTAAAAGCTGTCCGGGCGCAGCGGCACCCAGTCCTCCGGCGCGGAGCCTGCGAGATAATCCTTGGACAGATTGGGACGATCGACCGGGGCGGCGGCATCATCGCTGACGAGCGCGAGCTCGCCACCAAAACCTTCGCGCCGGAGCATCTCCGCCGCCGCAAAACCCGCCGCGCCGCCGCCGACAATGACGATGCGCCGCGGCGCGCCCGGTGGCGGCCGCCGCGCCGGTTGCGTGTGATCCTGCCTCGTGCGGACCGACAGCGTGTCGCCCTGCCGCTCGACCTTCCAGATCGCGAGCGCGGAGAGCGCGGGGGCGCGCATCGCCTCACCGCTGCGCAGCGAAAAGCAGGCGTGATGCCAGGGGCAGCGGATGGTGTCGCCGACAACGAGACCATCTGCGAGCGGCCCGTGATAATGACTGCAATGCGCATCGATCGCAAAGACCTCATCCTTGATGCGCACCAGCAGGACGTCCTGATCGCCGACATGGCCGAGCAGCATGTCGTTCTTGAAGTCGCTCAGCGCGACGCCTGAAGCGAGGTCGGGGCCAGCGGGCTCTTTCTGTTGGTCGGCCATTTGAGGTCCTCCTCGGCAGCCCGTCAGCTGCAAGCAGGTCGAAACTCATTCGCCAGATCAAAGCGCGGCAACGGGATCGGTTCCCTCGACCGCCGGCGCTCGACGTCCGATCCTGACTTCTACCGGTTGCGAACCGCCGCGGATGGTTGGAGCGGGCGAAGGGAATCGAACCCTCGTATGCAGCTTGGGAAGCTGCCGTTCTACCATTGAACTACGCCCGCGAGCGGTTCGCTCGATCCGATTCTTTAGCTTAGACTGCGCCATCCGCCAAGCGGCTAAATCGGATCGCAACTCCCCGCAGAGCATTCCGGGCTCGCGGCTTTCGACGGGTCCGGCATCACGACGCCCTGTGCAGGGCTTAACCGTTCTTCAAGATTCCGGATGCGCGCGATTGTGACACTGCTATGGTGAGTGCGGGGTCTGAGGGTTTTGAGTCATGGCGGGGCGTGGGTATGCGGTGTTCGACACCGCGATCGGCCGTTGCGGTATCGTCTGGGGCGACGCCGGCATTTCGGGCGTGCAACTGCCCGAGGCGCGGGAAATCGAAACGCGGCGGCGACTGTTCCGTGTCTTCCCGGATGCACGCGAGCTGCGCCCGCCGGCCCATGTCGCACTGACGATCGAGGGCATCGTGGCCGCCTTGCGCGGCCAAACCTGCGATTTTTCCAACGCCATGCTCGACATGAGCGGCATTTCGAAATTCAACCAGAGCGTCTATGCCTACACCCGCGCCATCCCGCGCGGCGAAATCCGCCTCTATCACGAGGTCGCCGCGGCGCTACGGGCCTCGGGCGCGGTACATTCGGTCGCCCAGGCGCTGGCAAAGAATCCGTTCATGATCATCGTGCCGTGCCACCGCGTGCTGGAAGCGGCTGGCGCCGCCGACAAGGCCTCGCAAAATGGCGGGGTGATTTCCAAGCGGCGGCTGCTCACGATCGAAGGCACGCGTCTCAGCGCCGCCAAGACGCTGCTCGACGTGCTGCTGCCGCTTGATCCGCCGCGGCTGCGTCCCTAGCTGTTCGGGTATGGCGTCGATCACACTTTTCCAAGGCAAGTTCATCACCGTCTCCGAGTTCCGCTGCACCGCGCTGCCCGGCGAAAAACCCTATGCCGAGCTGCACCGCTGCCACTCGATCTCCTATGTCCGCAAGGGCAGTTTTGGTTATGCGAGCCGCGGGCGCAGCCACGAGCTGGTGACCGGATCGATGCTGATCGGCTTCCCCGACACCGAGTTCGTCTGCAGCCATGATCACGTCTGCGGCGACGAGTGCCTGTCGTTTTTCTTCGCGAGCGAGTTCGTGGAGGAGGTCGGCGCGCGTCGCGAGCCCTGGCAGATCGGCGCCGCGCCGCCGCTGGGAGAACTGATGGTGTTCGGCGAGCTCGCGCAGGCCGCCGCATGCGGCCGCAGCGATATCACCCTCGACGAGATCGGCGCGATGCTGGCGAGCCGCTTCGTCGAAATGGTGTCCGGCCGATCGCGCAAGACGGCCGCGCCGACCGCCCGCGATCGCCGCCGCGCGGTCGAGGCCGCGCTGTGGATCGATGCGAATTCGCCTGATAACATCGCGCTGGAGGATGCGGCGCGCGGGGCGGGCGTCAGCCCGTTCCATTTCCTGCGGCTGTTTTCCGGCGTGCTCGGCGTGACTCCGCATCAATATCTGGTGCGCGCCCGGCTGCGCCACGCCGCGCGCCTGCTCGCCTGTGACGACCGCGACATCACTGCCATCGCCTATGATACCGGCTTCAACGACCTGTCGAATTTCGTCCGCACCTTTCACCGGGCGGCCGGCGTTCCGCCGCTGAAATTTCGCCAGGCCTCGCGGGGGATGCGCAAGATTTTCCAAGAACGGCTCGCCCTGCATTGACTAGAGATCTCCGGTCCGCGCATCGCCGCGCGCCATCGATACGGAGATCATCATGTACGACCACATTGGCCTCAAGGTCAGCAATCTCGACAACAGCGTGCGGTTCTATGAGGCCGCGCTGGCGCCGCTCGGCTATGTCCTGTGCTCGAAGGACGAGACCGGCGCTGGCTTTGGCCCGAAGGGTGCGCCCGCGCTCTGGCTTTATCTGCATAAGGACCTGAAAAGCGAGGGCGCGCACGTTGCGTTCCGCGCGCCGGACCATGCCGCGATCGAAAAATTTCACAGCGACGGCGTGAAGGCCGGCGGCCGCGACAATGGCGGCGCCGGTCCCCGCGCCGATTACAGCCCGACCTATTACGCCGCGTTCCTGATCGACCCCGACGGCAACAATGTCGAGGCGGTGTGTGCGTAGCTGCGCGCTCCTCACCCATCCGACGTCATTCCGGGGCGCCTCGAAGAGGCGAACCCGGAATCTCGAGATTCCGGGTTCGATGCTTCGCATCGCCCCGGAATGACGGCAAAGGAAAGGACATTTCCATGGCATCCATCCACAAGGATGTTCCGATCGCCGCACCCGCCCATCAGGTGTGGGATGCGCTGCGCGATTTCGGCGCGCTGCACACCCGCCTGGTGCCGGGCTTCGTGCTCGACACCAAGCTCGATGGTGAGGCGCGCATCGTCAGCTTCGCGGGCGGCACCGTGGCGCGCGAGCTGCTGGTCGATTGCGACGACGAGCGGCGGCGGCTGGTCTATGCCGTCGTCAGCGAACGCGTGAAGCAGCACAGCGCGTCCGTGCAGGTGTTTGCCGAGGGCGAGACAAGCTGCCGCCTCACCTGGATCGTCGACGTGCTGCCGCACGAGATCGCACCCTATATCAGCGGTCAGATGGACCAGGCGGCGCTGGCGATGCAGAAAGCGCTCGGGCGCGCGCCGGCGTGAGAGATCCCGCGGCTCCCCCAGAGCCTCCGTTCCACGGCGTTTGTCGTGACAGCGGCATTCGACCGGCCAGGTCAGCCTTGATCCAGATCAACGATTGTCAGAGGTTTGACAATCAACTTGGCGCAGGAATCCTCGCGTCGCTTGCCATGCCCAACCTAAAGAATCTGCCGAAGATTGCCGGCCGTTTGCGGAGTGCGCCAAGCGTCGAACGTTCGCCATGCAGGGCCTTCGCCCGGTAGAGCCTTGACGATGATGTTCCGAGTTTTTTGTCTGCTGTTGGCGATCTTGCTGGCTCGCACCTCTTGGGCCGCGGACATTCAGCGCGTGACCGCCTGCTCGGGTGTCGTCTTGCGGTTGCGCGGCGACATCAAAGATGGGGACTACTCGAGGTTAAGGGCTCACTTCGCGAGAAAGGAGGCGATCGTCGGCCTTGATCTGAGCTCCGATGGCGGAGACCTCGAGGAAGGCCTCCGGATCGCAAACCTCGTACGCCGCAAGAAGCTTACTGTCTACGTCGGCGGGGAGTGTGATTCGGCTTGTGCGTTCGTCTTCTTCTCCGCAGCAAAGCGATATTTTGGCCGGCAATCGAAGATTGGCGTACACTCTGTTTCCAGTCGCCGAGACATCGAAGACCGAGGTTCCATGCTTCTCACCGTGAAGCTGGCGAGGATCTCAGCGAAACTAGGCGTTCCCGATTCCGCCATCGGCAAGATGGTCACCACCCGCCCAACGATGATTGCCTATCTGGACGGGGCCGACCTGTCCGCACTGCATGCATCGGCCGGGAACCCATTTGGCTCCGAGCCTGAAAAGGCGAGTGAGGTTGGACAGCCGCAGCAAACCTGCTCATCGAGACCTGAAGCGATACCGGAAAACTAGGTCAGGATCCGGAAAAGTGCGAAGCGGTTTTCCGAAACGATCGTGGGCAAACAGGAATCCAAAGCGCGATGGCGATTCAACCCGAGCCCATCGCTCTGAGCATGATGAGTTCAGGTTCGATAGTTGCCGCGCCGAAGGCGCGCTCCTGCTCCCTCCTCCGCTCGCGGATGAGGGTTGAGGTGCGGGCGCGAAGCGCGTAGCGCGTTCGCGACATCAGTAGGCATTGCGCCCGCGAACCACCTCGAAAACGGTGAGCGCCAGGATCTTCAGGTCGAGCAGCAGGTTCCAGTTGTTGATGTACCAGAGATCGCAGTCCACCCGCGCCTTCATCTGCTCCAGGCGGATCGTCGCGCCGCGATAGCCGTGCACCTGAGCCCAGCCGGTGATCCCGGGCTTGACGTGATTGCGAAACGCGTAGTTCGAAAGCACGTCCGAATACTGGTCGTCATGGGCCAGCGCGTGCGGTCGGGGACCGACCAGCGACATCTCGCCGAGCAGGACGTTGAACAGCTGCGGCAGCTCGTCGATGCTGCTCTGGCGGAGAATCTTGCCGATCAAGGTCACGCGCGGGTCGTCGCGGCTGGCCTGCAGCACCACGACGCCATCGTCCATCACCATCATGGTGCGGAATTTGAAGATCCTGAACTGGCTGGTATTGAAGCCGTTGCGGCGCTGGCGGAAGAACACCGGTCCCGGTGATTCCAGCTTGATGGCAATGGCGGCGAGCACGAACAACGGCGCCAGGATGAGAAGGGCGAGCGAGGCGCCCACGATGTCGAGCAGGCGCTTGGCGCCTTGTTCGAGCATCGACAGCGGGCCGCGCTGGACTTCGACCGCGAATGTGCCGTTGACGCGGAACGATCGATTGCCGATCACCGCGCGAATCCGGCTGTCGGGAAGCAGCTGAACCGGCAGCGGTGACGCCCGCAGATGGTCGCGGACCAGCTCCAGCTTGCGCCCGTCCCACCATGAAAAGGCGAGCACGATCTCGGCGGCATTTTCGCGGCGTCCGGCCAGGATGGCGCGGTCCAGGGCGGCGGTTTCGCGCTGGTTCAGCATCGGCGTCGCGTTCGAACTGCCGGCAAAAACCACGCGCTCGATCACCGACAGTCCGAAGCGCCGCAGCAGCATGCGGTCCTCGAGGCCTGCGATCTCGTCCTGCGGACCAACCAGTATGACCCGCCTGCCCTGCAGGTGATCGGCGGCAACGGCGAACTTCGCAAGGCGGCTCGCCAGCCATCGCGAGCAGAGAACCAGCGCCAGCGCCAGGACGCAGAAGCAGACGATCGAACCGCGGGAATAGTCCGCGCCGACCTTCATCAGGAAAGCCAGCAACGTCAGCAGCAGGCTGACGGCGACCCAGATTGCGACGATCTCACGGATCGACTTGCGAAACGACAGGATGGCCCGGATCTGGTAGAGCGCCAGCGTCTGCCCGATCAGCACCTGCAGCAGCGCCGCGACGATCCCGACCCCGATCAGCGTTCCGAGATGGCCTGACGTCTGATAGACGGCGATTTGATAGCCGGCGCCTCCGACCAGACTCGCGACGACGACGGCGGTTGCATCGGCAAGCGCGGACGCATGTCCGATGGCGCCAAACGGCAATCTGAACCGCGGCCGGACCGCGGCGGACGAACCGTCCTGGCCGACCGCAACGTCATGGTCGAAGTCGCCGTCAATACGGGTCTTGGCACCAGAACCAAACAAAGCTGACATCGACCACACCGCGCGATACTGCATTGGAAAGCTGAAGCCGCCTTGTGTCACCCGAACAGGGAATCATTTTGGCGGTACCGCGAAAGTAACGTTTTACGAGTTCGCGCGTGTACACTGCCCAGCATTCACCTCATCAAAAGTGATGAGCTGCGTCCGATGCTGAATTTGCAGGCATTTCTCGAACATTCGTCGCACCTGACCGCGACACGCAACAGACGTAACGGAAGGAGGATGCACGCGAGCAGCTTCGCGTTTTAGAGAAATTCTCAAACATTCTTCTGATTAGAGACATTCTCAAACATTCCTCTGACAGCGGGAACGTGCGCCGACGCCTCATTCCACAAGCGAATGACCACGCATCGCGACCAAGCGCACAGGCTCGCCACGACTTCGGCAGCCCTTCGCCTCAGTCGCGACCTGAATCTTCGAGAACGGTGCGACGCGTTGTCGGCGGATGCCGGGTTTTTGCCAACACTCAACGGGTTGAGGTTACAGACGATGAACGCCATGCCGGAGGAATGCCTGCGGATCGATCGGTCCCGACGACCCAGCCATTCCCTGCCGACCGACACGATCCCGCCAGCCCAAGTCATTGCGCGGGTCGATGGCTTTCCGCCGCCGGACACCCCTTCCGATCGTGCGACGGCACGCAATACGACCTGCGGACGCCTGATCATGATTGCCTTCGTCGCGGCGGCGGCCGTTGTCGTCGGCGCATGGTTGTG
>Ga0213876_10001112_pt1 | contig 17196 bp, 10 predicted proteins | sample BarmaccomBMRX_R9_FD_160113 | JGI IMG/M metagenome (GOLD analysis project Ga0213876, IMG submission 160113) | Root-associated microbial communities from Barbacenia macrantha in rupestrian grasslands, the National Park of Serra do Cipo, Brazil - RX_R9 | ecosystem: Host-associated > Plants > Roots... | reverse complement strand
CGCTGCTCGCGTTCCACCGGCACCAGCGTCTCCAGCACCCGCTGCGCATCGGCCACCACAAAATCGCTCTCCAGCCGGTGGCTCAGGTCGGCCAGGGGCCGGCCCACGTCGCTCGGGATCAGGCTGAACAGCCGCACCGCCGCCGGCGTGTAACGCTGGATGCACAACTCCCGGTCCAAAAAGACGGTGGCGATGTCGGTGGCCGCCATCAGGTTCTGCAGGTCGCTGTTGGCCCGGCCCAGCTCATCGACCTTGGCTTTAAGCTCGTGGTTGACCGTAGAGAGCTCCTCGTTAATGGACTGGAGCTCCTCCCGGCCGGTCTCGACTTCTTCGGTGGCCGAGCGCAGTTCCTCGTTGATGGCCTGCAGCTCTTCGTTGGAGGACTTGAGCTCTTCCAGGGAAGCCTCGTACTCCTCGATGGTGGCCCGCTGCTGGAGCTTGAGCTGGTCCAGTTCGGCCTCCAGTTGGCGGGTAAGCGGCTCGGCGGCGGGCCGCACCTCCACGACCGCGCCTTCCACCGGCCTGGCTGCCCCGTCCTCAAAGGCCACCAGCAGGAAGCCTGGCGCCAGGTCCTGGGCCGGGCGCACGTGCAGGTCAATCGCCTGGGGACCGTCAGCCAACTCGACCAGTACACCCGTCACGTCGACCGGACTGCCGGTTTGGCGCGCCCGGAACAGCGAGGCCCGCAGCTCCAGCCGCAAGCTGGGGTGGATCACCCGCAACACCTCCAGGCTGGCTTCGCCCCCCCAATGCAGGTAACGCTGGGCCCGCTCGGACGAATGCACGACGCGGTCTTGCGGGTCGACGAGTACCGAGGGGGGCCCCCAAGCTTCCCGCAGCTTCAGGTGCAGCTCGGCTGACGACAGGACGCCCGGGCGGTCGCCGGGCACCCGAGTCGCCGGGGCGCTCCCCGCGGCCCCCGCGAGGCGCGGGGGCAGGCGCGGCGCGAGCGCCAGGGCCGGCGCCAACGAGGACGGCCCGGCCGGTAAGACCGGCACCACCGGCCGGGGCGCCACCCCCCGCGCGTACAGCCGATGCTTATTGTCCATGGCCTTAAACAAACCGCCCTCCTGGTCATCCACCGTTTCGGAACTGCCCAAGAACAGCAGCCCGGCCGGCTCCAAGGCGAAGTAAAACAGCTCCAAGGCCCGGCGCTGGGCCTTGTTGTTCAAGTAGATGAGCAGGTTGCGGCAGCTCACCAGGTTCAGGTGTGCAAAGGGCGCGTCTTTGAGCAGATCGTGCGCGGAAAAGAGCACCGTCTCGCGCAACGCCCGGCTCACCCGGTAGCGGCCCTGGTCCTTGACGAAGAACCGCCGCAGCCGCTTCTCAGAGAGGTCGGCGGCGATCGTCTCGGGATAGAGTCCCTCGCGCGCCGTGCGCAGCGCCGCCCCGTCCAGGTCGGTGGCAAAGACCTGAATGACGGGAGGCGCAGGCAGCCGGGCGGCCTGCTCGGCCAAGAGCATGGCCACAGAGTAGGCCTCCTCGCCCGTGGCGCATGCTGGCACCCAGGCGCGTACCGAATCGCCGGCTTTTCTTCCGGCAAAGAGCCGCGGCAACTCGGCCTCAAGGGCGGCAAAGGCCTGCGGGTCGCGGAAAAAATTTGTCACGCTGATGAGCAGATCCTGCAACAGCGCCTGGGCCTCCCCGGGGTGGGTGCGCAAGAAGTCCCGGTAAGCCGGCAGGTTCTCTAAGCCGTTGACCTGCAGCCGCCGGCGCAGCCGCCGCAGCACCGTGGCGCGCTTGTAGTCGCTGAAGTCGTGGCCGGTGCGCGCCCGCAGCAAGCCGAGCGCGTCGCGCAGGGCCGCCTCGGCCTCCTCCGATGGTGCGGCCGCCTCCGGCGGCGGCTCTTCGGCCGGCAGCCGCAGCCGGGGTTCCTGACGGTAGTAGGCCAGCAAGCGGCCAGGCATGTCTGCCATCGGCAGCACCCAATCGACCATGCCGGTGGCAATCGCCGCCCGCGGCATACCGTCCTGCTCGGCCTCGCTCGGCTCTTGGGCGATGGTCAGCCCGCCGCGTTCCTTGACCCGTTTGAGCCCGATGGCGCCGTCGCCGTCCGCCCCCGACAGCACGATGGCCGTACCCTGCGAGCCGCTCGTATCGGCCAGGGTGCGGAAAAACAGGTCAATGGCCACCCGCGGCCCACGCCCGGCGCTCAACTCGGAGAGGCGCAGCCGGCCATCGGCCAGGGAGAGTTGCCTGCCGGGCGGGATGACGAAGACCCGGTTGGGTTTGACCTCGACGTTGTCGCGCACCTGAACGACGGGCATAGAGGTGGACCCCTGCAGCAGGGCAGCCAGGTTACTGTCGCGGTCGGGCAGCAGGTGGACGACCACCACAAACGCCAGGCCGTTGTCGGCCGGCATGGCCGAGAAAAAGGCGCGCAGGGCGCTCAAGCTGCCGGCCGAACCGCCCAGGCCGACGACCGGCTGCACGGGCCGGTCCCGGGGTGGGATCACCTCATCTGGTCGCTCCCCAGGTCCGACGGCCTCCGCCGGGGCGGGCCGTTCCGCGGTCTCGGGGGCAGCCGCAGGAGTATTTACCGGGGAAAAAGCTTCTTCAGGCATAGGCGGTAGGAGGATTTTCGGAAGGCCCGTCGGGGCCCGCGATTTCGCTTAGGTTCCGGTACACGGTCAAGGGCGCCACGCCCAAGGAGGCTGCGATCGTCCGGCCGGCCGGGGAGCCGGCGTGGACTCGTTCGCTTCGCGATGCCAGGAGGATCTCCCGAGCCTGCAGTTCGACGCGGAGCCGGATGACATCGCTCAAGGAGCGGCCCATCCGGCCCAGTCGCCGGACGACCAGCCTGTCAGCGGTGCGCAGCGCCTGCAGGCATGCCACCCGCTCCCCCCGCGCCGTTTTGCCGCGGACGCATTCCTCATAGACCTGCCCACAACCGGCGGCACAGAGCGTTTGGCGCTCGATTGGCAAAGCCTGATCTTCCTCCGAAAGCCGAGCATAGTCGATGCGCATGCAGGAACCCCAAAAACGGCGACCGCGTAAGTTTCGATAATGTAAATTTCGAGAAGGATATTGCAAAGCCGTTCCTGACCCGCCGCGGGTTGGGCCGGCGGAAGAACGGCCCCATGGAGCGTATCAACCTGACCGGCGCGGCCATGAATACGTCGCGAACTGGGGTGGAGGCAGGGAACAGCGGGAGGCGTGGAAGACTAGAATCGATGGACAAGATCTCGGGTAACGGAGCGCAGGCTCGGGCAGCCCGACAGCGCCATGGCCAAGTCAAATTCCTTGCGCAGGATCTCCAGAACCGACGTGACCCCGGCTTCCCCACCGACGGCCAGCCCCCAAAGGATGGGACGACCGACCAAGACGGCCCGCGCGCCGTAAGCGATCGCTTTGAGCACGTCGGTCCCTCGCCGGATACCCCCGTCCACGTAGATCTCAACCCTGCCGGCCACTGCGTCGACGATCTCCGGCAATACGGAAATGGTTGCCGGCGTTGTGTCCAGTTGCCGCGCGCCGTGGTTGGACACGATGATGCCGCAGGCGCCGTGCTCGATTGCCCGCAGCGCGTCATCGGCACGTAGGATGCCTTTCACAAGAATGGGTAGCCGCGTTACTCCGGCCAGCCACCCGAGGTCTTTCCAGCTCAACGTCGCGTCCAGGAGCGAGGCGATGTACGGGGCCAGTCCGGAGCCGGCCACGCCTTCGGGAAGCTCGTGCAACCCCATGGGCCAGAGATTTTTGGCTGAAAGATGCTCCGGCAAACTAAATTTGTTGCGCACATCGCGTTCGCGCGTGCCAAGCAGCGGCACATCAACCGTCAGCACGATGGCCTTGCACCCGGCCGCTTCGGCGCGTCGGACCAGCGCGGCAGAAATGGCCCGGTCCTTGAAAACATAGAGCTGGAACCAAACCGGCCCGGTGGCTACCGCCATGGTTTCCTCAATCGAGGTGGTCGAGAGGGTTGCCAAGGTCATCAGTGTTCTGGCCGTACCGGCCGCCTTGGTCGTGGCCGCTTCGCCGTCCCGGTGGGCAAGACCCTGAAACGCGGTGGGCGCAATCAAAATCGGCATCGACACGGGCTGGCCCAACACGGTGGTGTCCATGGCCCGGGCGCTTACATCGACCAACATGCGCGGGAGCACGGCGATCCGCTCGTAGGCGGTCCGGTTCTCGCGCAACGTGACCTCATCATGGGCGCCGCCGGCGTAGTAGTCGTAGGCCATTCGCGGCAGTACCGCGCAAGCGCGTTCTTCTAACTCTCCCAGATTGAGAACGGGAATCGTTTCACTCATCATCGGCGACCTCCGAGCCTAAGCGTTCACGAGCTATACCCCGATCGTTATCAGACCCGGTGAGTTAAAAAAAGCGGAAAAACTCACCCGCCAAGCGCTTTCGGGGGCGGACAATCAACCGCAGAGCGTTTTTGCGGGACGAGCGAGCGAGCGGTTTTCTTCTCTGATCAAAAAGCGGGGTCCCAGCCCCGCATAAAGGCCACGAGGCTCTTACCGGCGATCACCTCAACGGACCCTCGCTTGGTTTGCCGTAGACGTACGGTCGAATCCGGCCGGACGCATTTCGGGCCGGGGCCGGCCAAACTTCAGACTTCATAACACAATTTCTGTTTGGTTGCCCGGCGGAGCCAAAGTTGTAAAGCCATAAGGTTGCGCGGCCCGAAGCGGGGCTGCCGGGCATCCTTTCCCGATGGGCCTCTTGTTCCATTTCCATCCATCGCTACGTGCTTTGCCAATCTGGCCACACCACCGGGCTCCAGGCCCGCCGAGAGCGCTGAACGCATTCCGGGAAGTTGACCTTTGTGAAAAGGTGTTACCGGAGTCAATCTGACAAAAAGCAAAATCAATGAAATAAGAGACGTTATCAGCAACGAATGACTGCGCGATGGTCGATTCGATTGCGTAACGGGCTGATGAGAAAAACCATGAGCGACACCCTTTATGTCCCCACGCCGGACGAGCGCCAACAGGCCAAGGCGCCCAAGGCATTTCAGAGAAAGACAGTAATAGGCGGAGTCACGGGAGAACTTGAAATCCCCAACGGGAATAACCCGTTTCAAAACGCCTGGCTGACGCTTACCCTTGGCTACGACCTCAGGTTCCTCGATAGCCGTCTGGTAGGCGACGGCGGCGCCGGTCCGATCATCGTTCAAGACAAAGATTTAGGCTGGTGTGCCAGGGACAGCGATGACTACCTATTTCCCATCATCGACTGGGGTTACGATGCCATAAAGAAGTTCGTTAAGCTTTTTCAACAGGGGGAGCAAATCTGGAACCATAAGTTCTTGATCAAACCCCCCAACGTCTTCGATAAGCTCGATTACTACAGTTCTGCCTTCCCCGGTTATATTCTGCGCCCGAACATCCTTTGCCTGTTCCGGATGGAATCGGGGGCGAAAACCTCTGCGACTTTCAACGTGGTCCGGATTAACCCCGCCGTCTTTTCAGACCCGAAGTATGAGGTGCCGAACTACAAGACGAAGAAGACAAAACCCGCTAGGAACGGTTTTCGGTCGCACCAGACCCTCTTAACGGACGGCGATGTGTATACACCGGTCCTGGGCCATGAGTTGGGCCACGCCATTAATGAAGATCATATCCTGGCGCTGAAAGGCGACGCCCAGTGCAAAATAAATCGCTCCCTCGACCGCTGTTACGGCCTCACCGTGGAGGAACTACGGAACATTATGGGGGCGGGGACGGAGATCACGGAGATCAACGTCGGGCCCTGGGTCGACCATCTGCAAAATATGGTCGGCGGCGATCCGATGCACTGTAAGATCACAATGCTGACCGATCCGAAAGTGCAGCCGCTTCCGCCGCGCAAGATTCCGGTCGTACCGGCGAGCAAGGCGCCCGTCGGCCCATCTTTTGGTTCCCGTCGGCTCCAACCGGTCGGGGCTGGCCGCAGGTAATCGCTCCGGCAAAGAAGGCTTCGGAAAAGCCTGTAAGCATCTACACCGGTATTCATGTCGATCGAACCGCCCCTTTGCCCCGGAGGGACAGCGGGAGAGTAGCCCGGAAGTTCCACGTTGGGTGGGAATGCGCGCATTGCGACTCACGATGCCGTTCCGAACGGACCCCGGGCGACAGGACCGGGTTTTCAGCCCCGAAAGGGCGGTAGAACTTATACCATTTCGACGGCCATGGAGGTAAAATCTTGTCTTCCTCCCCGGGCGCCCTGCCGGAGTTACACCGATTAAACCGTATAAATGATCTAGGCCCAACGGGCCGGGAGATGGTTTGATGGCCTGAAGGGCCAAAGGAACCTAGCCCAGGGTTTCACCCTGGGAAGGCGTTTTCCCTCCGACCCCGCCCTGAAGGGGCGGCAGAAAGCGTTGCCGGCGGGTTCTGGCTCCCCTTCAGGGCTGGATCGTGATTTGACGGTTACGCAGGGGGTAAAGCCCTGGGCTAGGTTCTCTTGGCCCTTCGGGCCGTAAGACGGTCACGGCCGTCCCCGCGCTGCCCTCAAAAAAGGTGGGTAAAGCTCAGGGGTAAACCCTGGGCTATGTTCTGCCGCCCCTTCAGGGCTGAAACCCGGTCGAAATGCCACCAAAGTAGCCATCTAACTTGGTGTAAGACCGATTCAACCAAGTACGGAGCATCCTCCGGCGCCGGCCCCCATGAGCCGGCATTCCACCCCTGGATCTTTGGTTCCATTTACGCCGCATGACGGACCCTGTATAGGTCCCGCCATGCACCTCAATGTTCCCGTATTGACCAATCCCCCGCTCCAGCCGTACACGACACTACTGCCGGCCGCCGATTCCGGCACGCTCCGCGCCCGCATCCTGCGTTGAATCACCTGACGAGGACATCCTTATGGGTCGAGATGTGCATGCAGAAGCGATCGTGACAAAAGCTAAGGACACGAGCGTTCCCCTGAGCGATCGTGCCGTCGAAGCGGTCAAAAGTATCGTGCGCCAATACTATGATGCATCGCTGGTCAGCGATGTAACGTACAGCGAGGCTGAAAAAGGCCTTTCAACAAGTCCGGTCGGCAAAGGAAAAGATTTGAAGGGGAAGATCTTCGTTGGGAAATACTTTATCGAGCACATCGACGCTTTCGCCCACCGGGTTCTGCAGGTCGGGCATGAACTGCAGCACGTCAGGCAGCAGCGCGACGGAATGGGGGGCCAGAAGAACCAGGATAAACGTGAGTTCCTGGCATATTATTGGGAGGGACTTGAGCCGACGAAGGACGGAACCGGCGTCATGTCGGCCGCCAACCGCGTCAGCATCATCGACGCGGCCTTAGGCTACTACAACTGTTTTGCCTCGGACGACCAGAAGGCATTTGCTGACAAACAGACCGAACTGCTGAACCGCCGCAAGGATGTGGATGGAAAACACGGGAACGCCAAAACCGATCCGCCGACCACGTGTAAACGGCAGTGAAAAAGCGATCGGAAGAGGGTTGCGACTGGACCCTGATTTGAAAGGCCGCGCCCGGCCTGGGACTTTCGAATCGCCAGGCCGGAATCGGTTTTCAGTGGATGCCCCGCTAAGGCTGGCAGTGGAGGTAGCGCTCCGCGACGATCGCAGGTTGCTCAGCCACGCGGCCCGCCGCGATATCCCAGGCCAACCGGATGAACTGGGCGTGCGTCCAGGCCAGCGGGGTGGCCGAAGTGGTGCCGGCGCCGGGCACAAAGCCGGGCTGGCCCGACGGAGACCGGTCGTCCCAGACCTGCTCGGGCAGCATATACCCCTCGTTGGCCGTCCGCGCTATGGCGATCAGGTGCCCTTCGGCCCCGAACAGATTGTAAGCCGCCAGGTCGTACTCGCCGCGTTCGCCGGCGAAAATGGGCCACAACCGGCCATGGGTAATGAACGTGTCGGGTGGGTTCACGTTCCACGGGGCACCCGTATCTGTCTCCCCGTAGCCGTCGAAATTGTAGCGGTGCCAAAAGATGCCGTTTGGGGTGACCGTGCCGAGCTGCGCATCGACGACCTGCAGGCTGTTAAGGATGATGAAGTTGTAGGCGGGCCGGATCCCCAGGCGCACCAGCTCAAGAAAGCCGGCGTCAACCACCTTGCGTTGATCAATGCTGCTGGGGCCGCTGTCCCCAAGGCTGTAGGTGGTGCCGGCGTTGGGGTTGCCGTCCTTGGTGAGGCGCAGGTAGTATGGGAAACGGGAGTAGGGTCCGTTGGTCGTTACCATCCATTGTTCCAGCTGCGCCTGCCAGGAGTCGGCCGTGCTGAGGTAACGCTGCGCGGAGGCCGCATCACCGTTGGCCTGCGCGATGTAGGCGGCGCATACCAGGCCGGCGATCTCGCTGGCGGTAGACGAGGGCGAATAGCCGCTCTGGTTTTCCCACCGCTCGCCCGGGGTGTAGGGAGCGGAGTGCGTGCCGAACGCGTCGGTTGTTGTGAAGTTGACCAGGAAGTCGGCCGCCCGCTTGACGTGCGACCAGGTGGCTGCGTCCGTGCGGCCGAGTTGGTAAGCCAGGATGATCGGGTCGCCCACTTCGTCCAGCTGCAAGCCACCCCAGACCGGCGTGCCGTCGACCTTCGAGTTTTGCGGGAAGGAGCCGTCGGCCTTTTGCTGGACATTGAAGAGAAAATCCAAGGCACGTCCTGCAGCCGCGCGGTCTCCGTCGTCAATAAGCGCCGTTACCATTTCGTACAAGTCGCGGGACCAAACCAGGTGGTAGGCATCGGAGGGACTATCCAGCCCGGTCCCGAAGGCCCAGGGCATCGTTGGGGAGGCGATGAACGCGCCGCGATAGGTCTTGTCCTCGCTGGCCGCGAGCACCATTGCCGACACGGCATACAGTTGGCGCTGGCTGGTGGTAAAAAGGCTCGGGGGCGCATAGCGCAACGAGTCCAGGTACCGGCCCCAGCCGCGAGCGTAGCTTTCAGCGACCCGTTCGAACCCGGTTGTCAACGAGGCGTTGGCCGTATCGAGCGCGGCCGACTCGACGGCGGCGAAGCCCAGGGCGAGCGTGGCATGCCGACGATCCGAAAGGCCGGTTAAGGGTAAGCGGCCCGTTTGCACCACGGTCCCGGCCGGCGCGGAGCTGTATTGGGCGGTCAGCCGGTAATGCTGGCTCAGGTCGGTCCAACCGTCGCTGGTCCCCAAGTAGCCGTCGGAGGTCTCCGAAAAGGCGGGCGAGGCAACGAGCGCGCTCGCAACCTTCATCTGCGCATCGGCGGCCAGCAGGGCGCCATCCTGGGTTACACCCGACTCACTCAAAGGGCCCTTCAAGGGGGGGTTATTGAGCTGAGGCTGGTAGACGGCGTAGAGTTGGTAGGGCCGGCCGTCCAATGAAGTGAACTCCACGTCGATGAGCAGCGTCGCCCGGGCAGGGTCAGTGACGTAGGTCGTGGTAAGCCGCCAGTGGTTGGCCGTGTCGGTATTGGTGATCTGGAAGGTCAGGCCTTCGAGATTCATCAGCCGCGTGGAGGTGGGCGCGTCCTGGGCCCGTATCGCAAAGCTCTGCCCATCGGTGACGACGAAGTCGAGGTTACGGACGCTGGGCGTGTCAAGCCGAGGATAGTAAACTTCACTTAAACGGCCGCCCTGAAGCGTGAACCAGACGTTGCTAGCGGTGGTATAGCTCGTGCCGAAGCCGCTTTTGTTCGCCGGCAACCAATCCGGGTTGCCGCCTGGGCTGCCGGGTGCCGCGCTTTGAGCCGGCAACGATACTTGGCCGATGCATACGGCCGCACAGGTCGCCATCACCTGTGTCCAGATAACGAGGGGATTTCTTCTCATAGGGGGGAGGCTTCTCTTCTTCGTGGTCCATCTCCTGGATCACGCTACGCCGAGGTTGGCGTCAACTTGGTTCGTGCCGGAAGGGCCCGAGAGATTTACTGTTGGCGTCCGATACGGGTGAGCGCAGCACCTGTTCGATCCAGTCGAACGTGACGCTCTCCCAAAGGGTCGCTCCCAAGCCGCAGCAATGTCCGCCTGCGCCCTCGGATTCCGTAAAGCGGTGGTAGCGCTTTTCACAACTCAGCAAATCATACAGCCACTGACTCTGAGACGCGAAATCGCCTTCGCCCTCCGTCACCAGCGTCGGGCAGCGGATCCCCTGCACCCGGTCTTGGACCGTGTACTCGGGTTGCATGCGAAGAAACTCGCCCAGCGTCTTGGCGCCGAGCGTGGCCATGCGCGCCCCGTACCATTCCCGCTTGCGCGGGTCCTCAAGTCGCCGATGTAGGGCCGCCTCCATTGCGGGGTCTGCCGCGAGAACGCGGGCCCAAGCGTCCTGGTCGAACATCGCAGGCACGATGCGCGACACAAACTCCACCTGCCCCGGGTCGCACACCAGCGCGGCGAGCCGGGATTCGGCCGAAGCGGCGCGCGGCGCCAGGTAACCTGCGTAGCTGCGGCCGATCAGGACAAGACTTCGAGGGTCAATGCCCGGTTGCTCCAAAAGCCAATCAATAACGGGCGCCACCACCGACTCAAAATCGGGGCGCATCGGGATGCCGTGCTCATACAGCATGCCGCCCTGCCCGGGCCCCTCCCAGAGCAGCACGTTATAACCGCGAGGCAGGGCCATGTACCCGGTGGACGCATAGCCGCCTTCGGCGGTGCTGTCGAACCCGGGAGGTACAAGGATCGTGGGCCGACGGGCATCCCTGCTCTCCGGCCGCAACAAATAAGCCGTCATCCGGCCGCCGCCGAAGGGGATCTCCGCGACGGTGGCCATCCAGGGCAAGTGGGGCAGCGCGGCCCTGAAGGCGGCCCGATGCGCGCGCCAGCCGTGGAGCAGGCGCCCGTCCTGGAGGTCGTGACGGATGAAAAAGATGGCTTGCCGCCAGTACTCGGTGGCACGCAGGAAAGCCCTCGCAGCGCTGAGTTGGTGGCCACCCTGAAGGCTATCGCCTGCGCGTTGAGTCGTCTTTTCTGCCAGCACCGCCCATTCTGAATACCAGCCGTCGTAATCACCGGGTCTAACGCGCGCCGCCGTGGCCAGGGCCTCGCCGAGGTCAGCGGAACCGGACGAGACCGCCGTCACGGTCCGTTGCAGCTGCGCATCCATTTCAAGGTCTTCGAGCAGGAGTTTCATTCAGGCAATTTAGTCCCCGGAGGGCGTCAAAAAAAGGATGCGCCCAGCTTGATGAATCACCGAAGACAAAGGGGAGACGGAAGCCAGGCTATCGGAATCAAAACCTGTGTTAGCGTCGGACCCGGCTCAGCTGTCGGGATCGGGCGAACCCGCGATAATCCTTCTGAACAAGCCGCGCCAGCTTTCGCTGATTAATGGCCACTGCGTACGGTCCGCGGCCGCGATGCCGCGACCGGCGATCCACCTCCCGCCGCCCCCGAGCGTCGCTGTACTTGCTGCACCCGCTGATCGTCAGTCCCTCAGCGAGCGCGCGCTCCGGTTTAGCAGTTCCTGAACGCCGGCGACGAGGAGGGTTCATGGGCAACGGGAGCCCCGACGCTCGAAGCTCCCCCGGCCTCAAGTGAAACTTCGGGCCGCGCGATGCTTTCTACATACAAAACCGGCTCACTGCCACCGGCGGGAGCCGTTCATCCTTCCAAACCGCCATCAACACAACTTCCATGCTAAGCACGGCCTTCAACGCAGCTTTCCCGAATCCCTCAGGACGGGCCAAGACCCTCCGCACGCTCCGCTCAACCCTCTTGCCCCTCGGCCCCCTTTGCGCGGCGGCCCTGATCGGCTTGGCGGGCGTTAACCCCGCCGCCGCATCCACCAGCGTGTGGAAAGCCGGCACGAACGGCTCCTACACCGCGGGCGCCAACTGGGTAGGCGGCGTCGCGCCTGGGCCGGGTGACACCGCCCTGATCACCGGCTCATCGCCTTGGTTCACCGACTCAGAGGCTACCAACGGCGACACGATCGCCCAGCAGGCCCTCGATTTCGAGGCCGGCCCCGGCAGCCCCATCGTCGGCATTCTCGGCCAGACCACCTTTGCGGCAGACACCATCCTGAACTGCGCCGGCGGGGGGCTGGACCAGCAAGGCACGTGGCTCAAGGCCTATCACAACAACGCCTTGAACGGGACCATCAACGTCGGCAGCGCCTCGGCCACCGCCCGGCTGACCCTCAACGTGCTCGACGACGGCTGGAATCTGTACTACACGCCCACGACGCAGAACAACGGCACCATCACCATCGCCGGCGGCAGCGTGTTGCACATCTACCCCAGCGCCGGGGGCTACACGTTGGTCTATCAACCCGGCGGCCCCCCGGTACCCGTCCTCCTGTCAGGCGATCCGGGTTGGGCCGACTTCACCAACAACGGCCTGATCACCGTCACCCCGGGCGGCACGCTGGTCCACAGTTGGGAGACGGCGGGCTCCGGCCGTTACCAAAGCGCCCTCATCAACAACGGCGTCATCCGCGTCCAGGGGGCGGAAGGGCAGCGGACCCGCGTCGAGGTCGACGCTAACCTCAGCGGCACCGGCACCATCGTGCTGGACGGCGGCGACGCCGTCCAACCCAGCGAGACGACCTTGAGCTTTTCGGGAAACCTGCGCGGCCAAGACATCCAGGCCTGCAACGCCGGCGTGGAGGTCGTCAGCCCTCTCGACGAGGCGCAGCTTACGGGTGGCCGCATCACCTTTTTTGGGCAGGGCAGGTCCTACCTGTTGGTCTTTCCTGCATCCGGCGTGGATCAACCTGGCGATCCGAGCACGGTGCTGCCTTTCGGCCTGCCCATCAAAGGGTTCCGGGCCGGCGACGTGATCGCGTTCATGCGCGCCTACCCGTACGGGACCGAAACCTACACGCCCGTCTGGGATCAAGCCAACCAACAATTAACCATCTGGGTGACCAACAGCCTGCATCCGGAGAGGAGCGCGCGCCTGGCGGTGTTCACCCTGGAAGGAACGTACGGACCCGACGATTTCCAGGTCAGCTATTCGGATGGGACGTCGGGCCGCACGGCGCAGGTGGACCTTATTACGACGAACCAATCGCCACGCGAGCCATAACGGAGGCGATCTCGTCGGAGGGTGTTAGGATAATCGTCGTCCGGAAGCGCGCGAGGACAATCCCTGCGGACGCCGGAGGGCCTGCCCCCTCGCGTTGCGCAGTTACCGGGTTCGCTCAGCGAATAAAGCGCTTCACGTAATCGGCCCCGAAGCCGATTTGTTCGTAATGGCGGCGGGCCCGCTCCAGCTTGGTGAAGACATCCTCCCACCCCTGGGGGTTGCCGTCGGGGTCGACGTACACGTAGGCGCCCGTCACATGAAACAGCGTGATCATTTCCGCAACGCCCTCGGGCACGACCAAGGTGTGGGTCTCGCCGGGCGGTTCCATCAGGTAGGCGCCTTCCTCGGCCACCCAATCGTGTTCCAAGTAGTACCAGCGCCCCTTAAGCACGTAGGCGTGCACCGGATTGGGGTGATAATGCCGGGAGAGCACGCCGCTTTTGCGCACGCGCAGCAGGTTGATAAAGTAGCCCTGGCTCACGCCCAGGCAGAGGGGCTTGAAGTCAATGCCGTCGCCTTGCGGCACCCAGTCACGGTCGTCGCCGCCCAGGAGGTTGGGCCAGACCAACTCGCCTACGGCGTCGATGGGGAAGGCTTTCTGGTAAGGGGTGTAGCGCGGGTCACGGTTCAAGGCCTGCAAATCGCGCGCGGCCGGGTTGAGCGTCACTTTCATTGGTGGTTCTCCTTTTGGGGGTCGGTTGTAGATGAGAAGGTGGTTCTAATCGCTATCTTATACGATTTAGACAGTTATTTCGGTAGAATTCCAGCGGGCGGGGCTACTGCCGGATGCTCCGCACCCTGTTGAACTGGTCTTACCTCATTTAGACAGTTATCCTGGTGGAATCTGGACCGGATTTTAGCCCCGAAGGCGCGACAGAACCTAGCCCAGGGTTTTATCTGACTGCCATTTAGTTAAGGGCCGGTAGATGGGGGCGCTTTCGTCCCGAAGGGACGGCTGATCGTAGCCAGGGACTTCAGTCCCCGGACGGGGCATTTAAAGAATCGCGTCCTGTAGGGACGCCTGATGCCATTTGCACAGATTAGCCCAGGGTTTACCCTGGGTAACCGTCAAATCACGATCGAGCCCTGAAGGAGCGGCAGAAAGCGCCGCCAGAGCGGCGAATCGTTCGCCATACCTCAATTATTTTTCTTCTTCACCGGGTCCCGTCCCGGCAATCTTCGTCAGGAAAACGTCATCGTAACCCTGGTATGCATTGTTGGGGGCGGCGAGCGGGTGCACGAGCGGAAAATCGGACGACCGGGTCCACCCCGCCACGTAAGCGCTGCCGGCCAGGTCCACGGTAATGGCAATGCCCTGATCGAAGCCGCTGCCGCCCAGGTAAAGGGAATAGGCTAACGAAAGCGTGCCGGTCCAGGCCTCAAAGCGCAACTTGCTCACAAAAGCGTCATCCGAGCCCTGGAGCGCGTTGTTGGGGGCCGGCAGCGGGCGCACCAGCGGAAAATTGGACGACTGGGTGTCTCCCGTCACGTAGGCGTTGCCAAAAAGGTCGACCGCAATGCCCTGGCCCGAGTCAATGCTGCTGCCGCCCAGGTAAGTGGAGTAGGCCAGCGCGAGCGTGCCGCTACGCTCATCAAAGCGCAGTTTGCTCACGAAGGCATCTTGGCTTCCTTGCAGCGCGTTGTTTGGGGCCGGCAGCGGGTGCACCAACGGAAAATCCGGCGATCCGGTAAAGCCTGTGATGTAGGCGTCGCCTAAAATGTCCACGGCGATGGCAAAGCCCGCGTCATCACCGGTGCCGCCCAGGTAGGTGGAGTAGGCCAGCGCGAGCGTACCGCTGCGCTCATCAAAGTGCAACTTACTGACGAAGGCGTCTCCGGGACCCCGGAGCGCGTTGTTGGGGGCGGCGAGCGGGTGCGCCAGCGGAAAATCGGGCGAAGCGGTGGACCCCGCAACGTAGGCGTTGCCGAGAAGGTCCACGGCAATGGCATCACCCGCGTCGTCGCCGCTGCCGCCCAGGTAGGTAGAATAAACCAATGACAGCGTGGCGGTCTGCCCGTCAAAGTGCAGTTTGCTCACGAAGGCATCCTGACTGCCTTGCAGCGCATTGTTCGGGGCGGGTAACGGGTGCGCCAGCGGAAAATCGCGTGAAGTGGTAGACCCGATGACGTAAGCGTTGCCGGCCCAATCCACCGCCAGGTTGGAGCTTGAGTCAGCGGCGCTGCCGCCCAGGTAGGTGGAGTAGGCCAACGAGAGCGTGGCGGTCTGCTCGTTAAAGTGCAGCTTGCTTACGAAGGCGTTTTGTGTCCCGCGCAGGGTATTGTTGGGGGCCGGCAGCGGGTGCGCCAGTGGAAAATCCGGCGAAGTGGTGTACCCCGTGAGGTAGGCGTTGCCGAAAAGGTCCGGCGCGACGCCCCACCCGTAATCAATGCCGCTGCCGCCCAGGTAAGCGGAGTAGATCAACGACAGGGAGCCGGTGCGTTCGTTAAAGTGCAGCTTGCTCACAAAGGCATCGGCAGCGCCCCGCAAAGCGTTATTCGGGGCCGGCAGCGGGTGCACCAGCGGAAAATCGGGCGAATTCGTGACCCCGGTTACGTAGACGTCCCCGCGAGAGTCCAGCGCAATGGCCTCGAGGAGGTCATCGTCGCTGCCGCCCAGGTAAGTGGAGTAGGCCAACACGGGGTCGATGATCAGGGTTCGGGATGGATCGTAGCGCCCTAACGCCAGCCCTACCTGGTTGGCAGCGCTCAAAGTGTAGCGCGCCTCAACCGGCACGCGCTTGCCCTCGACCGATTGGTAGGCCACCGGCTTCTGCAAGCAAACGTTGCCTTGGGTCCCGAGCACCTGCACGTCGCCGGTTGCGAGGTCCAACCGCACGGGCTGCGCGTCCGGAAAGCGGAGCTGGATGCGGCTGGGGTCGGCCCCAGCGCTCACCACCCAGTCATGCTCCAATTGCTGTTGATTGCCGTAGTAGATCAGGTCAATGCCGGGGTAAACCTCCCCGTAATGCACCCGCCCGTAATGGGCCACTTGGGTGCGCCATCGGGCCGGATCGTTGCCGATAAAATAGTAGCTCTTGGCCGGCTGTTCCTCCAGGCCACGCACCTCAGGGGTAGGGTTAGCGCCTACCAGTTCCATGCGCACCGCCTGGGGCCGGCCCCGGCTGGATACCAGCACCGCCTCGGCGCTTGAGGTCAGGAACAGCGCGTAGTTGGGGACGCGCGCCAGGAAACGCACGCGAGGGTCGCTCTGACCGGCGTTGGCCTCAAACGCCAAAGGCAACCGGCCGTAGGCGGCCGCCACCCCCCGTTGCGCAGCCGAGGTTGCTTTCAGCCCTTGAGCGGCGTTTAAGCCCGAAGCGGCCAGCCAATCGAACGCCGCCGGCTCCGGCTGTGCCGCCCACCGCTCGGCTGCTGCGTTCCGGCCTGGGAGTCCGCGCGGGTTCATTTCAACCAAGCCTGCGTGCACGGGCCAAGCGCTGACGAAGGCTGCCGCGAGGGCCATCAGGGCCAGTACGGCGAGTGGGACCCAGCGAGGGGTGCGGCCATATTTGCGGTGGCCACGGCGTCCGCCGGCGGTTAGAGCGCTATGTTTCGCTGGGACATCGTGCGTCCGGTGAGTCAGGTTGTTCATGGGGAGGGTCCGTCGCCGGGAGGCTGCGGGAAAGATGGCATTTTGCTCAGTCGTGCCCGGCAGGGTTCGTGGTTGCACAGCTTACCTACTGGTTCCACTGCCGTTTGTCACTGCCCCGAAAGGGGGACCCTGAGTGGCTCAAATTTTGCTTACCCGAAAGGGTTATTCGCGATTCATCGAAGCGGGAAGAAACCTCGCCCTTCCGGGCGGGGTCGAGGGTGGAAGTTACCATAACTTGGTTTGTGGACTTTGGGCATCCTTTTGCGCTAACCTTCCAGACAGTTCTTTGAAGACTCGGCGTTGCCGGTTCTGCCCAGAAAACCTTTGGGCAGGTGAAACGCGGAAAGACCAAGGCAGAGAGAAGATCGAGCACACGATTTCCAACGTACCCGGGGGCACCGGGGATCGCTAAAAGCCTGCGGAGAACCCGTAAGACCCGCTCTGTTGAGGGGCACGGTTCGTTGAACCGGGGACCGCCTTGTGAGAATGCGCAGCGACGCGACATAGCAAGGAATCCCCGGCCTTAAGGCCCGAGCTTTACCCGCATTTTTTGAGAGCAGCGCGGGGACAGCCGTGACCGTCTTTCGGCCCGAAGGGCCAAGAGAACATAGCCCAGGGTTTACCCCTCGACCTGACCCGCAATTCTGCCACCGTCAAGCAAGACCCGGCACGCGCCACGCATCCGCGCGTCTCTCTATACCATTCCGCCGGCAATG
>Ga0213876_10001111_pt1 | contig 17198 bp, 14 predicted proteins | sample BarmaccomBMRX_R9_FD_160113 | JGI IMG/M metagenome (GOLD analysis project Ga0213876, IMG submission 160113) | Root-associated microbial communities from Barbacenia macrantha in rupestrian grasslands, the National Park of Serra do Cipo, Brazil - RX_R9 | ecosystem: Host-associated > Plants > Roots... | reverse complement strand
GTTCGTGGGCCTGGGGTGCTTCTGCGAACTTGAATACGCGATCGATGAGTGGCCGGAAATTTGTCCGACTCGATAGCCGGGGCCAGACCTGGCGCCGTAGGTCCTCGGCGATTACGCCTTTTTCGGCGGGTGATCTAGGCCGCATGTTCGAGGCTAGAACCGTTCCGCGTTTCTTGATTAGCGAGGAAATTGCGAAAGTGGCTTCATCGCCGCCTTGGACAGCGAGCAGCGAGATGCGTCCATTAATGGCGATACAATTGATACTGCGTTGGACGTAGTCGCCTCCGACAATATCGAGCACGACATCCACCCCGCGTTGATCGGTAAGGCGCAAGGTTTCTGCGACGAAATCGTGGGTCTTGTAGTTTATCGTCGCATTCGCGCCGATCGGTATGCACGCCTGGCATTTTTCGTCGGTACCAGCAGTTGCGATGACGGTGGCTCCGAATTCGCGAGCTAACATAATCGCAGTGGAACCGATGCCGCTGGTTCCGCCTTGGACCAGAATGGTTTCGTCCGCCTGTAATTTGGCCCGGCGAAACGCGTTCTCCCATACCGTAAAAATATTTTCGGGGAGAGTAGCAGCTTCCTTAGCGGACCAACCGGTGGGAATCGGTAAGACCTGGCTAACCGGCGCCACACAGAACTCGGCGTAACCGCCGCCGGCCAATAAAGCGCAGACCGGGTCACCAACCTTGTAAGCGGAAACTCCGGCACCACACGCGGCGATGGCTCCGGCTACTTCTAGTCCGGGCAGATCCGATGACCCGGCTGGCGGGGGATAATGGCCGCGCCGCTGCAAAACATCCGGGCGGCTGACACCCGCTGCTTCAACCTTTATCAGGACTTCGCCGTCTTTAGGCGCCGGAATTTGTCTTTGTCTAAGAGCAAGGACATCCGGCGGCCCGAACCGGGTGATCTCAACCACATTCATGAGGTTCTGGGTGGTCATGCTCTGAATCTGACGCAAAGACGGGAAAAGGCTGGGACGCAGGAAAACGCTCCGTGAGCGATGGTAACCCCTAGGCCCATGGAACGGACGGGACCCATCATCCCATGTTTGCCATTAGTCCCATCCGTCCGTTCCCCCAGAGTCCTCTTTGGCCTAGAACCAGGGTCAATACTCGACAGCCAACCGCATAACGTCAAACACCAAACGCGTCATGCGATCAGATCTTCAATCCGGATTGGCAACTCGCGCACCCGTACGCCGGTAGCATGATATACTGCAGAAGCGATCGCCGGCGCGACACCGGCCAGACCGATCTCCCCGATCCCGCGGGCGCCGAGCGCGTTGAGGTGCGTATCCGGATAATCAAGGAAGATGACGTCGATCTCTGGAGCGTCCGCATTGGTCGAGACCACGTAGTCCGCGAGGTTGCTGTTGATGGGTGCTCCGCGGTTTTGATCATCGTAAATCGTGTGCTCAAACAGAGCCATGCCGACTCCCATCACCACCGCTCCCTCGATCTGATTTCGGCCGGTTCGCGGGTTAATGATCCGCCCGGCGTCGATCGCGGTTACGACTCGGCTGACGCGCAAGCGAGCAATCTCCGGTTGCCAAGAGACCTCCACGAATTGGGCTCCAAACGAATGACTGGAGAGCTTGGGTTTACTCAATCCAAGCAGATCAGTAAAATCGCCCTGCGATCGTCCGGTGCCAGACACGCTGTTAATGTTGGCTGTCTGGAGAACTTGTTCGTAAGGAACACCATTCGCGGGAGCCTGATCTTTTCGGTGAATCCGGCCGTTGCTGAAAGCCAAGTCATCGGCCGATTGCCCGGAGAACGGGGTGGCCGTAGTAGCCGCAAACTGGACTTTCTGGATCGCGGTCTTGGCTGCTTCCAAGACCGCTGGAACTAACGAGGCAGTCACCATGGAGCCGCCGGAAAGAGGCCCAGTTGGCAACGCGGTGTCACCAAGCACAACCTCGATCTTATCCGGATCGATCCCAAGCGATTCGCCCACGATCTGGGCAAGCATGGTGTAAGTACCGGTCCCGATATCCTGGGTACCGCAAGCAACCCGGACTGAGCCGTCCGCTTTCAAGTCAATAGTCGCCTCGCAATCCAGACGGTTCGCGATCCAAGTGGCCGCGGCCATGCCCCATCCAAGAATCAGCCCATCTTTTTTCATGGAGCCGACCGCTGGTGTTCTCTGGTGCCATCCGAACTTTTCAGCGCCAACCGTGAGACACTCCTTCAAATGTCGGGATGTAAACGGCAGGTTAAGCGATTCATCGATCTGAGTATCATTCCGGAGACGAAGCTCGACCGGATCGATCTTTAGTTCCACGGCCAGCTCGTCCATCGCCGATTCCAAAGCAAAAAGACCAGGGACAGCCCCGGGACCTCGCATCGAGGTGGGTGTCCCAACGTTCAGATGCATCACGCCGTTGGTGGCCCGAAGATGGGGACAATGATAAAGATGAGGTGTGGCTTCACTGCAGCCTTCGTCGTAATCGTCTAGAATCGATGAATGATTCAAGGAATCATGCTGTATAGAAACGAGCTCGCCGTTAGTAGTTGCTCCCAGGCGAATCCGCTGTTGGGTCAATGGCCTGTGCCCAACCGCTTGAAACATCATCTTGCGGCTAACCACGAGTTTCACGGGCCGGTTTAGATTCCGGGAAGCAGCGGCGGCAAGGAGACAATGTGTCCAAGGCCACAGTTTTCCTCCAAAGCCTGAACCTAAGAATCTGGAGATAACGCGCACGTTTTCGGTCGGAACTCCGAGCATGGCGCTCATCGCGAGCTGCTGATTTTTTACTGCCTGGGTTGACTCATAGAGCGTAAACGCCGTTCCATCCCATACTGCAACCGTGGCATGCAATTCAATCGGGTTATGGGTTTCGGCTGGGGTCACATACGTCTGATCGATCTTAACCGGTGCGCTGTTGAACGCCGCGACAGGGTCCCCCCGTTGGCTGTCCACCTTGGGTTCATCTTGCGCCACCAGCTTGGTTCGTACATCCGGTGTTTCCTCGTGGTACGTCACTCTGACCGCGTCGGCAGCCGCCTGTGCCTGTTCTAGAGACTCGGCGATCGCCACTGCCACATACTGGCCATAGTAACGGATGATGTCATCTTCGAGTGGAGGCCTGTGCTCGTCGATCACGATGGAGAAGTCCGCGTTCGGCGGTACCCGGAAAAAACGGCCGATGTTGTCCCGATGAAACACGGCTCTTACTCCTGGCATCTTTTCGGCTGCGGAAGTATCCAGCGTGGCAATGCTTCCTTTCGCGATCGTGCTTGGCACGGGCACCGCATAAAGCATCCCGGGAAAATTATGGTCGGATGTATAGGTGGCGGTTCCGCTAACCTTCAGCGGGCCGTCGACTCTCGGTATCGGTCGCCCTATCAAAGACAAAACTTTATTCTCCGTTGTCCCGTTCTGGGCTGTCGGCATAATCTCGTTCCTTGGAAATAGCTAGGCGGTTTGCGTGGCAAGCTTGAGAGCGTGGGTGAGACACCTTTTGGCCAGCTCGATCTTGAACCCGTTTTGGCTCTGCGCGCGTGCACCTTGAAGGGCAGCTTCGGCCGCCGCTCGAAAGGTGTTTTCGCTCAACGTTGCTCCGGCTAAAACTTGCTCTGCTTCCTTGGATCTCCAAGGTTTAGTACCGACTCCACCTAGCGCAACGCGAGCATAACTGAGCCGATTGTTCTCGATCTTTATGATCACGGCGGCTGACGCCAGAGCGAATTCGTAAGAAGCGCGGTCGCGCAGTTTCAGATACACAGACTTATTGCCGGTCACCGGCGCTGGTAGCGTCACATGCGTTATTAGGTCACCTGGTTCGAGCACGGTTTCTCGTTGAGGATTATCGCCCGGTAGAACGTAAAATTCGTTGATCGGAACCGAGCGCACCGCTTGCCCGTTTTGAATATGAATCGTGGCCTCGAGAGCAGTCAGGGCGACGTTCATATCTGACGGATTGCTCGCGATACAATGTTCGCTGGTGCCAAGAATCGCCATCATCCGGTTAACCCCGTTGATTGCTCCGCAACCGGAACCGGGCTCGCGTTTGTTACACGGCATCGTGTTATCCCGGAAATACATGCAACGGGTTCGTTGCAATAAGTTCCCCGAAGTCGTCGCCTTGTTTCGCAGTTGGGCGGAAGCTCCGGAGAGCAGAGCTTGGGATAGGACCGGATAATCGCTAAGAACGGAAGCGTGATGGGCCAGGTCGGAATTCCGGACCATCGCCCCGATCTTCAGGCCGCCGTCTGGCAAGGTCTCTACAGTGCCCAGCGGTAACCGATTCAGATCGATCAGAGTGTGCGGCTGTTCGACATTCAGCTTCATCAGATCGACTAAAGTGGTGCCGCCGGCAATAAAGCGGATATCTGCGCCTTGCTGGGCGGTGTTTGCCGAAGCAGCCGCCGTAGCCGCGCTGGTCAGGTCACTGGGACGCGTGAATTCGAAGGTTTGCATGCGAATCCTTTCCTACTTGTCCTCTTTAGCTTTAGCGGCGGAGGAGCTTGAACTGAGCTTTTTTTGGCGGACGGATTGAATCGCGGCCACGATGTTTGAGTAGGCTCCACAACGGCAAATATTACCGCTCATCAACTCCTTCACATCGGCATCGTGTGGGCCGCAGGGTTCGTTCATAAGGGCTGCTGCGGACATGATCTGTCCGGAAGTGCAATAGCCGCATTGATAACCGTCACAAACCACAAAGGCCGATTGCATGGGATGAAGATTACCCGGTTGGCCGAGACCTTCGATGGTAGTGATCTCGTCTCCCTCGTGCATCACCGCAAACGATAGACAGGAGTTCACCCGGCGCCCGTTGATATGGACTGTGCAAGCGCCGCATTGCCCATGGTCACACCCTTTTTTGGTTCCAGTTAGTCCGATGTTTTCGCGTAGGCAATCGAGTAGGGTAGTACGCGGATCCAACTGAAGGCGATGTTCAGTACCATTGATCCGTAACGTAACCGGTAAACCTTTCTGCGGCGGAGTTGGAGTGGAGGGAGGTGAAGCTGGCTCCGGCGTGGCCGGCGGGACGGCTCTGGCTAACGGAGCCGTGGTCGCCAGCAGACCGACTGAGCCTAACCGCGATAGGAAGGCACGACGGGAAGAGGAACCGAACCCGGAAGGGGCGTCCGTTCCCAGCCCTTTGTTTTTATTAATATCGTCAGACATGATTTCAGAATTCGGTTTAGGTGCAACCACAAGCTAGTGCTACTGCCAAAAGGCGGACAATTATACCTTCGGGTACCTCTTGGGCTTCCCCGCTCGAGCAGCGCGAGGAACAGCCTATGTCGATTTCCACGATACAGACGCCAGGACGAGTTGCTGTCGCGATCTTGCGCTCCCTGTTGGATTCTTGCGAAAAACGGGCCGCGAAGGCACACGAATGGACGGGAATAAAACACCTTAAGCGCAGATGGACGCAGATTTACGCAGAAAAGAGTTAAACCGCGAATGGACACGAATGGACGCGAATAATTAAGACATTTCTGCCTACAGACAAAAAGCAGTCCCGAGGGAGGCTTGGGAAAGGCTTCTAATAAGTCTCTCGGTTTGACCTACCTTTCGCCGTGTTCGATTTTGATCGGCCTCCATTCGTGCCCATTCGCGGTTGAGATCTGGATTCGCGGTCCGGGTTGCAGCTGGCGCTGGGCCGAACAATAGTGGGGGGACGCCATGAAATACCGCACGTATCGCAACACCGACCTTACCGTCAGCGAAGTGGGCTTTGGGTTATGGACCGTTTCCACGGGCTGGTGGGGCAACTTCAGTGAGTCCGAGGCTATCGCGCTCATGCATAAAGCGTTCGATTATGGAATTACCCTGTTCGATGCGGCGGATACGTACGGGAACGGGTTGAGCGAGGAGCTAATCGCAAAAGCGTTTCCAGATAAACGCGATCAAATCGTGATCGCGACCAAGGTCGGTTACGATTTTGTGCATCATGGGGATGAACGGCGCGGGCAACGCGAGATCCCGCAAGACTTTTCACCGGATGCAATTAGGAGAGCGACCGATGCGGCTTTGAGCCGGCTTAATACCGACCGAATCGATCTGTTGCAGTTGCACAATATCCGCATGGAACAGGTGGATGACGATCGGCCTTGGGAAACGCTGGATGAACTACAGAAAGCCGGAAAAATTCGTTATTACGGTATGGCGCTAGGTCCGGCTATCGGTTGGCTGTATGAAGGCGTTCGCTGCGTACAGAAACGCAATCTCACCAGCGTACAGCACATCTATAACATACTGGAACAACATCCAGGCAAGCCGATCCAGGACTCGGCTACTGAAGCCGGCAAAGACACAATGTTTCTGATTCGAGTGACGCATTCTTCCGGTATGCTCGAGGGTCATTACACGGCCGATACCCAATTCCCGCCAAATGATCATCGGAATCATCGGCCGAGGAGCTGGTTATTAAACGGGGTCAAGAAAGTTGAACAGCTCAGGTTCCTGGAAGGCCCGGACCGTACTCTCGGGCAAGCCGCCTTGCAATGGTTACTGCGGGATCCGCAGATCGCGTCTACGCTGCCCAATATTTACGAGGAAAAACAGCTCGTTGAGTTTGCTTCCGCTCCGGACACACCAGCGCTGACCGACGAAGGGATGGAGCGGATCGAGGCGCTTTATGCGGCCAAGTTCGGCCTTGAGGAAGAGCCGAGTAAGTTTAAAGGCACGATGGAACTCGTCGGCCAGTAATCAGTAATCGGTAAGCAGTAAGCAGTAAGCAGTAGTCAGTAATCAGTCGATAATCACTAGACCGATCAAACACCACCACTGCAAACAATGCGTTGCCGCTTTAGCCCCGGTCCGTCGTTTTGTCTGATCACTGATCACTGATTACTGATTACTGATTACTGATTACTTTCCCAAAATGGACGCTGGCGAAGCACTACAGGAATTTCTGCGGCCGCAGCGCGCTTTGCGAAACCTGAAGCGGGAAGACGCAGTCTTGGAGCAAGCCGAAGTTAGCCGGGTCGTGATTACTCCCGGCACCGAAAATGAAGAGGAAGATATCGCGGTTTATCGCTGGGGGAATGGGGAGCAGCGGGTTCTTTTGATGCACGGTTGGGCAGGGAAAGCCGCCCAGTTCTTTGCCCTAATCAGCGTGCTCCTGGAGCGCGGATTTTCGGTGGTTGCGTTCGATGCGCCCGCGCACGGTAACTCGTCAGGCGTTTTCGCGAGTGGTCCGGCGTTTGCCCGGGCCGCGCGGATGGTTGATGAACGACACGGGCCATTTTATGCAGTGGTCGCCCATTCGTTGGGCGCAACCGCGGCTACCATCGCGCTGGCTCAAGGGCTCAAGGCTCAGCGCGCCGTCTTTCTTGCACCAGTCGCCTTTGTTGAGCCTTTGCTGGACATGTTCATTAAATTACGTGAACTGCCCGACTCGTTGGCCGGCGCCTTGCGAGAGCGGTTCGCGGCCCGATATCCTGCTGGGATCATTTCGGTACCGCTTCTATCCAAGGCTTTCGAGATCCCTGCCTTAATCTTGCATGATCCTGACGATGGCGAGTTGCCTTTTTCGCATGGCGAATCGATCGCCGAGGCCTGGCCAGGCGCCACGTTAGTGCCTGCTAGCGGCGCCGGTCATTGGCGGATTTTGCGGGATCAATCCGTGATCGAAAGAACCGTGGCGTTCCTTGTCTGACGCTCGAACGTGGAGTGATGGAGCGACGGAGTGATGGAGTGGTGGAGTGGTGGAGTGATGGTCACGCGAAGCAATCGACTCGGAAGACTTGAGCCATCATCCCTCTTGTTCTAATACTCCATCACTTCATTGTTTTCTTCCATGCGCTGCATCATCCAACGTGTTACCCGAGCGGCCGTGGTTGTAGACGGGAAGACCGTTGGTGAGATTGGTGTCGGGGTCTTGCTGCTCTTGGGAATCGAAGCGGCCGACCTACGCGAAGACATCGAGTGGCTGGCGGGAAAAATCGCGCGGCTCCGGATTTTTCCTGACGCGGCTGGGGCAATGAATCAGTCTGTGACCGATATTGGCGGCCAGGCACTGGTTGTCTCTCAGTTCACGTTATTCGCCAGCACTAAGAAAGGTAATCGTCCTTCATTTATTCGAGCGGCTCCGCCAGAGTTTGCCGAGCGCATGTATACCGATTTTTGCCAGGAGCTCGAAGGGTTGCTTGGGAAGCCGGTGCAACGAGGAGTGTTCGGAGAACATATGTCGGTCCAGCTCGTGAATGATGGCCCCGTCACAATCTGGATCGATTCGAAACAGAGGGACTAAAAAACTCACGCAAAGCCGCAAAGGCGCAAAGATTAAGAGGAGATTGAACGGCTGTACTCTTTTTCCGTTTTTTGTGCCTATTCCGATTTTCTTTTCCCTTTGCGTCTTTGCGGCTTTGCGTGAGATTTTTTTCTCTTTTGTTTCTGTCCTTTGGCGTTTTTGCGACGGAGTAGACCGGTCGTTAATCCGGTGTAGTTTCATTCCGTTTTGATGAATCTTCTTTCTTATTGCGCTCTGGTCTTGCTGTTGGGATTGAGCCTCGGGATGTTCGTCCGGTTATTTCGACGGGTCTATGCCGGCGGTGGTGACACGGTTCAGGTAAGCTTTTTTTCCTGGGTTGATCTGGTCTTGGCGTCCATGATTGTGCTTTTGATCCTCTCTCAGGTCCTGATGGCGACCGGCTCTATCTCGCAAACAGCAATCGAGAACGTTGATACAAGCACGATGGTGGTGAGTGTTCTGACCTGGTGGGCACTGATTCTTGGACCGATTTTGCTTTCGCTCCGGTTTCGGGGGTTCAAGCTCGGGAGCGTGTTTGGGCTGGATCGAATGCCGGTTCGGCGATCTTTGTTGCTAGGGATTGCGCTTTTGATTTCCGCTTTGCCCATGGTTTTTGTGGTCGATTACATCGCTTCTGCCCTATTAAAGGTAAACACGACGACAGATACCCAAGAGGTAATCCGGATTTTTGAGAATTCCTCAACGGTGGCGCAGCGGGTTCCGATTATCCTGCTCGCGGTAGTCATTGCGCCGGTTGCGGAAGAACTAGCGTTCCGCGGATATCTGTACGCCGTTATCAAGCGCTACTTGGGAGCCATACCTGCCTTGATTTTATCCGGTATATTGTTCGCGTTGATCCATCTAAACCTGCCGAGCTTTTTTCCTCTTTTAGTGTTGGCGTCGGTGTTCGCTCTAGCGTACGAGCTAAGCGGTAGTTTGTTGGTGCCGATGACCATGCACGCTTTGTTCAACGCGTTTAGTCTGATCCTGGTTCTATTAGGGCAGAAATGAAACTGAAAGAAATCGGCGAGGACGCCGTTGTCGAAGCCATAACGCGCGAACTCCGATTCGATGGACGAGTGGAAGTTGGGCCGGGCGACGATTGTGCGCTGGTCCGGTTTGGCCAAAATCTGCAGCTTTTGAAAACGGATTGTGTGGTCGAAGGGGTCCACTTTTTGCTCGAGACATCGGCGCGGGCCGTTGGCTGGAAGGCGCTTTGCCGCGCGATCAGCGATATTGCGGCCATGGGAGGAGATCCCCTCGATGCGGTGATCACGGTGGCGATCTCACCGGATCGGGAATTGGCGTGGCTGACTGACCTTTACGCCGGCCTGAACCAGGCCGCGGCCAATTATGGGGTTAACCTGGTTGGCGGTGAGACCTCTCGATCTCCCGGACCGGTATTCATTTCGGTAGCGCTAACCGGGAAAGTTGAAAAAGAAAGGTTAGTGGTTCGATCTGGAGGAAAGATTGGTGACCGCCTTTACGTCACGGGCAGATTGGGAGGTTCTTTGCGAGGGAAACATCTGAGTTTCGAGCCCAGGTTAGCCGAGTCTCGGTGGCTCACGGAGAATTTTAGGCTGCATGCGATGATTGATTTGAGCGATGGGCTAGGGAGCGACCTTCCCCGTCTGGCTAAAGCGAGTGGCACAGGATTCGAGATCGACTTTTCCGCACTACCGAAAAATGAAGGCTGTTCAGTGGAACAAGCATTGGCCGACGGCGAGGATTACGAATTATTGTTCGCGGTGAGCGACGACGTTGGTGCCAAGCTCGAACAAGACTGGAAGAAAGCATTCCCAGAGTTACCCCTGACCCGGATCGGGCGTTTAACGGAACAAAAAGGGGATCTGCTGAGCAAACCTGGTTACGACCACTTTCAGTGAAACCCGGGAGAGCAGAACTTCGTGGACCATAAACGCTGCCGGCGGTTACTGCGCCACAGGAGACTGCAGGTGAACTGTTTTGGCAGCGACAATGACCTTCTGATCAGGCGGCATGAGGGTCAGACTGAACCGTCGCTTTTGCTGCACCGGCCTGCTCCAATCCGCCGAATACAGTGTCGACCAGCGCATTCACAAACGTATCGGTAATCGCACTGTTCTTGTACGGCACCAACAAGCGGTGATAGAAGGGCCCATATAAAGCGTCTAAAACGACGTCGGGATCGAGTGCGGGACGAAGTTCACCGGTTTGCATGCCGTGACAAATAGCCTTACGGGCGACCTGCCGTCGCGGCTCAACCCATCGAGTCCGAACCGCCTCGCGTAAACCCTCATCTGTTTGGGCGCGGCCCAGCAACGGCCTGAGGATTTTGCCTAACCGGCCACGATATGCTCGAGCCAACAACAGCATTGAAGCCCTCAAGCTTTCACGCGCGGTCGACCGGACCTGCATTGGAGCAAGCCAGGTGACGTCGGTAAGGAATGCGTCCATAACAATGGCACCAACATTTGCCCAACGGCGGTAAATCGTGGTTTTGGCAATGCCAGAACGAGCAGCGATACCCTCAACCGTCAGGCCATCAAACCCGAGTTCTTCCCCTAACTCGAGTGCGGCGCGAAGTATCCCAGCGGTCGTTGCGTCGGGCTCGCCAGCGTTCTTGTTCTTGAATTCATTTTTGCTTTTCATGGGCTGTTCTCCGACGCCTGGGCATCGGCCTCTTTATCTAGCCATCTTTGTCCGATCGGAAATAGAACTATTCAACAATATACTTGTTTGTAGAGAGACGCTACGTAGCGTAGCTCTATAGGAGAAATCAATGGCAACACTTGAAGTACAGAAAAATGAAAAGGTCTTTCAGCGCGACTTGGAAAGTAAGGTAGCAATTGTGACCGGTGCCGCCAGTGGCATTGGTCGCGCTACCGCTCTGCTTTTTGCCGAACGCGGCGCCTATGTCGTCGGTGAAGACATCAATCCTGCCGTGCAAGAACTGACAAGCAGCAGTGACCGCATCTTGCCATTTGTGGGAGATGTCGCCAGCGAGAATTCAGCCAAACAGGTAGTGGCATTGGCGCTGGAACGATTCGGAAAGCTCGACATCCTCGTAAATAATGCCGGTATTATCAAATACACTCGTGTTTCGGATCTGACGCTGGAGGAATGGAACAGCATTCTGTCTGTCAATCTCACTGGCGCCTTCTTGCATTCGCGCGAGGCGGTGCGAGCGATGAGTCCGAAAAAGAGCGGAGCAATCGTGAACATTGGATCTTATGCCTGTTTCTTCGGTTTCCCGGAGATCGGCGCATATGCGGCTTCGAAGGGTGGACTTGCACAGCTCACCAGAGTGCTCGCGGTGGAGAGCATCCCGCACGGCATTCGCGTCAATGCCGTCGGATCTGGTGATGTGGTAACCAACATCTTGAATCATTTTATACCGAACGGACGCGATTTTCTTACTCAGCACGGCAACACCGCACCGATCGGTCGTCCCGCACAGCCGGAAGAAATTGCAGAGGTAGCGGCATTCCTGGCTTCTGATAAAGCAAGTTACATCGTGGGATCGGTCGTCATGGCCGACGGTGGTTTCAGCGTGCAGGTTGGACCAACCTCGACTCGGCCTAGCTAAGGAAAGCCGATTTAGATTCTTTCTCACCGATCTCTGCTCTGTATATCTTGGGGCGGCTGCGCTTATGAACCGTTCCGGCATAATGTGCATGCGTGCGATTTCAATCTGGCTAGAGTTCCGGCAATGAAACGGATCGCCGGGAATGCGGAGACCACGCGTGAGGTGGCGGCGGAATTCGTTCCCGATCTCAAAGCGGGAAATGTGTTGGCGTTAGTCGGCGATTTGGGTGCCGGTAAGACAGAATTCGTGAAAGGTTTAGCTGCCGGTCTCGGTTCAACGGCGGTGGTTACCAGTCCAACTTTTACGTTGATTCACGAATACCGCGGTGGCCGGTTGCCTCTCTATCACATGGATTTTTACCGGCTTACCTCCGAAGATGAACTTGATGAGATCGGCTTCGACGAATATTTGAGCCGGCCAGGTATTTGCGCTGTCGAATGGGCCAACCGGTTCCCTGAGCGGATTCCGGGCGCGGCGATTTGGGTGACGTTGTCGATTGCGGAAAACAATGAACGACTGATTTGCTGGTGACTCAGTTAATTATAGAAAATTCCGGCGAGAGAGGCAGCATCGTTGTGGCTCGGGACCGATCGCTGGTATTGGAGAAATCCTTTCAAGGTTCAGCAGAGCTTGCGAGTTTAGCGGACACAACCATAAAGGGGATCGAGCGATTGGATGAGATCGTGGTGGGGATCGGACCCGGCTCATACACCGGACTGCGAGTGGCAGTTGCGACCGCGCTGGGAATTAAGTTAGGGCTCGGTTGCCGGACCTTTGGCTGTCCGTCGGTGCTTGGTTATCCTGAGGAGAATTATCTCGTGATCGGTGACGCCAGGCGAGGTGCTCTTTTTCTCGGTGAAATCCGAGCGGGCAAGCTCGCGGAATTACCTCGGTTAGTGCCCAGAGCGGAGATTGTAGCGGAGATCTCAAAAGCGGCGGTAAAGCGTATTTTTGTGACCTCGCCGATCGCAGAACTACCGGAAGCCGAAGTCGTATTGCCTCATGCTCGGTACTTGCTGGGCCGGGATGAAAGCTACGTGGAGCTGCAGGAGCCGATCTATCTGAAAGAGCCGCATATAACGCACCCAAAGTGAATTTTGCTACAGGACACGAAGCGGCAGACACAGACAAAGAAATATCTCACGCAAAGGCGCAAAGCCGCAAAGGTTAAGACAAAGGCAGATCTAAACAGGAGAAAACGGAGGGAATTAACAATACACAAAGATCACAGAGACACGAAGACTGAGGAACGAATCAAAAATATATATTAGTAGCCTTTGTTTGGCTCAGTCTTCGTGTCCTCTGTGATCTTTGTGTATTGTGATCCTCTGCTTTGTTTTAAACCTTTGCGTCTTTGCGTGAGATTTTCTTAGTTTGTGTCTCTGTGGTGAATTGATTTTCCGTTCTTTGCAGCTATTCATGAGCCGTACATGAAAATCGTCGTGGCCTATTCAGGAGGGCTTGATACCTCGGTTATTCTTAAGTGGATCAAGGAGACCTATTCGGCTGAGGTTATCGCCTTTTGCGCTGACATCGGGCAGGAGGAGGAATTGGACGGATTGGAAGAAAAGGCGCTCAAGACTGGCGCATCGAAATGTTACATCGATGATCTACAGGAGGAATTCGCGCGTGATTTCATTTTTCCGATGTTCCAGGCGTCGGCTTTGTATGAGAACCAATACTACCTTGGCACCAGTATCGCCCGGCCGCTGATCGCCAAGCGAATGGTGGAAATTGCTCGCGCGGAAGGTTCTAGAGCGATTGCTCATGGCGCTACCGGTAAAGGAAACGATCAAGTCCGATTTGAGCTCACCGCTGCGGCCTTGGCTCCCGATATACAGGTAATTGCTCCCTGGCGCCTCCCTGAATTTCGCGAAGAGTTTCCCGGCCGCACCGAAATGATCCAGTGGGCGGAAAAGCAGGGGATCCCGGTCGCAGCGACGGCGAAGAAACCGTACTCGATGGATCGCAACCTTCTCCATATCAGTTTCGAGAGCGGTATACTCGAAGACCCGTGGACTGATGCGAGCGCACCGGAGCTCAGAGACATGTACAAATTGAGTGTCGCTCCAGAGGACGCGCCGGATACGCCAGAATTTGTTGACCTGGAGTTCGAAGCCGGTCTTTGCCGGGCGATTGGTCACGAAAAGATCGATACGATCCTAGGCAGTCTCGGATTCAAAGGAACCGTGACCAAGACCAAGGAAGACCGGATTAAACTTTCTCCGCTTTGGGTAATGAAGGTTTTGAACCAGTTGGGAGGCCGGAATGGAATCGGGCGAGTCGACATGGTGGAAAACCGATTTGTTGGGATGAAAAGCAGGGGAGTCTATGAAACTCCCGGTGGCACTATCTTACATTTTGCGCATCGACATCTGGAATCGATCACCCTGGATAGAGAGGTGATGCATATCCGGGATTCTCTCGGTCCGAAGTATGCCGAGTTAGTATACAACGGATTCTGGTTCGCGCCGGAGCGCGAAGCCATTCAAGCCTTGGTTACCGAATCGCAAAAGAATGTAACCGGGATCGTTCGGGTTAAACTTTATAAAGGTAACACGATTGTCGCTGGTCGTAAGAGCCCGGTTAGTCTTTATAATCCGGACATTGCGACCATGGAAGCGGACCCGACTCAGGCGTATAACCAATCGGATGCGACCGGTTTTATCGCCTTGAACGCGTTACGGCTAAAAGTCGCGGCCAAGGTGCACTCTCATTCTCAAAGTGAGAAGTGAGAGGTGATTGGCGGCGGACAGTGCCGCCATCCTTGGAGCGCTTCCTTCGCGCAGCGGCGGGACCCGGCCGAAATCATTTCGCGCAGCGGCTAGCCACGCAGTTGGTAGGATTAGACGCTTCCAGGCGGCTATTGAAATGAAGAATCGCACCGATTCTTACTACCGAACGTTCTCCAAGCGTTGCTCCGTTAAAGATCGCGACCCGCGTTGCGATGAAGACGTTCTCGGCAAAGGGCTGCGTATCACTGCCACCGACGGAACATGAAACGTCTATTCGCGGTTTCGATCGCTCAAACTCGCTTGGTGACCGTCTGATTGTGGACCGGAACGCGCAACCACGTTTCTCACCCTTGGGAATGCACTTGGTTCGAGTTGCTGCAGGTAGGTTAGGAGCTTTTCCCGAACCTCGCAGCGGAGATCGAAAAGCCTGCCCGCGGTGGCGGCGCTCACCAGGATCCTTATCTCGATCGAATCGGTTTTCCAGTCTGTCACTTGGACGCCAAAGACCCGTTTATCCCAAAGCGTTGATTCAGAAACCAGGCGATTGGCTTCGGCGCGAAGCTCGTCAATTGGGACCATGTAATCGACATAGAGAAAGACCGTGCCAAGTAGTTCAGAACTAGACCGGGTCCAGTTCTGAAAAGATTTATCAATAAAATAGGTAATCGGCAGGATGAGACGGCGTTGATCCCAGACTTTCACCACGACATAGGTCAACGAAATCTCTTCGATTTGGCCATTCTCGCCATCAACCACCACGACATCGTCGATTTTCATTGGGCTGGTCACCGCGATCTGTAGTCCAGCGATGATCGTCGACAACGATTTTTGAGCAGCCAGACCAACGATGACACCCGCGACCCCAGCGGAAGCCAGTAATCCGGTACCGATCTGACGTACCGGATCAAAGTTCAATAGGATGGTGGCCGCGCAGATGATGACCAAAACGAAAATGATCAGTTGCCGTAAAACTCTGAGCCGGGTTTGCAGGCCGCGATAGCGATAGGTGTCATAGCCGCGGTGCTCGGTCCTGACCATGGCGATATCTTCAAGCGCTCGCACCATTTGGATCAGCATCACGGTGTTGACCAGGATGGAAACGATGGAAACGACCTTCGAAGAAACGGCGGCGGCGCTACCCGGCAAACGCAGCAGTTCGATCAAGTATTGGAACGAGATGAGCAGGAAGTTGTAATAGATCAGCTGCCCGACCAGGGGGAAGGTCGGGTCGTACCAGCGCCGAGGTTGGCGTTGGGCTAAATGGTTTAGCCAGCCGCCCACTAGCTGGACTGCGAAGTAGGCGAAAACGACCAGGGACACGAAGTAACCGATCTCGGCTAACCGGCTCGCTATTTCGAATGGAGCCTGGCTGTTTAGAGCAATCGCGAGGTGAGGGAGCAGCGGAGAAACGAAGAGAAAGAGAGCGGTTACCCAAGCAAAGATGCCGAGGCCTTTTCGAAAGGCATGTAGAAGCCCGTCGATCCAATAGCGTTGTGATTCACTGGTTTTTGGCTCTCGGCGGACCCGTTTCAGGATCCGGCGAGCGATGCGCAACAGGAGGATGATCAGGAGCGCGGAAAGGAAGCCAAGAATCAGTTTTGCCGGGGTAACTTGGAGAAAGAGGTCGCTTTGACTCCACGGACCGAGCACCTGACTGAGAAACGCGCTGAGTCCATCGATGGTAATCGCGAAGGACCGGCAGCCCCACTCAACCAGGGATAGTTCCGAGCCGGACCGGGCCGGATCTGTGATCGCCTCCAGTTTCGAATAGGGCGTTGGACTGGGAGTGGCGACGTCGATAGCGCCCAGCACGCCAGGAAGGAGCGGGAACGTCGAAAAGGCCGTGAGCGAGCGAGGTCGACGTTTCCGTTTTGGGCCAAGTACCGCTTTCCCCATTCCAGAGCCTTAATACCGGATCGGAGGATCTCAAGCGGGAACGGCTTCCAAGGTGAGATCATGACAATTGTGTCATGTTTTTGAGGGATGCCCAGGCAAGGGAGGAACCAAAAGAACAGGTAGAAATTCTGTAATCCGCGGAGATTTCGATAAATCAGGCCGTTTTCACGCAAAAATCGTTAAAATTTTAACGCAACTATCAAAATTTTAACGCAACCTGCGCAGAGCGTTGTAACATCCGATTTATTATGAAAGCAATAATCTCCGCTATAATTGTTGCTGGGGCTATGTCCCAGATGGCAAATGCAATGGGCCCGATGGGCGATATGACTCACCGGCATTTTTATAAGGACCAGGAATGGCTCTGGCAGAAAGAAGACGGTCCACCCAACACTAAAATAAGAACAGAGAGTGAAAGTTTCACGGGTGGAAATGTCTGGAATGCTCCAGTTGCGTCTGGGTTGCCGAAAAACCTTTTGTCCCCCGTGGCCTCGGTTCTGCCGACGCACCCGCTCATGGCGTCGGTTCTGCCCACGCATCCAAGCGTAGCCTCAGTTTTACCGACTCACCCGCGTACGGCTTCGGTTTTGCCGACGCACCCGCTCATGGCCTCGGTTCTACCCACGCATCCAAGCGTAGCCTCAGTTTTACCGACTCACCCGCGTACGGCTTCGGTTTTGCCAACGCACCCGCTTATGGCCTCGGTTCTGCCCACGCACCCGAGCGTAGCCTCAGTATTACCGACTCATCCAAGTGTCGTCTCGGTTTTACCGAC
>Ga0213876_10001110_pt1 | contig 17220 bp, 17 predicted proteins | sample BarmaccomBMRX_R9_FD_160113 | JGI IMG/M metagenome (GOLD analysis project Ga0213876, IMG submission 160113) | Root-associated microbial communities from Barbacenia macrantha in rupestrian grasslands, the National Park of Serra do Cipo, Brazil - RX_R9 | ecosystem: Host-associated > Plants > Roots... | reverse complement strand
ATTCGCCTGGCCAGTTGCCTACACGTGCGGCCCTTATGCGGTGGGGATCGTCCCGATCGGCTTCTCGCCCTGCGATGATCAGCCCCGTTCGGCAATCTACAACACGCCTTGTGGAGCTCGGCCCTACGATTAGGGACGTCGAGCCGGCGCCAGCCGTCAGATGGCGCGCGCTCTCAGGCGTTGCCCTGCACGCCGATTCGAGCGTCAGCCTGTAGCAGAGAGAAAGTTCATTTTTGAATGAACAGTGGGCGACCCGCGCAGTGTGATGTCGGCCGATCGGTCTAACAGGGGCGGATCGCAGCTCGAATTGCCGGGCGCGATTTGCGATCGTGGACGCCTGCCGCAGGCCGGCGAGCGGCTGAGAGTCATTCGTCAAGCAGTTTGAAAATCGCTTCGCGAGGATGTCGGTCCAGGCGAGGGGCTTTCTTTGTACATCGGAATTGACAGCGGCGGATGGTAGGATACCGTGATTGCCGAACGTTTCCGAACTCCTCGACGGCCGCGAAGTCATAGCGCCCCTGGAGGGTTGATGGCGACAGACGAAATCCGAGACCGAACGCAGGTCGAGCTCGTCGCATGGCCCATTCGCCGGCGCAAAATCTCGGAAGAAGCCGTGTTGCGGCTCGAAGCGATGATCAGGGACGGAACATTTCCCGAGGGCACCCTCCTGCCTCCTGAGCGCGAGCTCATGAAGATGTTCGGGGTCGGCAGGGCTTCGATCCGGGAGGCGCTGTACGCGCTCGGTCGAATGGGCTTGGTGCAGGTGCGTACCGGCGAGCGCCCGCTTGTCACGAGGCCGACCGCCGAGAACCTTTTGAACGAGCTATCGGGCGCGGCGCGCCACTTCCTCGCCGGGTCTGGCGGCGCCGAGCACTTCCAGGAGGCTCGTGCTCTCTTCGAAGTGGGTGTCGCACGCCTTGCGGCGTTGCGCGCTGACCGCGACGACATCGAGCGGCTGCGCCAGGCGCTCGAAGCCAATGCGGCGGCGCGCGGAGACACGGCGAGGTTCGAGCGCACCGACGTTGCCTTCCACTATGTGCTGGCGCGGATCACGCGCAACCCGATATTCACGGCGGTGCATGACGCGCTTGTCGAATGGCTGACGAACCAACGGACCATCACGTTGCGTGCTCCCGGCGCCGAGGAGGCGGCCTTGGCCTCGCATGGTCAAATCTTCGAGGCCGTCGCATCAAATGACGCGGAGGCCGCGGCTGTCGCCATGGACGAGCATCTGAAGTCGGTCGCAAGCCTGATCAAAGCCGCGATGGAGGCCGAGAATGCAACTCGTGCTCCTCGTTGAGTTCCGGGTAAGGCCCGGCTTCGCCGGACGTTTCGGTGAACTCATCCTCGCCAATGCGCGGGCCTCGGTCGCGCATGAGAGAGGGTGCCGGCGGTTCGATGTCCTGGTCGAGCCGGAGGATGGCCATCGCTTCGTCCTTTATGAGGTCTATGACGACGAAACTGCTTTCGATCAGCATCTGCGCTCATCGCACTACACCAGTTTCGCGGCCGCCGTGGACGGCCAGATCGAGGAGCGTTCGGTGCGGCGTTTGGGTTTCTATGAGCCGGACGCGGGCAGCCGCGACACCGATCGAGCATCGAGCTGAATGCACGAAAAGGAAGTGAAGCGCATGAACATCAGCAAGGAAAATTCGAACTGACGGCGCCCTGAACCAAATAGGCCGGCACTCGAAGGACGGGGCTGGCGATCCAAGGGAGGAAACCATGATGAACGAGCGCGAGTGGCGTGACTTCAATGCCGGGCTTTCCGATGAGGTCGACAGCTGGCTCCGCGGAGATACATCGCGCCGGACTTTTCTCACGCGTCTGATGCTCATGGGGGGCGCCGCGATGCTACCTGGTCTGGGCTTCACCGCCGCTGGCTCGAAGGCTTGGGCGCAGGCGGTCGATGTGTCGAAAGTCGAGCTTGCCGACCCCTCGACGCCGCTTGGCGAGGCCCAGGCGGCCGCCGTTAAGGCTTCGAGCGAAGGTCCCAAGGAGGGCTCGGCCTATCGTGCCGTGCAGGCCGCGCAAGCCTACAAGGCCAAGAACATCACGCTCAATCTGACCTATGAGGCAGGCCTGCAGGCCCTCGAGCCGAAAAACTTCTCAGGCCCCCTGTGGCAGACCCTGACCGGCATCAATTTCAACGTCGTCGAGCTGCCGCATCCCGATCAGTATTCGAAGCCGATTGCCGAACATATCGCCGATTCCGGGGCCTATGACGTGCTCGACATCGAGCCCGCCTGGATACCTGCGCTCGCCAATGGCGGGGTCATTCTTCCGATCGACGACTACGTCACGAAATACATGAACAAGGCGGATCTCGATGATTACCATCCGCTCTACAAATCGATCACGCTTTACAAGGGCAAAAGGTGGGGCGTCTTTGACGACGGCGACCAATTCGCGCTCTATTACCGCAAGGACGTCTTCGAAGACGAAAAGTTGAAATCCGCTTATCAAGCGAAGTTCGGAAAGCCGTTCGGCTTGCCGAAAACCTGGGACGAGTATTCACAGGTCGCTCAATTCATCACTGATCAGCTCGCGCCCAATGTCTATGGTGCCGCGCACTTCCGTAAATTCGGCAGCCCCGGCAATCAGTTCAGCTTCCTGCAGCAATTCCGCGCCAACGGCGGAAAGTTCTTCGACGCTGACATGAAGGCGCAATTGACGACGGATGCGGGCGTCACGACGCTCGACCAGATGATTGCGCAAAACAAGGCGTCGATTCCCGGCAACAACGATCTCGATGCTGTGGCCCAATGGGCCGCGTGGCTACAGGGCAAGGTGGCCATGATCTTCTCCTGGCCACCGACCGGGCGCATCTCCTCCAATTATGCGCAACGCGACAAGGCCATCAATTTCATCCCGCAATCGAGCATCGCCGACAAGGTGGGCTACGCAGTCCTTCCCGGCGGCAATGGCGAGATGGCGTCGGGCTATGTCAGGGCGCTGGCCGCCGGCTCGAACAACGAAGAGGCTGCCTATCTCTTCATGCAATGGGTCAGCGCACCGCCGCTCTCCCTCGTTCGCACGATGCTTCCCTATACGCTGCGCGATCCTTACCGGCTTTCGACCTACAAATCCGAGCAATATCGCGCTCTATGGCCTGCCGCGAAGGACTACCTCATCAATCTTTGCGAATGCTCGAACAACGCGGTGGTCGATATGATAATGCCCGGCTGGCAGGATTATGCGTTGTCCATCGACCGCATGTGCACCGCCGTTTGGGGCGGAGAGGACCCGAAGTCGGCGCTTCAGAAGGCTTCCGCCGAATGGGATTCCACCACACAGCGGCTCGGCGTCGCGGCCCAGAAGGCTGCGTATCAGGAGTTCCTGCAGATTCCGGGCTCTTATGCGGATCATACGATCGAGAAAGTAGGGCAGGCTGTGCACATCACCTGATGTGACCTTGCGGGCCGCGGCTCTGCTCCAGGCGCGAGCCGCGGATCCCTCTCGGGTCGGGCGCGGGAGATGCGCCGCCTTCGACCCTGTCGAGGCGATCGGCATCGAGACTGCAAATGGTTCAACTTGCGCCCGCAGATATTCTGCCTCCGCCCGGGGCGGGCAGGTCAAGTCGCTTGGTCTCGGCTTTTGCCGATCGCTATTTTAAATGGCTCATGATCGCCCCGGCGGCGATTCTCATCCTCGCGCTGTCGATCTATCCGCTGTTGTTCTCGCTGTGGGTCAACTTCGTCAATTACGATTTCCAAATACCGGGGCACGACTTCGTCGGGCTTCAGAACTTCTTGCAAGTCATTCAGGATCCGCTGGCCTCGTCGGCGCTCGTCCTGACGATCCTGCTATCGCTCACAGTGGTCGCCATCGAGTTCGTGCTTGGGCTGGCGCTCGCTCTCGCCATGGTCAGGACCTTTCGCGGGCGCGGCATCGTCATGTCGCTCCTGGTCATGCCGCTCTTCATCAGCCCTGTGATCGTCGGCCAGTCCTGGGCACTGTTCCTGCAAAGGCCGTTCGGCCCGGCCGACTACCTGCTTGGCCAGCTCGTCGGTCATCCCGTCAATATTAGCTGGGTCGGTGAAGTCCCATGGGTCTACATTGCCATCGTCATCGCCGATGTCTGGCAATGGACCCCTTTCATGTTCGTGATCCTGCTCGCAGGCCTCGCTGCCATTCCGCAACATCTTTACGAGGCCGCCGAGCTCGACGGGATCGGTGGCCTGCAAACCTTCGTCCACATAACCTTGCCGCAGCTTGCCCCGATCATCACGCTCGCGCTCACTTTCCGCCTGCTCGATGCGGTAAAGCTCTTCGACATCATCTTCATGCTGACCGGCGGCGGACCGGGCACGGCGACATACACGGCCTCCTTCTATCTCTATCAAATCGGCTTCCAACAATTTCATTTGTCGATAGCCACGGCGGGCAGTTGGATCTTCTTGATTCTGTTGTCGGTCGTCATCATGGTGCTGGTGCGGCGCTTGCTGCGCGTGGAGGCAGCGTGAAGGCGCGGCTTACCCCCTGGAAGCTCGGCACTCGCAGGCTGCGCGAGGGCGCCGTGCGCATCGTGATCGTCGGCCTGTTCATCATGTTCGTCCTCGTGCCGCTCTATTGGGTGATCGTCACCTCCATCAAGCCGAGCAAGGACTATCTGACCGTGCCGCCGGTCTGGTTCCCGGCCGAGCCGACCCTCGTCCACTACACGGCGGCACTGTTCTCGTATCGTGGGCTACAGGGTCTCATCAACAGCCTGATCATCTCCTCGGCGGCGACACTGCTGTCGGCTGTCCTGGGCACGATGATGGCTTATAGCCTCGCGCGCTTTCGGACGGGAGGGCAGCATCTGGCGTTCTGGGTTCTCTCGCAGCGCTTCCTGCCGCCCGTTGCGATCGTCCTGCCGATTTTCCTGCTGTTTCGTGGTTGGGGCCTCTACGACACGCATATCGGTTTGATTCTCGCTTACACTTTCATGACCCTGCCGCTCTCCGTTTGGATGATGTACGCTTATTTCCGCCAGCTGCCGAAATCGCTCGAAGATGCGGCGCTCGTCGATGGGCTCAGTCGCTGGCAGGCCTTCCGCCTGGTGGCCGTGCCCCTCGCCGCGCCCGGTATCGCCGCCGCGGCGGTGTTTATCTTCATCTCGGTGTGGACCGAGTTCTTCTTCGCGCTGATCCTCACGAGCCGCTACGCGTTCACCTTACCGACGATTTTCCGCGCCTTCCTCGGATTTCAGGGCGCGCAATATGGCGAGGCCTGCGCGCTCGCAACCACCTCACTCGTGCCATCGATCGTGCTCGGTATGCTCGTGCAGCGTCATCTGGTGCGCGGCCTGACGCTCGGCGCGCTGCGCGGGTGAGGGAGGGAACGGCATGGCGAACGTAAAGGTCTCGGCCCTTCACAAGCATTTCGGTCCGGTTCACGCCGTGCGGGGCATCGATCTCGATATTCCGGACGGCGAGTTCACGGTGTTGGTCGGCCCGTCCGGCTGCGGCAAGAGCACTTTGCTGCGCACCATCGCCGGCCTCGAGGAGATCGACGAGGGCCGGATCGAGATCGGCGGCGAGATCGTCAACGAGATGCGCCCGCGCGACCGCGATGTGGCCATGGTATTCCAGGACTACGCGCTCTATCCGCATATGACGGTATTCGGCAACATCTCGCTGAGCTTGCGTGCTCGCCGCATGGCGAAAAGCGAGATGGAGGAGCGTGTGGGGCGCGTCGCCGACATGCTGGGCATCAAGTCTTTGCTCGAGCGCTATCCGCGCCAGCTATCGGGAGGGCAGCGACAGCGAGTCGCGATCGGGCGCGCCATCGTGCGCAATCCGCGAGTCTTCCTTTTCGACGAGCCACTTTCCAATCTCGACGCGCAGCTGCGCGACGAGATGCGCGGCGAGATCAAGCGTCTTCATCAGGAGATCGCGACGACCATGATCTATGTCACACATGACCAGGTCGAGGCCATGACGCTGGCTGACCGCATCGTGCTGCTGCGCGACGGCGTTATCGAGCAGCAAGGCGCGCCGCTCGATCTCTTCGAGCAGCCGACGACACTCTTTGTGGCGGGTTTTCTAGGCTCGCCGCGTATGAATTTCGTCAAGGGTCGTCTCGAGGGCGGCCCCGATGGAGTTGCCGTGAAGCTCAATGGGGGCGGCCCCGCATGGCCGTTGCCGCGCGGTCGTAATCCGGTCCTCGCGAACGGCGCCGAAGTCATCGTCGGCCTCAGGCCTGAGCATGTCGGGCGCGCCGGCACCGGGCCGGCCGCCCAGGGGTTCGCGCGTGTCGAGGCGGCGATCGAACTCGTTCAGCCAACCGGGTCCCGCAGCTATGCGACCTTCAAGCTCGCCGACCAGCCCGTCATGGCAGAGCTGCAGGCACATGATATAAGTCACGCGGGCGAACGGATGTGCGTCGACATCAATTTGCGCCGGGTGAGCCTGTTCGACCCCGGCACCGGAAAGGCGCTGTAAGGATGTCGGCCGCGATCGATCCAGCCGCCGCGCCGAGCCGAGCCGTGAGACTCTTCGGAACCGAAATCGTCGAAGGGCCGAGCCGAATTCTTCGCGCCGGTCCGCTATCGGTCGAGCTCGATCGTGGTCAGCTGCGCTACGTCACATTCGCCGGCATCGAGGTGCTGCGGGGCATCGCCTTCCTCGTTCGTGACCAGAATTGGGGCACCTATGCGCCGCAGATAGACGATCTGCGGATCGATAAATTAGCGGACGGGTTCAGCGTCACCTATCGAGCCATCTGCGCCGATGCGAGGCAGCGCCTCGCCTACGAGGCGCGTATTTCGGGATCGAGCGACGGCTCGCTTGCGTTCGACGCCGTGGCGCTGCCGGAAACGAATATCGTCACGAATCGGACTGGCTTCGTCGTGCTGCATCCGGCCGAGCTTGCGGGTCGCAAGGTGAAAGTGAGCCGAGTTGACGGTAAGGAGATCGAGAGCCGTTTTCCGCAGCATATCAGCCCATCGCAGCCGATTTTCGATATCCGCGCACTGACGCACGAGGTCTCGCCGGGATTATGGGCGACCTGCCGGATGGAGGGCGACACGTTCGAGATGGAGGATCAGCGAAACTGGGGCGATGCGTCCTACAAAACCTATGTTCGTCCACTCGCTTTGCCGTGGGGCTACACGCTCGCCAAGGGCAGTCGTCACGAACAAGCCGTGCGGCTGTCGTTCTCGGGTCGCGCCGCAGGCGTTCCGTTGCCACCAAGGCGAGAGACGACGGTATCACTCGGCGCCGATACCGCGATAAGAATGCCCGAGATCGGTCTTGGGCTTCCGGCCGAGGAAGCGGCTGCGGCTCTTGGGGCCATCGACCGTGTGCGGGAGCTCGGCCCCCGCTTTGTCGTCTGCAACATCGATGCGCGCGACGGGAGCGGACTTGCGGAGCTCGAGACCTACCGTGAGGTCGCCCAAGCGCTCGCCGCGCCCGTCGTCATGGAAATCGTTCTTCCGGACGACTCGGAGGCTGAGGCCGCTCTGTCGCCAATAGCGGCGGCGGTGGAGGATGCCCGCCTGTCGCTGTCGGCGATCATCGTCTCGAGCGCGTCAGATCTCAAATCCTGGCAACCTGGCGCCAAGCGACCGGAGCGGCCGACGGTCGAGGAGATCTCGACGGCGGCTCGTACGATATTCCGGGGTATCCGGCTGGGCGGTGGCGTGCTTTCCTATTTCACCGAGCTGAACCGCAAGCGCCCCAAGGCCGAGCTCTTCGAGTTTGTGACACATACGACCTGCTCGATCGTCCACGCGGCCGATGACCGCTCGGTGATGGAGACGCTCGAGACCTTGCCCTCGATCATCGGGTCGACCAGGGCCATGATCGGTGAAAAACCTTATCGCATCGGGCCAAGCGGCATCGCCTCACGCGACAACCCTTATGGAAAGGAGACGGTCAAAAATCCCACAAACGCCCGCGTCTGCCTCACCGACAGGGATCCACGCCAGCGGGGCCTGTTTGGCGCAGCCTGGTGCCTTGGTTATGTCGCAGCCTGCGCCAAAGGCGGACTCGAAGCCGTGGCCATCGGCGCTGCAACGGGCCCCTTCGGCTTCGTCCACAACTCGGCCGAGCATGCCCTCCCGTTTTTCGATTCGATCGACGAGCCTGCCGTATATCCGGCATTTCATGTCGTGGCCGGCCTTGCCAAAGGGTGCGGCCAGCAGCTGGTGGAGGTGCGTGTCTCCTCACCTGGGCGCATAGCCGCGCTCGCGTGGCGCGAAGCCGATCGACGCGTGCTTTGGCTCGCGAATCTCACTCCCGAAAATGTTAGTTTGCGCATCGCTGGATTGGACAAAGCCAACGCTCGCCTCGGCGTGATCGATGCCGCGAGCTTCGAGCGGGCGGTCCGGGATCCGCGCGCGCTCGAGAACCTCGCAAGGCCCCATGGAAACGAGGTCGAGCTCGATGCGTACGCGGTGGCGCGTCTCGGTTGAGGCGGCATGAATCATCAGCGCCCTCGAGTATGGGTCGTAACAGGACGGAGAGCGAAATGGTGGAGCATCGTCTCAGGGATTTGGCCGGCACGAAGGCTCCGAAATTCGGGCACTTCATCGTCGAGTTCGCGACGCCCGGAATTGGCCACATCCTAAAGTCGGCAGGATGCGATTTCGTCCTCTTCGATCTCGAGCATTCAGGCTTCGGATTCGAGACGGTGAAGAATGCCGTCCGATATTTCGAGGCGGCCGACGTGCCGATCATCGTCAGGGTTCCGTCCAAGGAATATCACCATATCGCGCGGGCCATGGACATGGGCGCCGAAGGGCTGATGTTGCCCATGGTCGGGACGGTCGCCGAAGCGCGGCATATCCTCAAGTCGATGAAGTATACGCCGGAAGGCGGACGTGGAGTTGCTCTGCAAGTGTCCCACGATCGTTATAGACCCGGCACCGTAACCGATAAGTTCAAAGCGGCCAACCAGCGCAGCACTTTCTTCTGCCAAATCGAAACGGCGGAAGGTGTCCAGAACGCCGAGAAGATCGCGGCTTTGCCGGGGGTCGATTGCCTCTGGGTCGGCCATTTCGATCTTTCGGTCTCGCTCGGTGTGCCGGGCGATTTCGGCTCGAAGACTTTCACCGACGCCATCACGCGGGTGGTTGCGGCCGCCAGGAAGCATGGCAAGTCGCTTGGGCGTCTCGTGCCGACGGTCGAGCAAGGCATTGAACTCAATCGCCAGGGTTTCGACTTCATCTGCTACTCGGGCGACGTGTGGGTGCTGCATGATGCGCTAGCCGACGCAATCAACAGGCTGCGCGCCGGCTGTACACCCAAACGCGGAGGAAAGAGGTCGTGACCTCGCCTTTTCGTGTCGCTCTCTCCGGCGATTTCCGAAAAGCCGACGGATCCCCGGTTTTTCCCGACTTCGACCTCGAACCACTGCGCAGCGCGGCGAATGTAGAATTCACCTATCTTACTCCCATTAATCCGATTCGGGCTGACCAGCTTGCCGATTTCGATGCCTTGATCTTGCTCGCGCACCGTTTTACGCGAGAAAGCATCCATCCCAATGGTCGCCTGACCGTGGTGGCACGCTTCGGCGTCGGTTACGACACGGTCGACGTTGAAGCTTGCACCGAGGCCGGTATCGCCGTCGTCACTACACCGGACGGGGTGCGCAGACCGGTCGCGGTGTCGATCCTCACGCTCTTGTTGGCGCTTACCGGCAAGCTGATGGTCAAGGACCGGCTGACACGCGAGGGTCCTGCGGGCTTTGCTCGCAAAGGCGAGCATATGGGGGTCGGCCTCGTCGGTCGAACGCTCGGCTCGATCGGCATCGGCAATATAGGCGTCGAGCTCTTTCGCCTTCTGCAGCCCTTTGGGATGGAGCTCATCGCGCATGATCCTTACGCGGACCGCAAGATCGCGGCCGAGCTTGGCGTGGAGCTGGTCGGCCTCGAGGATTTGTTCCGGCGCGCGGATGTCGTGAACGTCAGTTGCCCGCTCTCACCGCAAACCCATCACCTCGTGAACGCCGCGCGTTTGGAAATGATGAAACCCACCGCCTATCTCATCAACACGGCGCGCGGCCCGATCGTCGATCAGAAGGCCCTGACCGAGGTGTTGAAAGCGCACCGTATCGCGGGCGCGGGGCTCGACGTTCTGGAGCAGGAGCCGCCCGATCCGGAGGATCCGATCCTGAAGCTCGAGAACGTCATTTTGGCGCCGCACGCCCTCTGTTGGACAGACCAATGCTTTGCCGGAAACGGCGCGGCCGATGTGCGCGCCGTGCTCGATGTGCAGCATGGCCGCGAGCCGCACCTCGTGGTCAACAAGCCCGTTCTGGCAACGGATCGCTGGCGCAAGCGGATGGCAGAATTCCGGTCGCGCTTCGGTGCTTGAACGTCGTTTCGCGATCGTGGTGCAGGCGTTGCGAGCCTCAGGTTCTCGCGTCGCGGTGATTGAGGCGATCCAGCGCCCCTTGCAGGATGTAAGTGGCGGCGAGCTTGTCGACGAGGAGATTTCGTCGCGCGCGCGAACGATCGGCCTCGATCAGCGTGCGGGTCACTGCAGCGGTCGACAAGCGCTCGTCCCAGAAAGTGAGCGGCAGCGAAACGAGGGGGACGAGATTGCGCGCGAACGAGCGGACCGATTGCGCTGCTGGCCCTTCTGAGCCGTCCATGTTGCGCGGCAAACCGATGATGATGCCGCCGATGCGGTGATGAGCGATCAACGCCGCAAGCTCTCGTGCATCCTTCGTGAATTTCGTGCGCAGGATCGTCGTGAGCGGAGAGGCGATGATCCTTTCGACATCCGACAAGCTCGTACCAATCGTTTTCGAGCCGATGTCGAGCCCCATGAGCCTCGCGTGTCGGGGCAGGGACGCCAAGTCCTCGAGCTCAGCCAGCGTGCCGGTCATGAGCGAGCGTTAGCATAAGGAGAAATCCACGGGAATCGAGCGGGCCCGCTCAGGCATGCGGCAAGTCCGTCCGCGAAGTTTGCCCTATGCCCGCGAGCCTGGAAAGGCTAATTTCTGCTCCCCCTCGTCGGAGCCGCAGAATGAAGATCACCTGGTTTGGCCATTCCAATTTTCGTCTCGATTTCGGCGGCAAGGTCGTGCTGATCGACCCGTTCTTCACCGGCAACCCCATGTTTAAGGGCGACCGCGACAGCGCGACGAAAGGCGCGACCCATATTCTCGTCACGCATGGCCATGCCGATCACATCGGCGACACCGTTGCGATCGCCGCGAAGACCGGCGCCATGGTCATCACCAATTACGAGCTGGCAAACTGGCTCGCGGCGGGCGGCGTCAAGAAGTATGACCCGATGAACACCGGTGGCACGATCGACGCGGGCGGGTTTTCCGTCACATTGACGCGCGCCTATCATTCGGCCGCTGAGAGTGCCAAAGGGCTTCGGGCATTGCGTGGAGAGGATGTCTCCAAGCTGCCCGACGACGGCATTTCCATACCGCTCGGGCATCCAAACGGCATCGTAGTACAGACGAAGGGAGAGCCCACGGTCTATCACATGGGCGATACGGACATTTTCTCGGACATGGCTCTCATCGCGGAGCTTTATCGGCCGGAGATTGCGATGGTTCCGATCGGTGACCGTTTCACCATGGGAGCGAGAAGCGCGGCCTTGTCACTGCATCGCTTCGTGCATCCGCGGCTCGCCATTCCCTGCCATTACGGCACGTTCCCGATCCTCGACCAAAGCGCTGATCGGTTCATCGAGATCATGGCGTCCCATGGCGATCATATCGAGGTCAAGGTTCCGCAAATAGGCGCCGCCTTCGAAGTGTGAGCCGACGGCTCGGGTTGCGGCAGGCGAGGCGCCCTGTTATTCGCGGGTTCATCCTCGCGAAACGTTTTCGCTTCGGAGCCCATCTCATGTCCGTCGACACCAAGACCGTTAAGCGTGTTGCCCACCTCGCGCGCATCGCGCTTCCCGAAGCGGAGGTCGAGCGCATGCAAGTCGAACTCAACGCCATTCTCGGTTTCGTCGAGCAATTGGCGAAGGTGGACGTCGAAGGCGTCGAGCCGATGACTTCGGTTACACCGATGCGACTGAAGCAACGCGCGGATGTGGTGACGGAAGGCGACATGGCGGATGCCGTCCTCGCCAATGCGCCGATAAGCGATGACCATTATTTCGTCGTTCCGAAGGTGGTGGAATAGGCCCTTGGCGCCGCTTGCTTCTCGGGCGTGCTTTCCCGCGCGAACTTCTCGGCTGCGGACTGATGAGACGGAGCGACTGTGACCGAATTGATCGAGCTTAGCCTCGCGGAGGCTCGCGACGGGTTGGAAGCCAAGCGCTTCTCGGCGTCAGAGCTCACGCGCGCGCATGTCGCGGCCGTCGAGCGGGCGCGTCTCCTCAACGCCTATGTTCTGGAGACACCCGAGAAGGCGATGCAGCAAGCCTCCTACAGCGACGCGCGCCTCAGGCGTGGCGAGGCTCGTCCCCTCGAAGGCTTGCCGATCGGCGTTAAGGACCTGTTCTGCACGAAAGGGGTGCGCACGACCGCCGGCTCCGCAATCCTCGGGGATTTCAAGCCCGACTATGAATCGACCGTCACCAGCCATTTATGGCGAGATGGCGCCATCATGCTCGGTAAGCTCAATTGCGATGAGTTCGCGATGGGTTCATCGAATGAAACCTCGGCCTTCGGTCCGGTCGTTTCCCCCTGGCTGCCGCCCAACTGGGACCGAGCGCGAGCCCGTTCGACGATCATCAAGGCGACGGCGGAGCGCGAGGTGCCGCAAGGGCTTTTGGTGCCGGGGGGCTCGTCAGGCGGATCGGCGGCCGCCGTGGCCGCGCGTCTTTGCCTCGCGGCCACCGCGACCGATACTGGCGGCTCGATCCGCCAACCGGCCGCTTTCACCGGCACGGTCGGTATGAAGCCGACCTATGGCCGGTGCTCGCGTTTCGGGACCGTTGCCTTCGCGTCTTCTCTCGATCAGGCGGGGCCGATCGCGCGCTCGGTGCGCGATTGTGCGATTCTCCTTGGTTCGATGGCCGGACCCGACCCGCGCGATTCGACCTCTGCTGAAATTCCCGTTCCCGATTTCGAAACGGCCGTATCGCGAGGAGTCAAAGGCTTGAAAATCGGTATTCCGAAGGAATATCGGATGGACGGCATGTCGGGGGAGATCGAGAAGCTTTGGGCGGAAGGAGGCCGTTGGCTCGCGCAAGCGGGCGCGGAACTCGTCGACATTTCGCTCCCGCACACGGCTTATGCTCTGCCGGCCTACTATATCGTGGCGCCGGCGGAAGCTTCATCGAATCTCGCCCGTTATGACGGGGTCCGCTACGGCCTGCGCGTCGAGGGACGTGACGTCATCGAGATGTATGAGAACACGCGCGCAGCAGGTTTCGGGCGCGAGGTGAAGCGGCGCGTGATGATCGGCGCCTATGTTCTGTCCGCCGGATATTTTGACGCTTATTACCTGCGCGCCCAAAAGACCCGGACGTTGATCAAGCGTGATTTCGAGAATGTGTTCGCGGCCGGCATCGATGCGGTGCTGACGCCTGCTACTCCCACAGCTGCTTTCGGCATCGGCGAAAAGGCGAGCGCGAGCCCGATCGAAATGTATCTCAACGACGTGTTCACGGTCACCGTGAACATGGCCGGGCTGCCCGGTATCTCGGTGCCGGCCGGGCTCGATGCCAAGGGGCTGCCCCTCGGCCTGCAGCTGATCGGTCGACCTTTCGACGAGGAGACCCTGTTCGCGGCGGGACAAGTAATCGAGGATGCGGCCGGTCGCATGGTCTTGCCGAAGGTTTGGTGGGAGTGAACTTTCCTTTCTCCCGGGCGGTTCTCTCGGGGTGTCTCTCCGCGCTGAAATGGATGCTGTGGGTGACAGCGGGGCTTCTCGCCGCCTTGTTTGTCATTGCGGTCGTGCACCATAGGGGTGAATCGCCGCTGCGGCCGATCGCGGCCGGCATTGCCGCGTGCGTTATGGCCGGCTGGGCCTGCGGGCGCATCGCACGAAGCGTTGAAGGCGAAAGGGCAGACTGAGCCCGAGACGCCGGGATCTTCCGATCCTCCAGAGGGAGTTACGATCGGCATCGGAGCCAAAGCGTGAGGTGGACAGCATGCGCTCGGATGTTCTCGTCGTTGGAGCGGGTCCCACCGGACTTGTCCTTGCGCTCTGGCTCGCGAAGCTCGGCGTAAGCGTCCGTCTCGTCGATAAGACGGCGGAGCCTGGTACGACTTCTCGAGCTCTTGCGGTCCAGGCGCGGACACTCGAGCTTTACCGTCAGCTCGACCTTGCCGATGCCGTGGTCGCTCAAGGGCACAAGGTACCCGCAGTCAATCTCTGGGTACGAGGCGAGCGCGCCGCACGCTTGCACTTCGAAACGATCGGCGCCGGTCTCACACCCTATGCGTTCCTCCAGATATTTCCGCAGGATCAGCACGAGCGCCTCCTGATCGACCGGCTCGCGTCATTCGGCGTTCGCGTCGAACGACGCACGGAGCTCATCGGCTTCACCGAAACGGACCATGGCATCGTTGCACGCCTTCGGGGGCCGGACGGAAAGGAGCAAACCGCAGAAGCAAGCTTCATAGCGGGCTGCGATGGGGCGCACTCGTTCGTGCGCGAGACGAGCGGCGCGCGCTTCCCTGGAGGCACTTATCGGCAAGTGTTCTACGTCGCCGATATCGATGCCTCGGGTCCGCCGCTCGACGGCGAGTTGCATGTCGATCTCGACGAAGCCGATTTCCTCGCGGTCTTTCCTTTGAAGGGAAAAGGACGAGCGCGTCTCATCGGTACAGTGCGCGACGAGCGCGCCGATCATGCCGAGACCCTGGCCTTTGAAGATGTCGCCGGGCGCGCCATCGAGCACCTCAAGGTGAATGTCGAGAAGGTGAATTGGTTTTCAGCCTATCGGGTGCATCATCGAGTGAGCGACCATTTCCGCAAGGGACGCGCCTTCTTGCTCGGGGACGCCGCACATATTCATAGTCCCGCAGGCGGGCAGGGGATGAACACCGGGATTGGCGACGCAATCAATCTCGCCTGGAAGCTCGCGGCAGTCATCGCTCGTCATGCGCCCGATACGCTGCTCGACAGCTATGAAGCCGAGCGCATCGGCTTCGCCCGGCGCTTGGTCGCCACGACGGATCGCGTTTTCAGCTTCGCTACCGCGGATGGGCGAATCGCCGACATCCTGCGCACCCGCATTGCCCCCGTCCTCATTCCGAAACTCGTGAAACTCGAGTGGACGCGCGACTTTCTCTTCCGCACCGTTTCGCAAATCACACTGAACTATCGCGAATCCGCACTCAGTCGCGGATCGGCCGGGCACGTTCACGGTGGCGACCGCTTGCCGTGGGTCCCCTTTGACGGGGAAGACAATTTCGTTTCACTCGCCAACATGAAATGGCAGGTGCATGTTTACGGAGCCGCGAGTTCGGAGCTCGATCGTTGGTGCCGCGAGCATGCCTTTGCGCTCCATGTCTTCGAATGGCGCGAAGAGGCGCACGCCGCCGGGCTCGCGCGAGATGCGCTCTACCTCGTTCGGCCTGATTGTTATGTGGGGCTCGCCGAGGCTTCGGGGTCGCCCGAGGCGCTCAACCGTTATTTTGACGAACGCGGCCTGCGGCTCGCGAATGCCTGAACGATGCAGCCTCACCTCTTCCGCGATGCTGCCGAAGAGGTGAGGTTAGAGCATGATCCGGAGAAATGGGAACTATTTTTTCGAAAAGATATGCTCCACTAACGACCTAGAGCATGCTGGCGATAGAACATGAAGCCGGCATGCTCTAGTGTTTGCTTTTCAGGAAAGATTCGAAAAGCGGTTCAAGCCTCGCCTTTGAGGTGCTTGTTGCACTGTGACCAGTAGCCGCCGCCCTTCTGGATCCATTTCAGATCCCCATTGCCGCCATTCGCCTTGTTGGCCTGATATTGCGCGCTGCAAGTGTGGCGGCGCTGCTGTCCCGGTTTCTCGCTCGAGAATTTCGGGTCAATGGCGCTCGGGAACACGATGTTGCCGGCCGCGGCCGTGGTGGCCGGCGCTGTCGCCGCCGGAGCGCTTGCAGCTGAGCCGTCGGCGGGAGCGGCGGCGGCATCGGCGCCACATTCCGCCTTTCGGAAATCATTCCACTTCTGGCCGTTCAGCGTGCCGGCCGTTTTCGCAGCCTGGTATTTCGTGCTGCACTCCTTGGCCGTGAGCGCCTGCGCGGGACTCGACAATGCGAACCCGAATGAAAGGGCGCAAGTCGCGATCGCCGCCCCGAGAACATGCTTCCTCATAGACATAGCCGTCGTCTCCTGATGTCGTTACTGACGCGGCTATTGGTGCAGGCGGAGCATGAACATATGATGAACAAAATGAATTACCCTGGACGAAGAGTGTTCTCTCTTCCCAAGCGGACAAGCCGCAACTAGCTTTTGAAGGAGAGGGCGGGGCAACCTGGTTCGACGCCCGACGGGAGGAGCAAGAGATGGCGCAACCCAAACCGATCGAGCTCTATTATTGGCCCACTCCCAACGGGTGGAAGATCACGATCATGCTCGAGGAATGCGGTCTCCCCTACGAGGTGAAGCTCGTGAACATTGGCAAGGGGGATCAGTTCGACCCGAAATTTCTCGCCATCTCGCCCAACAACCGGATGCCGGCGATCATCGATCCGGAAGGGCCTGAGGGAAAACCGATTTCGATTTTCGAATCGGGCGCCATTCTCCTCTATCTCGGACGCAAGACCGGCCAGTTCTACCCAAAGGACGAACGCGGTCGCGTCGAGGTCGAGCAATGGTTGATGTGGCAAATGGGTGGGCTTGGCCCCATGCTCGGCCAGAACAACCATTTCCGCTACTACGCGCCCGAGCAGCTCCCTTATGCGGTGAAGCGTTATGGAGACGAGACCCACCGTCTCTTCGGCGTAATGAACAAGCGCCTTGCCGATCGTGAATTCCTGGCCGGCGCCTATTCCATCGCTGATATGGCCTGCGTCGGCTGGGCGCGCGGCTACGAGCGCCAAGGCATCGACATCTCCGAATTTCCGAATGTGAAGCGCTGGCTCGACACCCTCACGGCGCGCCCGGCGGTAGAGCGGGGGTTCAAGGTTGCCGAAGAAGCGCGAAATCCGCCGGGAGCCATGCAGGACCCGAAAGTGCGCGAGGTGCTGTTCAATCAGCGCGCTCGCGCTTGACGCCTCAGCGGCCTCGCGACGAAAGCGCGAACGTTGCCGCCTCGGAACATTACGATCACTCCGTCTGATCTTGGTCTTCCGGCGAAAACACGATCACTTCGTGCGCGTCCAGGTCTGGCTTTCGCAAATGAGACCGCCGAGCACGCAGCCGGC
>Ga0213876_10001109_pt1 | contig 17226 bp, 10 predicted proteins | sample BarmaccomBMRX_R9_FD_160113 | JGI IMG/M metagenome (GOLD analysis project Ga0213876, IMG submission 160113) | Root-associated microbial communities from Barbacenia macrantha in rupestrian grasslands, the National Park of Serra do Cipo, Brazil - RX_R9 | ecosystem: Host-associated > Plants > Roots... | reverse complement strand
CGGGGTTCGTGGGGTGCGGCATGACCGGTCCCGTCTCGCAGCCGGGCCCCTTCATCCAGCTCTGCACCGGATCGTCGAGCGTGCCCGCCACGGGGAGCGACGGCACGATCAGCGTGCCCCCCTCGTCCTGCTGCGCGCCGTACACGCGGTACGGCCACTGCGAGTCGACGGCGACGTTGTAGATCTCCGCCGTCGGCTGGTTGTACTGCGTGCTCCACGTGCGTCCGCCGTTGAGCGACACGTTCGCCCCGCCGTCGTTCGACTGGATGAGGATCCGCCCGTCGCGCGGGTTGATCCACATGTCGTGGTTGTCGCCGTGCGGCGTGGGGAAGGTGCGGAACGTCTTGCCGCCGTCGGTCGACTTGAAGAACCCTTCCGCGCCGGCGTAGACGACGTCGGCGTTGGTCGGGTCGGCCGCGAGCGTGGTGTAGTAGAACGGCCGCGTGATGAGCGTCGGCTGCGCGTTCACCAGCGTCCACGTCTCGCCCGCGTCCTCCGAGCGATAGAGGCCGCTCCCCGGCTTCGCCTCGACGAGCGCGTACACGCGGCTCGGGCTCGCGGCGGTCACGGCGACGTTGCTCTTGCCGAACAGTTCGTTAGGCAGGCCGCCGCCGAGCTTCTTCCACGTCGTGCCGCCGTCGGTGCTCTTGTAGATGCCCCCCTCGCGCGCGCCGCTCACGATCGTCCACGGCTTCCGCTCGGCGCGCCACATCGACGCGTACACGACGTTCGGGTTCCCCGGCTGCAGCTCCACGTCGACGGCGCCGGTGCTGTCGCTCACGGCGAGCACGCGCTCCCACGTGCGACCGCCGTCGCGGGTGCGATACAGCCCGCGCTCCGGCGTCGGCTTGAACGCGTTGCCCATCGCCGCGACGAAGGCCACGTTCGCGTCGCGCGGGTCGACGCGGATGCCGCCGATCTGCCCCACGTCGCGCAGCCCGACGAACGTCCACGTGCGGCCGCCGTCGGGCGAGCGATACACGCCGCGCCCCGTCGACACGTTGCTCCGGATGCCGTCCGACCCCGTGCCGACGTACACCACGTTCGAGTCGCTCGGCGCGACCTCCACGGCGCCGATCGAGCCCTCGCGGAAGTAGCCATCCGACACGTTGCGCCAGTTCGCGCCTGCGTCGTCGGTCTTCCACACGCCGCCGCCCGTGGCGCCGAGGTAGAACGTGTGCGGCTGGCCGGCCACGCCCGTCACCGTGGTGACGCGGCCGCCGCGCCCCGGGCCGATCATGCGATAGCGGAGCCCCGCGTACAGCGCGGGATCGACGAGCGGCGTGGGGCGCGGCGCGGGCTGCGCGCCGAGGAGGCCGGCGGCGCACAGGAGTGCGGCCGCGGGGCGGAGGAGTTCGTGGATGCGCATGGCGGGAATGTAGCCGCCGTCATTCCGTCGGGATGACGTCGCCGCGCAGCAAGAAGGCCCCCTCGCCGGTGGCGAAGGGGCCCGAGCGCGCGCGCGATCTCAGGGCCTGATGCGGATCGGCGTCCCGACCGGCACGGCGCCCCAGATCTGCTCGATCTCCTGGTCGGTGACGGCGACGCAGCCGTTGGTCCAGTCGTACTCGCGATGCGCGGCGCCCACGTTCCCCTGGCCGTTAGGCAGCCCGTGGATCATCACGTCGCCGCCCGGCGAGACGCCGAGCGCGCGCGCGTGCGCGAGGTCCGTAGCGTTTGGGTACGAGACGTGGAGGGCGAGGTGGTAGCGGCTGTTCGGGTTGCGCGCGTCGATCTGGTAGAGCCCTTCCGGCGTGCGGTAGTCGCCCGCGCGCTCCTTGGCGCCCGTCGACTGCTTGCCGATCGCGACGAGGAACGTGCCGAGCGCCTGGCTGCCCGCGTAGAGCGTCATGCGGTGCTGCGCCTTCTCGACGACGATGCTGTCGGCGCGGCCCGCGTGCGCGAGCCCCGTGCGCGTGCCGATCGCCCACGTCGGCATGGCCACGCGTCCGTCGGCCGACACCACCGGCGCCGCGGTGGGCGCGGGAGCGGGCATCGGCGCGAGGGCGAGCAGCGCGAGCGCCGGCGGGGCGGGGAGGGCAGGCGCGGCGACGGTCGTCGGCGCGGGGACCGCGGGCGCGGCCGGGGAGGTGGGGCGGGGCAGCGGAGTGCTGTCGCCGGCGGCCGCGAGAAGCGGCAGGATCGCGCTGAGGACGGGGCGCGCGAGCAGGAACATCGTCATCGGCCGGGCAGGGGGACCGCGGACAACGTGCAGCGATCGGGCACGACGAAGCGTCGCACCCGAGGGGACTCGGTTGTGGACGAGAAAGCTGGCCGATGTGCAACGCACGTACAAGTGCCCGCCGTGCGACGTCTCGCTGCCCTCTGGTCGCCCGGTCAGTGAGATCGAGCCACGGAGGACGCGGAGGAACGGCAGCTGTCCTCCGTGTCCTCCGTGGTTCGCGCAACGGCGTGGGCAGCTGCGCTAGTAGTCGACCGGCCGCAGGTACGCCTCGCCGATCGCCGTCGGGCTGACCATCGCCACCGCGGGGAGCCGCCGCTTCCAGTGCGTCCCGCCGAGCCGCCGGCGCACCAGCTCCACCTCGGCCGGGTCGAAGCCGCGCGCGGCGAGGGCCTCGGGGGAGTAGCCGCTCAGGAGCCAGTTGAGGATGCGGTCCGCCCGCGCGTAGCTGATCCCGAAGTCGCCCTCGTCCGTCTGCCCCTTGATGAGGTCCGCCGACGCCGGCTTGTCGATGATGACCTCGGGCACGCCGAGGTGGCGGGCGAGCGCCCACACCTGGCTCTTGTACAGGTCACCCAGCGGGTTGATGGGCGGCGAGTCGTCGGCGTGCCAGGTGAAGTACCCGAACAGCCGCTCGGTCTTGTTCCCCGTCCCCAGCGGCAGCGCGCGATAGCGCGACGACAGGTCGAAGAGGATGATCATTCGCAGGCGCGCCATGACGTTCCCGCGGCGCGCCGGGTCGGCGTCGGGCTCGAACGCGAGGTAGCCGTCGACGGCGTTGCTGATCTCCACCGTGCGCAGCTCGATGCCGAGCGCGTCGCCCACGAGCTGCGCGTGCTCCAGGCTCTCCGCGCTCGACGTCCGGTACGGCATCCGCACCCCGACGACGTTCTCCGGCCCGAGCGCGCGCGCCGCCAGGAACGCCGTGACGGCCGAGTCGACGCCGCCGGAGACGCCGAGCACCGCCTTGCGGAAGCCGCGCCGCGACAGCTCGTCGCGGAGGAAGGAGACGAGCCACCCCTCGACCATCGCCGCGTCGATGTCGAGCGCCGGCGGGAGCCCGTGCTCGGCGAGCGGCACGTGCGTCACGGTGATGCCCGACGCGTTGGAATGGGTAGGCGCGACGCCACCCGGCCCGGCATCTTGATCTCGGGGGGGGGCCCCCCGGCTGGCCGACCCCGACTCCGCAGCCCGCTCGTCCGCGCGCACCAGCCCGTGCGGCTCCGCCCGCGCCGCGTCGTAGCGGAGGTCCGCCGTCGCGCCGTCGGTCACCCGATCGAGCACCTTCGTCAGGTGCGGCAGCGCGACGCGCAGGTCGTTCATGAGCGGCGAGTCGGCCCGCGCCCGCGTGATGTCGTCCAGATCGACCGCGATCGTCACGATCGACTCGTCCCATACCGGCGCCCGCGTTCGCACGTCTCCCGCCGGCCCGACGAGCGTCGAGCTGCCGCTGAAGCTCTTGCCCCCCTCGCTTCCGACGAGGTTGGCGTACGCCACGAACACGCCGTGCTCCTCGGCGACGTCGCGGAGCAGCCGCTCCCAGCGCGCCACCGTCGCCGGCCCCGGCACGCCGTCGTCGCGCGGCCAGATCCCGCGCGCCGGCGCCGCCGACGGCACGAACACCACCTGCGCCCCGTCGAGCGCCGCGATCGTCCCGCTCAGCGAGTGCCACGCGTCCTCGCAGATGAGGATCGCCGCCCGCCCCCACGGCGCGTCGAACGCCCGCAGGTCGAAGCCGCGCTCGACGAACCGCTCCTCGTCGAACAGCCCGTACGTCGGCAGGAACAGCTTGCGGTGGACGTGGTGGATCGTGTGCGAGCGAGGAGCGAGGAGCGCGGAGCGAGGAGGGGCGGTGGACGCTCCCCGCTCCCCGCTCCCCGCTCCTCGCTCCTCGCTCCTCGCTCCTCGCTCCCCCACCGTGACGTACATCGCCGCGTTGTGCAGCGTGTTCTGCCACACCTCGTAGAAGCCGACGACGACGTCGAGTGGCCGCTCGCCACCCGACGCACGATAGGCCGCATCCACGTCCGCGGCGCAGGTGCCCGCGGTGACGGCGAGGTCCCGCACGCCCCCCTCGACGAAGTAGCCGGTGAGCGCCGTCTCCGGCAGCAGCACCACGTCGGGACGCGGCGACAGCGCGGCACATTCCGCGAGCAGCGCACCGACCCGCGCCACGTTCGCGTCGTAGTTGCCCTTGCTCGGCCGGAACTGGACGAGTGCGACGGTGATCTGACGAAGCATGCGCGAAACGTGACGGAGGATCGACCGCGGATCAACGGCGAATGCGGTGTCGACGCGTGTGACGTGCGTGTGTGACGTGTGTGACGTGTGTGACGTGCGTCACGCAGGCCCGGCAACCGCGCGGTGCGCCGACCCGTACGGTGCGCACGTGCCGCACCCCCGGCGCCGGTCGGGTGTATCTTCCGCGACCGCACCTGCCCCGCTTCGTCCCGATCATGCTCGCGTTCCTCGTTCGCCACGCGCGCTCGGCGCTGCCCTTCGTCCTTGCCGTGCCGCTCGCCGCGCAGCAACCCGCCGCGCCGCCGGTCGCGTCCACCGGCGAGCCGTGGCGCATCGTGCCGCTCCCGCAGTCGACCGTCGTCTACGCGCGCGACGGCGCGATGCTCGGCGAGTTCGGCAAGCAGGTGCGCACCAGCGTCGCGCTGCGCACGCTGCCGCGCTACGTGCCCACGGCGTTCATCGCCGTCGAGGACAAGCGCTTCTATCAGCACAACGGCGTCGACGTCGTCGGCATCGCCGGCGCGTTGAAGGACGCGGTCACCGGCGACGCGCGCGGCGCGAGCACGATCACGCAGCTCCTCGTCGGCAACATGCACCCCGACGTCATCGACCGGCGCGACCGCTCGGGCGTCGCCGGCGTCGAGCGCAAGGTGCGCGAGCAGAAGGCGGCGCTGGAGATGGAGCGCCACTACAACAAGGAGCAGATCCTCGAGGCGTTCCTCAACACGCTCGACTTCGGCCACGGCTGGTACGGCATCGATGCCGCCGCGCGCCACTACTTCGGCCATCCGGCGGCGCAGCTCACCCTTGCCGAAGCGGCGTCGCTCGCGTCGATGCCGAAGAGCCCCACGCAGTACGATCCGAGCCGCAACCCGGAGCGCAACCGCGAGCGCCGCAACACGGTGCTCGCGCTCATGGCCGAGCAGGGGTACGTGTCGCGCGCGCAGGCCGACGCGGCGATGCGCGACCCGGTGCGCACCGCGCCTAACGCCGGCATGGCCGCGTCGGCGCCGTGGGTCGTCGACGTCGTGCGCATCCAGGCGGAGCGCGCGGGCGTCGCCGTGCGCGACGGCGGCTTCCGCATCTACACGACCATCGACCCGAAGCTGCAGCAGGCCGCGGTCGACGCGCTCGCCGAGCAGACCGCGGCGATCGAGAAGCGCGCCGGATGGCGCCACGCGACGCTCGCCCAGGCGCAGGCGAAGGGCGGCAGCGTCGGCGCGCGGCAGACGGCGTATCTCCAGGGCGCCGTCGTCGCGATCGAGCCGTCGACCGGCGAGGTGCGCGCGCTCGTCGGCGGCCGCGACTACCAGGACTCGCCCTTCGACCGTGCGGTCGACGCGCAGCGGCAGCCGGGATCGTCGTTCAAGCCGATCGTCTACGCGGCGGCCGTCGCGGCGGGGCTGCCGCCCAACGCGCCGGTCGGCGACACGGCCATCGCCGTGCCGCTGCCTAACGGGCAGGTCTACCGCCCCGAGAACTCCGACAACGCATTCCTCGGCATCATCCCGTTGCGCGAGGCGTTCGCCCGCTCGCGCAACCCGGTCGCCGTGCAGCTCTGGCAGATGATCGGCCCCGACTCGATCACGGCGCTCGCGCGGCGCATGGGCATCCGCTCGGCCATCGCGCCGTATCCGTCGAGCGCCATCGGCGCATCGGTCGTGCAGCCGCTCGACTTCGTGACGTCGTACGCCACCTTCGCCAACCTCGGCGTCGCGGTGGAGCCCCGCTTCGTCGCCAAGGTCGAGGACCGCGCTGGCAAGGTCGTGTGGGCGCCCACCAGCCCGCCCGCGCAGCTCGCGATGGACCCGCGCGTCGCGTTCATCGTCCGCGACATGATGCGCGACGTCGTCGAGCGCGGCACGGCGACGAGCGTCCGGCGCTGGCTCCCGTCGCGCATCCCGATCGCCGGCAAGACGGGCACGACGAACGACAACGCCGACGTGTGGTTCGTCGGCGTCACGCCCGATCTCGTGATGGGCGCCTGGCTCGGCTTCGACAAGCCGAAGACGATCACCGCCGGCACCGTCGGCGGCACGCTCGCCGCGCCGGTCGTCGCCCAGGCGTTAGGCAGGTGGTACGCGGGGCGCGAGCCCGGCACGTGGACGCCGCCGGCCGGCCTCGTGGCGATGGAGCTCGACCGCCAGACCGGCCTCCCCGCCGACGCCGCCACGCCGCCCGAGCGCCGCTACACCGAGTACTTCCTCGACGGCACGCAGCCCGGCGCCCAGCCCTTCGACGCCTGGTCGATCTTCCGGCATCCGGGCACGCGTTAGGCTGGCGAGCAGCGCAGAGCGCCGAGGGACGTTGGCCGTTCCCTCGACGCTCTGCGCTCGACGCTCTACGCGTTCGGTCAGCCGACGGCCGCCGCCTCCTCCTCCGCGATCTCCATCTCGGTCTTCCGCGTCGTCACCGGCTTCGTCGCCGGCAGCAGCGCGATGTCGAACACCTCGTCGAGCGTGTCGACGCAGTGGAAGGTGAGCTGCTGCCGCACCTCCTCCGGGATGTCCTCGATGTCGGCCTCGTTCGCCCTCGGCAGGATGATGGTCGTGATGCCGGCGCGGTGCGCGCCCAACACCTTCTCCTTCACCCCGCCGATCGGCAGCACGCGGCCGCGCAGCGTGATCTCGCCCGTCATCGCGACGTCCTTGCGCACGAGGCGCCCGCTCATCGCGCTCACGATCGCCGTCGAGATACCGGTCCCCGCGCTCGGCCCGTCCTTGGGGATCGCGCCCTGCGGCACGTGCACGTGCACCTCGATGCTGCCTAACCGGTCCTCCGGGATCTGCAGCGTGCTCGCGTGCGTCGCTGCGTAGGTGAGCGCCGCGCGCGCCGACTCCTTCATCACGTCGCCGAGCTGGCCGGTGAGGATGAGCGACACGTTGCCGTAGCCGCTCACCTGCGACGCGTCGTCGCCGTCCGACGAGCGGCGCGCGCCCGTCAGCCGGCGGATTGCCGCCTCGACGAACATGATGTCGCCGCCCATCGGCGTGTAGTACATCCCCGTGGCCACGCCGACCTCGTTCTGGTCGGCCGCCTTCTCGGGGTGGACGCGCGGCCTGCCTAACAGCTCGCGCACCTCGGCCGCGTCGATCACGTTGTCGGCCAGGATGCCGCTGTCGCCCGTGGCCACGCGCCGCGCGACCTTGCGCGCCACCGCGCCCACCTGGCGCTCGAGCTGGCGCACGCCCGCCTCGCGCGTGTACTCGCTCACGACCTTCATCACCGCGTCGTCGGTGAACGACACGTTCTTGTCGCCCAGGCCGCTCTCCTCGAGCTGGCGCGGGATGAGGTACTTCTTCGCGATCTCCGCCTTCTCACGCTCCGTGTAGCCGGCGAACTCCACGACCTCCATGCGGTCCATGAGCGGTCCCGCGATGTTCTGCGGGAAGTTCGCCGTCGCGATGAACAGGCACTCGCTGAGGTCGAACGGCACGCCGAGGTAGTGGTCGACGAACGAGTTGTTCTGCGCCGGGTCGAGCACCTCGAGCAGCGCGGCCGCCGGGTCGCCCTGGAAGCCCTGCCCGAGCTTGTCGACCTCGTCGAGGAGGAACACGGGGTTCTTCGTGCCCGCCTGCTTCATCCCCTGGATGATGCGCCCCGGCATCGCGCCGACGTACGTGCGACGGTGGCCGCGGATGTCGGCCTCGTCGCGCGCGCCGCCCAACGCCACGCGGACGTACTCGCGGCCTAACGCCTTCGCGATCGACTTCGCGATCGACGTCTTGCCGACGCCCGGCGGCCCGGTGAAAAGCAGGATCGGGCCGCGCGCCATCGCGCGCGCCTTCGCCTCCTTCTTGTCGGTGATCTGCCGGTCCGGATCGTTCGTGCTCGTCGATAGCGTCGGCGTCGCGTCGTCCTCGGCGCCCATTAGCTTCGCCGCCGGCACCTCGCCGGTCTTCTCCACTTCCTCGGCGATCTGCTGTGCGCGCAGCTGGCGCACGGCGAGGAACTCGAGCACGCGGTCCTTCACGTCCTGCAGCCCGTAGTGGTCCGCGTCGAGGATCTCGGTCGCGCTGTTCAGATCGAGCTTGTCGTCGGAGCGCAGGTTCCACGGCAGCTCGGCGATCCACTCGAGGTACGTGCGGATGACCTGTGCCTCCATGGACTCGCGTCCGGCGCGCTCGAGCCGGCCCAGCTCGCGCTCGACCTCCTGCCGCGCCTCGCGCGGGAGCTCGAGCTTGCCGAGCTTCTCGCGCAGCTCCTCGATCTCCTTGTTTTCGTCGCCCTCGCCGAGCTCCTTCTGGATGGCCTTCATCTGCTCGCGCAGGAACATCTCGCGCTGGCGCTCGCCCAGCTCCTCCTGCACGGCGCTCTTGATGTCCTCCTGCGCCTCGAGCAGGCCGATCTGCCGCTGCACGTGCACGAGCACGCGGCGCAGGCGCTCCTCCACCGAGAGCGTCTCCAGGAGCCCCTGCTTCTCGGGCACCGACAGGTCGATGTAGCCGGCCACGAGGTCGGAGAACTTGCCCGCCTCGGACACCGAGTCGAGCACCTGATGCACGACCTCTTCCGGGAGGCCACGCCGCTCGCCCAGCTCGGCGGCGCGCTCGCGCGCCTCCTTGTGCAGCGCCTCGAACGCGGGGTCGCGCTCGTTCAGCGGCAGCATCTCCTCGGCCGGCATGATGACCGCCTGGAGGTGCCCCTCGGACGTGCTGTACTGCAGGGCGGTCGCCCGCTGCTCGCCCTGGAGCAGCAGCTGCACGCCGCCCAGGCCGCGCTGGATCTGCCCGATGCGGGCGATGACGCCCATCGAGTAGAGGATGTCCGGCGTCGGCTCGTCGGTGGCGAAGACGACGCGGTCGTCCTTGAGTGCCGCCTCGATCGCCCGCAGCGTGCCGGGACGCCCGGCCGCGATCGGCTGGGTGACGCCGGGAAAGATGACCGTCCCGCGCAGCGGCAGGACGGGAAGCGTTCGGCGCTGTGCCATGCGTTTTTCCGTGTGGTGATGGGTGCGGGCGGAGCCGCACACTTCGTTCCGGGAGCGATCGCCCGTCGACGTCGACGCCTCGCGGCGCGCGTCGGGCCGCCCCGGTGCTGTCCTCCCCAGGTGCACGATCCGCACTCAGGCGACCCGCCATCGCGACCGGACCGCGAGCGGGGCCTGCAACTTTCGGCTGCGCTGGTGACGTAGGGACCGCGCCCTTCTGCCGGATCGGCGGTGGGGCTCGACCGGGTGAGGTTGCGGCGCCGCGCGTCCCTGTTCTGGACCGGCCGCGAGTGCTACACTCTAGGGAATACGCCCCGGCCCCCCGCAGCGGAATCACGAGTGTCCGACCCTGCCGTCTCCACTTCCGAAACCGAACTCCGTCCGCTGGTCGAGCGCGCGCTCTCCACGGCGTACGAGCTGGATCGCGAAATCGGGCGCGGCGGCATGGGCATCGTCTACCGCGCCAAGGACCGCCGTCTCAAGCGGCCGGTCGCCATCAAGCTGCTCCCTCCGGAGCTGGCGTTCCGCTCCGAGATCCGCTCGCGCTTCCTGCGCGAGGCCGAGACCGCGGCGCAGCTGAGCCATCCGCACATCGTCCCGATCTACAGCGTCGACGAGTCGGACGGGTTGGTGTACTTCGTCATGGCGTGCGTGGACGGGGAGAACCTCGGCAAGCGCATCCACGACCGCGGCCCGCTGCCGATCGCCGACACGCGCCGCATCCTCGCGGAAGTCGCCGACGCGCTGGCCTACGCCCACGCGCGCGGCGTCGTGCACCGCGACATCAAGCCCGACAACATCCTGCTCGACAGCGCCGACGGCCGTGCCCTCGTCACCGACTTCGGCATCGCGCGCGCCGTCATCGAGGGGAGCGACGCGCGGCTGACGGCCACGGGGATGGCCATCGGCACGCCGGCCTACATGAGCCCCGAGCAGAGCGCCGGCGACCGCGAGATCGACGGCCGCAGCGATCTCTACTCGCTCGGCGTCGTCGCGTATCAAATGCTCGCCGGCGAGCTGCCGTTCCAGGCATCGAGCACGCCGGCGATGCTCGTGAAGCACCTCTCCGAGCGCCCCATGCCGGTCGAGCAGCGGCGCCCGGACACGCCGCCGGATCTCGCCGTGTCGGTGATGCGGCTCCTCGAGAAGGAGCCGGTCAACCGCTTCGCCAGCGCGTCGGAGCTGGAGGGGGTGCTGCGCGGCACCATCGCCCCGCCCCCGCCCCCGTCGTACGCCACGCCGCCGCGCCAGACCGCCGCGCCCACGCCGCCGCCCACCTACGGCGGCGCGCCGGGCTACGGCAGCGGGCCGGCGTACGGCGCGTCGCCCGGCTACGCGCCCACGCCGGCGCCGGTCGGCAGCCCGTTCGGCGGCTTCGGCCAGGGCGGCCTGCCCATGCGCGCCGACACGGCAGACATGGAGGTCGCGGCCAGCGCCGAGGACGAGGCGCGGTGGAGCGCGCCGCCGGTCGCGGCGTTCCGCAAGAAGCTCGGCACGTACGTGATCGTGAACGCCGTGATCCTGCTGCTCGCCATCGTCGGCGACTGGGACTTCGCGAGCTTCACGGCCCTGTGGACGATCTACATCGCCTTCAAGTACGCCAAGCTGTGGTCCGACGGCTACGACTGGCGCGACGTCCTCAAGCAGCCGAAGGACCGGCTGTTCGCCGACGTCGTCGCCGAGCAGGCCGACTCGGTGGGCGCGCTGTTCGACCAGGACAAGCGGGCGAAGGTCCGCGAGCGCGAGCGGTCGCGCCGCGGGCGGGTGTCCGGCGGCCGGCGCGGCGCGCTGGCCGCGGGCGGCGCGTCCAGTGCGCCGGTCGCACCGACGGCGCCGTTCGACCCGTCGTCCCTCGGCGCGCAGCGGGACGTCGTTCGGCAGGCGCTCGCCGACCGCGACGAGATCGTGCGGCTGCTCTCGACGATGAACAAGGGCGAGGTCGCCCGGCTCCCCGACGTGCAGTCCTCGGCGAACGCGCTCGCCGCGAAGGTGCAGGCGCTCGCGCAGACGGTGGCGGAGCTCGACCGCAACCGGACGCCCGGCGCCGAGGAGCCGCTGGAGGGGGAGATCAGCCGTCTGGAGAGCGAGGCCAACCCGCTCGACCGCGCTGCCAGCGAGCAGCGCGTCAAGCGCCTGGCCTACCTCAAGCGCCAGCGCCGCGCCATGCGCGACATGACGCGCCGCCGCGACGAGGCCGCCGCGAGCCTCGACGAGTGCCGGCTGTACCTGCAGAACATGCGGCTCGACCTCGTCCGGCTGCGGACGGGCACCGGCGGGTCGTACGTGCAGATGACCACCGTGGCGGCCCGCGCCATGGCGCTCGCGCGCGAGGTCGACGCCGCGGTCTACGCGGCCGAGGAAGTCCGCCGAATCTAGCGCTGAGCGCCGAGCGTAGAGCGCAGACGCCCGCTCCCCCCGTCCCATGCCGTTCCACTCTGCGCTCCGCGCTCTGCGCTGCTGACGATGGCCTCTCCCCGCACGCCAGATCCCCTGCTCGACCGCGTGGTCGCCGCGATAGGTGACCGGTACGACGTCGAGGGGGAGCTGGGGCGGGGCGGGATGGCCGTGGTCTACCGGGCGCGCGACGTCCGGCTGCGCCGCCCCGTGGCGCTCAAGGTTCTCCCGCCCGACCTCGCGTTCCGCGAAGGGGTGCGCGCCCGGTTCCTGCGCGAGGCCGAAACGGCCGCCCAGCTCTCCCACCCGAACGTCGTCCCCATCTACGCCGCCGACGAGACGGACGGCGTGGCGTGGCTCGCGATGGCGCTCGTCGGCGGCGAGACGCTCGGCGCCCGCATGGCGCGCGAGGGGCAGATGCCGATCCCCGAGGTGCGCCGCATCCTGGCTGAAGTGGCCGACGCGCTGGCCTACGCGCACGCGCGCGGCGTCGTGCACCGCGACATCAAGCCCGACAACATCCTCCTCGACGCCGAGACCGGCCGCGCGCTCGTCACCGACTTCGGCATCGCCCGCGCCGCCGAGGCCGACCAGCGGCTGACGCTCACCGGCATCGCCGTGGGCACGCCGACGTACATGAGCCCAGAGCAGGCGCTCGGCGAGCGCGAGGTGGACGGCCGAAGCGACCTGTACTCGCTCGGCGTCCTGGGATACCAGATGCTGGCCGGTGCGCCGCCGTTCAGCGCCGGGAGCGCCGCCGCGCTGCTGCTCAAGCACGTCGGCGAGCGCCCGGCGCCGATCGCCCAGGTGCGCACCGACGTGCCGCCGCGCCTCGCGCTGGCCATCGACCGGGTGCTCGCCAAGAAGCCCGAGGACCGGTGGAGCGACGCCGCAGAGTTCCGCCGCGCGCTGCTCGCGGAGCCCGGAGCGCCGCATGCAGCGCCGCATGCAGCGCCGCACGCAGCGGCGAGCTCGCCGGCGCCGGCTGCGCCGCTGCCAGCACCCCTCCCACCGCGCGCGGCGCCACCGGCCGCCGCCATGCCGACGGCGGCGATCGACTGGCGGGAGCAGCGCGACGAGTGGAAGGAGCGGCTGCGCGAGCAGCAGCGCGAATGGCGCAACCGGCGCCGCGAGCAGCGCGTGTACCAGCGCGAGCAGCGGAACCAGATGAAGGAGGCGGTGCAGGAGGCCATCCGTGGCGGGCTGCCGGTCCCCGTGGCGCCGGGCGCGCTGCCGTGGGCGATGCCCGGCCGGGGCGGCGCGCTCGTCAATCCGCCGCCGCCGGTGCCGCTCGACCGGCGCGCCGCGTCGTTCCGCCGTCGTGCGCTCGGCGGGTTCGCCCTGATCCTGTTTCTCGCGTTCATCAACATCGCCTCGGAGGTGCCGTTCCCGTGGGCGATCTTCCCGGCGATCGCCATCCTGAGCGGCCTGCGGCGGCGCTGGCGGCCGCTCCGCCGCGAGGGGCTGTCGTTCTTCGACGTGCTGTTCGGCGGGGGCGAGGTGGCGACGCCGGAGCCGCGCAGGGAAGCCGCGAAGGGCGGCCCGTCGATGACGGTGCTCGTCAGGCGGCTCCGGCAGCGCATCCCGATCGCCATCGGCGCGATGATCGCGAGCATCATGTCGTTCATCATCGGCGCATCGTTCCACGCCGACCCGATGATCGTGCCCTTCGTCGGCTTCGGCGTGCTCGCGGTCGGCTCGGCGTTCTCGGCGCTGCGGACCGCTCGGCGCCTGCGCCGGGCGGGCATCACCGTCCGGCAGGCGATGTCCGCCAACTGGGAGGACGCCGTCGCCCTCGCCGATCCGCGGCCGCGCGAGGCGATCCTCGCCGAGGAGACTGCACGGCTCGTCGCCGCGGACGTGCTGGCCGGGCCGTACGGCCGCGTGGTGCGCGGCGCGGTGGACGACCGGCTCATGGTGCGCGAGACGCTCGCCAAGCTCCCCGAGACCGAGCGCACGCTGCTGCCGAAGAACGTGCTGCCGACGATCGACGAGCTCGTGACGAAGGTCGCCAGCCTCGCGCAGTCGCTGCACCGGCTCGACGGCGACGTGTCGCCGAGCCAGCTCGAGCAGATCGACGAACGGCTGCGCATCGCGCAGACGGAGCCTGCCGGCGCGCCCGACCGTGAGCGGAAGCTGCAGCTCATGCAGCGCCAGCGCGCGTCGATCGTCGAGCTCCTGGAGCGCCGCGGATCGCTCGCCGCGCAGATGGAGAGCGCGCAGCTCGTGCTGCAGAACATCAAGCTCGATCTCATCAAGCTGCGCTCGTCCTCCGGCGTCGGCGGCATCGGCGACGTCTCGACGGCCACGCAGGAAGCGAACGCGCTGTCGCGCGACATCAAGTACGCGCTCGAGGCCGCGGGAGAGCTGCGCAGCCTCTGACCCGGCGAATCCGCGCAGGCGCGGTGCCTAACGCGCGACGATCGCGGACGGTGTCCGAACGTTTCGACGCGCGCCCGCGTAGTGGAGGCGGATGCGCGCACGGCGGATGATGCGCGTCACCGGGCATGCAGCCATGCATGCCCGCGGCCTTCGCGTCATTCCGTACGGCTCCGAGTCATGGGCCTCGCTCCACACGTCGCTCGCCGGCTGTCGCACGCCGGCATCATCCTGGTCTTCGCCGCGATCGCCGTGGTGCAGGGCGGTCCGCGCGCGACCCGGGAAGCGCGGGCGGTCGAGCCCGACGTGACTGGATCGGATGCGGTGGACGCCCGTTGGGCACCGGTCGAGCGCGTGCTCGGTCGACGCGGCATCGCGGACGGCGATGCACTGCGCATCGAGCTGCCGCGCAGCGACGTCGCGGTGCGCGTGGGCACCGATACGCTGTCGCCGCGTCTCGCGCTGACGACGTCGCTCACGTTCACGGGCCCGCACGCGGGCGAGGTGCTCGCGACCGGCGAGATCGTGCTGCGCGGCGACGAAGCGGACGCCGTGCTCGCGGAGGCGCGACGACAGCGCGTCACCGTGCTCGCCGCGGACGATGCGCTCGCGGGCGAGACGCCGCACATGCTGCACGTCGTGGTGAGCGCGCGCGGCGACGCCGAGACCGTCGCGACGAGGCTGCGTGCCGTGCTGACGGCCACCGCCACGCCGCTCGCGCCCGACGATGCACCATCACCATCATCGACCGTCGACTGGACGGCGCTCGACGCCATCCTCGGCGCGCACGACGATGCGATGGGCACGACGGCGGACTACTCGTTTCGCGCACGGCCGAACGCCGACGCCTCGCGTGCCGTGGTGCAGCAGTTAGGCGGGGCACGCGTCGCCGCGGCGGGCGTGGTGCACGTGACCGCGGGCGAGCGCGAGGCGGTGGTGCGCGCGCTCGCCGCGCACGGGCTCCACGTGACGACCCTGCACGCGCACCTGCCGGGCGACGCGTCCGGGCGCGTGTGGGTGCACTGGCTCGCGGTGGGCGACGGCGCCACGATCGCGCGCGGCATCGCCGCGGCGCTGGCGGGCAACGCGCCGCGAGCGCGGGTGCCTAACGGCGAAGGTCGTTAGGCACGCGCGTCAGGCGTCGTCGAGCTCCTCGAGGCGCTGCTCGAACTCGCTGGCCATGCTCGGATGGCCAAAGCGGTGCGATGCCTCGATGCCGCGCCGGAGTGCATCGCGCGCCTCGCCGACGCGCCCGAGCACGGCCAGCGACTCGGCGAGCCGCCCCCACCCGTTCCCCTCGTCGTCGTGGTGCGCGAGATAGGCGCGCAGGCTCGTCACCGCCTCCTCGTGGAGCCCGGCCTTGATCGCCTCGTTGGCGAGGCCGAAGTGAGCGAGGTGATTGTCCGGGTTCTTCGCGACCATCGCGCGGAACGCGTCGAGCTTGGACGCGGGCGGGTTCGGCGGGTTCGTCATTCTCGGGCGAGCAGCCTGGTGATCACGTCCGCCACCGCCTCTGGCGATTCCTCGGGCACGAAGTGGCGGCCGTCCGGGATCAGGTCGAGCGTCGCGCCGGGGATGTCCTGCGCCAGCCGCTCGGCGACCGAGGGCGCGATGAACGGATCGTGCGCGCCGGCGACGAGCGCGGTCGGCATCACGAGATCCTTGAGGCGCGAGCCGAGCGCCGCGGTCTCGGTGGGGTCGAGCGCCAGCAGATGCTCAACGAGCGCGTCGCGCCCTTCCGGCGTGCCGAACGGCTTCACGTAGCGGTCGATCGAGTGCGTGCCGAGCTCGTGGTCGGCGTAGCCGCGCAGCAGCTCCTTCCGGAGGAACCCGAGCAGCCAGGTCGGCGGCAGGTGACGCGTGAGCGGGAGCATGGCGCGCAGCAGGCGCAGCTCGCGCACCGGCCAGCAGTCGTACGCGACCGACGACACGAGGCAGAGCCGCGACACGCGCTGCGGCCACCGCACGGCCATCGCCTGCGCGACACCGCCGCCGAGGTCGTGGCCGACCACGCAGGCGTAGTTGATCCCCAGCACGTCGAGCAGCTCGATGATCCGCTCGGCGTGCGCGCGGACGCCGAGCGGACGGCCGCCCGGGCGATCGCTGCGGCCGAAGCCGAGCAGGTCGACGACGACGACGCGGTGCCCTTCGGGGAGGAGCGGGACCACCTTCGCCCACAGGTGACTCGAGGCGGGAAAGCCGTGGAGCAGCACCACCGGCTCGCCCGCGCCGCGCGTGCCTGCCGCGTAGTAGTACAGCCGCGCGCCCCCGACGTCGACGAACTCGCCGCGCACGCGACTACGCGCCGGGGCCCGCCGGAGCGGGCGTGGGGGAGGGGGGGACGACGAGGCCGCAGCAGCCGCAGTACAGCGCGTCGTCCTCGACGAGGGTGCCGAGCGGGGCCCCGCACCGCGGACACCGGGCGCGTGGGGGCGACGGGGCGTCGGTGGAGGAGTTCGGCGGCCGGTTCACGCGCGGAAGATCACGCGGCGCGCGGGAGGGGACAAGGCGCCGGGCCTGGTAGAGGACGCGACGCGGGGCGGAGCTCCGAAGAGCCCCGCCCCGCATCGCGCGTCGAGCCGAGTGCGGTTATGCCCGGCGCTGCCCGCCGCGGGCGCGGCGCTCGCCGAACTGCTTGCGGGCGGCGGCCGCGTTCTGGTCGAACGTGCGCTGCTGGTCGGCGGTCAGGACGCCGCGGACCTCGGCCATCTGCCGCTCCATGAGCGCGCGCATCTGGGTGCGTGCGGCGCTGTCGGGGCGGGCGCGCTCGGCGCCGGCCGGCTGGTTGCCGCGGAGCTGCTGGCCGAGGGTGCGCCGCTGCTCGCCGTACTTCTGCTGGATGGTGCGGAGCTGGGTCTTCTGGGCGTCGCTGAGCTGGATGCCCTGGAAGAGCGCGCCGTTCAGGCCGCGCCCACCGCCGCGGCGGCCGGCGCCGCGGGCGTCGGCGGTCTGACCGGCGCCGGTGGCAGGGGGCTGCGCATGCGCGGTGGCGGCCACGCCGAACACGAGCGCGGCGCCAAGGGCCGCGAGACGGAACTTGATCATCGACATCCTCCGAATCGTGTCGCGCACCACGCGCGACTACGGTAGGGCAGACGCC
>Ga0213876_10001108_pt1 | contig 17232 bp, 17 predicted proteins | sample BarmaccomBMRX_R9_FD_160113 | JGI IMG/M metagenome (GOLD analysis project Ga0213876, IMG submission 160113) | Root-associated microbial communities from Barbacenia macrantha in rupestrian grasslands, the National Park of Serra do Cipo, Brazil - RX_R9 | ecosystem: Host-associated > Plants > Roots... | reverse complement strand
GAAGCGCAAGGTCGCGGCCTTGCGGATCGACTCCCTGGGAGACAGATGTTCGTCGCGTTCGGCAGCGATGGCGAAGTCGACCATCATGATGCCGTTCTTCTTGACGATGCCGATCAGGAGGATGATTCCGATCAGCGCGATCAGGCTGAAATCGAATCCGAACGCCATCAGAATTGCCAGCGCGCCGACGCCGGCCGACGGCAGGGTCGATAGGATCGTCAGCGGGTGGATGTAGCTCTCATAGAGCACGCCGAGGATCAGATAGACCACGACCAGCGCCGCGACGATCAGCAGCGGCACGGTCTTGAGCGAGTCCTGGAATGCCTGCGCGGTACCCTGAAAGCTCGAGCTGAGCGTCGCGGGGGCGCCGAGCTGGTCGACGGCCTTCTGAATCGCGCTGGTTGCCTGGCCGAGCGCCACGTTGGGGGCGAGATTGAAGCTGATCGTGGTGGCCGGAAACTGGCCCTGATGGGCGATCGCGAGCGGGCGAACCGGATCGGTGGTCCAGTTGCAGAACACCGACAGCGGCACCTGCTCGCCGGTGGTCGGTGACTTCAGATAAAGCTTGTCGAGCGTGTCCAGCCGGCCCTGCAGCTCGGGCAGGATCTCCAGGATCACGTGATAGGAGTTGAGCTGCGTGAAATACTGCGTCACCTGCCGCTGGCCGAAGGCGTCGTTGAGCGTGTCGTCGATCAGCTGCGGCTGGATGCCGTAGCGTGCGGCGGTGTCGCGATTGATGTGGAGCTGGAGCGTGGTGCCTTCGGTCTGCTGATCGGTGGCGACGTCGCGCAGCTCAGGCAGCGTCTTCAGTTGCTCCAGGATCCTTGGCGCCCATTCATTCAATTCGGCCAGATTGGCGTCCTGCAGCGTGTATTCGAACTGGGTGCGCGTGGCGCGGCCGCCGAGGCGGACGTCCTGCGAGGCCTGCATGTAGAGGCGGGCGCCCTCGACCTTTGCCAGCTTGGGCCGCAGCCGCGCAATGATCTGCTCCGCAGTGACGTCGCGCTCCTCCCGCGGCTTCAGCGTGATGTACATGCGCCCCGAATTGAGCGCGGTGCCGCCCCCGCCGATGAACATCGCGATGCTGTCGACCGCGCCATCGGCCTGGACAACCTGGGAGAGCTGCTCCTGATGCCGCTCCATATCGGCAAACGAGATATCCTGGGCCGCCTCGGACACCCCGGTCAGAAAACCATTGTCCTGTTGCGGAAAGAAGCCCTTGGGGATGATCGCGAACAGATAGATCGACAGCGCTACTGTGGCGAAGAAGATGCACAGCGTCGTCAGGCTGTGCCGCAGGGCGAGGTCGAGGACTTTGGAATAGCCGGCCAGCAGCCGGTCGAAGGTGCGCTCGCTCCATTGATAGAACCGGCCGTGCCGGGTTTCGCCACGGGCATGCAGGAAGCGCGATGCCATCATCGGCGTCAGCGTCAGCGATACGACGAGCGAGACGAAGATCGCCATCGCCAGCGTCACCGAGAATTCGCGGAACAGCCGGCCGATGACCCCGCCCATCAGCAGCAGCGGAATCAGCACCGCGACCAGCGAAATGCTGATCGAAACGATGGTGAAGCCGATCTCCTTGGCCCCTTTGAAGGCGGCGGCGAGCGGCTTTTCGCCCCGCTCCACATAGCGCGTGATGTTTTCCAGCATCACGATCGCGTCGTCGACCACGAAGCCGACCGCGATGGTCAGCGCCATCAGCGAGAGATTGTCGAGCGTGTAGCCGAACACCCACATCAGTGCGCAGGCGCCGAGCAGCGCCAGCGGAACCGTGATGCTCGGGATCACGGTGGCGGAGATGCTGCGCAGAAACAGGAAGATCACCATGATGACGAGCGCGATGGTGATCAAAAGCGTGATCTGCACCTCGTGAACCGCCGCGCGAATGGTCAGCGTCCGGTCGCTGATGGTCTTGATCTTGATGGCGGGCGGAATGGCGGCGATCAGGCGCGGCAGCCGCGCCTTGATACGGTCGACGGTGTCGATGACGTTGGCGCCAGGCTGCTTGAAGATCACCAGAAACACGCCGCGTTTGCCGTCGGCCCAGGCGGCCTGCTTCATGTCCTCGGGGCCCGCGACGGCCCGGCCGATGTCCTTGACGCGCAAGGGGCCGCCGTTGCGATAGCCGACGATGACGTCGTTCCAGGCCTCCGGATCCAAAAGCTGATCGTTGGCGTAGATCGTGTACGCCCGTCTCGGCCCGTCGATGTTGCCTTTCGGGCTGTCGACGGTGGTGATAGCGATCTGGCTGCGGATGTCTTCCAGCGACAGGCCCTTGGCGACGAGCTTTGCCGGATCGATCTGGATCCGGATGGCGGGCTTCTGTTGGCCGCCGATGTAGACCTGCGCGACGCCGGAGATCTGGCTGATCTGCTGGCCGAGCTGGGCGTCCACCGCGTCGCTGACCTTGATCAGGGGCAGCGTGTCCGAGATCGCGGACAACAGCAGGATCGGCGAGTCCGCCGGGTTGACCTTGCGGTAGGTCGGCGGCGACGGCAGGTTCTTCGGCAGTTGTCCGCCGGCCGCGTTGATGGCGCCCTGCACGTCATTGGCGGCGCCGTCGATATTGCGGTTGAGCTCGAACTGAAGCGTGATCGCGGTGGAACCGAGCGAGCTCGTCGAGGTCATCTGCGCGATGCCGGGGATTTGCGCCAGCTGCCGTTCCAGCGGCTGTGCGACGGAGGACGCCATCGTCTCCGGGCTGCCACCGGGCAGGCTTGCGTTGACCTGGATGGTCGGAAAATCGACCTGCGGCAGCGGCGCGACGGCCAGCAGCGGATAGGCAACGAGGCCGACAAACAGGATGCCCGCCATCAGCAGCGAGGTGCCGATCGGGTTGCGGATGAAGAGCGACGAGATGCTGTCGTTCATGCGCAGTTCCAGCGAATGACTGGCGCATCTTTTCCCGCTCGCAGGGAGCCGTGCTTGCAGGCGTGCAGCACGAACGTGCGTTTCCTCGATTCTCGCCAGGGGCTCGCCAGGATCGGAGCTTCCGCCGGACCCCTGTTAACGCCAGTTTACCCAGTCCCGCCGCAGCATCGCGCATCAAAATGCGTTCGTCTGCATTCGACCTTCGACCTATCGGCGCCGGTCACTCCGGTCTGCTGGTTCCGGCGCGAAGGCGGTCCCGGCCGGCGCTTTTTACCGTCTCAGTTAACACCTTCTCGTCGCCGGTCGTCTATGCACGGTCGGACTTCCGGAACCGGTCAGGCCCTGACGAGGAACGTGATCGACAGGTCGAACCAGACGGCGGGTAGGCCGTCGGCTGCAAAGACCCGGCGGTTCCAGCCTGATCTCGATCAAGGATTTTTCGCTGAAATCGTCTTTATTGGCATTTGCCACGGTGCTGCCTCACCCTCGGGTGAAATGCAGCAGGATCTGACGGTGGCGGAGGGCGGAAACGCGATGGACTACAACCGATTTTTCGATGCGGCGCTGAACCAGCTCTACAGGGAACGCCGCTACCGCGTATTTGCCGATCTCGAGCGGCTGGCCGGGCGTTTTCCGCATGCGATCTGGCATTCGTCCGATGGACCGCGCGAGGTGGTGATTTGGTGCTCGAACGATTATCTCGGCATGGCTCAGCATCCCAAAGTCGTGGGCGCGATGGTCGATGCGGCGACCCGCATGGGCACGGGCGCCGGTGGTACGCGCAACATCGCCGGCACCAATCACCCGCTGACCGTGCTGGAGCAGGAACTCGCCGCGCTGCATGGCAAGGGGGCCTCACTGGTGTTCACCTCCGGCTACGTCTCCAACGAGACCGGCATCGCGACGATCGCAAAGCTGCTGCCGAACTGCCTGCTGCTGTCGGATGGGCTCAATCACAATTCGATGATCGAGGGCGTGCGCAAGTCCGGCATGGAGAAGCGGATCTGGCGCCACAATGACGTTGCGCATCTCGAGCAGCTGTTGCGCGCGGCCGATCCCGATCGGCCAAAGCTGATCCTGTGCGAGAGCCTCTATTCGATGGATGGCGACGTCGCGCCGCTGCATCGCATCTGCGATCTCGCCGAGCGATATGGCGCCCTGACCTATGTCGACGAGGTTCACGCCGTCGGCATGTACGGCGCCCATGGCGGCGGCATCTCCGAGCGCGACGGAGCCGCTCACCGCATCGACATTCTCGAAGGCACGCTTGCCAAGGCGTTCGGCTGTCTCGGCGGGTATATCGCAGCCAACGCCAACCTCATCGATGCCGTGCGTTCCTATGCGCCCGGTTTCATCTTCACGACGGCGCTACCGCCGGCGATCTGCGCGGCGGCGACCGCCGCGATCCGGCATCTGAAAACCTCGCAATGGGAGCGCGAGCGGCACCAGGATCGCGCGGCGCGGCTGAAAGCGGTGCTCAATGCGGCGCGCCTGCCCGTCATGCCGAGCGACACGCATATCGTGCCGGTGCATGTCGGCGATCCCGAGAAGTGCAAGAGGGCGTCCGATCTGCTGCTGTCGGAGCACGGCATCTATATCCAGCCGATCAACTATCCGACCGTGCCGCGCGGCCTCGAGCGGCTACGCATCACTCCCTCGCCCTACCACGATGACGCGCTGATCGATCGTCTCGCCGAAGCGCTGGTGGACGTCTGGGATCAACTCGGCCTGCCCCGGCAGGCCGACAGGTTGGCAGCGGAATAAGATTGACGGTCAGCTGCTTAGAATGGGCTCGCCGCCTGCGCGGTACGTCGGTGGCAATGACGTCTCTGCATTTTCGTGATATGTTTTGAGCTCGATAGGTCAGCCGATCTGCCTCTCTGAGGAGCTGTCCATGCGCGTTTCAAAGCCTGCTTCAAGACCCGGGCCGGCGTCTTCCCCGTCTGCGCACGAAGGGGACCGCGCTTGCGATTGTGGTCCGATGACGCAGCAGGATATGCGTAAAGCCCATGGCCATGACATGCATCCGCAAAAGCTCGTCAGGCTGGTGGGCTGTCACGATGTGAGCGTGCGCAGGCCCGAGGACGCGGAACGCTAGCGCGGCCCCGCGATCTCCAGCAATGCTATTTCTCATGCTTCGGCAGGTCGATGCGTTCGCCGGAGAATTCGGGCGGCCCTTCGATCAACCGGCGTTTTCGGCGTTCGCGCTCGTCGGGCGACAGCGAGGGATCGAGCAACATTTCGATCTGTGCCGTTGCCCGCTCTTCAATTTCCACCTCGTGGTCGCGGACCGATCGGCCCTCGTGCGGCGGACGGGCGGACGACGCGACTAGGCCCAGTTCGAGCAGCCGGCGGATGGCGTCGGAGCGCACCGTGTCGTGGGCCTCCGCCCAGGCATCGACCTTCGCGGTCAATCGTTGCGACAGCTTGACGGCGCTGATGGCCTCGCGCCCGGCCTGACTGTGATTTCCGCTCTCGCCCGGCACGCTCGTCGATCCATCCAACGCGTCCTCGTTATTGGTAGGCGTCTTTCGCGTCGGGCGGTTTGACGAGGATCAACGACGCTGGGATAAGGGCGACGTTCCGGCAAGAGGCCACGTAATGCGATTCCTGCACACTTTCCAGCTCCACGACTTCGTCGACACGCTCGTCAGCCTGTTCGTCGCCTTCGTGTTCGGCACCCTGATCGGCGCCGAGCGCCAGTACCGGCAGCGCAGCGCGGGGCTCAGGACCAATGTGCTGGTCGCGGTCGGCGCCGCTGCCTTCGTCGACCTCGCCGACCATCTCACCGGTGCGGATGGCAGCGTGCGGGTGATCGCCTATGTGGTCTCCGGCATCGGCTTTCTCGGGGCAGGTGTGATCATGAAGGAGGGCATGAATGTGCGCGGCCTCAATACCGCGGCGACGCTGTGGGCCTCGGCCGCAGTCGGCTCCTGTGCCGGTGCCGACATGGTGGCGCAGTCTGCGGCGCTTACGCTGTTCGTGCTCGCCGGCAACACGCTGCTGCGTCCGCTGGTGAACGCGATCGATCGCATTCCGCTCAATGAGAAGAGTTCGGAGGCCAATTACGAGATCATCGTCACGTCAGATGTCGAAAATGTCGCGCAGAGTCGCGAGGCACTGTCCGAGAGGCTGGAGGCTGCCAACTACCCGGTTCGCGAGACCAAGGTGGTGTACCGGTCCGACGACAATGTCGAGATCGCGGCCGTGCTGGTGAGTCTTGCGGTCGAGCCCGGCGACCTCGACGCCATCGTCGCGTCGCTGGCAAAGCTGCCGGGCGTCAGCCACGCGACCTGGAATGTCAGCGCGCTGGAGTGAAGCATACGCATCCGGAGCGACCGGACCCGTTTCACCCTATCGCGGCCCCCAAGTCATTTGACACAGCGGCCGGCATCTCCCGCCGCCGTCGGCTCCTCATAGCTGCCCGGCGTCACGGGATGGCCGTCGAAGAAGATCGCGAGCTGGTTGGCGATGCCAAAATCCGCCGCGCCGCGCCGTCGCGCATTGATCGCGCGCGCGATGTTCCAATCATCGTGTGAGCCGTAGCTGAAGGCGACGGAGGCGCGCAGGCCGTAATAGTTGCGAAAGCCCGCTCTGGTGATGCTGCCGTTGTCGACCGCCGTCATGAAGCTCGGGTCCTGCGCCGCACGCGCGTCGAACCACGCCTCCAGCCGCTCGAGGTCGCCCTGGCCGGTCAGCTTGAAGAAGCTTGCAAAGTCGAATGGGCCGGCAAAATAGAAGAAATCGAAATCCTCGCCCGCGCCGTTCCGGCCCTCGAGGATCTGCGTCCACATGTACATGAAATCGGCGCCCCCGGCGCCGTTCATGCGGTCGCCACCCTCGGCGCCCGGATTGAGAATCCATGCCGATTGCGCACCAAGACGCGCGGTCACGCTGGACGCCGTCGCCGCTGCAATCTCGGCATTGACTGCAAACGATCCGCCGCCGGCGGGCGAGAGCGGGACGCTGAGATAGCCGATCGCTTTTCCCTGCGCCTTGTGGCCCGCGATCAGCCCACGGACGCGCGCGACATTGGCGTCGATGGCGTCGCGGTAGTCGCTGTTCACGCAATAGCAGAAGTCGAGCCTGGTGCAGAGCGTCACGGTGCTGGACGCGGCCACGCTGGCGTGCGGCTGAAGCAACGCGAAGAATGGCACGGCGAGCGCTGCAAATCGGAGCGAAGGCGGCGGCCGCCTGAAAAGACCGGATCGGGGGACAGCGTCGAGGTGTGGCATGACAACACCTGTTCAACTTCTTGGCCGGCGGCTTACACAGCCTGACCATTCAGTAGGCTCGAAATGTGTCAGTTACATAAAACAACCTGTGATAGCAAGGCCGGCGGCATGGCGCCGCGAAACTGCACTCTAATGGTGGCCGCGGACGAATATATCATAGAATGCGACGACGACCTCGACCGCGATCAACACGATCACGATGATCTCGAGCCGGACCGACCGCTTGGTATCGACGATGTCGGCGAGAGTGGTCGCGGTTTCGGCGATCACCGTGACCTTCCGGTTCAGTGTCTCCTCGCGCTCGGTGAGCTCATACTCGTCCTCGAGCCGTGCGTAGAGCCGCTCGAGATCCGGACGGTCCCACAGCACATCCGGCTTCTCGCCGACGGCGACGCGGCCGGACACGCGATGCTGCACCAAGAGTGCTTCGCCGATCAGCTTGAGCAGCTCATTGCGGTTCTTCGAGGTCTTGCCGGAGGTGGCGAGTTCGCGGGCAAAAGGCTCGACCACGTCGAACACGTTGGTGACCTCGCGCTCGGCGCGCCCCAGCACGACACTCTTGGCCAGCGCGTCGGACACCACCAGAAGCCGTTCCAGCGACAGCTCCTTCACGAGGATCGGGCCGCCGACAGGAATCGGCTCCTCGGATTCCCGCGCGACCTCGATTTTGGCCCATTCCTCTTCGCGTGGCGTGATGGTGCCGAAGGTCCGAGCTTTTAGTCGCTCCAGGAATTCCTGCTCTTCATCGGTTGTCAGGGCGATGAAGACGACGACCCCGTAGCGGAACACCACGGCGATCCCGCTCGGACCGATTCGCAGCGCCAGCGGCGTGTTCGACAGCACTTGTCCTTCGAAGCCGGCGGTGTTGATACGGTCACCGAGTTGCAGGGCATGAGCAGTGACTTGCTGGATCGGCGGGGCTGGTGTCGTCATTGCGAGAGCGTAGCAGAGGTGAGGCGCCTTTTCGATGACAGGTGATCTTGTCAGGCCGTTCTCGGCCGATGCGAAGCGGTTTATCTTCGCGTTGTTTTGTGCTCAATGACGCATCCGGTCACATGAACCGATCTGCCGGACCGGCCGTATCTCCTGAGCGATTGGTCGTCTGGACGAGCCTGAGCCCATGACCAGCACGATGGCAAAGAATTTTTACGGCGGCATTCCGGTGTTCCGCGGCTTTGCGAGCCTGATGGAGCCAAAACTCTATTCGCCGCTGCCCGATGACTGGACCATCGGCGTCGCCGATATCGTGGAATCGACCAAGGCGATCGCGGCCCAGCGCTACAAGGCCGTCAACATGGCGGGTGCGGCCGTGATCGCGGCTGTGACCAATGCGCTTGAGGGGCGCGAATTTCCCTTCGTGTTCGGCGGCGATGGCGCAAGCTTTGCGGTCGCGCGCGACGACCTCGGAGCGGCCCGGAAAGCGCTGGCGGCGACCGCGGCCTGGGTCAGGGATGATCTCGATCTCGTCATGCGCGTCGCGCTGGTGCCGGTCAGCGCGATCCGGGCCGAGGGACTCGATGTGCGGGTCGCGCGCTACGGGCCGTCGGCCAATCTGTCCTATGCGATGTTCTCCGGCGGCGGGCTTGGCTGGGCCGATGCTGCGATGAAGCGCGGCGAGTTCGCCATCGAAGCGGCGCCGCCGGGCACGCAGCCCGATCTGTCGGGGCTGTCGTGCCGGTTCGAGGAGATTCCGTCGGCACGCGGTCTCATCCTGTCGATCCTGGTCGTGCCGGCGCGCGGCGCCGATCCAAAACTTTTTCGCCAGGAGATCGAGGAAATCATCGGTCTCGTTGAGCGCAGTCCGGATGGCGGACGGCCGGTGCCGTCAGGCGGGCCGCCGCTGCGCTGGCCGCCGCAGGGCGTCGAGTATGAAGCGCGCGCCACGCGCGGCGGACCCTTGTTCAGGCGGCGCGTCTACGTGCTCGGGCGCACGCTGTTCGCCTATCTCGTCATGCGGTTCGGCATCAAGGTGGGCGGTTTTGTGCCGGAGCTCTACATCCGGCAGGTGGTCGAAAATTCCGACTTCCGAAAATATGACGATAGCCTGCGCATGATCCTCGACTGCACCGAGGAGCTCGCGCGCGCGCTCACCGATCGGCTTGCCGCGGCGGCGGAAAAAGGCATTTTGCGCTATGGCCTGCATCGCCAGGACGCCGCGATGATGACCTGCTTCACGCCCTCCGTGATGCGCGCGGACCACGTCCACTTCATCGACGGTGCCCGCGGCGGCTATGCCTCCGCTGCGACCGCGTTGAAGGCGACGCTGGCGTAGCTTATTTGGTCGGATGGCTCTCTCCGAGCGCGCGGTTCACCTCTCCCCGCAAGCGGGGAGAGGGAGCGCAGTCCCGACGCTGCAGCAGTCGAAGTCGAACCCAATCCGACCTAGCGGCGCGCGCGGGTCCAGGTCTCGCCGCCGCAGATGATGCCGACACAGCCTTCGACCTTGAGCGCGTCGGGGCCGGTCACCGAGACATGGCTCGCATAGGTATGGCCGTCGTCGGCATTGTAGATGTCGCCTGACCATTTGCCCGGGCCCGACGCATGCATGGCGGTGAACAGCGCGAGGCCGATCATCGGACGCCTGGCGAGCACGGGGTTCGGATTCTTGTCGTCGACTTCAGGCTTTCCGGTGCTGGCATTGATCGGATCCTTGAGCCAGACGATCACGCCGCAGATGCCGCCGCCGCATTTGCTGACCTTCACCTTGGCATCGCCGGCCTGGGTCAGCCAGATTCCGGTGGGTTCGCCACCGGCCTGTGCCTTCGCGCCGAATGCGGCAAGCAATGCAGTGAACAGCAGCGCAACGAAAACGAACCGACAGGCCATGGACCCCCCACCCGAAATAAGGAAGGCTTCAATACCAGCAAATCCGGTTTGTGCAACGTCGAATTGCAGGCTTTCGCGCGGCTTCTGTTGGGCGAGTCCTCCATCTTCCCGCGAAGGGCTTCATGATCGGCCATCACGCGATCACAGGCGACCGTCGCCGTCGGCATGGCCGGCGCGATTGAGGGATGTCGCGGCACACGGCCCGCAGAGATGCGGCTGTCGTGAACTTGTTTTGCCAAAATGCGGTGTTTTACAGCCCAGGAACCTTCTATAAGGGGTTCCCGTTACATCACGTCTTCCCACCAGTTGCGGACATCATCCCATGACCTTTACCCTTCCCCCCCTGCCTTACGCCTATGACGCCCTCGGGCCGCATATGTCGAAGGAAACGCTGGAATATCATCACGACAAGCATCATCAAGCCTATGTGACGAACGGCAACAACGCGATCAAGGGGACCGAATTCGAGGGCAAGTCCCTGGAGGAGATCGTGAAGGGTTCGTTCGGCAAGAATGCCGCGGTCTTCAACAATGCCGGCCAGCACTACAACCACATCCACTTCTGGAGCTGGATGAAGCCGAACGGCGGCGGCAGCAAGCTGCCGGGCCGCTTGGAAAAGAAGATCAACGAGGATCTCGGCGGCTTCGAAAAATTCAAGACGGATTTCGCTGCCGCCGGCGTCGGCCAGTTCGGCTCGGGATGGTGCTGGCTGCAGGTCAAAGGCGGCAAGCTCGAAATTTCCAAGACGCCCAATGGCGAGAATCCGCTGGTGCATGGTGCGACGCCAATTCTCGGCTGCGACGTCTGGGAGCACTCCTACTACATCGATTATCGCAACCGCCGTCCCGACTATCTGAAGGCGTTCGTCGAAAATCTCATCAACTGGGATTACGTCGACGAGCTGTTCGGCAAGGTGGCCTAGTCCTATCCCCTCATCCTGAGGAGCTTGCTTTAGCAAGCGTCTCGAAGGATGAGGCCCGGACACGACCATTGAGGCCTCATAGTTCGCGACGCCGCGCAAGGGCGCGGCTCCTCACCATGAGGGTCTAACGACGGTTGTCCTGACTCTGGTTTTCTAACGCCTTGAAGGGCGGCAGCCATGCGCTGCCGCCCTTTCTGCGTGAGCCGTTCTTGCGGCTATGGCGTGCTTGCGGCAAAACGCTCTCCAGCCGGGGATTCTTGGACTGGACGGGCGGGATGAACTACCTCTTGGTCTTTTTCGGCGGCGGGCTTGGCGCCTCGCTGCGCCACGCCGTGAACATGGCCGCCGCAAAGGCCTTCGGCACGGCGTTTCCTTACGGCACCTTCATCATCAACATCACGGGCTCGATCGTGATGGGCCTGATCGCCGGCTATCTCGCCTTCCGGGGCGAGGCGACGCAGCACTGGCGGCTGTTTTTGATGACCGGCATTTTGGGCGGCTACACCACCTTCTCGGCCTTCTCGCTCGACACTGCGCTGCTCTATGAGCGCGGCGCGCTTGGCTTGGCGGCGTTTTATGTCCTCGGATCGGTGGGCTTCTCGATCGCCGGGCTTTTTGCGGCCCTGGCGTTGGTGCGCTATCTGACCTGATCAGCCCACATAGGCCTGCCGTTCCGGCTGCCACTCCTGGTTAAGTCCATTATCAGAGAGCCTGCGATCTCGGTCGATGGACAGATGTAATGTTATAATATAACATCCCGTCATGGTTCCCGCCGACCCGCAGCATCATACCGCTCATGGGCATGTCCACGCCCATCCCCACGCGCACGGCCCGGCTTCGCCACATCCGGCGCAGGCGGCGTCCTGGTCGATCCTGCGCATGCCGGCCGCGACCCGGCTCGCGGTGGCCTGTGCGGTCAGCGCCGCCCTGTGGGTGATCGTGTGGCTTGCGATGAGGTGAGCCATGGCGCCCCAACTGCAATTTCGCAACGTCACCCTCGGCTATGACCGCCATCCGGCGGTGCATCACCTCTCGGGCGACGTCGGTGCCGGCGCGCTGCTGGCCGTGATCGGCCCGAACGGCGCCGGCAAATCGACCTTGCTCCGCGGCATCGCCGGCATCCTCAAGCCGCTCTCCGGCGCGATCGACCTTTGCGGCCTCGACCACCGCGACATCGCCTATCTGCCGCAGATCGCCGAGATCGACCGCAGCTTTCCGATCTCGGCGTTCGATTTCGTCAGCACCGGGTTATGGCGCAGCACAGGACTATTCGGCGGGCTCGACCTGAAGGCGCGAGGCAGGATCGTCGCGGCGATTGCAGCGGTCGGCCTCAACGGTTTTGAGAACCGCCCGATCGGCACTCTCTCCGGCGGACAGATGCAGCGGCTGTTGTTCGCCCGGGTGCTGCTCCAGGATGCGCGCCTGATCGTGCTGGACGAGCCGCTCAACGCCATCGACGCCAAGACGTCGAAGGACCTGCTGGCCCTGATCGAGCGCTGGCACGGCGAGGGCCGTACCGTGCTGGTGGCGCTGCACGACCTCGACATGGTACGGACCAACTTTCCCGACACGCTGCTGCTGGCGCGCGGGCCGGTGGCATGGGGCCCGACCAAGGAGGCGCTGACAGCCGAAAACCTCATGGTCGCGATGCGGATGTGCGAAGCTTTTGACGACCACGCGGCGGCCTGCGCCGACGATGTCGCAACGCGGGCGGCCTGACATGCTTGCCGACGCATTGCTCGCGCCCTTCGCTGACTTTGCCTTCATGCGTCGCGCGCTTGCCGCCGTGATCGCGCTTTCTCTCGGCGGCGGGCCGATCGGCGTATTCCTGATGCTGAGGCGAATGAGCCTGGTCGGCGACGCCATGGCGCATGCGATCCTGCCGGGGGCGGCCATCGGCTTCCTGCTGTCCGGCCTCAATCTGTTCGCGATGACGACAGGCGGATTGATCGCGGGCTTTGCGGTCGCCATCCTCTCCGGCGTGGTGGCCCGCTCGACCGGGTTGAAGGAGGACGCGTCGCTCGCGAGCTTCTATCTGACCTCGCTCGCGCTCGGCGTCACCATCGTGTCGATCAAGGGCACCAATGTCGACCTGTTGCACGTGCTGTTCGGCAACATCCTGGCGCTGGACGATCAGACGCTGCTGCTGGTCGCCATCAACGCCACCATCACGCTTGTCGTGCTCGCGGTGATCTACCGGCCGCTCGTGATCGAGAGCGTCGATCCGCTGTTCCTGCGCACCGTGAGCCGCGCCGGCGCGCCGGCGCATCTGTTGTTCCTGGTGCTGATCGTGGTCAACCTGGTCTCGGGTTTTCAGGCGCTCGGCACCCTGCTGTCGGTCGGCCTGATGATCCTGCCCGCGAGCATCGCGCGATTCTGGTCGCGCGACATCACGCCGATGATCTGCATTGCGGCCGCTAGCGCGATCGTGTCGGGCTATGTCGGTCTCGTCGTATCGTTCCAGACCCGCATTCCCTCGGGGCCGGCAATCATCCTGGTCGCGGCCACCCTGTATGGCTTTTCGGTGCTGTTCGGCCGCAATGGCGGCGTGGTCCGGCAATTGTTTCCCGCGCCGCATCTCGAAGCCTGAGAGTTTTGTGATGCGCGCGCGATTTTGGCTGCCTCTCGCCCTGGCGCTCATGGCATCGCCGCTGCACGCCGCCGAACGCCTCAACGTTGTGGCGAGTTTCTCGATCCTCGGCGACTTCGTGCGTCAGGTCGGTGGCGACAGCGTCAGCCTGACCACGCTGGTCGGTTCCGATAGCGACGTCCATGTCTATGCCCCGACCCCGGCCGATGCGAAGACGGTCGCCGATGCACGGCTTCTCGTCGTCAATGGCCTCGGTCTGGAAGGCTGGCTGCCGCGCCTGCTGCAGTCCTCCGCCAGCAAGGCGCGCACCGTTGTGGCGACCACCGGGATTGCGCCGCTGAAGCTGGGGTCCGATGCCGATCCGCATGCCTGGCAGTCCGTTGCCAATGCAAGAGTCTATGTCGCGAACATCCGCGATGCGCTGGTTGCCGCCGATCCGGCGGATGCCGAAAGCTTCCACAGCCGCGCTACGCGCTATCTGGCCGAGCTCGATGCGCTGGATGCCGAAGCGCGTGCAGCGATCGGAAAAATCCCGCCGGAGCGGCGCAAGGTGATCTCGACCCATGACGCCTTCGGCTATTTCGCAGCGGCCTATGGCATCGTCTTCATCGCCCCGCTCGGCGTCTCGACCGAAACCGAGCCCAGCGCTTGGGATATTGCCAAGATCATTGCGCAGGTCAGGGCCGAGAAAATCCCGGCGGTATTTCTGGAAAATATCAGCGACGACCGGCTGGTCGGTCGGATCGCGGCCGAGACCGGGGCCAGGATCGGCGGAACGTTGTTTTCCGACGCCTTAACTGGCGAAAAGGGCGATGCCCCCACTTACATTGCGATGGTCAGGCACAATATAAAGGCGCTGACCAGCGCGCTGGACCGGTAGAACGCAGGGGCCACCCTGTAAGCCGGGGCGCGCCACGCTCCTTTTGCACTTTCTGAGGGTTTTGTGAGCATGTCTCAATCGACATCGGAAAAAATTCCAGTGACGGTGCTGACCGGCTATCTCGGGGCCGGCAAGACCACCTTGCTCAACCGCATTCTGTCGGAGAATCACGGCAAGAAATACGCCGTCATCGTCAACGAATTCGGCGAGATCGGCATCGACAACGACCTCATCATCGGCGCGGACGAGGAAGTGTTCGAAATGAACAATGGCTGCGTCTGCTGCACGGTGCGCGGGGATCTCGTGCGTATCCTCGACGGGCTGATGCGGCGCAAGGGCAAGTTCGACGCCATCATCGTGGAGACCACGGGGCTTGCCGATCCGGCGCCTGTCGCGCAGACCTTCTTTGTCGACGAGGACGTGCAAAAAAATGCCCGGCTCGATGCCGTCGTGACGGTCGCCGATGCCAAATGGCTGAGCGATCGCCTCAAGGACGCGCCGGAGGCCAAGAACCAGATCGCATTCGCCGACGTCATCGTGCTGAACAAGACCGATCTGGTCTCAAAACCGGAGCTCACCGAGGTCGAGGCGCGCATCCGCGGCATCAACCCCTATGCGAGGCTGCACCGCACCGAGCGCTGCAAGGTGGCGCTTGACGACGTGCTCGACCGCGGCGCCTTCGACCTCGAGCGAATTCTGGCTATCGAGCCGGATTTCCTCGAAGCCGGCGACGATCACGACCATGATCACAATCACGATCATCACCATCATCATGACCACGACCATCATCACCACGATCACGGCCATGGCCTAAAACACTATCATGACGAGGAGATGCAGTCGCTGTCGCTCAAGACCGACAAGCCGCTTGATCCCAACAAGTTCATGCCCTGGCTGCAAAACCTGGTGCAGCTGGAGGGCCAGAAGATTCTCCGCTCCAAGGGCATTCTGGCCTTCGACAACGACGACGACCGCTACGTCTTCCAGGGCGTGCACATGATGCTGGAGGGCGATCACCAGCGGAAGTGGAAGGACGGCGAGCCGCGGCAGAGCCGGCTGGTCTTCATCGGCCGCGAGCTGCCGGAGCAGGAAATCCGCGACGGCTTTGAGCGCTGCATCGTATCGTGATGAGTGGGTTCGAACAGGGCGGGCAAACCGCGTCGATCGCCTCCGTCACCGATAAAGTGCGCGCGGTCGCGTTGGGCGCGCCAGTGACGTCGGTGCACTTCCTCGGTGATCGCGCCGGGTTCGTCGGCGCCGAGGAGAACGTCTTTTTCGCGGATGGCGAGGGCGAGGTCACGAGCGTTGCGACCCATGGCGGCGGCATTCTCTGTGCGGTCTCCGATGGCGGCCGCATCGTCACGGGCGGTGACGATGGGCGGCTGGTCGCACTCGATGCCAAGGGGCAGGTGACCGAACTGGCGAAAGACGCAAAACGTCGCTGGATCGACAATGTCGCGCTCCATGGCGACGGTGCGCTGGCCTGGTCGGTCGGCAAGGTTGCCTATGTCAGGAGCGGCAAGGGCGAGGACAAGTTTTTCGAGGTGCCCTCGACGGTCGGAGGTCTCGCCTTCGCGCCAAAGGGCATGCGGCTCGCCATCGCGCATTATGGCGGCGTCACGCTATGGTTTCCCAACATGGCGGCGAACGCGGAATTTCTGGAATGGGCCGGCTCGCATCTCGGCGTGGTGTTCAGCCCCGACAACAAGTTTCTCGTCACCGCCATGCATGAGCCGGCGCTGCACGGCTGGCGGCTCGCCGACCACAAGCATATGCGCATGACCGGCTATCCCGGTCGGGTCAAGTCAATGTCGTGGAGCGCTGGCGGCAAGGCGCTGGCGACGTCGGGCGCGGAGTCCGTCATCGTGTGGCCGTTTGCGAGCAAGGACGGTCCGATGGGCAAGCAGCCGGGGATGCTGGCGCCGCTGCCGGCGCGCGCCACGGTGGTCGCCTGTCATCCAAAGCAGGACGTTCTGGCCGCGGGCTATGAGGACGGCACCGTTCTGATGGTGCGCATGGAAGACGGCGCCGAGATCCTGGTGCGGCGGAACGGCACGCCGCCAGTCACGGCACTGGCGTGGAACGCCCGGGGCAGCTTGCTCGCATTCGCCGACGAGGCCGGCGAGGGTGGGCTCCTGACTTTGTGAGCAATGGATCCTGCTGGAACTCGCCGGAACCAATGACATCATCGCTCGTTGACCTGCTGCAGTCACGCGCGGGATCAGCAGGTCATGTCTCACGACGAGCGCCTACATGCCTACAGGCGGAATGTGCGCCTCGCGATGATCGCGGTCGCAGCCGGCGTCGTCATGTCGAGCTTTGCCCTGGTCAAGCTCAGGGCGAGCGATCCTCAAGTCATGGCGCAAGGGACGCCGCCGCTGCAGTCGTCTCCTGCGCCGTCCCCGAGCGACAAGCCTGCCGAGTCAAAACCCGGCGGTACGCGGCCGACCACGCCGGCGCCCGAGCCCGCCCGTCCCGACCCCGATGCGCAAAAGGCCGGCGCCACGCCGGCGCTGCCTCCTGCGCCGGCCGAGAAAGTCGCGCCACCGATCAAGCAGTGACGAGCCGCTCTGCGCGCACTATCCGCTCAAACCGCTGCCATGCCCCGCTTCCCGCCTACGCCAAGGCTTCGGCGCGGCCACGAGCTCGAGGGCGCGCGGGAGCTTTAGCGGAGGCGGCAAGCGGGGCATCAGTATTCCAGAGACAGCAGTGCTTGAGCCGATAGGCCTCGGCGTACTGCATCGCCCGATCGACCGGGCGATGACAGTGGAATATGTTGATGCGCGTCGTATGACGCCGATGCCACCGCGCGCGAGATTTTGAACGGCGCCTGCCCACTTTCCCGTCTCGCCTCCTTGCTGCATCGCAAGCATAATGCCGTCCATTGCAGTGGATGAAGGAGGCA
>Ga0213876_10001107_pt1 | contig 17235 bp, 17 predicted proteins | sample BarmaccomBMRX_R9_FD_160113 | JGI IMG/M metagenome (GOLD analysis project Ga0213876, IMG submission 160113) | Root-associated microbial communities from Barbacenia macrantha in rupestrian grasslands, the National Park of Serra do Cipo, Brazil - RX_R9 | ecosystem: Host-associated > Plants > Roots... | reverse complement strand
GTTTCCTGGATTCACGATGTGGATTTCATCCGCACGATTGAGTTCCTCATCGCGCGAGAGGATTTCGAAGGCGTGGTGAACGTTGCCTCCCCATACCCGGAGACAAATCGCGATTTCATGTGTTGCCTCCGGCGGGCCTACTGTACCAGCTACGTCGGCGTTCCGGCGCCTACCTGGGCACTCAGCATCGGCGCTCTTTTCATGCGCACGGAAACTGAACTGATTTTGAAAAGCCGCAGAGTGATACCGAAACGTCTGCAGGACAGCGGCTTCGATCTCCATTTCCCCAAGTGGCGCGGCGCCTGCCAGGACCTGATCAATCGCTGGCGCGAGATGACCGGCGAAGAAGAACGCCCCTGCAAATCGAACTGAGAGCGCCAAAGGGCCACCGCGTTCGCATGACCGTCTGCGCACCTTCAAATTCGGGCGCGGTTATAAAATCGTAGCGGGAGACAGGACTTCTAATGGCGAGTGCAGGCGCAGGTCTTGAAGGTGTAGTCGCGACTTCATCAAAGATCTGCTATATCGACGGCAATCAGGGTGTGCTCAGCTATTTCGGCTACAACATACACACTTTGGCCGAGAACGCGACGTTCGAAGAGGTCATTTACCTGCTGTGGAACGGGCGCTTGCCAAAAGCGAACGAGCTGGAACAGTTGAAATCGTCCTTAGTTGCCGAACGCGAACTGCCTCAAGAGATAAAGGCATTCCTGAAATCCGTTCCGAAAGACGCTTTGCCCATGGATATGCTGCGCACCGCGGTCTCCATGCTGAGCCTCTACGATGCGGCAGCACGCGACAACTCGGTTGACGCAAGCGTACAAAAGGCAGTGAAGCTGATGGCGCGAGTGGCGACCATCGTCACCAGCTATGACAATTTCCGCAATGGGCGGCAAGTGATAGGTGGCGATCCGAAACTTGGTTACGCGGCGAACTTTCTGTACACGCTGACAGGAAAGAAGCCGGATGACGTGATGGAACGCGTTTTCGATGTCGCGCTCATTTTGCATGCCGATCACGAATTGAACGCCTCCACATTTGCAGCGCGTGTAACGGCCGCGACGCTGTCGGATATCTACTCTGCCGTCACCTCGGCTATCGGTGCGCTGAAAGGACCGTTGCATGGCGGCGCAAACGAAGACGTGATCCGCATGTTGCTGGCAACGAAGTCCGCCGAAGAAGCGGTGGCAAAGGTACAGGGGGATCTGGATAACAAAAAGAAGGTCGCAGGTTTTGGTCATCGCGTCTACAAGGTGCTGGACCCTCGTGCCATCCACCTGAAAAAGATGAGCGAGGAACTAGGCAAGCGCACCGGGCACACTGACCTATTTGAAAAATCCTCGCGAGTGGAGCAAACAGTGTGCGATGCGAAGGGCCTGAATCCCAACGTCGATTTCTATTCGGCTTCGACTTATTACTCGCTTGGCATCCCAGTAGATCTCTTCACGCCTATTTTTGCCGTCAGCCGCATGTCGGGCTGGACGGCGCACATCCTGGAGCAATACCGGAATAATCGCCTCATCCGCCCGCGTGCAGATTATACCGGTCTGCCTGATGGCCAGGCATGGGTGCCGCTGCAGCAGCGCCAGTAGGCACGCGGCCGGTAACCGCCTCAAAGAATGTACGACTTACAATTCTTCCGCAACAACCTTGAATCCATTCGCGAGCGCTTGGCTGGACGCGGTTACACGCTGGAGCTTGATTCATTTCGCGAGCTCGACGCGCGCCGTCGTCAATGTGTCACGGAAAGCGAGCAACTGAAAGCGGAGCGCAATCAGGCGACCGCCGAAATTGGCAAATTGCGTAAACAGGGCTCAGACACGGCTGAGCGCCAGCAGCAGGTGCGCGCGATGGGAGAGCGCATTTCGGAGCTCGATGCGCTCGTGGAGCAGCTTGACACCGAGTTCCGTGATTTCCTCGCTCGCGTGCCGAATCTTCCGCATGAAAGCGTGCCGGTCGGCAGGGACGAACAGGCCAATCAGGAAGTGAAGCGCTGGGGAACTCCGCGCGAATTTGCGTTTACCCCCAAAGCCCATTGGGATCTTGGACCCGAGCTGGGCATTCTAGATCTGGAGCGCGCCGCCAAGGTGACGGGCGCCCGTTTTGCGGTGTATTGGGGAATGGGAGCGCGGCTGGAACGGGCGCTGATTAACTTCATGCTCGACGTGCATACGCGCGAGCACGGCTATCGCGAAGTTTTGCCGCCCTTCATGGTGAATTCCGACAGCCTTTACGGCACCGGGCAGTTACCGAAATTCGCGGAGGATCTGTTCAAGTGCGAAAATTTCGATCTCTGGCTGGCGCCCACGGCGGAAGTGCCGGTCACGAACCTTTTCCGCGATGAGACCCTAAGCGCGGATCTGTTGCCGATTTCGCTGTGCGCATACACGCCTTGTTTTCGCAGCGAGGCCGGTTCCTATGGGCGCGACGTGCGCGGCATCATCCGCCAGCATCAATTTCAGAAAGTGGAATTGGTGAAGTTCACGCGGCCGGAACAGAGCTATGACGAACTCGAGAAGCTGACGCGCAATGCGGAGACGATTCTCGAGATGCTGGAGCTTCCGTATCGGCGGATAGTTCTCAGCACCGGCGACACGGGTTTCGGCGCGGCGAAGACGTACGATCTCGAAGTATGGCTTCCGGGGCAGAACGCTTACAAAGAGGTTTCGTCTTGCTCGAATTATGAGGCCTTCCAGGCGCGGCGTGCCCAGATTCGATACCGTAGCGGCAAAAACAAACCGGATTTTGTTCACACACTGAATGGCAGCGGATTACCCGCCGGCCGCACGTGGGTTGCGGTTGTCGAGAACTATCAGGAGAGTGACGGCAGCGTGCGCATTCCCGCGGCTCTGCAGCGCTACGTGAACGCGGAGCGTATCGAGCGCGGCACCGGCCGGCTCTTTTAATTTTTCAAGAATCGGCGTTCACGGGCGTTTATCGGCGGCTTTTTATCTCATCCGATCACGCGCCATGAACCCATTCACAAATTTCGCCGGATCGCTGCAAATTTCGATAACCTCCTCCGCCTCAACTAGTTCGGAAGCACCCAGCGGGTCTTCCGGCAGCGCCATCGCATCGTTAAGGCCGCACCTCGTGCTTGACTGAGGGCACCTGACAAATCTCAGTTACACAGGAGGCCACATGGTTGACATCCGGCAAAAACTCAGCAGATATATACTCGTTTCCCTTCTAGCAGCGGTTTGTGCGTTCACGCAGACCAGCACCCTTTCTCAGATTCAAGACACGGTCAACACTTCGGCCGGCACCGCTTTCAACGGCACGGTCGTGATTACGTGGACCGGCAACACCAGCAGTTTGGGCACGGCACCGTTCAATACGTCTGTGAAGATCTCGAACGGCGTGCTCTCCGTGCTGCTCGCGCCTTCGACGACGATCACGCCTATTGCGTACTATCAGGCCGTTTATAACAGCAGCGACGGTCTGACAACGTGGACAGAGACTTGGGCCGTTCCACCCAGCCCGACCCCTCTGACGTTGAGCCAGGTGAAAGTGACGAATGCCAACGGTAGTGGCGGAGGCGGGAGTGGTAGCGGCGGAAGCGGACAGATTCAGATCAGCAACGTGATAGGACTCTCGTCGGATTTGACCGCACTCAATTCGGCGATCTCAGATACGAACGCCACCACGCAGAATCTGAATCTGTTGATTACCAATCTTTCGAATACCGTCAGCGGGCTAAGCAACACAGTCGGCACGCTTACAGGAGGCGGCACAACAGCGAATTTCGTGGATGATGAAACTCCGGCTGGTTCTATCAACGGTTCGAACGCGGTGTTCACGCTGGCGCAGACGCCCGCCGCTCCGACGGATCTTACTTTGTACCTCAACGGCTTGCTGCAGGAGTTAGGGACCGATTACACGCTGTCGGGAACCACCATCACGTTCGCAAGCGATGAGAAGCCGCAGACTGGCGACGAACTCTTGGCGTTTTACCGAATAGCGGGAACTGGGGCGGCGGCGAACTTTGTGGACGCTGAGGCGCCGGTGGGCACTGTCAACGGAACGAATCTCACTTTCTCGCTAACGAATGCGCCAAACCCGGCCAGCAGCCTGAAACTGTTTAAAAATGGCGCGCTGCTGGCGCAAAACATCGATTACGCTCTTTCGAACCAAACCATCACATTTGCCAGCGCGGCCGTGACACCGATGGCGGGCGACTCGCTTTCCGCGTCTTACCGCACTACGAGCCGGAGCCCAAGTATTTCTGTAAGTCGGGATGTATCTGCGCCTGCACGGCAGGATCGCTGAGATCGGCCGCGGTAACGAGACGGGGCGCGAGAAATATCTGCTTGGCAGTCTGCTCTCGCCGGGCCGCTTTCACTGCTTCCTTGACGGCTGTTTCGCCCATGCGGAATGGATCCTGAATGACGAGCGAATCGATAACGTCCGCTTTCAGTTGTTCCACCAGAATGGGGCTGGAATCGAAACCGACAATCTTCACTTTCGAACCGCGTTCCTTGACCGCTTGAGCGGCGCCGGTTGAGCCTGACTCACTGGAGCAGAAAATACCGTCCAAATTCGGATGCGCAGTGAGCATATTTTCGGCAACGCCAAGCGATACCGCAATGCTCGCCAGGCCGAAGCGCTCGTCGAGGATTTGAATGCCCGGAAATTTCGCCTGCAGTTCCTTGCGAAAGCCGTCTTCGCGCGCGGTCGTGGATGCGCCGCCGGGAGTGGTCTTGATCATCACGATGCTTCCCTTCCCGTGCAAGATCTTCCCCATCCGGTCGGCGCCAATCTGACCTCCGGCGTAATTGTCGGTTGCGACGAAGGTGACGTAGTTCCCGCCATCCAAGCCGGAATCGTAGATCACCACCGGGATGTGCGCCGCAGCCGCTCGATTCACGACGATTTTGAACGCTGAGCTGTCGGATGGAGCAACGGCGATGGCATCCACCTGGCGGTTCACCATCGTTTCCATGATTTGCATTTCGCCCGCGATGTCGGTCTCGTTGGGCGGACCGTCCCAAACCATTCCGACGTTATCTTCCCGAGCGCCCTTTACAGCCCCGGCATGCACGTTTTGCCAGAAAAGATCGGCGCTCGCTTTGGGGATAACGGCAATGGTAGTCTTATGCGCGCGATTACAACTCACCTGCAAAATAGCGAATACCAGCAGAAAACAAGTTCCGGCTGAAACTCGCAGCAGGCGATGCGGTCTCATTATCGGTAGATTAGAAGCTGCTTTGAGCACGCAAGTAAATTCATAGCTTAGCGAGGAGTGAAGAATGGAACTTGGCCTGGTAGGTCTGGGACGAATGGGTGCGAATATGGTGCGTCGGCTACAGAAAGGCGGCCACAAATGCACGGTTTTCGATTTGAACGCGGACAACGTGAAAAAGCTGGTGGGAGAAGGGGCCGGCGGAGCCGGTTCGCTGGAAGATCTGGTCAAAAAGCTGCCGAAGCCGCGAGCCGTTTGGGTGATGGTCCCTTCGGGTAAACCGACCGAATCTACCGTCCAGGCTTTAGCCGCAGCTATGGAGTCTGGCGACACCATCATTGATGGCGGCAACAGCTTTTACAAGGACGATATTCGACGCGCAGCGGAACTTAAGAAACGCGGAATTCATTATGTAGACGCAGGAACCAGCGGCGGCGTCTGGGGCGTGGAGCGCGGTTACTGCCTCATGATCGGCGCATCTGAAGAAGCGTTCAAGCAACTGGAGCCGATCTTCAAGACCCTTGCGCCAGGGCTGGGAGACATTCCGCGCACACCCGGATTCAGCAAACTGGGAAGCACTGCAGAGAACGGCTATCTGCGTTGCGGGCCTCCAGGATCGGGTCATTTCGTAAAGATGGTGCACAACGGCATCGAGTACGGCGTCATGCAGGCCTATGCGGAAGGCTTTGACCTGATGGTGCACAAGAATTCCGAAGACCTCCCTGAAAACGAGAGATTTGATCTAAATGCAGCGGAAATCGCGGAACTGTGGCGGCGCGGAAGCGTGATAGGTTCGTGGCTGCTGGATTTGACCTCCATGGCACTCAGCGAAAACCCGTCCCTTTCCAACTTCACCGGGTTCGTGCAGGATTCAGGCGAAGGACGGTGGACCATCAACGCCGCTGTGGAAGAAGCGGTTCCGGTGGAAGTATTAGCCTCCGCACTCTTCACGCGCTTCCGTTCCCGCAAAGAGCATACGTTTGCGGAAAAGGTGCTGTCAGCAATGAGATCGAAATTCGGCGGTCACGTTGAACTTCCGAGCGGCGGTTGATCAGGTTCCAGTTCCGGCCCGCTGGGTGTGATTTTGACCCGCATCACGTGCGTGGCGAGAATCTGCGTTCCAACAAACGAGACCTGCACGATTTCGCCGTGCTGCGTCGCTTCACGCTGATACTGATCGAATACAAAATTACCCAGTGAGTAGAAGATCAGTCCTGTTTTGTACTGTTCCTCGGGCTGGATGACGTGCGGATGATGCCCGATGACGAGACTGGCGCCGCAATCGATGGCCGCGTGCGCGAATTCGATCTGTGCGTTGGTCGGTTTCGTCGTGTACTCGATACCGTTGTGCATGGAGACGATCACCACATCCGCACGTTTGCGCAGCTCCGTAACATCTCGACAAACCGCCGCGGGATCGGTAGGCGCAATACGCGGATCGACATCACGCCAATTTCCGTTGCTCTGATCATAGGTGTAGCCGAGAAATCCGAAGCGAACGCCGTGCCTGCTCAGCACAACACCCGCATGTGTTTTCGCCTCTGATTCGCTGCTTCCAACCGGTTGCATATCGTGACAGCGCAGCCAGTAAATGGTGTAGTCGACTCCGTGCGGCCCGCAATCTCGGGCGTGATTGTTGGCCGTTGAAGCGATGGAGACCCCGGCGAGTTTCAGAGCCGCAATGGTCTCCGGCGGTGCGTGAAATATAAGGCCGTGTTCGTAGTAAGGACCGCGATCCGAGAATGGGGATTCCAGGTTGACAAACGCGATGTCGGATGCCGAGAGCAGCGGCGCGATCGTGCGCAGCGGCATCGCCGGATCGTCAGCTTCGATGATGGCGCGCCGAACGGCACGCGAAAACATGACGTCCCCGGCGAAAATCAGGCGATTGTAAGCCGCATGCGGGGGCACTGGCGCTCGCGTGTGGAGCAGCGGTGGCGGGGTGTGATCGGGAGCGTTGCACGCCCAAATGGGCAGCAGGAGCAGAGCGAGCCCGGCGAATCTCACTCAGAGCTGCGCGGCGGCAGCCTCGTCGACAAACCAGGTGGCGTTTGCATCCCGGCTGGCAATCTGGCAAGGGTAGGTCATCGGATCTTCAGCGCCTGTCAGAACCTCACGCAGCGCCGGGGCTTTATCGGAGCCGACAACCTGCAGCACCGTGCGTTTGGCCGCACGAAGCACGCCCGGTAAAAGCGTCACGCGATCCATCTTTACCTTTTCGACGTAAACGTGCGCCGCTATATCAGTGGTGCTGTTGATCATCGGCTCACCCGGAAACAAGCTGGCGGTATGCCCCTCATCGCCCATGCCGCGATGAATGATATCGAAGCTGGGCAGCACGTCCCCAGTGTGCGAGAAGAATTGCTTGATGTCGGCGACATATTGCGCTGCGGCAGTATCCGGCGGGAGTTCGCCGTGAATCCGGTGCACGTTGGCATCGGCAATGCGCGCTGCGTCGAGCAGGGTTTCCTTCGCCAGGCGGAAATTGCTTCGCGAGTCCTCCGGTGGAACGCAACGTTCATCTACCCAGAAGATGTGGACTCGCGACCAATCGAAATCGGCCTGCGCCATGCGAGTAAAAAGCAGGCGCGGACTGTTGCCGCCGGACAGTGCGATGGTGGCGCGCGGCTGCGTTTTCGAATCCTGCGCCAGACAAGCCAGAATGTACGCGGAACACGCATCCGCGACTTCTTCAGCAGTCTTGTAAGTCCGCAATAGCGCGCTAGTTTCGATCATCGCAACAGGTCTTTCGCCCGGACGAATGCAGTATCGAAACCGTGGTCTGACCCAAGAATCGCGAGTTCTTCGGTCATAAGCCGTTCGTCTGTGGGCTCTTCGTAGCTGTAACTGCGTTTGCGGCCGTTGGTGCTGTGTAGCAACATGCAATCGGGGCCCGTCCTCTCAAAGACGATCTCTTCCCCTTCGGAATGCAGCGTGATGCGCTGAAGTCCGGCGCCGAAGCCATTCTCTTTCACAAAACTGACGTTCGCCTTATACGGAGCAGACAACCAGGCGCCAGCGTAAAGAGCGATGGTTGGCAGTTGGTCTCCGGTATGCGCGATCTCAATGTTCGTAAACTGCGAAAACTGGGTTTCGCGCGAAGGGTTATCGAAAATCTGCGCGATCGGTTGACGCCACCTGGTCAGCCGCGTCCATTCCAGATCGGCAACTGTACGTCCTTGCGTGCGCAGTCCTGCGATGACCTGCATCGCGTCCTTCGCAGCAAGCCCTTTCGTATCGATAACTACTTTGTGCGCCAGGTTGATGATCGCCTGCAGCCCCGCTTTTTGATCGGCACTGGCCGCAGGATCGAGCGCAGCCTTATGCCGGCACCAGAAGATAACCGGCAAATCCGCAGCCGTGAGACCGATCAACGTAGGACCGACGTTGGGCCAACTTTCCGGACGGGCAGTAATCTCAATCTGCTCGCAGCAGATCTGCTGCGCTTTGCCGAAAGGTTTCCAGCACTGGGCAAGCACGCGAGCTTCAAGGTCATGCTCGGCAGTATCCGACACCGCAAGAACTATGCCGCGACTCGGATGCTCACGCATCAGTTCCGCGATGGTTTGCGAAGCCGCGTACCCGCCGTCCGATTCGTCTGTCGCGACGATCAGCGTCATGGCGCAGGCGCGCAGAACGGTGGGCTTGCCCTGCTGTTTCTCTTCCTGTCCAAGGGTTGTCCAGAGCTTGCCCAGGCCTTTCAGAATCTGTTCGGGTTGAGCCGGGAAAATAACGGCGGAACTCATGGAATCCTCCACACATGGCCTTGTTGCCCCAGCATTTCATCAGATGCTTTAGGTCCCCAGGAGCCGGCTGGATAGTTGGGGAAATAAAATTTGCTGTTGCCCCACACTTCGAGGATCGGTTGAACGATTTGCCAGCTCGCCTCCACCATGTCCTGGCGCGTGTAGAGCGTGGGGTCGCCCATCATCGCGTCGAGAAGCAACGTTTCGTACGCCGTAGGAGAGCGCTCGCCGAAGCTGGAGCCGTAATTGAAATCCATGGAAACGGGGCGCACGCGCATGCCGCTGCCCGGGCTCTTGGATAAGAATCGCAGCGAGATACCTTCTTCCGGCTGGATGCGCAAAACCAACAGATTGGGGCGAACTTCCCGTAAGCCGGTTTTTGTTTCCTGCTGGAAGAGACCGAGCGGCGGTGCTTTAAATTGAATAGCAATGTCCGTGACGCGCTTCGGCATGCGCTTCCCGGTCCGGATGTAAACGGGCGTGCCGGCCCAGCGCCAATTGTCAATGAAGAACGTAACGGCCGCATAGGTGTCGGTTTGCGCTTCGGGATCGACGCTCGGTTCCTGGCGGAAACCAGGAACCTGCTGGCCACCGACGAGCGCCGGGCCGTATTGTCCGGCAACGGCGTATCGCGGCACATCTTCGTGCTTCATCACGCGAACGGCTCGCAGCAGTTTGGCGCGCTCATCGCGAACATTTGTCGCATCGAACACGGTGGGCGGCTCCATCATTACAGTCGCCATCACTTGGCTCAAGTGATTCTGGATCATGTCGCGAAGCGCGCCCGCCTCCTGGTAATAGCCGCCACGCCCTTCCACGCCTATGGATTCAGCCGCGGTGATCTGGATATGGTCGACGTAACGCCGGTTCCACAGCGGCTCAAAGATGCCATTGCCGAAGCGAAAAGCGAGGATATTCTGAACCGTCTCCTTGCCCAGGTAGTGATCAATGCGATAGACCGCGGATTCGTCGAGGACTTTGTGGATCTCCTCGTTCAGCTTGCGTGCGCTGGCCAGATCGTGACCAAACGGCTTTTCGATGATGACGCGCCGCCAGCCATTCCCCTTGAAGAGATCGTGCGCGCCGAGCTCCAGAATGGCTTCGGCGTAATAGCTCGGCTGGGTTGAAAGATAGAAGAGAACGTTGCCCGCGGTGCGATGCGATTGCTCGACTTCATCCAATTTGTCCCGGATGTCGTCATACGAATTCGGCTTACTCAGATCCCCGGCGACGTAGAAAAGAGATTGCGCGAACGACTTCCAAACGTCTTCATCGAAAGGAGCGTCTTCCAGAAACTTCGAGACGGATTCCTTCATGCGCTCGCGGAACTGGTCGTCGGACATGGGCGTTCGAGAACTGCCAATGACCGCAAAATCCGGAGAGATTCGGCGCTCGTAAAACAACCGATACAAAGACGGCAGAAGCTTGCGTTTGGAGAGGTCGCCACTAGCGCCGAAGATGACGACAGCGCACGGTGGAACCCTCCGCTCGAACCGCAGGGCATCCTGCAACGGGTTTACTTCGGGGGGAGCCTGAACGAGAACGCTCATAGTCACTAATCATATACGCGCCGTGTAAGCCCGGAATGACAAGGGATAGGAGAAAATCAGGCTAAGAGTTGAATGACGAGTAAAAAGAAGATTGTCGCCGTGCTCAACGACCTGATGTTCACGGTGAAGATCCAGGACGCGGCCAAACGAGCGGGGCTCGAGACTGTGTTCGTGAAATCACAACAGCACGCGCTGGATGAAGCGAAGACCCAGCCCGCCTTCATCATTTTGGACCTGAATTACAGCGAGGCGGCGCCGCTCGAGACGATCGAAAAATTGAAGGCGAACGAGGAATCGAGCAAAGTATACTTGCTCGGATACGTGTCACATGTCCAGTCTGATCTCAAGCAAGCGGCGCACGAAAAGGGCTGCGATAGCGTGATAGCTCGCTCGGCCTTTTCTCAGAACCTGCCGCGGATTCTGAGCCGCTATGCGGCCTGACCGCTCCGTTTGGGAAGCAACGCGCGCATAACCAGCCACGCTATCAGATACATGCTTCCGGAGATGACGAACAGCGGTCCATAGGCATCGTGCGAGTAGTCGAGCCATTTGCCGACGCTAGGTTGTACCAGGGCTCCGCCGATGGCGCCGCCCAATCCGCCTAAACCGATGACCGAAGCCACTGCGGCCCGGGGGAAATTGTCGGAAGCGACCGTATAGAGATTCGCGGACCAGCCTTGATGCGCGGCAGCCGCCGTGCCGATCAGCGCCACTGTCCACCAGAGACTCCAGGAGACTAGCGGCACGAACACCACCGCCGTTACCGCGATTGCGCAGAACAACATGGCAACTTGCCGGGCTCTCGGCACCGGCCAGCCACGTTTTATCAGTGCAGAAGATAACCACCCTCCCGCTATCGATCCGACCGCCGAGGCCGCATATACAGCTACCAAGGGCGCGGCAACGCCTGCCAGATTGACGTGGTACGAACGCTGCAGAAATCCGGGGAGCCAAAAGAGATAAAACCACCACACGGGGTCGGTGAGAAACTTGCCCGCCAGGAATGCCCACGACGCCCGGTCGCGCAGCACCTCGCGATACGGAAATTTTTCTGTTGAGGCGGGTTCCTGATCCGAACGTATAAGAGCGAGTTCTTCGGCGGAAAGTCGCGGGTGATCTTCAGGTTCGCGATAAATAAGCAGCCACAAGAGCACGAAGCTGAAGCTCAAGGAGCCGGTGAAGAGGAACGCTGCACGCCAACCGAAGTGAGTGTAGACGACCGGCACCAGCGCCGGCGCCAGAATTGCGCCGAGGTTGGAACCACCATTGAAAATGCCGGTGGCGAAAGCTCGTTCGCGCTTGGGGAACCAATCGGCGACTGCTTTGATGCAGGCCGGGAAATTGGCCGCCTCCCCCAAGCCCAGCCCCAGCCGCGCCAATCCAAATTGAAATGCCGACCCGGCCAGAGCATGAGCCATCGAGGAGAGACTCCACAGCAACGTAGCCATGGCGTAGCCGACCCGCAGACCAATCCAATCGATCAGGCGGCCAGCGAGCGGCATCATCACCGCATATCCCACTTGAAAGACGAACGTGATGGTGCCGTACTGCGTGCGTGTCCAATGCAGGTCACGGCCTATAGTCGGCTCGAGCAGGCCGAGCACGGACCGGTCCATGTAGTTGACAGTAGTCGCGTAAAGCAGCAGCCCGCAGATATACCAACGGAAGTTGCGTATGCAGCGGGTCTTGGCTGGGAGGTGCTGTCTAGACGGCGCTGTGGCGCTCATGTCCGCCTCGAAGGTTGACCCAGCGCTCAAAATTGGTTCGGAAGAGCCGTTGAATTCCTTGCCGGATCTCTTCTCTCGCCACCGGCCGGCCATCTTCAGCCAAGACGCTGTAGGTATTCGTGAGGATGGGCGTCATGGTGCGGCGCGTATTTTTCCACTTGTAGATCACCTGCTCGAGCACGCGAGCATCGGAGTGCTGCGGGATGAAGCTGAAACCGAGCATCTCAATGCGCTCCCGGGTGATCTCTTCCACAATCGACGGCTGATTGAGAAACCACCAGCAGCCAAACGGAAGCAGATTGGCGAACTTTCGTGCGTAGACGCAGAGCTCATGCTGATTTTCGCGGCTGAGCACGCTGATCAGGAATCGGCTCTCGGGGAATTCCACGCACAGATGCTCCACCGCGCGCAGATCCGCCCTGCCGACCGCATCGCCTGCGAGCCGGATCGCGGGATTCACCTGACGGCGAACGCCGATCATCAAGGAAAGCGGAATGTCGAACTCGCGGCAAGACGGAATGACAGCTTCTTTTAAGAGACGTCCGCGAATGCTCTCTTCCGGGTAGGCGAAATCGTCTTGTAAGGAACAGGCCATGTAGACGGGCTTCATGCGTCCACACCAATCGGCGAGGAAGCGGCGGACTTCGGCAACGCTGTTCCCGCCGAGATTCTCTTCCACGCGATAGCCTTTCGACTGCAACGCGGGCCAGTGTTGCGGCCATTTGTCCAGAATGCGGTCGAGGCGAAGTACGGGATGAAATTGCCGATCGGGCGCCGCGCCATTCTCCCAAAGCGCAGCTTCCTCGGGATCGAGCGGATCGTTCGTCATAACAACTTCGCTGACGCCCGCCAGTTCAAACACACGGCGAATGTGCGCTTGGAGCTTCTGCGCCCGGAAGAATTCGCGAGCCTCCTTCAAGTCAGGTTTCGTTGTCTCCAATCCAAACGCCGAGAGGACAGCGATAACCCCCCGCGCTGCCTCCGACGCCGGCGTATTTTCAACGAACAGCGTGCGCCAAATGAGATCCGCCTGCTGCTGTTTGCTCATTGCGAAATATTCGGCTGGCTTTACGGAGGAGAAGCGGAACAGCTCTGCTTCCAGGTAGTGATAAGTGAGGAGCTCATCAATCCCCCACAACCCTAGTCGCCCCAGAGACGGCATAAAGAGGTGGGTATGCATGTCAATGACAGGAGTGTTCTGCAATTCCTCCCCAACAACTGGAGTTAGCTGCGCCTCAGACATTGTGGCCATATAAACCCGTTAATGACAGGTTACTGAAGTGTCAATTACAAAACGATGCACCCTGACTGAGTAGGGTGTTGCGTCTGCCTGAATGCGCTATCGCACGCTGTGTTCCCGCCCGATACGTAGGATTAGGCAGGTCAAGAGAGCAGTATGGGACGTTACATCATCCGCATGTATTCCGCTAAAGAACAGGAGAACTCCACCGCGCCCGGAACGGTAGTGAAGCCGGTGAATATTCAGATGTCGTTTTACGAAGACTCCGCGGACAATGCTGAGAAGAAACTGTACAGCGAGGTAGCGAAAGGCAAGTTGCCGAAAGGGCGCGTGTATCAGATCTGCCCTTCTATGGGGAGTCTTGAGCCGATCCGCTCGTGCGCCGTCGACGAGGAGGGGTCAGGCCAACGCGTGTTTCTGGATCCAGCGGATGGATTGTACGGCGAACTCCGACGCATTCGACTACCGCGGCCAAAGGTGACCGAAGGACCGCCGCTCGGAGCAGAAACACATACTCGGGCGAGCTAGACGCGAAGATCACGTCACGTCTGCTGTCACCGTCTACCTTCGCAGGCGATCTACGGTGCGGAGGAGACTTTTTGCCCAGAACCTTGGTCGCGATCACCGGTGCGTCTAGCGGGATCGGTGCGACGTTTGCGCGGAAACTCGCACCCGAGCACGATCTGCTGTTGATCGCACGTCGCCGGGATAGACTCGAACAGCTGGCGCAGGAACTGCACTCGCAGTATGGGACGGAGTGCGACGTATTTGAGGCGGATTTAACCGTTGACGAGGATCTCGACCGCGTGGCCGAGCGTGTTGCCAATGACCCGCGGCTGGTACTGTTGATCAACAATGCGGGTTTCGGAACCAAGGGGCGGTTTTGGGAATCGCCGCTCGAGATCCAGAAAAACATGCACAAGTTGCACGTGATGGCTCCGGTACGATTGACACATGCGGCGCTGCGCAACATGGTGCCGCGCGATATCGGCGGCATCATCAACGTCGCATCCGTTTCGGCGTTCGTGCGCAACTCGGGAAGCGTCAGCTACGGAGCAACAAAGAGCTGGATGACTTCGTTCAGCGAAGGGCTGTACCTCGAATTGAAAGCGATGCAGTCGAACGTGGTCGTGCAGGCACTGTGCCCCGGGTTCACGTATTCCGAATTTCACGATACGATGGCGGTCGATCGGCACAAGCTCGCGGCATCGCCGTACTGGCTATCCGCCGAAGAGGTTGTGGATGCATCGCTCGCAGGGTTGCATCGCCGAAAGCTGTTCGTGATACCGGGCTGGCGATATCGGCTGATCGTCACATTCCTGACGAAGATTCCGACGGCCGTGCGGCTGCTGGTTGAAAGAGTGGCGACTCGCTCGAGACAGAGGGCGATGGGGATTGAAGCGCCTCAACCTAAGCAGGTTACTGGCCGATAATCAGGAGGATGGGCTTGCTACGGTTTTCGAGATTAGGCGCGGTTGCGGCGATCGGCGCTTTGGTACTGTTCGCACAGGAGATGAACCTGGTCAAGTTACACGTCGACAAATTTACCGTCGCAGGCATTTCCGTTCGCACCAGCAATGCGATCGAAAGCACCACTGACGCGAAGATTCCCGCGATGTGGCAGCGGCTTTACGGTGATAATCTGCTGGCGCGGATTCCGCATCGCGTGGACGACCGCGTGATTGCGTTGTACACCGACTACGAGAACGGTAAAGACGGCATGTACACGTACATTCTGGGCGCGAAGGTCTCATCGGACAAAGATTTGCCCGGAGAGCTTGTCGGGCGTGAGGTCGCGTCGGGACAATATGCGATGTTCACGGAGCAAGGCGGGCCTCCGCCTCAGATGACGGTGGACCTGTGGAAGCACATCTGGTCACTCGAAAAGCCGGGCGGGTTAGAGCGCGCCTACCGGACCGATTACGAAGTACACTACGGCGAGGCAGACGACCCGGCCAAGTCGCACGTCGATATCTATATCGGCCTCTTGGGCAAGAAATAGCTACGCCGCGGGCCTCAGGATCACCTTCATCAAGTTCGCCTGCTTCGAGTGAAGACGCGCGAACCAATCCGCGCCTTCTTCGAGCGGGGCGACGACACTGATCAGCGGCTTCAGATTAATCTCCCCGCGGGACAGCAGTTCGATGCAGCGCGGGTATTCGCCGGATGAGGCGGCTGAGCCCTGCAGACACAGTTGCCGGCTCACGACCACCTGCAAAGGGATCTCGGCCGTAGGCGCGATATTCCCGATCAAACCCACTGTTCCGCCCTTGCGCACGCTTTCGACCGCCAGCTTGATCGTCGGCGTGCTGCCCACCGCTTCCATCGCCACGTCGACGCCTTTGCCTTCCGTCAGACGCTTGAGTTCTGAAGCAGCATCCGCGCTTTTGCCGTTGATGGTGGCGGACGCGCCGAGTTCTTCAGCGAGTTTCAAACGCGAATCTTCGATATCCAACACGTACACCGCGGAGCAGCCGGCGACGCGAAGCGCCTGCAAAGTCAACAGGCCGATCATTCCCGCACCGACCACCAGCGCCGTCGCACCTTTGGGTACGCCGGCGAGATCGACTGCATGCACCGCGACGGCCAAGGGCTCGATCATGGCCGCTTCCGCAAAGGACAAGCTGTCCGGCAGCCGATGCAGGATGCGTTCGGGAACGGTGACGAATTCGGCGAAGGCACCGGCACGCCGAAAATCGCCCGTCGATACGCCCAGCACTTCGCGACGGTCGCAGAGATTCACCTCGCCGCGCCGGCAATACTCACATTCGCCGCAATAGACGGTTGAATCGGGCGCCACGTGATCGCCTTCGCGAACGCTAGTGACACCGGACCCGACGGCGGCAATGGTTCCCGCCGCCTCATGGCCCATGACGATGGGCGGGATGCGGCGGCCGGAAGCTCCGTCGTATCCGTGCACATCGCTACCGCAAATGCCGCATGCCTCGACCCGCATCAAGACTTCGCCAGGACCGGGCCGAGGCATGGGGAGATCGACTGTTTCCAGCCGGTTGTACTCGGATAGAAGAAGAGCCTTCACATCCGCAATCGTAGCGCTTACTTGCCTGGAGGCGGCAGCAACGGAGGTTCGGAACCGTTGCTCACCCTCGCTTTGATATCTGCCAGCAAGCGATCGACCTGATCGGATTTCTCGAGTGCCGCGAGCCGTTGCTCCGCGTTCGGCTGACCCGCCGTGAGGTGACCGTGGCCGAGCGAATCGGCTGCGGAAACTTTCATCTGCAGGCGATCGAAAGCCGCGTCGTGATCGAACTCTTTCAGGTTTGCGGTTCCGGCACGAACAGCAAGGCGCGCGCGCCGATGTTGAGCGATGAGAACTTCCGTTTTCGCTTTCGTTTCGGTCATCTTCTGCTCCAGACGATGAAGCGCATCGCGCAGCACTTGCACCTGGTGCGCCTGATCTTCAATCTGCTGCGCGAAGTTTTTCGCCGCTTCTTCGTGCGTGAGAGAACGTTGGAGCGCGATACGCGCCAGCTCGTCTTCGTTCTTGGATACGGCGAGTTCCGCCTTGCGCAGCCACTCCTTTTGCGCGTCCAGACTTTCCTTTTGCTTCTTCTCCAGTAGATGCTGGTCGGCGATGGCGATCGCCACCTGCGTCTTCACCTGCAGAAACTGATTTTGCATATCGAGGAGAAGCTGCTTTAGCAGCTTCTCCGGGTCTTCCGCTTTATCGACGAGATCATTCAAATTTGCCTTGACCAGCGTCGTCACACGATCCAGTAGTGCCATAACTGCTCCTTATTGCTTTCCATTCGGCCCGCCGGTTTTGACA
>Ga0213876_10001106_pt1 | contig 17246 bp, 14 predicted proteins | sample BarmaccomBMRX_R9_FD_160113 | JGI IMG/M metagenome (GOLD analysis project Ga0213876, IMG submission 160113) | Root-associated microbial communities from Barbacenia macrantha in rupestrian grasslands, the National Park of Serra do Cipo, Brazil - RX_R9 | ecosystem: Host-associated > Plants > Roots... | reverse complement strand
CGACGATCACACCTATGTCTTCACCACCGACCTCGCGGCCAACACCTCGAGCCCGCATTTCAAGATCAAGGACCCGCTCTACGACTTCAACGACTCTCCGGTGATGACCTATGACCCGAACCAGAACCTGGTGATCGTCGCGGCATCGACGGGCTGTCCCAGCTGCGTCGGGCATTATGCCTTCATCCACATGGACACGGGCCAGGTCGACCATTCGAACGTGCCGGGCTTCGGCCTCGTCAACGGCATCGCGGTCGACACCGCCGACACCATCGTCTGCGACACGACCGAGATCGACTTCTCCATCGGCTTCCACAACTATACCACCCACGAGGGATTCAAGGTCGTGTTGAAAGGAGCGCAGAGCCAGGCCAACAGCGGCACCTCGGTCGCCTATGATCCGGTCGCCAAGCTGTTCTTCATCGGCCAGCCGATCTCGAGCACGGGGCCGAACAGCTCGATCCAGATCTACGATCCGGCGGGCAACTGGGTGAAGTCGATCGACAACCTGCACCTGCCCGCCTCGTCGAACCCGATCGAGATCAACCCGTCGACGCGCACCGGCTTCGTGATATCGTCGCAGGACGAAAGCGAGCTTCAAGGGTTCAGCTACTAGGAGAGCGGATCATGGTGCGTTCGGCGTTGACGGTCGCGGGAATTTCGTCGGCGGCGCGGGTTGCCGCGGCGGCTCTTGCTGGAACGGCGGTTGCGGCGGCGGTGGGTCTTGCGGTTGCAACGGCGCCGGCGGCGGCCGACCCCCTCGTCTTCCACGGCGCGCTGAACGGCGAGATCCTCAACGTCGCCGTCGATCCCACCGGCACCGAGGGCATGCTGGGCGAGTTCGTCAAGCTCGGCGACAACGACTTCGAGACCGCGCTGGAGACGTTCAACCTGTCGACCGGCGACATGATCTCCTTCATCAAGCACCGCCGTCACAGCAATGGCGAAGACGACGTGCCGCTGACCGTCACCGGCGACCACACCGGCCTGTTCGTGACCGAGAAGACCAACCGCCGCACCGGCCTGGTCAAGGAGAACATCTACCAGACGCTCGCGCCCTTGAGCGGCAACGCGATCACCGGCACCTGGACGCCGCCGGGCAACCGCCGCCTCAACCTCGTCGGCGTCGGCCACGATATTACGACGTCCACCACCGTATTCCTCGCCGAGCGCGGCCATGCCAGTCCGAAGGTCTCGCTGTTCGGCAGCGACGTGACCGCCAACACCTTCACGCCGCGCTTCGACCTGCCCAGCCGCTTCAACACCGGCTCGATCCTCGAATACGACGCGTCGAGCGGGCACGCGGTCCTGTCGAGCTGGAAGGGCTGCGAGAGCTGCAGGGCCCAGCTGTGGACCGCGAACCTCGCGACCGGCGCCGTCGACCCGCTGGTCAAGCTTCGGCACGGCGCGGTGCTGTCGATCGCGGGCGACCCGTTCGACCAAGTGCTGTGCACGACAACCTCGAGCGATTTCAGCGTCGAGTTCTACAACCTCGCGACCCATACGCTGCAGACGATCCCGCTGCCGAACGCGACGGGAAGCCAGCACCAAGCCACTGTGCTGTTCGACGCGGCGAACCACCTGTTCCTGGTCAGTCAGCCGCAATCGACGACCGGCTCGGGCAACCTCTATCTCTATGCGCCCGATGGAACGCTGACCGGTACCGTTGCGGGCGTGAACATGGCCGCCTTCGCCTACAACTCGACCCTGCGCAAGGTCTATGGCCGCTCGGGCCTCAAGGACGTCGTGGCCTACGACTACTGAGCGACCGCGGCCGCCATCGTCTCGCCGATCGAGCGGCGGATGACGAGGCTCGCGATCTCGTCCTGGTCGGTCGGCTCGCGGTTGACGATGACGAGGCGCGCGCCGTTGCGCCTGGCCATCAACGGGAAGCCCGCGGCCGGATAGACGACGAGCGACGAGCCGAGCACCAGGAACAGGTCGGCGGCCAAGGTCGCCGCCTGCGCGCGCGCCATCTCGAGCTCCGGCATCGCCTGGCCGAACGAGATCGTCGCGGTCTTGACGATGCCGCCGCACGCGGCGCAGTCGGGCGGATCGCCATGGGCCTCGAAATGCGCGCGGATGGGCGCGAGCTCCATGCGCGTGCCGCAGTCCAGGCACTTGGCATAGCGCGTGTTGCCGTGGATCTCGATCACCTTGTCGTCGGGCACGCCCGAATCCTGATGCAGGTTGTCGATGTTCTGGGTGATGACGTGACTCGCCTTGCCCCGCGCGACCAGCGACGCGACCGCCATGTGTCCCGCGTTCGGGCGCGCCGCGGCGAAGCTCTCCTCCATCGCGAAGCGCCGCCGCCAAGCCTCGCGGCGCATCTCGGCCGAGGCCACGAAATCCTGGAAGTCGATCGGCGCCATGCGCGTCCAGATGCCGCCAGGCGAGCGGAAGTCGGGGATGCCGGACTCGGTCGAGATGCCGGCGCCGGTGAACACCACCACGCGCCGCGCCTCAGCCAGCATCGCCGCCAGACCTGCCGTTTCATCGCCGATCGCGGCGTTCATGCAACAACTCCAGACGGCAAATTCCGCGCTTGGCGCTTCGGTGAACTTCACCAGCTGCAAGATCGCCGGCAGGCCTCAATGCTTGACCGCACCGCAGGAGGCCGCGATCCAGCGGCCTTCCATGGTGCTCGTCATCGCCATCGGATGCCCGTTCGCGTTCATGTTGAACGACATCTTGCCGGCATAGTGCTCCGGCGCGTCATATGTCATGGCGAAGTGGCCCGTGCCCTGCATGCGCTCGCCGTTGCAGACCATGTCGGCGCTGACCGACTGGCCGGCGATCTTCATGTTCTGCACCTTGCAGGACTGCGCGCCGCGGCCCATCGGCGGCGGCTTGTCCATCGCGACCTCTTCCGCCGTCATGCAATGCTGCACCGTGAAGGTGTTCGATGCGGGCATCTGGATGCCGTGCGCCTTCATCCGCGCCTGCACCTCGGGCGGAAGCTGCGCGCTCATGCCGCTGGTCGTCGAGGTGATCTCCCACAGCCCCGCCTTGCCGTGCGCGGCGAGCGCGGCGCCTGGTGCCAAGATCGTTGCGGCAACGGCAAGCCAGAAACGCGTCGGCGTCGTCATGATGTTCTCCCTGTTCTGCCGGCGAGGTTCGCGCACCGCGCCGCCGCGGGCAAGCCCCTGTCAGCACCGCATCCGCGTGCGGACCACCGTGTCGACGGACGGCAACGTTCCGGCCTGCCTTCGTCCCGTGGACTTCTCGGGCAGCAGGATTACGCGCCGGGACTGTCGCGGCCGTCACGAATGCGTGCGTCGCGCGTTCGTGACGACGCCCGCGCGGGCGGCGGGTTCAGAATGGCCGCATTCGAAGGAGGCCGTCATGAAATCGCTTCTCGCAATGTTCTTCGGCGCGTTCGCGGGTGCCGCCCAGCAGGGCGAGTGGCCGTGGCAGACCGGCTGAGGCCGATCCGCTGACGGGCGATCGGTTGACTGGCGATCGGCTGGCTGGGGATCGCGACTGGCGTTCCGCCGGCCTAAGGCGCGCCGTCCACCGCCGAGTGGACGTCCTGTCCCGTCGCCTGCCAGGCGGCGAAGGTCGTCCATTCGTTCGGCGCCCAGAACATGCCGTCCGGCGCGGCGACGTGGTAGCGGTTGTCGTCGAAGACGTTCGAGGCCGCGAAGGCGTTCGGGCGATAGTCGGCGAACCAGCCCGCCACCACGCCGTCGCCGGCCGCGAGCGTGACGTCGTTGCCGGTGATCCTGTTGTCCTTGGGCATGTGCCTGGCGCCGCGATCCTGCTGGATGACGACGATGCCGTTGCCGCCGCGGCGCGGATCGAGGACCAGCGTGTTGTCCTCGACCTGAACGGCGTGCGAGTTCTGGATCTGCACCTGCCCGTACCAGCCCCAATGGAACCTCCGCGCGCCGTTGCCCGTGAAGACGTTGTTCGAGACGATCGCATTGTTGCTGATCTCGATCGACACGCCGGCGAGCAGGTTGCGCTCGATGCGGTTGCCGTCGATCAGCATCTGCTGCGAGTCGATGTCGGCCCATAGTCCCGGGCCCTGATTGTCGTGGACGTCGTTGCCGGTCACGATCCACTCGGTGACTCCGGACCATTTCACGCCGCCGCATTCCCAGTTGCAGTCGGTGCCGTTCCAGACATTGGAGGCGATCTCGCTGTCCTGGATCGCGCCGCTGCCCCCACCGTCACCGATGCCCATCTCGCCGTTGTCGTGCACGAAGTCGTGCAGCACGCTGCTGCCGGGCGGCATGATGATGCCGACGCCGTGGTTCAGCCGCACCTCGCTGTCGCGGATGGTCCAGCTGTGTCCCTGCCCCTGGTCGCCGATCGCGCCCTGCTGGTCGGCGCAGGCGTACTTCTCGACCGTCACGTTCTCTATCGTGACGTCGCGGCCGTGGCCGCCGAAGGCGAAGGGCGTGACGCTAAGCTCGACGGTGCGGCCCGCCGGGTCGTCGGCGAAATACACCGCCGCGTGACGATAGTCGTAGAAGAACCTGCCCGGACCGAGTTCGGATTTCTTCGCCACCGCGCGCAGCGGCTTGCCGTCGAAATAGAGGTCCTGCGGATGGCCGCAGCGCGGGAAGTTGCGCCGGCATTCTCCATGCACCATCGCATTGGGATCGACCGGCTGGTCGCGCGCGACGTAGAGATCGCCGTCGCGCTCGAAAGTCTCGAGCAGCCTGGCCCCGCTCATCACCGCGCCGTCGTCGCCGATGAAGACGTCGCGGTCCTTGGGCGCAACGCTTTGCAGGCGATAGAGCCCGGGCTTGAGGCGGAAGGTCGTGGCTTGCGGATGAGCCTCAACCGCAAGCCTGAGATCGTCGGCGGGCGAAAGAACGACGGCCGCCCGCGCCTGCGCGCAAAGACCTTCCCGCGCCTGCGCGCAGAGAACGAGCGAAATCGACGCGATCAACTTCCACATCGCGCAACCTTAAAGCTGCGCGGCTCCGGGGTGCAACACCGCCGCGAGAGTCGCCTCGTCCTAAAGGCGAAAATATTCCAAGCGGACAAAACCGCACGTCAGCGTTGATAGTCTCATTCATCGAAGCGTCACGCGCATACGCGATGGCACATGTCATGCACCGCTGGTATATCGTTAGTCACAATTAAGAATGAGTGTGGGGTCCCATCATGTCCATTTCGCGCCGCGCGGCGATCAGCCTCGCATCCGCGTTTGCAGTCAGCACGGTCGAGACGAACCTGGCTTCGGCGATGCAGCGCGGGAGCGTGCCGCAACCGCGCATCCACATGCCCGGCCAGAGCGCGCAACGCTTCCTGGTGCAGCTCATTCACCACGACGAAGCCGGGCATCAGCCGCACAAGGCGATCCTGTCGATCGCCTCGCCGGACACCGCGTGGTTCGCCAAGGACACGATGGACGAGACCACCTATCGCATGACCAACCATTCCTATCGCATGCGCGGCTGGCGCCTGAAGCGCGTCAGCGTGTTCAAGACCGGCCGCGGGCCGTGCTTCTCGGCGATATGGCAGCTGGCCAGCGGCCCGGAATGGCACACGCGCCACGGCATGTCCCAGGCCGATTTCGACGCCGCGAACAAGGACTATGCCGCGCGCGGCATGCGCCTCGTCCATCTCGACGCGCGCTCGCACTATGCCGCGATCTGGGAACGCGGCGACGCCTCGACGCAGCAGGTGTTCTCCTCGCTCTCGACCGCCGACTACGACCGGACATCCGCGGAGCTCGCGGGCCAGGGTTACCGCCCGATGCGCCTGTCGCTGCGCGCGGAGGGGGCGGCACCGCGGCTCGCGGCGATCTTCGAGAAGGCGTCGGGCGTGGAATGGCAGGCGCGGCACAGCATGAACGGCTCCGATCTGCACCGCGCGGAGATCCAGGCGAATGCGAACGGCCTGCGCATGATCGACGCCGCCGGTCACATGGTCGGCGGCAAGCCGGTCTTCACGGGCGTGTGGCAGAAAGCGTAAGCTGCGCCGCATGAGGTTGCCCGGGTTCACCGCGCTGACGGCAGCGCTGCTGTCGATCGTCCCGGCGGCCGGCGCCGCGGCATCGCCGTGGACGCCCCGGGCCGGCGACATCTACGAAATCGTGCGCACCTAGGAATCCGAGATGCAGGGGCCGTTCGGCTCGTCCGGAAACTCCAGCGACAGGGACACCGTCGTCGTGCGCGTCGTCGCCCTGCGCGCGGACGGGCTGGAGCTGGAATACGACCTTCCCAAGTCCGCCTCGCCGGACGAATGCGCCGCCGACTGGCAATTCCCCTTCCGGGTCTTCAAGCCCGTCGCGGGCGAAGCGCGGCTGCTCGACGCAGCCGAGCTCGACGCCCGCGTCGACACTTGGCTCAAGGACGCAAAGCTGAGCCGCGCCTCCTGCGGCCACTGGTTCTTCACCTGGAACGCGTTCCGCATCGAATGCGATCCGCAATCGGTGCTTGAGACCGTCGAGGCGTTCGATCTGGATTCGCCCGATGTTCGCGAGGGCACGACGGCGGTCGATCCGGAGACGGTGCGTCGCAAACGCGCCGAAGCCGACGTCGTCGCGATACCGCGGGCGTGGCCCAGCGCAGCACGCGCGTGACGAAGCTCGCGATCCAGGGCGCCGACGGCCGCACGGAAACCCGGACCACGACCGAGACCCTGGAGCGGCATCGGATGCAACGGCCTTAAGGCTTCGCGCGCGCCTTGTCGGCCGCCGCGAAATGCGCGATCTGGTCTGCGTGGGCTTTGCGGAAGGCCGGACGCGCCGTGAGCCGCGCGACATAGGCTTCGCTCGCGGGGCGTCCGCCGCGGGCGCGCACGTCGGGCACGCGCAGCACGTCCGCCATGATCAGATCGGCCACGGTGAAGCGCCCGCCCACGAGCCATTCGCGTTGGCCGAGCACCGTCTCGACCTGGGCGAGCCGCTTTTCCATCCAGCCGGCGAGCGCATTGTCGGCCTGGCCGGACATCTTCAGGAACCACCACGGCACCGAAACCATCTCGATGGAATTCAGCGCGGCGATGACCCATTGCAGCGTTTGCGCCTCGCCGCCCGCGTCGCGCGGCATCAGGTTTTCGCTTCTGCGCGCCAGATGAATGAGACAGGCGCCGCTCTCGAAGAGCGCGAGATCGCCGTCGGCGAGGTACGGCACCTGACCGAAAGGCTGGCGGTCGAGGTGGTTGGTCTCGCGATCCTCGAACGGGACGGTGCGCACGTCGTAGGAAAGCCCCGCCTCCTCCGCCGCCCAGCGCAAGCGAAGGTCGCGCACGAAGCCGCGCGGGCCTTCGGGCACCCAATCCAAGGTCCAGATCGTCAGTTTGCCGGTCAAAGCGGGATGTCCTTGGCGCGCCCTAGGGGAGTCGAACCCCTCTTGCAAGATTGAAAATCTTGAGTCCTAACCGATAGACGAAGGGCGCGGGTCGGCGGGGTTTAGCGGCCTCCGGGCTGCTAGTCAAACCCTTGCGGGGGCCGGGCGCGCCGCCCGTCAGGCGCCTGCCGGGGCCGCATCTTCCAGGTGCAATTGCACCCTCACCCGCCCGTTCCATTCGTCGGTCCGAAGCCGTCCGGCGGCATGGATCGTGCGGCCGCGCGAGGCCAGCAGCGCCTTGCCCAGCGCCGTGTCCGCCGTGCGGAAAGCGATGGCGTCCAGCCCGCCCTCGAGGCGCAGCTTGACGTGGTCCCTGCCCACCACGTCGGCATGGACCACGCGGACGTCCGGAAAAGCGAAGACGGGCTCGGGATTGCCGGCGCCGAACGGACCGGCATGGGCGATGTCGCGCACCAGCGTCTCGGTCGCGCCGGCGGGCGAGACCAGCGCGTCGATCTCGAGGTCGAGCGCGCCCGCAGGCCCCCCGCTCTCGAAGCGCCGGGCGAGGAACGCCTCGAAGGCGTCGCGCTGTTCGGCCATCAGCGAGAAGCCGGCCGCCATCGCGTGACCGCCGCCGCTTTCGACGACGCCCGCGTCCTTCGCATCGCGCACCACCTGGCCGATGTCGAGGCCAGGCACCGAGCGCGCCGAGCCGCGGCCCATGCCGCCCTCGAAGCCCGCCACGAAGCTCGGCTTGCCGAAGCGGTCCTTCAGCCGGCCCGCGACGATGCCCACGACCCCCGCGTGCCAGCCGTCCTTGGCGGCGAAGAGATAGGGCTGGTTGACCTTGGTCGCCGCGAAGGCGACCGCTTCGTCGAGGATCGCCTTCTCGATCGCCTGGCGCTCCTGGTTGTGGACGTCGAGCGCCAAGGCGAACTCGCCTGCCAGGGCGGCATCGCGCGTGGTGAGCAGGTCGACGCCCAGGCTCGAGCGTCCGACGCGGCCGCCTGCGTTGATCCGCGGCCCGAAGACATAGCCGCAATGATAGGCGGTGAACGGCGACGACGACTTCGCGACGCCTGCGAGCGCGGCAAGGCCGGGACGCTTCAGGCTGCCGAGCTGCGCGAGCCCGGCGCGCACGAAGGCGCGGTTGACGCCGGTCAGGGGCACCACGTCGCACACCGTCGCCAGCGCCACGAGATCGAGCACCTCCATCAGATCCGGCACCGCGCGCGCGCCCCGCAGCGCGCGCACGAGCGCCACCGCGAAGAGGAACGTCACGCCGACGGCGGCGATATGCCCCTGCCCCGAGGTGTCGCCCGGCTGGTTGGGGTTGACATGGGCGAGCGCCGGCGGCGGCACATGCACCGCGTGATGGTCGAGCACGATCACGTCGAGACCCGCATCGCGCGCCGCGGCGAGCGCGTCGTGCGCGCCGGCACCGCAATCGACGGTGATCACCAGGCTCGCGCCGTCGTCTTTCAGCGCCAGCAGCGCCTTCGCCGACGGGCCGTAGCCCTCGGTCATGCGGTCGGGGATATAGATGCGCGTCGGAACGCCTAGCCCCGCGAAGACGTCGTGCAGCAGCGCCGCCGAGCACGAGCCGTCGACGTCGTAGTCGCCGAAGATCGCTATCGCCTCGCCGCGCTCGACCGCGAGCTTGGCGCGCGCCACCGCCTTCTCCATGTCCTTGAACAGGAACGGCTCGGGCAAGAGGCGCTTGATGGTGGGATTGAGGTCCTCCGCCGTCATGCCGCGCGCGACCAGCAGCCCGGCCAGCACCAGCGGCAGGTCGTTCGCGCGGGCCAGCGCGCGCGTCCGCTCTTCGTCGGCCTGCTTCAGAAGCCAGCGCCGGCCGGAGAAAGACGGTGCCGCGCCGAACGCCGCCCGCGTCTCCAATGACGGCGCGCTAGCGAACATCCTCGCGGCGCCGGCGCTGCGTGATCCAGCGCACCGTTCCCGTGGCCGAGCGCATCACGATGCTCTGGGTGGTGATGTGGTCGCGGGCGAACTTCACGCCGGCCAGCATCGAGCCGTCGGTGACGCCGGTCGCCGAGAACACGACGTCGCCCGACGCCAGGTCCATCAGCGTGTACTTCTTGTTGAAGTCGGTGATGCCGAGCTTTTCGGCGCGGCGCCTCTCGTCGTCCTTCTTGAAGACGAGGCGGGTCTGGATCTGGCCGCCGACGCAGCGCAGGGCCGCGGCGGCCAGCACGCCCTCGGGCGCGCCGCCCTGGCCGATATAGATGTCGATGCCGGTGTCGGGATTGGTCGTGGCGATGACGCCGGCGACGTCGCCGTCGGTGATCAGCTGCACCGAGGCGCCGACCTTGCGGCAGGACGCGATGATCTTCTCGTGCCGCGGACGGTCGAGCACCAGCGCAGTGATCTCGTGCGGCGCAACGCCCTTGGCCTTGGCGAGCGAGACGATGTTGTCGGCCGGGTCGGCGTCGAGGTCGATCACGCCGTCGGCATAGCCGGGCCCGATCGCGATCTTGTCCATATAGGTGTCGGGGGCGTTGAGCAGCGTGCCGGGCTCGGCCATCGCCATCACCGCCAGCGCGTTGGGCAGCGCCTTGGCGGTGAGCGTGGTGCCTTCGAGCGGATCGAGAGCGATGTCGACCTTCAAGCCGCCGTAGCCGACCTTCTCGCCGATATAGAGCATCGGCGCCTCGTCGCGCTCGCCCTCGCCGATCACCACCGTGCCTTCGATGGGCAGGATGTTGAAGGCGGCACGCATCGCTTCGACGGCGGCCTGGTCGGCGGCCTTCTCGTCGCCGCGGCCGATCTGGCGGGCGGCGTTGATGGCCGCGGCCTCGGTGACGCGCACGGCCTCGAGCGCGAAGGAACGATCTAGCGGATTGGACATGACCTAAAGACCTTTAGCCGGTTTCCATGGGAATCATGCGCGGCGGCCCCACGACCTTGTCGGAGGTGGCGATGGCCTTCAAGGCGCGTGCAACCGCAACCTGTGGAGTTTCGTGGGTGATCATGACGATCGACACCGGCTCGCCGGGATTGCGGCCGCGCTGAAGCATGCTCTCGATCGAGACCCTGGCCTCGGCCAGGTGTCCTGCGATCTCGGCCACGACGCCGGGAATGTCGAGCACGTCGAAGCGCAGGTAATAGGCGCTGGTCGTCGCCTCGGGCGAGGCCGGGACCAGCGGCACCAGGGTATGGGCGGGCTTGCCGAAAGCGGGCTCGAAGGAGCCGAGCGCGATATCGACCAGGTCGGCCACGACGGCCGAGGCCGTCGGCCCCTCGCCCGCGCCGCGGCCCTCGAAGAAGAACGGACCGGCCGCGCCCGCGTCCACCGCGACCGCGTTGAAGGCGCCGTCGACGTCGCCCAAAGGCGAGCCGACGCGCACCATCGCGGGCTGGACGCGCTGCTCGATGCCGTCGCCGGCGCGGCGCGCGACGCCCAGAAGCTTGATGCGGTAGCCGAACTCCTGCGCATAGGCGATGTCGGCGGACGAGATGTTCTCGATGCCCTCGACCAGCATGTTGTCGAGATCGGGCGCGTTGCCGAAAGCGAGGCTGGCGAGCAGCGCAAGCTTGTGCGCGGTGTCGCCGCCGCCGACGTCGAGCGTCGGATCGGCCTCGGCATAGCCCAGCGCCTGCGCCTCCGTCAGCACCTCGACGAAGGAGCGCTCGGTCTTCTCCATGTTGGTGAGGATGAAATTGCAGGTGCCGTTCAATATTCCGCGTACGGAGTTTACGCCATGCGCGATCAGGCTCTCGCGCAGCGCCTTGACGATGGGGATGCCGCCCGCGGCGGCAGCCTCGAACTTGAGCGCCAGGCCCTTCTTCTCGGCCAGCCCCGCGAGCCGCGCGCCGTGATGGGCGAGCAGCGCCTTGTTGGCGGTGACGACGTGCTTGCCGTTGGCCAGCGCGGCCTCGATCAGCTCGAGCGCCGGGCCGCTTTCGCCGCCGATCAGCTCGACGACGACGTCGGCCTCGCTGTGCGCCAGCCGCGCGGCTTCCTCTTCCCAGGCGATGCGCGAGACGTCGGTGGCGCGCTCTTTGGTCCTGTCGCGCGCCGACACGGCCACCACATCGAGCCTGCGCTCCGCGCGCTCGGCGAGCTCTGCGCCGCGCGCGTGCAGCGCCTTGAGCACGCCGCCTCCGACGGTGCCCAGGCCTGCGATCGCGATGCGGAGCGGAGCGGTCATATCAAGCGCATTGCCCAGTTGTCACGGCCCGCGAATGCGGACCGCCCAGATGACACCGCCCGGACGTTAGCACAAGAGCCGCGGTCCTTCGCGACGATGCAGAACCCAGCCGGGTGGCCCGCATTCGCCGGCCATGACAGCGTGGCGCTGCAAGGCCGTCATCAACTCTGCAGGAAGATTTCCGCGCGGCGGTTGCCGTCCTCGCCCTTCGGCATGGACTCGTAATAGACGGGCTGGCTGTCGCCGACCGCCTCCACGAGCACGCGGTTGGCCGGTATGCCTTCCCTGATGACTTCCTTTGCCACCGCGTTGGCGCGGTCCTGGCTCTTGTTGAAGATCACCTCGAGATGCTTTTCCACCGGCATGTTGGTGGTGCGGCTGGAGGAATGTCCGACGACGCGAACATAGCCCTGCCCGCCGCGCTGCTTGAACTGAGCCACGACGGCGCGCACCTGCTGGCGGGCCTGCGCGCTGAGCAGCGTGCCGTCGCCGGGGAAGAAGATCACCGAGTTCGGCGGCATGCCCTGCGGATTGGCATAGACCGCAGCTTCGGTCGCCGCGGTTTGCGGCGCCTGCTGGATGGCCTCGAGATTGGCGACGACCGCGCCGCTCATCGTTTCGGGGCCGCCCATGCCTCTGGCCATCGCCTTGGACGCGGTCCTGGTCCGTCGCGAAGGCGCCGGCTGCGCCGAGGCCATGCGCGCACCCGACAGCCCGGCCTGTGCGGCGGTCTGATTGTAGCGCGCCACGATCGGGCCAGGCACGAACTGCGCGATCGACGAGTCGAGCGGCGGCGCGGCGGACGGCTTGAAGCCGAGCGCCGCATCGGAGGGATTGATCTGCGCCGGTGTCGGCATCGCGCTTTGCGGCGGCGGCGACACCGCTGCGACCTGGTTCTGCGGCGACGGCGCGGCGGGCGGAAGCTGCGTGGCGCCGACCGGCGGCTCGGCGACGTTCACGCCGCTGTCGGCGGCCGCCGTCGCGGCATTCGGATTGGTGTCGATGGAATTGTCGGCGCTCGCCGTCGCAGACGACGTATCGGGCGCAGGCGCCGGCTGCGTCGCAGCGGGCGGCGGCTCGTTCGAGGCGACCTGCTGCTCGGCGGACGGCGGCGGAGGCGGCGCGGCCACGGGTTCGGTGCCGCCGCGCAACGCGTCGGAGCTGTACTTCGCGCGCTCGCGATCGGCGGCGAGCGACTGGGCGACCTGCTGCTGCTCCTGCGGCGTGCTGGACGGATCGGGCCGATCGGGGATCGACGCCAGGTCGGGCGATTCGTTGGCGCCGCCGTCGAAGGTCGAGGGCGAGCTGTCGTCGCCCCAGGTGGTCGGGTCGACCCAATCCGGAATGCTCGAACAGGCGCTGGCGCCGAAAGCGACCATCACGACCACGCCAAGGCGCGCACCAATCTTCGTCACGTACATAGAGAGCGTTCTCCGTCGCCCGGCCCGCAGCGAGTGCCGAGTCCAGCGCAACCCGTATACAGGGTGCGCCGCGCCCTTCCAAGCGATCCGATGCGCAAATACATGAAATCTTGTAACAAATCCGTCCCGCCAATCCGGGGGCCAGGCCGCTTGCGGCAGCGCAGCAAGGCGGCTATCACGGCCTTTGGTCAACGAGCCGGAAACAATGTCGAAACCCGAAGCCCCTTCCTCCAACGGCGCCCAAGACAAGCGCTACCAGATCGCCGATCCCGCCCTGTTCGCGCGCAACATGATGCAGGTGGGCCAGCAGTCGCAGAAGCTGCTCGCCGACTTCGTCAAGCGCCAGAGCGCGAAAGGCGCGGGCGCGGGCCCGATGGATCCGCTGAACCTGACGGGCACTTTCACCGCCCTTCTCAAAGGCATGGCGGCCAATCCTACGGTGATCATGGAAGCCCAGTTCCAGCTCTGGAAGGACTATATGGGCCTTTGGGAGCGCACCGCGACGCGCATGTTGGGCGGCGAGGCCAAGCCGGTGGTGGCGCCGGCCGCGGGCGACAAGCGCTTCAAGGACAAGGACTGGGAAGAGAACCAGGTCTTCGACTTCATCAAGCAGAGCTATCTGCTCACCGCCAACTGGATGCAGGAGACGACGGCCAAGGCGACCGGCGATCTCGACCTCAAGACCCGCAAGCGCATCGAGTTCTATACCAAGCAGTTCGCCGACGCGATCGCGCCGACCAACTTCGTGCTCACCAATCCCGAAGTGCTGCGCACGACGATGCAGAGCAACGGCGAGAACCTGGTGAAGGGCCTCAACAACCTGCTCGAAGACCTCGACCGCGGCGAAGGCCAGCTCGCCATCCGCCAGTCGGCCGACGCGTTCCGCATCGGCGAGAACATCGCGACCGCGCCGGGCAAGGTGGTGTTCCGCAACGCGCTGATCGAGCTGCTCCAGTTCGATCCCACGACCGAGAAGGTCTATGAGAAGCCACTGCTGATCTTCCCGCCCTGGATCAACAAGTTCTACATCCTCGACCTGCGCCCCGAGAACTCGTTCATCCGCTGGGCGGTGAACCAGGGCTATACCGTGTTCGTGGCGTCGTGGGTGAACCCCGACCGCAAGCTCGCGCAGAAGACCTTCGAGGACTATATGCGCGAGGGCATCTTCGCGGCGCTCGACGCCGTCAAGGACGCGACCGGCGTCGAGAAGGTCAACTGCATCGGCTATTGCATCGGCGGCACGCTGCTGTCGGCGACGCTCGCCTATATGGCGGCGACGAAGGACGAGCGCGTGAACTCGGCCACCTTCTTCGCGGCGCAGGCCGATTTCAGCGAGGCCGGCGACCTCCAGATCTTCATCGACGACGAGCAGCTCGAGTCGATGAAGCAGACCATGGAAGCCGCGGGCGGCGTGCTCGAAGGCAAGAAGATGGGCACGACCTTCAACATGCTGCGCGCCAACGACCTGATCTGGTCGTTCGTGGTGAGCAACTACCTGCTGGGGAAAGAGCCGGCGCCGTTCGACCTGCTCTATTGGAACTCGGACACCACGCGCATGCCCGAGGCGACGCATCTGTTCTATCTGCGCGAGTTCTACAAGAACAACGCGCTCGCCCAAGGCAAGATGAGCTTCGACAACGTCAAGCTCGACCTCCACAAGGTGAAGGCGCCGATCTATCTGCAGAGCGCCAAGGAAGACCACATCGCGCCGTTCCGCTCGGTCTACAAGTCGACGCGGCTGTTCGGCGGACCGGTGCGTTTCATCATCGCGGGCTCCGGCCATATCGCGGGCGTGATCAACCCGCCGGCGGCGAAGAAGTACCAGTACTGGACCAACGACGCGGCCGGCGCCGGCACCGACGGCAAGATCGCGGGCCCCTTCCCCGCCACCGTCGAGGAATGGCAGGCCGGCACCACCGAGCATCCCGGCTCGTGGTGGGGCGACTGGGACCAGTGGCTGTCGAAGCTGTCGGGCAAGAAGGTGCCGGCGCGCATGCCCGGCGACGGCAAGCTCAACGTCCTCGGCGACGCGCCGGGCGATTATGTGAAGGTGAAGGCGGGGTAGAGCCTCGCCGTCAGTGCGACCAGATCTGCGCCAGCGAATAGTCGCCGTCCTCGAACACCAGATAGTCGCCTGCCGACACCGGCGTTAGGTGATTGTCGCTGAACGGGTCCGAGTGACCATAGACCACGCCGATGTCTATCGTCGATCCGTCGGACAGGGTGATATGGCCATCGCCGCGCCACACGTCGTAAACCTCTCCGGTGTGGAGCTTGTGATAGTCCGTCCAGGTGAACACTGCGCCGCCATGGGTGAGGTTCGGGAATAGGAACTGGACGATGCCGGTTCCGGGGTCTTCGAAGGTGTCGTTCGGATTGCCCATGACCGTGTCGTGACCGTCGCCGATCGTGAAATAGACGTCGGCGCCGGGCCCGCTTAAGGCGGTCGCATCGATAATATCGTTGCCTGGGCCACCAACCACGCTTGCCGAATTGACGACCGTCCCCATGACGATGATGTGGTCATCGCCCTCCCCACCAACCAATAGGTCTTTGTCGCCGCCCGTGAGCGTATCGTTGGCGCCTGCACCATAGACGATGTTCACATTGCCCACGCCGGTCGGCGCGACCAGCGTGTCGTCGCCGTTCGAGCCGAACACGTTCTCGACGCCGGCGAGCGTGTCCCCGTCAGCGTAACCGCCCGTGCCGGTCCCAGCCGCGAGGTCGACATGCACCGCATCCGGACTGCCGAGATAAGAGACCGTGTCGCCGTTTCCGTTGCCGCCCTGGATCGTGTCGGCACCCGAGCCGCCGACGATGAAGTCGTTTCCCGCGCCGCCACGGAGCGTATCCGCTTGATTGGCATCGTTAGACGTGACCGTGATGCTGCCGAAAATGAGGTCGTTCATCGTGGCCCCCCCGGTACGATCCACCACATGGGCGTTTCCGGCGTCACTGCGAACGTCTGCCGCCACCCAGGCCGCGTTCGGCGTGGTGATCGTGAAGCTCAGTCCCTGCTCGGCCGTATATTCGATCGCGTTCTTGAGGTCGGGAGCGATGTTGCTGGGGTCTGCGTAGTCGAAGATGAGCTTCTGCAGCGCAGGCGCGAGCATGTCGGACAACGAGGAGACATGCTCCACGTCGAATCCCGGAACCTGGCCGATGATCCAGTCGAGCTTATCGTTTGCGGTCGCGAAGCCCGAACCGTAGGTGGCATCGTACTGAGCCATCTGGGTCTGGTGCGCGTTCTTCATTCTAAATGCCAGCAATGCTTCCTGGTCCTGGACTTCAGCCTTGTCGGAAACGTTCTTGTCGTAGAACAAGCCGAATATCTGTGCTTCTGCATAGTGACGGTTAGCCGCCCCTGGGTCATGAGCTCCGTTTGTCTGATAGCGTATCTGCCACCAGGCCTCTGCGCGGTCGCCGGCGTTTACAGCCGCCGAGAGTCCGGGTCCCAAGCCGCCCGCGTAAGAAAGGCTTATCAGCGCCACCCGCTCATAGGACTGCGGAATGCCCGACACCTTGGCATTTACGCGGCCCTCGTAGGTATTGATGATTGAGTTGTAGCAATCGATCACTTCGGACTCGCCGGTGAAGGCGAAAGTGGTTCGCGCGCCACTGTGACCGGAAGCCCAACTCGCCATTATCGAATTGAGCGCAGTATCAAGGTCCCCGTCCGAGTTATAAGTTTGGGTCATCGCTTTCTGAAATTGGACGCGCACGGGGTCCTGCCACTGAATTCCAAATTGCTGCAGGACGGCCCTTAAGCTGCCCGCGTCGGTCAAGTCGAAGCCGATACCGATGGTCGGGTGCGGCGGCGAATGATTGCCGCGATAGGCTGCCATGTGATCGGCGCCGCTCGATTCGAACTGATCGATGGTATAGAACACCGTGGTTAAGTATCCCGCCGTGGGAAGGTGCGTATTGCAGTTCAGGAGCGGCGTGGTCAAAACGTCATTGCTGCCATCCTCCTCGGGCACGGCAGAACCCGGCATCGCCGTGACGGCTTGGCCGGATTGGTCACTCGGCAGCAAAAGCGTCGCGGACGAAGACGCCGAGGCAGTATCCTCGTCAAAAGGACCAAAATTCGTAGCGGTTTGATAACCGGAACCAACGAAAACTGGATTCTCGACTTGCATCGTGCGGCACCTCGATTATACCTATGATAGTATACAATCTTCCGAACTATCACAAGTATACTTATGAACGGAGCAACGAGACCCGTGCCATGAGAACACGAAGCGCTTTGCTCCGGTCGCTCTCGATCTTGCTGCTGGCGGGAACTGCGGCGCACGCCGCAAACGGTCCGCAAGTTTGTCAATTCATTGCCACACGCAATCAATCCGACATCGACGACGTGACGGTTACGAATGGCGATTTCGATATTAACGGTGACGGAC
>Ga0213876_10001105_pt1 | contig 17249 bp, 18 predicted proteins | sample BarmaccomBMRX_R9_FD_160113 | JGI IMG/M metagenome (GOLD analysis project Ga0213876, IMG submission 160113) | Root-associated microbial communities from Barbacenia macrantha in rupestrian grasslands, the National Park of Serra do Cipo, Brazil - RX_R9 | ecosystem: Host-associated > Plants > Roots... | reverse complement strand
ATCGGAACCCCTATGTCGCCCAAATACCCACTTGCGTAACGCGCGGGAATATTCAGGGAGCGGCAGAACGTAATCGCAAGGTGCTGAAAATCGCGGCAGACGCCCAGCCGTTCCGTGTATACATCCAGGGCTGTCTTGGTGGCCCGCGCAAAGTTGTATCCGAACGTAACTTTGCTATGCACCCAATCACAAATCGCCTTTACCCGCCCCCATCCCGGCTCCGTATCACCGAACAGTTCGTGCGCAGTATTCGAGAGCAAATCCAGTTCGCAATAGCGGCTCGCCAGTAGATAGCGCAGCGTTTCGGGCGGCAATTCGCCCACGGGCACTTGCCGTGCGCTCGGATTCTGCGCATCCGGCTCGCCCGAATCTTCGATCAGCGTGGAGTTGTAAAGCCGAATCGTTCCCGCAGGCGCAACCAAACGCGAACAAATGTTCCCGAAGCTGTCCGCGTAAGTGTCTACCTTGACGTTCGGCTCGACGTGCAGCTCATCGGGCTCACGCAGGTCAGCGGTTCGCGAAGGGTACACATTCAGAAGGGCGACGATCGGCACTTCGGCAGGTACGTCGAAGCTTATGTCATATCCCAACCGAATCAGCATGGGCAAACGCCTCCAAATGAATTTGTTCGTGCCGATTTGCTGACGGGGCACGCGGCGGGAACGACAATCCGCATCAGCGCGTAACGACAGTGTAACTGAGCCGCAAAATGCCGCTATCGGGCACTGCTGTAAAAATAAAACTTCGGGCGAAGGGAGACAAATGACGTATTGCTTGGGGATCGTGACGGACGAAGGCCTCGTCATGGCTTCGGACTCGCGGTCGAATGCCGGCTTTGATCAGGTAAACACATGCCGCAAGATGCACACGTTCACGCAGCCCGGCGAGCGGGTGTTCGTTATTCTTTCGAGCGGCAGCCTGTCCATCAGCCAATCGGTGCTTACTCTGGTGCGCAGTGATTTCGACAACGGCCGCGGGCTGGCGCAAGCTGACTCGGTATATCAGGCAGCACGCATCGTCGGCGATTGCGTCCGCCGCGTATCCGATATTGACCGCGCAGCGCTCGAACGTGACCAGTATTCCTTCAACGTTCACCTGCTACTCGGCGGCCAGGTGCGCAAAGACGGCGAGCCGCCGAGCCTCTATCTGATCTATCCGCAAGGCAACCCGCTCAGAGCGACAGAGGATTCGCCTTATCTGCAACTCGGCGAGTGCAAATACGGCCGGCCCATCCTGGATCGCGGTGTGGAGTCGCATACTTCGCTCGAAACCGCCGCGAAGTATGCATTGTTGTCTTTCGACGCGACCATTCGATCAAACGTCACCGTAGGGCCCCCGGTCGAGATTGTTCTTTACCGTAATGACACCTTCGAATTGACGCAGTACCGGCGATTCTCCGCTTCTGATGCCGACCTGAGCATCATTCACGCCTCCTGGGAAACATCGCTGCGGCGCGCCGTAGAGCAACTTCCCGAAATTGAGTTCCGCCGCCCACCGCCAGAGGTGGCGGCCTCAACAGGGTGAGCGGTACCCGTTTATGCGAATATGTTTTTATGCGTACCACGGTTGATCTGCCCGACACGTTGTTTCGAGAGCTCAAAACGATAGCCGTACAACGCGGAACGTCGCTAAAGACGCTCATCCGCACTGCGGTCGAGGCAGAGGTTCGAAAACAGGGGGCCAAGAGAGGGCGGAGAGTGAAGTTTCCGCTACTCGACTCCAAGCAGCCGGGCACGCTCGATCTCACGAATGCCGAAATCGACGACCTTCTTGCCTGACGTAAATGTCTGGCTGGCTCTGACCTCGCGGCATCACGTGCATGCCCACGTTTGCGCGGCGTGGATAAACAATGTTGAATCAGCGGAACTTGCATTTTGCCGTATCACGCAGATGGGGCTGCTGCGTCTGCTCACAAATCAGAAGATCATGGGCGCTGACGTGTTGTCCTGCGTCCAGGCATGGGGCGCCTATCACGGGATTTTCACGGACTCGCGTATTCAATTTGCGCACGAACCGCTGGCTCTGGAACGAGAATGGCAGAAAATCACTACAACTGATCGTGCCGCGCACAAGGTTTGGACCGATGCCTACTTGGTCGCCTTCGCTCGCGCATCAGACATGCAGCTTGTGACGTTGGACCGAGGACTCCGGTCCGCCGCGCCGGATGCCTTGTTCCTGCAGTAATTTCCGCATTCATCGCTTTGTCCGCGCAACGGCGTTTTAACCCGGGCGTTATACTTCAATCTTTAACGCCGGAGCTATTCCCCGTCGAAGGGTCCCCGGTTCAACAACACGTTGGAACATGGCGACAACTTCACAGCCAACCGAGCGCACGGCGCCTGATCCCTTTTCGGCGTACCAAATCCAATCGGCGTACGACGAGATGTTTCGCAGTCCCGGCCGGCCTCGCTCGCACTATCGCCCGCTCTATTCGCGTCTGCTGAGCCTGCGTCCCGACGAACTTCGCCGCAGCAAGCACGAAGCCGACCTTTCTTTCTTTAACCAGGGCATCACATTCACCGTCTACGGCCGCAGCGAAGGCACAGAACGCATCTTTCCGCATGACCTGCTGCCGCGCATAATCTCCAGCAGTGAATGGGAGGTCATCGAGCGCGGTCTCACACAACGAATCACCGCTCTGAACCTCTTCCTCAAGGACGTTTATCACGAGCGTCGCATCCTGCATGATCGCGTTATTCCGGGCGAGATCATCTACACTTGCAAACATTTCCGCCGCCAGATGCGAGGGGTAAAAATACCCCGCGACGTCTACGTCAGCGTCTGCGGCACGGATTTGATTCGTCTCCCGGACGGCAGATTCGTGGTGCTGGAAGACAATCTGCGCGTTCCGAGCGGCGTCTCTTATATGCTCACCAGCCGCAAGGTCATGAAGCAGATTTTTCCGCTATTGTTTCGTAAGTGCGGGGTGCGGCCAATTGAGCAATACAGCCAGGCTCTGCTCTCGACATTGCGTTCGCTCGCGCCCGAGGGCCGCTCCAGTCCCACCATCGTTCTGCTGACGCCGGGTGTCTACAACTCGGCCTATTTCGAACACACGTACCTGGCGCGCCAGATGGGCATCGAACTCGTCGAAGGCCGCGATCTCGTGGTCCACGACAATTACGTGTACATGCGAACCACGTCCGGTTTGCAGCGCGTGGACGTGATTTACCGCCGCGTGGACGATGATTTCCTGGACCCGCTCGCGTTCCGGCCCGATTCAGCCTTGGGCGCCGCCGGTCTGTTCAACGCATATCGAGCGGGCAACGTTGTGCTGGCAAACGCGCTCGGCAACGGTGTCGCGGATGATAAAGCGATCTACGCCTATGTGCCGGCGATCATCCGTTATTACCTCGGCGAAGATCCCGTTCTGGATAATGTTGAAACCTTCCTGATGACGGACGACGTGCAACGCCGGCACGTTGTGGATAACCTGGAGAAATTCGTCGTGAAGGCGGTCGGCGAATCTGGCGGTTACGGCATGCTGATCGGTCCGCACAGTAGCTCGGAACAGCGCGCGCAATTCCGCGAGCGCATACTCGCCGATCCGCGCAACTACATCGCACAACCGACGCTCTCGCTCTCCACCGCGCCGTGTTTTATTGACGACGAGCACATAGAGCCGCGCCACGTTGATCTGCGCCCATACGTCCTCTACGGCGAGAAAGTGACCATCGTTCCCGGCGGGCTCACGCGCGTCGCTTTGCGCAAAGGTTCGCTGGTGGTGAATTCGTCGCAGGGCGGCGGTTCTAAGGACACCTGGGTGCTGCAAGGCTGAGCGGACGCCGATGCTTTCGCGGGTTGCCGACAGCCTGTATTGGATGAGCCGCTACTTCGAGCGCGCGGACCATTGCGCGCGTGTTCTCGAAGCAAATTACAACCTGATGTTAAATCCGTCGAAGCCTTCGCGCGAACAACGCTGGCAGCGGATCACAGCGGCGCTCGGTTTAAGCGTGCAACTCAGCAGTCCCGATCCGCAGACCAACGTGATCCGACTCATCGGGGAGCCGCGCCTTCCGTCTTCGATCGTCGCCTGCGTCACCAGCGCGCGCGAAAACGCCAGTCAGGTCCGCGAACAGATCAGTTCAGAGATGTGGGAGCGCCTCAACCAGCTTTATCACGAAGTCACACAATCGAGCATGCAGTTGCGCGACGATTCGGAACCGCTCCGGCTCATCAGCGTCTTTCGGGAAGGCACTTACCGCTTTCAAGGCGTGACTGATTCCACCATGAACCACGGCGAAGGTTGGCATTTCATACAAGTCGGCAAATACATGGAGCGCGCCTGTGGCCTTTCCGCGCTGCTCGACGCGCAGTTTTCGACGTCTGTCGGCGCCGATCATCTCGATTGGGTCGGCCTCCTCACCAGTTGCTCCGCCTTCGAGGCCTACTGCAAGGTGTATACGGCCGAACTGAACCCATCCGCCATCGCGGAATTCCTGCTTTTATATCCCGACTTTCCATACACCGTGCGTTACTCCGCCGAGCAGATGCATCGCGCCCTGCTCTCACTCGCCAACATTTCCGCGGCGCGCAAGGCTTCCATCATTGAGCGGATCATCGGAAAGTTGCAATCTTCACTCGCGTATACCCAGATCGATGAAATCCTGGTCCGCGACCTGCACCCGTTTCTCGCAGGCGTTATCGAGCAATGCCATCGCGTGCACGCGGCGATTCACGAAGTCTATATCGAATATCCCGTTGAATCCGTCTTCGAGGCCTGATGTATTACGCCGTTCGTCACTTCACTCGTTACCGTTACAGCCGCCCGGTCTGGCAATCCGTCATGGAAGTTCGCATGCATCCCCGCAGCGAGCACATGCAGCGCTGCTTCACATTCCAACTCTCAGTAAGTCCCCGCGCGCGCATCTTCCGGTATAGTGACCACCTCGGCAATAACGTCCATCATTTCGACATTCCCGCCGCGCATCGGTATCTCACCATCGTGGCCGACGCTCTCGTGGAAGTAGATCCTGCCGTCGAGCTGCCTCCTTCTCTGGGCGTGGAGGCATGGCAGGAACTGGACGAAATGATCGATCGTGAAGACTACTGGGACATGCTGCAGCCCAGCTACTTCGCCCGCCCCAGCCATGAACTGCAGCTACTCGCGCACGAGTTCGGCGTAAGCGATCGCAGCGGGCGTGACCCTCTCGAACTGCTGTTATTGCTGAATCAGAAGGTCTACGATTCGTTCGAATACAAAAAAGAAAGCACCAATGTCGATTCACCCATCGAGGATGCATTGCGTTCGCGCCAGGGAGTCTGCCAGGATTTCGCTCACATTACCATCGCCTTGGCACGAAGTTTACGTATTCCCTGCCGTTACGTAAGCGGCTATCTCTACCACGACACTCTGCATTCCGACCGTTCCGCCGAGGGCGCCACCCACGCCTGGCTTGAAGCCCTACTCCCTGGACTCGGCTGGGTCGGGTTTGACCCCACAAACAATCTGCTCGCCGGCGAGCGCCACATCCGCACCGCTGTCGGACGCGACTACGCCGATGTTTCGCCCACCGTGGGTGTAATGAAAGGCTCGGGCGACAGCGAATTGCAAGTGCGCGTGCGTGTCACTCCCTCAGAAGCAATTCTGCCGCCGGACCAGGAGTTTGCGTCCGATCAAGAATGGTCTCGCTTCCTCGAACGCGACCAGGAAGCGGAGCTGCTGCACGCGCAGCAGCAACAGCAGCAGTAAACAAATCCAAAAAGACGCGTTACGTGACACGGGTCGAACGCTCATGTTACCGTTGTGAAGCGCTGTGCCCCAGACCGCCCGAAATTACAACATTCTGGTCGTCGAAGATAACCCCGGCGATGTCTTGTTGATTCGGGAAGCTTTTGCCGAATGTGGAAGAACCTGTTGCATCACGGTGGCCGATTGCAGTCAACAGGCCAAGGATCTTCTGAATTCGCAAAGCTTTGATATGGTTATCTCCGATATGGGTTTTCGCGCGGAGGAAGGGGCCGATTTCATCCGCTCCATTCGCGCAAATCCGCGCCTGAAGACCCTGCCCATTATCGTTTTAAGCGGTTCCCCCAATCCCAGGCCCGCCTATGCGGCCGGCGCCAACGCGTTTGTCGCCAAGACGATCGATGTGGACAGTTTTTTCGAGAAGATCAGAGTGCTTATGCACTTCTGGATGGAAGTCGTGGAACTGCCGCGCTCGTCCGGCACAGAATAAAGCCCGTTATTCGTTCCGTAACGCCCTGACCGGATCGATTCGCGAGGCGCGCCACGCTGGCCCAAAGCCCGCGACCGCTCCCAGTACTAGAATCAGCGACACGGCACACCCGAATACCAGCGGATCCATTGCCTGCATTCCCACCAGTTGGCTCCTAATCAACTGCGTCATCACACCCGCTATGACCAAGCCCGCTGCGAGTCCACTCGCCACCATCGCGCCCGTCTCTTTCAGAATCATCTGGATCACGGTGCCCGCGCCGGCTCCCACGGCCATGCGAATGCCAATCTCGCTCGTTCGCTGGGCGACGGCGTATGCAAGCACGCCATAGATTCCAATTGCCGCGAGCAACAGCGCGAGACCACCGAAAATCGAAGTGATCCGCGCAATAATCAGGTCGGTCCGCGTGCGATCGTCCACCATCTGTGTAAGCGAGCGAGCCAGAAACAGAACTGCGTTCGGTTCTACCGTTGTGATCACCCGGCGCAACGAGGCGAGCTCCGCTGTCGGGTCAACCGCCGTCCGCACTTCAAAATACACTGACTCTGGCACTTCGGGAGTCGCTTGCAAGAGAGCGCTGAAAAAACGCGGCGGAACCGGACCGCGGAGTCGATGATCGCGCGAGTCCTTGGCCACGCCGACAATCTCGAAGGTCGTTCGCGTGTCGCCGAAAATCGTCGTGACGTGCTTGCCTATCGGATTCCGATTCGCAAAGAACAGCCTGGCAAATGCCTGGTTGATGACACAGACCAGCGGCCCTCCGGCTTGGTCGCGCGCGCTAATTTCGCGGCCGAGCAAAAGCGGGATGCCCAGTGTCGAAAAGTAGCCCGGGCCCACTTCATCCCAATTCGAATTCTTGTCATTCTTGCCTTTTGAGGTGTAGCCCTCAACCTGTACTTCGTCACCTGAATCCGTCCCCGCGAGAAGACCATTCTCAGAGAGCGTAAGTCCTTTCACTCCCGGAGCGTGTGCCAACGCATCGCGCAATCTGTTGTATAACAACAGCAGTCGATTACCCTTGTATCCGGCCCCGAGGCCGTCCACGCGCAGAATCAGCAGCCGCTCCCGCGAATAGCCCAAATCCATCCGTTGCAAATTTCCGAGCGTCCGCAGAAACAGCCCGGCGCCTACGGCGAGCGCCAGTGAAAGCGCCACCTGCGCTACGACGAACACTTTGCTCAAGCGAAGTTTTCCGGCGGACGCTGTCATACCGCCCGTGCCCTCCCGCAATGCGGTACCGATATCCGCACGTGCTGCGCGCAACGCCGGTGCCAACCCAAACACCATCGTCGTAACCACCGCAACACCTGCAGTGAAGAGCAACACACGCCAGTCAGTTGTGATATCGAGTTCAATCGGATCCGAGGCGGTCGAAGCCATTCTCATCAAAAGTTCAGCGCCGGCTTGCGCCAGCAACAATCCTCCGCACGCGCCAAGCAGTGAGAGGATCAGGCTCTCCGTCAACAACTGCCGGACAACGCGGGATTTCTTCGCCCCCAACGCGAGCCGGATCATCACCTCGCGCCGGCGCGTGTTGGCGCGCGCCAGCAGCAGATTCGTCACGTTCACGCAGCAGATGAGAAGCACTGTCCCAACCGCCGCAAAGATTACGAACAACGGCTGCTGCACATGTTCGCGCATTTCGGAGGCACCCATCGCCGCCGGCCGTAGTTTCAAGTGCTGATCCATGAATCGCTTCCGTGCGTCGGCCGCGAGCGAAGCATAGCTTGCCTCCAGTCCGCGTTTGAAAATGCTGTTCGCTTCGCTCTGCGCTTGCGCCAAGGTGTAGCCGGGCTGCAAACGGCCGAACACGTGCAGCCACATGGCTTTTTCTATTGGATTGGGCAGGGGGTGCAGATAGTCCCGGCCCGGCATCACCTGCAATTCCATACTCAGCGGGACCCAAATGTCAGGCTTCTGGCCAACATTTTCACCGAAGAATCCAGGCGGTGCGATACCGATCACTGTGAAGACCGCTTGCCGAACTCGGAACGTCTTGCCCAAAATGTCCGGTTCGCGCCCGAAACGCTTTTCCCAGAAATTGCCGCTCAATACCGCGTACGGCGCTTGTCCGATCTGGCTGTCCACACTGGAGTCGAAGAACCTTCCTATGTGCGGCCGCACGCCCAGCGTAGGAAAGAAGTTGCCGGAGACAAGGCGCAGATACACCTCTTCCGGCTGATCGCCACTGATCACCGCCTGATAAGGACGCAGACCACTCTGTGTCGCGAACAGGCCCGAGACGGATTGCATCTGCTGCAAATCTTGAAACTCCGGGTAGCTGAGCAGCCCACGTTCGCCGCTGTCACTGCCGATGGCTACGCCGCTATCGCTCGGGTCCGTGAAGATAACCAATTGCTGTGGATCTTTTACTGGCAGGGCCTTCATCAGGAACGTGTCCAGCAGATTAAAGATCGCCGTGTTGGCGCCAATACCCAGGACCAGCGACAGGACTGCGACTACAAAAAATCCCGGCGTTCTCGTCAGCGAACGCCAGCCGAATTGAAGATCCCGCAGCAGCAACATCTTGGAAGGTAGTGCACGAGGGTCGCCAACCTAAGTAACTGACGACATTGACCGCCCAAATCCAAAGTTTGTTCGGTTGCGGGAAATGGCGAACTGCACGCGGGGCAATGAGTGAAAGCTAATGCACGGCGGCTGCGGCCCCCTGTTGGAACGCCTCTACTTCCGCTTTACTGCCGATCACAAACGGTGTGCGCTGGTGAATTTCGGTTGGCTCGATGTCCAGCACGCGGCGTTCACCGTCGGTAGCCGCACCGCCGGCTTGTTCGGCAATAAAGGCCAGCGGGTTCGCTTCATACAGCAGACGTAGCTTGCCGTGCGGGTAACCAGTTGTTGGTGGATATAGGAACACGCCACCTTTCAGTACCGTGCGATGAAAATCCGCGACCAGCGATCCGACGTATCTCGAGCTATAACTGCGTCCTAACTCCCCGTTTCGCAACTTATACAGATAGTGTTGATACTCAGCCGGGAACATGTGTGCCTGCGCTTCATTTACCGAATAAAAGTTACCCTGCTGCGGCATACGCAGATTGTCGTGACTCAAAACATACGCGCCGATGTCCGGTTCGAGCGTAAATCCGAATACGCCCTGACCTGCCGTATAAACCAGGATTGTCGACGATCCATACACCACGTAGCCGGCCGCGACTTGCTTGTAGCCCGGCTGCAGAACGTCCGAGCTCGAATGCATTTCCTCCTTTCCAGGACGCTTGAAAATTGAAAAAATCGTTCCTACGCTGACGTTCACATCGATATTCGACGACCCATCCAGCGGATCGAAAAAGATGACATATTTACCTTTTTCGGTGGCGCGGTCAAATCGCACCGGCTCTTCGTTCTCTTCCGAGACGAGAACCGCGACGGTGTCCCGCAACCCCAGGCAGTGCAGCAGCGCCTGGTTGGCGTAGACGTCCAGCTTCTGCTGCGTTTCGCCTTGCACATTCGTCTCACCCGCGCTGCCAAGCACGTCGAGCAAACCGGCCGCGCGGATCTTCGCCTGAATCATCTTCGTCGCCAGCGTAATGCCGGACAGCAGCCATGAGAACGTGCCGCCCGCCTCCGGGAAATGTTCTTGCTGCTGCTGAAGAATATGCTGCTGCGCGGTGATGATCATCGGTGCGCAGTATAACAGCAACTGCAGGCGATGAACCGTGTCACCGCGTCACAGTTTGAGAACCTTCATAACAGTCGTCAAGGCCAGCGGTCCATCGGCAATCAGCGCCTCTCCGTGGCGCTTGCCGATAAGCGAACCGAAAAAGCGGTCGCGCGATTCAAGCGCGAATAGATATTCACCCAGGCCCTGCGGAATGACGCCAAACTCCTCGGCCGTTTTCCCGAATTGCGACTTATGCACCCGAAGCAGTTCGAGTTTCTGCTCATAGACCTCTGAAACATCTACAACAAACGACGGCGGCATGTACGAATGATGCAGCGGAAAGTATAGCCACGCTTGCGGCTTGTGAGGAGCATCGGGCGACGCCGATTTCTTGAGCGTGCAAAAGACGCGACAATTGCGAACCATTTGGCCGGCCGCCGCGTGATCGGGATGCCGATCTTCCCAATACGGCGCCAGCACAATTTGCGGGCGGTAGCGCCGAATCACGCTAGCAATCAACATCCGGTTCTCCGGAGTATCTACCAGGCCGCCATCGGGCAGCGACAAATTCTCACGCGCAACGCCGCCCAGGAACTGCGCGGCTCGTTCGGCTTCCTGGACTCGGTCGGCGCGAGTTCCGCGGTTGCCCATCTCACCCGCGGTGAGATCAAGGATCGCGAACGAAACGCCTTCCTTCTGCAGTAAAATTGCGATCCCGCCAGCGCTCCATTCAACGTCGTCCGGATGCGCACCGATGAGGAGAACGTCAACCGGCACTAGCGGTGCCGCAGGGAGTGCGGCCGTGTGAACGTCAGAAACTCCTGCATAAGGTTGTACGCCGCATCGGAGCCCAACCCGATGAAGGACCGTTCGACGCCGTGGCCAACCGAAGAGGTACTGTGCGGTTGCCACACATTCACAAACTGCCCGGCTCCGAAATCGCTGATGACTCGCCCCCATGCGAACTCGCTTCTGCCGGAGTCGTTCTTGCAGATGATCACCTGTTTCAGCGCGTTGAATAACCGGTATTTCTTGTCCCGATCCTCGGAGGGGAAATAGCGGGGATCTTCATGGAACGAGGATTCGAGAACAAACGCGAAGGTCTGGCGCGAGAGGTTGCCGGCAAAGCCCGATCCATATCGTTCCGCAAACCCTCGAACGCCCTGTCCCCATTCATGCGGGCCATTTTCCGCCTGGCCGATAGCGGCGCCAAACAGCGCCCCTACAAAACCGCGCGCGCCAAAGCTCTGTACCACTCGATAGTCAAACTTATCCCGAACAGTAAACGAGGGAGCAGATACGGTCTTGCTTAGGTCATGCAAGTTCCCGGGCTGCTGGTGCGGCTGCTGCGACTCCGGCAACTGTCCTGGTTGGGGTGGAGTCGCACTCTGTTGTCCTTGCGCGATGATTGAGCCGGCTAAAAGCGCCGCGCCGAACATCGCAAGCTGCCTCGCAATAGTGATCATCAAGTAAGCGGATCCAAGTTGTGGACGTTGTCAAAAACAACCGGTTACAATTCGGGCTCCTGAAACATGCGTATGCCCGCAATCCCTTCCGCGCCGACATCCAGACAGGCGGCCGCATTCTCCCAGTTAATGCCCCCAAGCGCGTAGACGGGCTTGCCGTATGCACATGCGTGCTTAAGCTTCTCTATTCCAAGTGGGGAACCTTTGCCGGGACTCTCAAACACCGGCCCAAATGTTATGAAATCCGCATCGGCGGAGGCAACTTCCTGCAAACTGTGGCACGATCGCGCCACAATCAACTTCGGCAAAGTGAGTAGCGGCGCATTGGCAGGCAGGTGCACTCCGTCAGCACCTGTCGCAAGCGCTACATCTGCTCGCGAATTTACTAGAATCTTCGTCGGGAGATGATGGTGATCTTCCGCGCGGACCTCCAGAACCGCCAAAGTAAACTCGAACAATTCACGTGCCTGTATGTCTTTTTCACGGATCTGGATGTAATCCACACCGAGGTGCATCTGATCGCGAATCACTTCCAATAGGGGACGAAAGCCGCCCACCGCTTTGCGATCCGTGATGTAGTAGCGCTTCATGTGGGTTAACCGATGAAGTGTACCGCCGCGCGTGGAACTTCCACCCAAAGTCGCTCGCTGCCGCGCATTGCCTGCCAATCCGATTCACTTACGGTGGCGCAAAACTCGCCGTCAAATTCAATTCGTATGCCGGCAGCGACCGGAGTCGTCTTTACCGGACGCACTGCTACTGCGTTTGTTGCTGGACCGGGTTTGGATGCGCTCACCTTCATCTCGTACTCTCTCACGCAGAGCGATCCTCGATCGCCAATCAGATGCGCCGGAAAGTAGGGCCCCTCCAGAAAGCCGTCGAAAACGGCCAGCCGGCTCGTATTTTGCCCTGGATCGAGCGTTGTGATTTCGGCCGGGAGGATGTTGTACATGCCGAGCATGCGCGCAACCTCTAAGCTCGCCGGCTTTGCGAAAACAGACTCGCGCGAGCCCGCTTGCAGCATGCGCCCACCCTCGATCAGGCACACGAAGTCTGCCAGCTCGAAACATTCTTCGAGGTCATGGGTGACCAGGACAGCGGGAATGTCCAAACGTTCTCGCGTTTTTTGCAGAACGTCATAGAATGCGCTGCGCAGCCGGGCATCCAAACCGCGCGTCGGCTCATCGAGCAAAAGCAAGCGCGGCTCGCCCAACAACACTCGCGCCAGTGCCGCTCGCTGCCTCTGCCCGCCCGATAACCGCGCGGGCGTTCTTGACGCAAGATCGCTCAATTCAAACAGCTCCAGCAACTCGTTAACGCGCCGATGCCGGTGCAATGGCCGGTTGTTCTCGCTGCGCGCCACAGAGGCGGCAAAGCTGAGGTTCTCGCGCACGGTCATGTGCGGAAACAACGCGTGGTCCTGAAACATGTAGCCGCAACGGCGTCGTTGCGGAGGAACATGCACGCGCGCCGCCGCATCGAAGTAGATTTCGTCGCGCACCAGGATGCGGCCTTCGTCAGGCCGCGTGAAACCCGCGAGACAGTTCAGCGTCAGGGTCTTGCCCGCTCCGCTGCTGCCGAAAAGCACTGTGATCCCCGGGCCCGCGCGCAGATGGACGTTCAGTTCGAACGTGTTTGAATCGCGCTGCGGCGGCAGGCGCTTCATCAGCCGCGCATCGAGAAAGTGTTCTTCCGCTGCGCTCATCCGGCGGAGGTTGCCAAGCGCGAGCCGCGCGAAAAATAACCCGCTGCCCAAAGCAACAGCAGTGCGCCGATGGAGACCACTGCCACGAGCACGCGCGCCACGTGCCCGTTGCCGGATTCAACGGCGTCGTAGATGGCCACTGACAAGGTCTGCGTCCGCCCGGGAATGTTCCCGGCCACCATAATGGTTACGCCAAAATCGCCCAAGGAGCGAGCAAACGTGAGCGTCGCTAACGAGCTAAGCCCTCGCCGTGCCAGCGGTAGTGTTACTCGCCAGAAGGTGCGCCATTCCGATGCGCCCAAACTCTGCGCAGCCCATTCAAAGCGATAGTCCACCGCTTCCAGAACAGCACGGGCTGCTTTGATGTAGATGGGCGCCGAGTGCAACACGGCCGCGACTACAGCTGCCTGCCAGGTGAACACCAGCGGTGAACCGGTGATGCGTTCGTAGATTTGGCCGAACGGCGAGGCGCGGCCAATCACGACCAGTAGATAGTAGCCGAGAACCGTCGGCGGAAGTACCAGAGGCAGCGTGATCAGCGAATCGACAAGATGCTTGCCGGGAAAATTCTTGTGTGACAGCAGGTACGCGCCGAGCGTGCCCAAGGTGACGACGATGATCGTCGCCAGCGCTGCCACTCGCAGGCTCAACCAAAGTGGGAACCAATCGATACCGGTTTGTGAAGGCATGCCGCTGGTGGCGAAAAACGATTATAGTCAGGCCGGTGCGACGCTGGAGGATGTCGGCTGCGTGTGGAGAGCGGGTCACCGAGTCGCCTTCGACCCATGTCGAGCGCTCTTTTCCGACGGACATGTGGATATCGTGACGGTCGCGGCGCTGTATCTGGCGTTAGTCGCGGCCAACTTCTCCGGCCTCGGCGCGTTTTTTCGGTTCAAAGCCAAATTCCTGTAACTGTCTTTGTTCTCTTGTGTTTTGCGAGTTCGGCTGCGGCTATTGCTGTGCAACGCAGTTTGCCGGAGCCGTTGTGATTCGAGCCTAGAATCGCCCTCAGTGAAGTATGATCAATATCCGTCATCATCCGTGGGGCCTGGACCGCGGATGCCGGAGAAACCCGCCCGAGCCGGCTGAGGCGGAGATCGGAAGGAGTCCGACGATGAACATACTATTGTGGGTCCTGCAGGTCCTCGCCGCGCTAGTATACGGCGCGTCGGGCGTCATGAAGGTTCTTCTGTTTGACAAGATAAGCCAGGGCGTGCCGTCGTTCGGTGCGTTGCCGCGGCAAGCCTGGACGGCCCTAGGCATTCTCGAACTCGTCTGCGCAGTAGGGTTGATAGCCCCTGCCGCCTTCCACTGGCAGCCAGAGCTCACTGCGGTGGCCGCCACGGTCCTGGCGATCGAGAGCCTCGTATTCGTCTGGGTGCACGTCAAGTATCGCGAGACCACGACCATTATCATGAGCGGCTTGCTGGGCCTCCTGATGGCGTTCATCGCATACGGCCGGATGGTTTTGAAGCCAATCGTCTGAACGGCGGGCCGGCGGCACACTCGAACTGAGACATCGTTCGGGGGGCGTATGGAAGCGTGAATCCTGTCGAGTCACCAAATTTCCGGATTGACCGGGAGAAGATCACCGCTTCCTTTTATCCAGATTGGCGGCGCGATGTTGAAAGGAATCTGTTGAGGCAATATCAACTGCCCCTCGATAGGAAAGTGAGAGCGCTTTCCAAAGGAATGCGCACAAAGCTTGCGTTACTACTCGCGTTCGCACGTCAGCCCGAATTGTTGATCCTGGATGAGCCGAGCGAAGGGTTAGATCCTGTTTCCATTGAGGAGCTGTTGCAGTCTCTCGTGAGTGCCGCCGCGGATGGTACCGCGGTATTCTTCTCGTCTCATCAGATAGCGGAAGTGGAACGAGTGGCAGAGCAAGTGTGCATCCTCGACCAGGGAAACTTAGTAGCGGATTTGTCGCTTGAAGACATGCGTCAGGAATACCGGCGCATTACGGCCGGATTCGCGAATGAGCCATCGCCAGAGCGGTTTCGCATTCAGGGAGTGCAACAAATGCATGCGAAGGGGCGGCAGATTACGCTTTTGGCGACCGAGAATGCCGAGTCAATTGTTCAACTCGTGCGGAGTATGGAACGAGTCTCGGTCGAAGTCGTACCAATCACTCTTCGCGAGGTGTTTCTCGAAACGGTAAGGGCGAGCGCATGATGCTTTGGTATAAGGCTTGGCTTGAAAGTAGAGCGAGATTCCTCTTGAGCGCATGTCTCCAGTGAGCCGAATCCCTCATGCATGTTTGCCGATGTCGTGCGAAAGGATGGATGTCCGATCATGCCCGAGCGTGGGAGACGATTACTTTCAGCCACAGAACGGGGGCGAAGGGGTGCGAAGGCGCGGCTCCGGCAAGGACTTGCCGTCTGTTCATCTTAGTTGGGGGTCGTCGCCGTGTCTTGCTTGCGCTTCTTGTATTCAGCGAACATCGCGCTTGCTTCCGCGTCTCGATGCAACTTACGGTAAAGCATCGCAAGCGAATAGCAAGCGTCAGTGGACGCCACATCAGCCGAAATCGCGCTGCGATATTCCTCGACGGCTTCGGTGTCCAGCCCTTCCTTCTCGAGGACGCGCCCAAGATGATAATGCGTTTGCCCGAGATGTGGATCGTAACGCAGAGCCTCCCTTAGCGACGCCTCCGCCTCCTTTGCATGATCCATTCTCAGTAGCAGGAAACCGAGATCATGCGGGGGCCACGGTGACGGCTGAGCCGATGCGCGATTCAGGTTCACTGCTTTCTGAAATGCTTCCAGCGCGCGATCCATACGGCCTTGCATATCGAACGCCAAGCCCAGACTGTCCCAGACGCGAGCGGATTCGGAATCCAGTTCGGATGCACGGGTCAATTTCGCAACCGCTTCCACGTACCTACGTTGCCCATAATCGAGCCGTCCCAGCCAATAGATGTAGATTGCCTGCTTGGGGTATTTCTCCGCGAGGGCGGTAAGCAATGGACGCGCATCCGATTCGTCTCCGAGATTCACTAACGCCATGGCGAAGGTGAAACTGTCGGTATCGTTCAACGGAGTAACTTTGGAGGCATTTTGAAAGTCGCGAACGGCCGCGTTCATCTTCCCGTCCAGAAACTCAATAGCGCCTCGGAGGGATAGGTTTTCCGCCCGTTCGCTCTGAGTCGCCGGTTTCAGTTCGACCAGCATCTGCTCCACTCGCGCATAATCATGGTTCGCCAATGCAGCAGAGGCGAGTTCGCCGGAGCCGTTCGACGACAGCGCCTTTCTGAGGCGACGAAAAATATCCTCTGATTGCGCAAGAGCTGTTACGGCAACAAGCATCAAGGCAATGATGCGCCGGAGGAGCATGAACTATGGCCTGAACTCAACCGTCCGCAGCATCAATTCAGCGCGGCGTGACCGTTCTTCGTCCAGCTTGGCCAGTAGCTGCTGCTGCGCGGCAGCTCTTCCGTCATGCGTGCGCTTGTACAGGATGAACAACTGATTATTGGCTTGAAAACTTTGAGGATCGAGTTTGACGGCGCGATCCAGTTCGGCATGCGCTCTCTCGAGATCGCCCTGCAGCATATAGACGCGCGCCAACTCGGTGTGCGACTCCGCGAAAGACGGCATCGAATCAATAGATTTTTGCAAATGGCGCAGAGCGCCATCCGTATCTCCTTCCAGGCGCGCTATGCGGCCCAGGAAGTACTCCGCGTTTCCCGACTTGGGTCCATTTTCCAATTGCAGCATCTCGGTCCTGGCTTTGTCGTAATCGCCTGAATTGAAATACGCTACCCCCAGCGCGAAGTGCCCGGAAGCACTTGCGGGCCTTGCTTTGAGGAATTTTTCGAAAAAACCGGCTGCCGTCGCAGCATCTCGGGAGGCGAGAATGGAGACGCCCATCGAGTAATTGTAGTCCGGGTTTTCCGGGTCGATGGTCAATGCGCGTTCGAGAGATCGCTTGGCTTCGAGAGGCAACTCCATCTTCGCTGCAATCATCGCGAATAAGAAGTGTATGCGCGCGTTCTGCGGTTCGAGATCGCGCGCATGCGCCAAGTAGCCCAGCGCTCCCTCGTAATCTTTACTGTTGTCAGCCAGCCGTGCAAGTTCTAAAAGGTGAGCGGTGTTATGCGGATCAAGCAGCACAATCCGTTCCAGGGTTCTTCGTGCGTCCGCAATTCGATTGGTTTGCTCATAAGCAATTGCGAGACGTCGAAGACTAGCTAGGCCAGCCGCGCCCCGGTTATCCATCGTTTCTACAAGCGGGATCACGACACTTGCGGCCAGCGGCGAATCGAACGCGTTTCG
>Ga0213876_10001104_pt1 | contig 17254 bp, 13 predicted proteins | sample BarmaccomBMRX_R9_FD_160113 | JGI IMG/M metagenome (GOLD analysis project Ga0213876, IMG submission 160113) | Root-associated microbial communities from Barbacenia macrantha in rupestrian grasslands, the National Park of Serra do Cipo, Brazil - RX_R9 | ecosystem: Host-associated > Plants > Roots... | reverse complement strand
TGGGACGGGCTGTTTGTCTGGGACCATGTTCTGAGTCCCGTTGAAGGTCGTTGGGAGATCGCTGATCCGTGGGTGGTTCTCGCCGCAGTGGCGGTGGTGACGGACCGTATCCGGTTGGGCCCCATGGTGACTCCGCTACCGCGCCGGCGCGTGCTTAAGCTAGCTCGAGAGAGCGTGACCTTGGATCGGCTGAGCGAGGGGCGACTGATCGTGGGCTTGGGTGCCGGCGGCGATGCCGCGCGGGAGTACTCGGCTTTCGGTGAAGACGCCGACGCACACCGGCTGAGCAGAGTTTTAGATGAGGGCACTGTCGTGCTGACGTCGTTATGGTCGGGTGAACCGGTCAACCACCGTGGGTCCGTGGTAGCCGAGGGCGTGGAGGCGATTCCCGGCCCTGTCCAGCAGCCCCGGATTCCTCTGTGGTTTGGCACCGCATGTACGACGGGCGGACCGATCCAGCGGGCCGCCCGTTATGACGGCATCTTCCCACTCGGAGCCGATGCCGCGGCCGTTGCGCGAATCGCGGCAGCCGTTGCGCGGTTGCGGGGCGGACGTGAGGGTTTCGACATCGCCGTGGCAGTTCGACCAGGCGACGATCTCCAGGGATTGGCAGCTGCTGGCGCCACCTGGGCGATGCATGCCTTTTGGCCCGGTCATCGGCCGGATCAGGTGTTGCGGGCCATTAATCGAGGCATACCTGGCTGATCCACGCCGGGTTGCGGACGTGTCTGTGACGTTCTGGTTGAAGCGAGAGCGCCACATGAAAAGCCGTGGGGTTTCCCGCCCACCAGCCCGGGCAGAGGGTTATGGGTGTGTCAACGGCTACTTTTTCATGGCCACGGACAACCTCTACTCACATCCGCAACACTGGCCTGCGTCGGAGGTAAACAGGGACATTCGCCGTGCCCGCCGCGCGACAACATTCATTCGCGGCACGGCGCCACCAAACTGTCGCGCAGAGTCGGGCACATCGGCTATGTCGACCGTGCAGAGGCACATGTGACAGTTGTGACCACGCAACGCCCGTGGATCAATCTGTTGAGGTTAGGTTAGGCGACGACGGCTTTGGTTTGGGCCTATCGCGGCGCGCGACTCGCCATAGGCTCGCGGGCAGCAAGATTATGACGGCGGCGGGTAGGACCGACCAGGTCGGCGCGGTGGTGTTGCGCAAGCCGTAGGTGATCCCAAGTGCGATCACGACGCCCGCGGCAACGGTCCAGTCATCGCCGATGACGAAGTCGTAGCAAAATCGAGTGAACGCCGCGATGCGCCACCTCACGACGGTGCCGCCTGCGGGACGGTAACGGGTGTTCTGGTCTTCGCGTTGATCCGCCCCAGCAGGCCAGCGAGTATCAAAGCGTACAGCCCGACGACGGGCACGATTGCCAGCAGAGCAATTTCCGCCCCCGGCCACTTCGCGCCGGCGCCTTCGACAGCCCACAACATGCCGAACGAGGTCAACATGACCCCAACGATGAACTTCATCGCATTTTCGGGAATCCGTGCCAACGGAGCGCGCACCACAATCCCGGCGGCGGAGACGACCAACACCGCGGCAAGTGCAGCCGTCACCGCTAGCGGTATGTTGCGTTGATTCGTCCCGACGGTGAGCGCGATGAACGCGACCTCTAGCCCTTCAAGCACGACGCCCTTGAACGACAGGGTGAAGGCGTACCCGTCGCCGACCACACCAGCCCGGCGATGCGGCGCCGACGGGCTAGCCGCGAGTTCTGCGGCAAAGATTGCATTTTCGTCATGCATCGCTTTGAGGCCAGCATTGCGCAGGATGGCCTTACGTAGCCACTGCAGTCCGAAAATCAGCAACAATCCGCCTACGGTCAGACGCAGCGCGCCCATCGGTATCACCGTTAAAGCCGGCCCCAACACTGCGATGACCAGCGCTAAGACGGCGACGCCGGACGCAGCGCCGTTGATCGCCCCACGCCAGCCACGGCTGATACCCGCGGCCAACACGATGGTCCAGGCCTCAACCGCTTCTACGAAGCAAGCCAAAAACACAGCCGCAAATACGGCCGCGCCAGTCATTGACATTCTTGCCTGCCCGAAGTCTGCCTCGTTAGTCCGTCAGTGAATGCTACTGGCCGTCGATATGCCCGTCTCGCCATGCGCAAGCGGACGATCGACGTTCGGTGGTCGTCGGCTCAGCAAGCTGACGCCGTTACTCACATTTCCTCTGGGATTGCGTGGCATGCTCGGGACGGCGACCAGTTGCGGAGTGATAAACCTGATGTAACAGCCACTCTCGACTCGACGCCGTGCATCATCCCGCATCTGGCTCTGAGCCGCTCCCGGAATCACCGTCGCGCGGGGCCTTCGTCTGTCCTGTCGAAGCGTTCTCGTCGGCGAGGTCATGAGCGATCTGTGAATCGTCGATGCCGCCTGGTTGCGCTCCGAATTCCGATGGCATTTCCTCCTGGCCGGGATGCCGTCCGGCGCGCTGGGGCAGAACGATCAGTAGCACGACAATTAGAGCCGCGATCACCGCCGAAGCCCACGGGCGGCTCAGATTCATGCCGCCATTGTCGACAGGCTTATCAAGGAAATCGCCCACGGTTGCGCCGAGCGGTCGGGTCAGAATGAAGGCCGCCCAGAAAAGCACCACACTCGACACGCGCGTCCAGTAATAGAGGCTAATACCCGCGGCCAACCCCGCCACGAAGACCAGCGCACCGCCTTCGTAACCAAGCCCTCCCGTATCGGCGAGCCAATCCCCCAAGGCTGTACCTAGGGTCTGCGAGAAGGTAATCGTGGCCCAATAGAATGCCTCGACTTTGGATGTCGCGACGGTATTTACCGACACGGTTCCCTGCGACCAGTACCACAGCCCCATCGTGGCCCCGAGACAACACAGCAACAGAAGTGATCCACCTGTGTAGCCGATACCGAGCGATCGGTCGGCGAAGTCGGCCAACGTCGTGCCGAACGTGGTGGAAGCGACGATCGTCAACCAATAAAGGATCGAGTGGAAACGTTTTGCGAAAATCTGCGCGGCGACAAGCGCCACAAGCGTGCCACCGAACAGCGCCGCACCAGCCAGATAGCCCCACTTCAACGTCATTGTGACGGTATCGCCGCCGGTCTCGCCGAGCGTCGTCGCCAGAACTTTGATCACCCAGAAACCGAGGGTGACCGCCGGCACTTTGCTCAACGTTTGTTTTGTGTTGTCGTTCATCGTCGAATGGCCTGTCGATCGGCGTGAATCCGGCGGGTGTGGTAATCCTTCGTCCGCGGCGAGTCGAGTTCCAGGAGGTTGAGCGCCGCGGACACCGAGCTTGTCGAATCTTGACCCCGACCTTAGTCGCCTCGGTTTGCTCGCCACCGACGCCCTCGTGTGGGGTGGCCCGCCGAGGCCAAACAGAGACAGGCAAGGCATGGCCACCAGCTAACTGGCAGCACGCTCGGCTAGCGGGGCCCGGACACGCTGCTGTTCATGGCCCGTGGCGCCCATACCGATCGGCACCAACGGCAGCGCCGCCAGGGGAAACAATCCGCACAATATCCAAGCAGCCGGATATTCGGCGGCACTGATCAGCGCGCCGAATAGCGGGGGCCCCGCAGCCGCCATGATCCGCTGGCTGGTGTTCTGTATGCCCAGGGCGCGCCCACTCCAGAACGGTCCGGCGATTTCTGTGATCGCGGTTGCCTCTAATCCGTTGTCGAGCATCGCGATCACCGAAATCGTGACCATGAGCAAAGCGTCAAATCGCGAATTCACACCATCGCTTAGAGCTAACACGACAAAGCCTACGGCGGCTGCAGCGGCGATGACGCGGACCGGTTGCATTCGCGAGCCGACACGATCCGACCAGCGGCCAACCGCGATGCGACCCAACGCCCCGAGCACCTGCGAGAGGGTCACCAGGGCGCCGGCTGCCGCGACAGACCAGTGGTGGTGATGGACTAGCCAGATCAGCATGAAGGTGACGGTGACGGTCTGCGGCATCATCAGCAGGCTCGCGACACCGTGGATCCGCCACAGCAGCCACGAACCGCGGTACGGGCTAGCCAGTTCTCCGTCAGTGGCCGATGCCCGGGTTTTCCGTGGCGGATCGAGGACGCCAATGAAACTAACCACCGCAGCCGAGGCGCACATCACGGCTGCGAACATCACGCCCGCACGAAATCCGTGCTCAGTCAACTCAGGAATCACTAACGCGGCCAATGTGATTCCCACTGGCTGTGCGGTCTGACGGACACCCATGGCAAGTCCCCGCTGGTGGGGTGGGAACCAGGCGGACACCAACCGGCCTCCCGCGGCATTACAGCTAGCGGCCGCCATGCCACCAAGAAACAAGTAAATGCCTAGCCATTGCATCGAATGAACCGACGTGGCGGCAAAGGCCGCGGCCGCAGTGAGTGCCGAACCGAGGGTCAACACAATCCGCTCGCCGACACGGTCCAGCACACAACCCCAGATGACCAGGGTGACGACCATGCCCCAGCTCGGCATCGACGACAGCAGACTGGCCTCCGCCAATGACACCCCGGGCTGGGCTTCTAGCGCGGGAATCAGGAACGCGGCGCCGCTAATAAAGAGAAACGAACTTGCTGTCACAAATAGCGAGATCGCTAAGATTAACCAACGTGCGCCGATGCTTAGTTGATCCGTCGTGCTTGGTTCGGCGGGCGCCTGCCCGCGGGCATATTGACCGCCAATGAGAATGGTGCTTACCGTCACAGAGTGGTCGAGAGACAGTGCTTGTCGGCTCGCGTCAGCTCGAACCGGGTTCAGCATCGCTGCGTCTCCTCACAGCGGGCAAGTAGGGCGGATGGTCGTTTCAATGTCCACCCCTCTCTCGCGTCGGATTGGCTGAGCGACCACCCACCGTTGCATTGCTAAGCTCAGCGTTCCGGCGAACCCTAAGAAGCGGCTGTATTTAACCTATGAAGCACATTTAGCTCGCAGCGTTACCCGCCCCGATGCAACCAGCTCGACCAGGAAGTACGGCATCGCCGACTTGTGTCATCGCCAATGCGGTGTTGTGCCGCGCGTGGCTCGGCGAATCAGGGGGATTTCCGCCATAGTTCGACCGCTCGTTACGCTACTGGCGCGCAACCAGATACGGCGCGAGCGTGGACAGCTTCTCGCAGGTCTCCTCGAATTCGCGCTCGGGCCTTGATGCTTCGATGATGCCGGCACCGGCCCGCAGCCAGACCCTCCCGTCGCATTCGTAGGCCGACCGCAGCGTCAGCGCGGCATCCATGCCGCCGTCCGCTGAAAACATCACCACCGCACCTGAATACAGTCCGCGCGGACTCTCGTCGAGGCGCAGGATGGCGTCGACACCGGCGGCTTTCGGGATGCCCGACGCGGTGACTGCCGGGAACAGCGCCTCCAGCGCGTCCATCCGGTCACTCGACGGATCCAGCCGCGCACTGATCGTCGAGCCGAGGTGCTGCACACTCCCACGCTCGCGCACCGTCATGAAGTCGGTGATCGCCGCGCTGCCCGGTTCGGCGACCTCAGAGATCTCCTGCAGCGAGCTCCGTACCGAAATCGCATGCTCGGCAATCTCTTTGGAATTCGATTCGAGATCATCGCGGGCCTGTTGATCGCGCGCCGGACCTCGACCCAGTGCACGGGTTCCGGCCAGCGGCTCGGTGATTACCCCGCCATCGCCGTGCACGGCCGCCACCAGCTCCGGGCTGTAGCCCACTGCGCGAATACCTCCCAGCCGCAACAAGAACGACCTGACGGGGGTATTGTGCCGGCGGCCCAGCCGATAGGTGGACGGAAAGTCCAGCGCGAAAGGCACTTCGACGCAACGGGACAGGATCACCTTGTTGTAGCGGCCGTTGGCGATCTCGCGAACAGCCTCTGCCACCCGGGCGCGATAACCGGACGGGTCGGCCATCACGTCGATCCCCGAGGCGCGCGGTGGTTCGCGTAGACCGTCGCGCAGCAGGCGCTCCACCGCCTGGAGATGGCCTGCGTCGGCGCCGCTGACACGGACGGCGCCGCGCGTCACCACGATGCGGGTGCGTGGCCAAAACACCCGAGCCAATGGAGTGCGCGGCGCCAGGCGGCCTTGCAGCCCGTAGCGGTATACGCCGAATTCGAAGGCTATCCAGCCGAAGGCCTGGTCGGTTTCCAGCAGCAGCCGGTCGATGGCTTCACCCAGAACCGGTCCGGGCCGCCCCGACCACTGCTCTCGCCGAGTCACGCCGTCGCGGGTTACCCGCAATTCGTCGCTGTCCAGCTCCACCATGGCCAGCACGCCGGTGGCGAGTACCCATTGGTCGTCGCGCTCGTAGAGCAGATATTCCTCGCCGACACGCTCGGGCAGCACGGCGACCAGCTCGGCCGCAAGATCAGCCGGATTGATGTCTGCGGAACACGGAATGCACTGTGACGGGATGCCTGCGGGGCTGGTTTCGACGCTGACCTCAGTCACGGTTAGTAAATGTAGCCTAACCTATGAAACCGCGCACCGGGCCGCCCCAAGAACCAGCGCCCAACCGGCCAACGGGCATCGCGCGCGCAACCTTAACAAAACTTTAACGACGGCCGTTTTTGCTCGTCGCAGCTAACAGCGTTGGCCGCCGACCATCGTCGACCGGGAGGTTCCTCGATGCGTTCGCAACCCCGTTCCTGAGCGGATGAGAAGTCCACCAGCTTGGGTGGTGAGGTCTCGATTAACCCCTAGCCGGGGCGTGCATGCGATATTCCGGCCGGCCGACTTCGGGGGAAAATGCCAGGTACTGCCCGCCTTCGGCGCAACTCGCGGTTGACACGTCGGCGCCGCGGCGTCGGCCCGCGTCTGCCGCGGCTTCTTCGAGACGTGCTGCCGCGCCGTTCCACACAACGAATCCACAACATAGTCACAGCGGGCTCACGTGGGCCACGGGTTACCTCGCCCGACCAGCGCCACTCTGACCACGGGCTTTAGCAATACCGGCCATTCCGGCACGCGTAGGTCAAATCTGGGCTTTTCTCGCCGTGTCCGAGTGGCGGACCGTCAGCGTGGGGGCTAAATTTTTGCACGGTCTCGGGAGTTCGCGGTTGCCCAGTTGCGGACGGTGCTTCCCCTGATCCCCGCATCAATAAGAGAGGCACCAATGCTGCACGAGTTTTGGCAGAATTTCACTCACAATCTCTTCAAGCCCCTGCTGCTCTTCTTCTACTTCGGGTTCCTGATTCCAATCCTCAAGGTGCGGTTCGAATTCCCCTATGTGATCTATCAGGGCCTCACCATGTATCTGCTGCTGGCCATCGGCTGGCATGGGGGCGAGGAACTCGCGAAGGTCAAGCCCGACGAGATCGGCACCATCGCCGGTTTCGTGATGGTGGGCTTCTTGTTGAACTTCGTGATCGGATATTTGGCCTACGTGATGCTGGGCCGCATGAGTTCGATGCGAAGGGTCGACAAGGCGACGGTCGCCGGCTATTACGGATCGGACTCTGCGGGAACGTTCGCCACCTGCGTAGCCGTGCTGACCGCAGTGGGCATGGCGTTCAACGCCTACATGCCGGTCATGCTGGCCGTCATGGAGGTTCCGGGCTGTCTGGTGGCCCTGTACCTGGTGGCACGACTGCGGCACCGAGGTCTCAACGAATCGGGATACATGCCCGACGAGCCGGGCTACACCCCACCGGTCAGGCTCGGGGTCGGCCCCGGCACCGCCGCGCGGCCCCCGCACGGCCAGAGCCTGGAGGCGGAGGGCGAACGCGGTATCGAGCAAGAGCTCGAATTCTCCATGGAAAAGCTGGAGCATCCGAACTGGGAGCCAGACCGCAGCCCAGCGATCGGCAAGGCTAAAAGGATGCCCATGTTCTCCCGTGAGCTCCTGCAGGAAGTGTTCCTGAACCCCGGGTTAGTCCTGCTCTTCGGCGGCATCATGATCGGCCTCATAAGCGGGCTCCAGGGACAGAAGGTCGTTGCAGACGACGACAAATTCTTCGTGTTGGCTTTCCAGGGCGTGCTGTGTCTGTTCCTGCTGGAGATGGGCATGACGGCCTCCCGCAAGCTAAAAGACCTGCGATCGGCAGGCACCGGCTTTATTTTCTTCGGTTTGTTGGCGCCGAATGTCTTTGCGCCGCTGGGGATCTTGGTCGCCCACAGCTACGCCTACCTCACCCACACCGAGTTCAAGCCTGGAACCTATGTGTTGTTCGCGGTGCTGTGCGGCGCGGCGTCCTACATCGCCGTCCCGGCGGTTCAGCGGCTGGCCATCCCCGAGGCCAGCCCGACCCTGCCGCTGGCCGCATCGCTGGGTTTGACGTTTTCCTACAACGTCACCATCGGAATCCCGCTCTACATCGAGCTCAATCGCATCGTCGGACACTGGTTCACCTAGCAATCGGGCCGTCACGATCCGCCAAGGGTCCCGTCCCAGAGCAGAGCGACGCCAACGGTCGTCGTTAATTGTTCGTAAAGACGGCATCACGCGGTTGACTCTGGTGACGTGAGTCTTCAAGGTTCTAATGGTGTTTGTGGACACCGCACGTCGGTTGCTGCTTCCCGCGCCGCCGGACTAAGTCAACGGGAGGCACGAAATGCTTTATGAGTTCTGGCAGAACTTCACCCACAATCTCTTCAAGCCGCTGTTGTTGTTCTTCTATTTCGGTTTCCTGATTCCGATCCTCAAGGTGCGGTTCGAATTCCCCTATGTGATTTATCAGGGCCTCACCATGTACCTGCTGGTGGCCATCGGCTGGCAGGGGGGCGAAGAACTCGCCAAAATCGAACCGGCCGACATCGACAACCTGGCCGGATTTATCGTGCTGGGCTTCGCCTTGAACTTCGCAATCGGATGTTTGGCCTACCTGCTGCTGAAGTACATGACCGTCCTGCGGCGAGTCGACCGGGCGACGGTCGCCGGTTATTTTGGGTCGGACTCGGCGGGAACCTACGCCACCTGCGTAGCCGTCCTGGCCGGCGTGGGCATTGCCTTCAACGCCTACATGCCGGTCTTGCTGGCCGTCATGGAGATTCCGGGCTGCCTGGTGGCGCTGTACCTGGTGGCGCGACTGCGAGACCGAGGTCTCAACGAATCGGGATACATGCCCGATGAGCCCGGGTACACCCCACCCGTCAGGGTCGGGGTCGGCCCCGGCACCGCCGCACAGCCCCAGCACGGCCAGAGCCTCAAGACCGAGGACGAACGCGGTATCGAGCAAGAGCTGGAATTCTCGATGGAAAAGCTAGAGCATCCGAACTGGGAGCCGGATCAAAGCCCACCGCGCGGGAAGGCCAAGCGGATGCCCATGTTCTCCCGCGCGCTCCTGCAGGAAGTGTTCCTCAATCCCGGACTCATTCTCCTCATCGGCGGCATAATCATCGGCTTCGTCAGTGCGCTGCAGGGACAGAAGGTCGTTCACGACCAGAACGAGTTCTTCGTTGCGGCGTTCCAGGGCGTGCTGTGCCTGTTCCTGCTCGAGATGGGCATGACGGCCTCCCGCAAGCTACGAGACCTGCGATCGGCGGGCACCGGTTTCATTTTCTTCGGTCTGATGGCACCCAACGTGTTTGCGACGCTGGGGATCTTGGCCGCCTACACCTACGCCTACCTCACCGACACCCACTTCCAGCCCGGCACCTATGTGCTGTTCGCGGTGTTATGCGGCGCGGCGTCCTACATCACGGTCCCGGCGGTCCAGCGGCTGGCCATCCCGGAGGCCAGCCCGACGCTGCCGTTAGCCGCATCACTGGGCTTGACGTTTTCCTATAACGTCACCATCGGAATCCCGCTCTACATCGAGATCAATCGCATCGTCGGACACTGGTTCACCTGAGTACTACCCCAGCAGCGTGCGCACCACCGCGTCCGCGAGCAGCCGCCCGCGCGGCGTGAGGACCAAGCAGTCGCCGTCGGATAGCAGAAGGCCGTCAGCCACCACTGTCTGAGCCCGCTCGCGTTCGTCGGTGCTCAGTCGGTCAAGCGGAAGCCCTTGGCGCAGACGGATTTTCAATAGCACGTCTTCGGTATGCCGCGCCTCGCTGTCTAGCTGCTCGAATCCCGCCACCGGCAGTTCGCCATCGGACAGCATTTCGGCATAAGCGTTGGGGTGCTTGGTATTCCACCATCGCGTCGCACCGACGTAGCCGTGCGCGCCGGGCCCGGCACCCCACCACTGGCCGCCGTCCCAGTAGCCGAGGTTGTGCCGGCACTGCCCGCCCGGGCGCGACCAGTTGGACACCTCGTACCAGGTCAAGCCCGCCGCGGACAGTCGAGCGTCAACCAACTCGTAGCGGTGGGCCAGCACGTCGTCGTCGGGTGCGGCCAACTCACCGCGCCGGACCCGGCGCCCCAACGCGGTGCCCTCCTCGACAACCAGGGCGTACGCGGACACATGATCGACTCCCGTCTGCACGGCCGTGTCGACGGAGCGCAGCAGTTCGTCGTCGGACTCGCCCGGCGTCCCGTAGATGAGGTCGAGGCTGACATGCTCGAAGCCCGCGTCCAACGCCTCGCGGGCCGCGGCCGCCGACCGGTTTGGCGTGTGCACCCGGTCCAGGATTCCCAGCACGCGCGGCGACACCGATTGCATGCCGAGCGACACCCGCGTGTAGCCAGCCTCGCGGATGGCGCCGAAGAAGTCCGGCCAGGCCGACTCGGGGTTGGCCTCGGTGGTGATCTCGGCGTCCGGGGCCAGTTCGAAGTTCTGGCGGACCATGTCGAGCAGGGTGGCCATGCGAGCGCCGCCCAGTAAAGACGGCGTGCCGCCACCGACGAACACCGTATTCACCGGCGGTGCAGCTAGGCGCGCGGCCGCCAGCTCGAGTTCGACCCCCAGCGACTGCAGCCAGGCGTCCGGGTTGACGCCGCCCAACTCGGCCGGGGTATAGGTGTTGAAATCGCAGTAGCCACAACGAGTTATGCAGAAGGGGACGTGCAGATAAACCCCGAACGGCTGTCCTGGAGTGGGCCGCAGGTGGGGCAACTCGACCGGTGCTTGGGGCATGCCAAATCATCCCATGCCCCGCCGCAGTGGCTCTGGGCTTTGTTTGCCTGACCATCCGGAATTACCGACAGTTTTAATCACCGTGAGAGGAAATTTGACCTGGTCGCGTGGCTGCACGATATCCATGGCAGAATGGCCCGCATGACCGCCGCTCATCCCAGGCCACGTATTGCCCTGGTGGCACGGCGGCATATCGACCTCAAGCGTATTTGCAGCTCTTGCTGTCTGACTTGATGTCGTAGACCCAGCCCGCCTGCACCTCCCCCTGGCCGCCGGATCTGCGCCGCCGGAAGAGAACCGGTGTCTTGCGCGTTCCTAGGTCGGACATGCCCGCGAAGGAGAATCCGCCGAATGACCACAGCCCGACCCGCGAAGACCCGAAATGAGGGCCAGTGGGCACTGGGAGACCGCGAGCCGCTGAACCCCAATGAGGAGATGAAGCAGGCCGGCGCCCCACTCGACGTGCGGGAACGGATCGAAAACACCTATGCCAAGAACGGGTTCGACAGCATCGACAAGTCCGATCTGCGGGGCCGCTTCCGCTGGTGGGGCCTCTATACCCAACGCGAGCAGGGCTACGACGGCTCCTGGACCGGCGACGAGAACATCGAGATGCTCGAAGCCAGGTACTTCATGCTGCGGGTGCGCTGCGACGGCGGGGCGATTTCGGCGGCAGCGCTGCGCACACTGGGCCAGATTTCGACCGAATTCGCCCGTGACACCGCCGACATCTCCGACCGCGAGAACCTGCAGTACCACTGGATCGAGGTGGAGAACGTCCCCGAGATCTGGCGGCGACTGGATGCCGTCGGACTGCAGACCGCCGAGGCGTGCGGCGACTGCCCGCGCGTGATTATGGGCTCGCCGCTCGCCGGTGAGTCACTCGACGAGGTGCTCGACCCGACCTGGGCGATCGAGGAGATCGTCCGCCGCTACATCGGCAAGCCGGACTTCGCTGACTTGCCCCGCAAGTACAAGACCGCAATCTCGGGCCTGCAGGACGTCGTGCACGAGGTCAACGACATCGCGTTCATCGGAGTCAACCATCCCGAGCACGGCCCGGGCCTGGACCTGTGGGTCGGCGGCGGGTTGTCCACCAACCCGATGCTGGGCCAGCGCGTGGGGGCCTGGGTTCCGCTGGAAGAGGTGCCCGAGGTGTGGGCGGCGGTCACGTCGGTGTTCCGTGACTACGGGTACCGCCGGTTGCGGGCCAAGGCTCGGCTGAAGTTCCTGATCAAGGACTGGGGTGTCGAGAAGTTTCGCGAAGTTCTCGAAACCGAGTACCTGAAGCGCCCGCTGATCGACGGGCCAGCCCCCGAGCCGGTCAAGCATCCGATCGACCACGTCGGCGTGCAGCGGCTGAAGAACGGCCTGAACGCCGTCGGCGTTGCGCCGATCGCCGGTCGCGTATCCGGCACCATCCTTTCCGGGGTGGCCGACCTGGCCGAGCGCGCGGGATCGGACCGGATCCGGTTCACCCCGTACCAGAAGCTGGTCATTCTCGACGTCCCCGACGACAAGCTCGACGGTTTGGTCACCGGCCTGGAAGCGCTGGGCTTGCAGTCTCGGCCGTCACATTGGCGCCGAAACCTGATGGCATGCAGCGGGATTGAGTTCTGCAAGTTGTCGTTCGCCGAAACCCGGGTGCGGGCACAGTCTTTGGTGCCCGAGCTGGAGCGCCGTCTCGACGACATCAACTCCGAGCTCGACGTGCCGATCACCGTCAACATCAACGGCTGCCCGAACTCCTGCGCACGCATCCAAGTCGCCGACATCGGGTTCAAGGGCCAGATGATCGACGACGGTCACGGCGCCCCGGTCGAGGGCTTCCAGGTGCATCTGGGTGGCAGCCTCGGCGTCGACAGCGGTTTCGGCCGGAAATTGCGCCAGCACAAGGTCACCAGCGACGAGCTGGGCGACTACATCGAGCGCGTCGCGCGCAACTTCCTCAAACACCGCAGCGACGGAGAACGCTTTGCGCAGTGGGTCGTTCGGGCGGAAGAGGATGATTTGCGATGAGCGCGGAGACCAGGCCGACCGAGACCGAGCTGCGGGAACTGGCGGCGCGCGGCGCCGCGGAGCTCGAGGGCGCCAGCGCCACCGAACTGCTGCAGTGGACTGAGAACAACTTTGGTGGGATCAACGGGCCGCGCGGTTGGGCAACGTGCAACTACGTGGTGGCTTCCAACATGCAGGACGCCGTGCTGGTGGATCTGGCCGCCAGGGTGCGGCCGGGTGTCCCGGTGATCTTCCTGGACACCGGCTATCACTTCGTGGAAACCATCGGCACGCGGGACGCGATCGAGTCCGTTTATGACGTGCGGGTTCTCAATCTCACACCGGAGCACACGGTTTCCGAGCAGGACGAGCTGCGGGGCAAGGATCTGTTCGCGCGCGACCCCGGCGAGTGCTGTCGGCTACGCAAGGTCGTGCCCCTGGGCAAGACGCTGGGCGGCTACTCCGCGTGGGTGACCGGGCTGCGCCGAGTCGAGGCACCAACCCGTGCCAACGCCGCGCTGATCAGCTTCGACGAGGCGTTCAAGCTGGTGAAGATCAACCCGCTAGCGGCATGGTCCGACGAGGACATGCAGAACTACATCGCCGAACATGACGTACTGGTCAATCCCCTTGTCTACGAAGGGTATCCGTCGATCGGCTGCGCTCCGTGCACGGCAAAGCCCGTCGACGGCGCCGACCCGCGCAGCGGACGCTGGCAAGGGCGTGCCAAAACCGAATGCGGGTTGCACGCGTCGTGACCACCCTCGTGCTGGCTGCGCACGGGAGTGCCGATCCACGCTCGGCGGCCAACGCGCGTGCCGTCGCGACCCAGGTGACGCGGATGCGGCCGGGCCTCGAGGTTCGGCCGGCGTTCTTGGACCATAATTCTCCGAGCCTGACCGATGTGCTCAGCCGGCTTGACGGCCCTGCGGTGGTCACCCCCTTGCTGCTTGCCGACGCGTACCACGCGCGTGTCGACGTCCCTGAACAGATCGCGGGCGTTGGCGCCGGCGACGCCGCTGGCCCCCTAGTGCGGCAGCGCATCCGGCAAGCCCGAGTACTCGGCGAGGACGATCGACTGGTGTCGGTGTTGCGGCATCGTGTTGCGGAGCTCGGGGTATCGCGGCTCGATGAGGAACTCGGCGTGCTCGTTGTGGCGATCGGCTCCTCGAGCCCGGCGGCCAACGCGCGCACCGCCCGGGTGGCGCCCAAACTGGCCTCCGGCACCTGCTGGGCGGGGGTGGCAACCGCGTTCGCCACCCGGCCCGAGCGGTCGCTGGCCGAGGGCGTCGGCCGGTTGCGTCGCCAAGGTGCGCGACGGATGGTCATCGCGCCTTGGTTCCTGGCACCGGGGCGGCTGCCGGATCGGGTGGAGCGGTTCGCGCGGCATATCGGCATTCAGATGGCCGCTCCCCTGGGCGCGCATCCGCTGGTGGCCGAGACGGTGTTGGATCGCTTCGATCAGGTCTTGCGGGGCGGAGTCGAGCGCGGCGCGGCCTGACGGCGGGATTGTCCACAGCTGGGCGTTGGTCCACAGGCGTGGGTTTTTTCGCGGTTTTTTTCGTGGCAACGCGTCGGTGGCCCGCAATATCATTCGAACATGCTTGCGATCACGGCTCCGGAGCGGGTAGCGGCCGCCTTCGACGCGTTGGATACCGCCGTGGCAGCGCTCGGTGAACTCGGCCTCGACAAGCTCTCCCCCGTCGTGCGGCTACGCGCGCTGGAACGGCTGGAAACCGCGCAGCGACGCCAGACGGTGATGTGCCACGACGTGATCGCCGGCCTGGCCAAAGAAGACCCCGCCGACATGGGCGGCCCGGTGCACCGAGCGGTCGCCGACTGGCTGCGCATCAGCTACGCCGAAGCCCGCCGTCGGCTGCGCAACGCCGAACAACTCTCCGCGCGCCTCACCCCGACCGGCCAGCAGCTGCCACCGAAGCTTCCCGCCACCGCCCAGGTCTGGCGCCAAGGGCTGCTCGACGCCCAACACCTGCGGGTGATTCAAACCTTCTGCCGCGATCTGCCGCACCACATCCCCGCCGTGGCAGTCGAGCACGCCGAACGATTTTTGGCTCACCAAGCCACGCAGTTGCGTCCCGACCAACTGGACAAGGTCGCCAACCGCTGCGCGCTCTACCTCAACCCGGATGGCAAATTCGACGACGCGGACCGCGCCCGTCAACGCGGCTTCACCTGGTGCGCCCAGCGCGCCGACGGCATGAGCGTGGGAAAGCTCGTCGCCTCCCCGGAGCTGCGCGCCAACCTCGATGCGTGGCTGGCCAAGTTCGCGGCCCCCGGGATGGGCAACCCCGACGATGAAACACCCTGTGTCGCAGGCGAACCGACCGACGAAGCCGCCAGCACCGACCGGCGCACACCCGCGCAACGCCAACACGACGCGATCAACGCCCTGGTCCGCGGCCAGCTGGGTGATCCCAAGTTCGGCCTGCACAACGGACTACCCGTGACCGTCATCGTGTCGACCACGCTGCAGGAACTCACCGCCGCCGCCGGCTATGCGGTCACCGCCAGCGGAACACGGGTTCCCATGCGGGATCTGATCCGCATGGCCCGGCACGCCTATCACTACCTGGCCGTCTTCGACGAGCACACCACCCGCCCGCTCTATCTGGGCCGCACCCGCCGCATCGCCTCACCGGATCAGCGGCTGGTCCTCTACGCCAAAGACCGCGGCTGCACGCACCCCGGCTGCGACGTCCCCGCCGACAGATGCGAAGTCCACCACACCGACGACTGGGCCGCCGGCGGTCGCACCGACGTCGACAAACTCACCCTCGCCTGCGCACCCAACCACAAGCTAGTCGGAAAAGGCTGGAAGACAACCAAACTCCCCAACGGCCGAACCGCCTGGATTCCCCCACCTCATCTCGTCCGTGGCCGTTCACGAAGACAGCCACGAACCAACACCTACCACCACCCCGAACGCCTATTTGGTGGCGATGAGGATGATCATCCGTAGGCTAGACAGCTAGCTCGATGTCAGCGAGCTCACCACGATGTTCTCGGCGACCGGCGGCACGCGGGTGGCGCGCACGTAAACGGTGTCACCCTCTTTCAAGGCCAGCGCCTCGGCGTCGCCGCGGGTGATCTGGGCGGTGAAGGGGGATTCGTTAGCCGCACTGGTCAATTCCACGCGCACTTCAAAACCCAGCAGCACCACCCGGTCGACGGTGGCGCGCACCACCCCGATGGAATCGGCGCTGCCGTCGCCGCCGGCGATGGCCATTTCCGGATTGCGGCCCACCCGGATGTCGTGCGGACGCACCAAGGCGCCGTTCAACGTGGAGACCGCGCCCAGGAAGGACATGACGAACGGGTTGGTTGGGGCGTCGTACACCTGGGACGGAGACCCGACCTGCTCGATGCGCCCCTTGTTGAGCACGGCGATGCGGTCGGCGACATCGAGCGCCTCGGCCTGGTCGTGGGTGACCAGCACCGTGGTGACGTGCACCTCGTCGTGCAGCCGGCGCAACCACGCCCGCAGATCCTCACGCACCTTGGCGTCCAGGGCCCCGAACGGCTCGTCGAGCAGCAGCACCTGCGGGTCGATCGCCAACGCCCGAGCTAGCGCCATGCGCTGGCGCTGGCCGCCGGAGAGCTGATTGGGGTAGCGGCCCTGAAACCCGCTGAGCCCCACCACCTCCAGCAGGTTGTCGACCTTGCTCTTGATCTCCGCCTTGGGCCGCTTGCGGATCTTCAGCCCGTACGCCACGTTGTCCCGCACCGTCAGGTGCTTGAACGCGGCGTAGTGCTGGAAGACGAATCCGATCCCCCGCCGCTGCGGTGGCACCCGGGTCACCTCGCGGCCGTTGATCGTGACGGTGCCGCTGTCGGGTTGGTCGAGGCCGGCGATGGTGCGCAACAGGGTCGATTTACCCGACCCGCTGGGCCCCAGCAGCGCCGTCAGCGAACCGGTGGGCACCACAAAGTCCACATGGTCCAAGGCGACGAAATCGCCATAGCTCTTGTAGGCGTCGCGCACGACTATTGCGTGTTCGACCTTGTCGCCACTCATCTCCGAATCTCCTTGTCAGGCCTAATTAGTCGCGCGTGCTCGGCGGGCATCCAGAACCACTTGGACGATCAGGACCGCCACCGCGACGGCCATCAGCAGCGTTGACAGCGCATAGGCGCCATACTCAGCCCCGCGGTTGTAGCGGTCCGATACCAGCAGTGTCAGCGTTTGCGACTTCCCCGGCAAATTGGACGACACCATGATGACCGCGCCGTATTCACCGAGAGTACGTGCGACCGTCAGGACAATGCCGTAGGTCAAGCCCCATCGGATGGACGGCAGTGTGATTCGCC
>Ga0213876_10001103_pt1 | contig 17278 bp, 9 predicted proteins | sample BarmaccomBMRX_R9_FD_160113 | JGI IMG/M metagenome (GOLD analysis project Ga0213876, IMG submission 160113) | Root-associated microbial communities from Barbacenia macrantha in rupestrian grasslands, the National Park of Serra do Cipo, Brazil - RX_R9 | ecosystem: Host-associated > Plants > Roots... | reverse complement strand
CCAGCAAGCCGGCCAACCCCGACATGTACTCGACCCATCTGGCGGAGTTCGTCGAGACGTTCGTGCGCGTCCTCGGTGACCCAGCCCTCCCCCACCTGTTCTTCGTCGAGGGCGGTGCGCTGGCCGTCGAGAACGCGCTGAAGACCGCATTCGACTGGAAGAGCCGGCGCAACGAGGCGGCCGGCCGCTCGCGCGACCTCGGCACCAAGGTCCTGCACCTCACCAAGGCCTTCCACGGGCGCTCGGGCTACACGCTGTCGCTGACCAACACCGATCCGAACAAGACGGACCGATTCCCGAAGTTCGACTGGCCGCGGATCGACAGCCCAGCGGTGTCCTTCCCGATCGCCGACCACATCGTCCAGATCGACGCGCTCGAAGGCATGTCGCTCGCGCAGGCCCGGGCCGCGTTCGAGGCCAACCCCCACGACATCGCGTGCTTCATCGCCGAGCCGATCCAGGGCGAAGGCGGCGACAACCACCTGCGTCCGGAGTTCCTCCAGGCCATGCAGGCCATGTGTTACGAGTTCGACGCGCTGTTCATCCTCGACGAGGTGCAGACCGGCGTTGGCCTGACCGGTACGCCGTGGTGCTACCAGCAGCTCGGCCTCTCGCCGGACATCGTCGCGTTCGGCAAGAAGGTGCAGCTCGGCGGCATCATGGCCGGCCGCCGGGTCGACGAGGTACCCGACAACGTGTTCGCGGTGTCGAGCCGCATCAACTCGACGTGGGGCGGCGGGCTGGTCGACATGGTCCGCTCCCGACGGATCCTCGAGATCATCGAGGCCGACGACCTGTTCGAGCACGCCGCCAAGATGGGCGATGTCTTCCAATACGGGTTGCTCGACCTCGGCGAGCAGCACCCCGGCCTGGTGAGCAACGTTCGAGGTCGTGGCCTGATGTGCGCGCTCGACCTGCCGGACGCCGCAACTCGCGACCGTGCGATCGCGAAGCTCCGCGAGGAACGAGTCCTGGTGCTCGCCTGCGGTGGTCGCTCCGTCCGCTTCCGGCCAGCGCTGTCGGTGCGCGAGGACGAGCTGCGGATCGGGCTCGCCGCACTCGGCCGCGTCTTGGCCGACCTCGACACGAATCGCTGAGAGGGACGATGACCCGAACCATCAACTCCTACGTCAACGGAGCGCCGGTCGGCGCCGCGCCGGGCGGCACCGTCGAGAACCGCAATCCTGCGAACCTCGACGACCTCGTCGGCACCGTTGCCATGGGCGACGCGAACACCTTTGTCGATGCGGCGCGGGCCGCCAAGGCGGCGCAGCCGGGCTGGGCCGACGTGCCTGCACCGATCCGCGGCCGCGCCATCGCCCACATCGGGCGGCTGGTCGAGGCGAACACCGAGGCGTTGGCGCGCCTGGTCACCCGCGAGATCGGCAAGCCCTACGCCGAGGCGCTGGGCGAGGTGCGCGAGATCGTCGACACGTGCGACTTCTTCGTCGGCGAGGGCCGCCGCCTCTACGGTCAGACGGTTCCGAGTGAGATGCCGGACAAGGCCCTGTTCACCTTCCGCAACCCGGTCGGCGTCGTCGCCACGATCACCGCAGGCAACTTCCCGGTCGCCGTACCGGCCTGGTACCTGGTTCCGGCGCTGCTCTGCGGCAATGCCGTCGTCTGGAAGCCGGCTGACTACTCGCCCGCTTGCGGCGAGGCGCTCTACGAGCTGTTCGTCCGCGGCGGCGGCCTGCCGGAGGGCGTGCTGAACCTTGTGATGGCAGACGGCGAGCAGACGTTCGCCGGCCTCGAGCAGTCACTCGAAGCAGGACTGGTCGACAAGGTCGGGTTCACCGGGTCGAGCGCGGTCGGCTCGAAGATCGGTGAGCTCACCGGACGCCATCTGCAGTCGGCGTGTCTCGAGCTCGGCGGCAAGAACCCGATGGTGATCACGCCGAGCGCCGATCTTGATCTCGCGGCCGAGGCAGCCCTCTTCTCCGGCTTCGGTACGGCGGGACAGCGGTGCACGTCGCTCGGCACCGTGATCGTGCACGAGTCGGTGCACGAGGATTTTCTGGCACGGTTCGACAAGCTGACGCAGCAAGCGCCGGTGGGCGACCCGACCCAGGGAGTGGTCTTCGGCCCGATGCTCGATGAGAAGTTCGCCGAGCGATTCGAGGACTACCTCGGCTGGATCCAGCCCCATCACACGGTGCTCGGCTCCTCAGCCACCGGACGCATCACGGCGACCAACCCGCGCGAGGGGTTTGTCGGTGATCCGGAAGCCGGCGTCTTCTACCACCCGACGATCGTCGACGGTGTCCGCGAGGACGATGAGATCTTCCGCAATGAGACGTTCGGCCCGATGGTCGGCGTCACGACCTACCGTGACTTCGACGAGGCGCTGCGGCTAGCCAACCTGCCCGGGTACGGGTTGTCGAGCTCCATCTACACCACGGACGCCAACGACGCGTTCCGGTTCCGGCGCGGCATCAGCGCCGGCATGGTCAGCGTCAACAACTCGACGTCCGGCGCGGAAGCCCACCTCCCCTTCGGCGGCAACGGGAAGTCGGGCAACGGCTCGCGGCAGTCCGGGATGTGGGTGCTTGACCAGTTCACCCGCTGGCAGGCCATGAACTGGGACTACAGCGGTCGGCTGCAGAAGGCGCAGATGGATGTCGCCGACCTGACGGCAGACGAGTCGTACCGGCTTCCCGAGTAACCCTCGCCGATGTCCGACCTGACCCCGGAAGCGGCCCTCGACGATCATTTCCGACGCGCCGTCGCCGGGCTGGAGTCGGGCGCGGCGAAGGACGCCGAACTCCCCGTGCGCGAGGGTTCGCGGCTGACCGGTGCGATGGCACTCGCCCTCTACGAGGCGCAGGTCGGAAACCGGGCGCTCGACATCGAGGCGCGTCGGCTGCGCGCAGCCGGGCGGGGCTTCTACACGATCGGCTCCTCCGGACACGAGTCGAACGCGGCGGTCGCGGCAGCGGTGCGCCCCACTGACCCGGCGCTGCTGCACTACCGCTCCGGCGCGTTCTACCTCGCCCGGGCGGCACATGTGCCTGGCTCGACGCCGATCCGCGACGTGCTGCTCGGCCTCATCGCGTCCACCGAGGAGCCGATCGCGGGTGGCCGCCACAAGGTGTTCGGGCACCGCGACCTTGCGGTGATTCCGCAGACGTCGACGATCGCCTCCCACCTTCCGCGCGCCGTGGGCGTCGGGTTCGCGATCGATCGAGGCCGCAAGCTCGGGATCGCGACGACCTGGCCGTCTGACGCCATCGCGGTCTGCAGCTTTGGCGATGCATCCGCGAACCACTCGACTGCGGTCGGCGCGATCAACGCCGCGAGCAACATCGCCTACCGCGGACTGCCGATGCCGGTGCTGTTCGTGTGCGAGGACAACGGCATCGGGATCAGCGTGCCCACTCCGGCCGGATGGGTCGCAGCGGCGTACGGCGACCGCCCTGGTCTGCGCTACTTCGCGGCCGACGGCGAGGACCTCCCTGCCACCTACGACGCTGCGAGAGAAGCGGCCGAGCACGTCCGCTCGACCCGGTCACCGGCGTTCCTGCACCTTCGCGTCGTACGTTTCATGGCTCACGCGGGCACGGATGCCGAGATCACGTACCGCAGGCCGTCGGAGATCGCGGCGGACTACGACCGTGACCCGGTGCTCGCCACCGCGCGGCTGCTCGTCTCGACCGGGGTCATCACGCCCGAGCAGGCGCTCGCGCGTTACGACGCAGCGACGCAGGCCGTGCAGGCTGAGAGCAAGGCGAGCGTCGGACATCGGCAACTCGCGAGCGCCGAGGAGATCGTCGCGCCGCTGTCGCCACGGCACCCGGTGCGCGTCGCGGACGCGGCCGCCCGCAGCGGCTCGGATGCGGATCGACGTGCGGCGTTCGCCGGCAAGCTGCCGGAGGCGGGTGAACGGCTGACGCTGGCGGACAGCATCAACCGAGCGCTGACCGATGCGTTGGTCACCTACCCCCACGCCCTCGCATTCGGCGAAGACGTTGGGCGCAAGGGCGGCGTGTACGGCGTCACTCGCGGGCTTGCCAGGCGCTTCGGCGCCGGCCGGGTCTTCGACACCCTGCTCGATGAGCAGACGATCCTCGGTCTTGGCCTCGGGGCCGCAGTGTCCGGCCTGCTGCCGATTCCCGAGATCCAGTACCTCGCCTACCTGCACAACGCGGAGGACCAGCTGCGCGGCGAGGCCGCGAGCCTGCAGTTCTTCTCGAACGGGCAGTACCGCAACCCGATGGTGGTGCGGATCGCCGGACTCGCCTACCAGAAGGGATTCGGTGGGCACTTCCACAACGACAACGGCGTCTCGGTGCTGCGGGACATCCCGGGCCTCGTGGTTGCGGTGCCATCGAGGGGTGACGACGCTGCGGCGATGCTCCGCACGTGTCTCGCGGCCGCGTTGGTCGATGGCACGGTGTCGGTGTTCCTCGAGCCCATCGCCCTCTACCACTCGCGTGACCTCCACGAGCCGGGCGACGACGCGTGGCTGTCGGCGTACACCGGGCCGGAAGGCTGGGCCGCCCACCACATCCCGATCGGTCGGGCGCGCTGTCACGGCGGCGGCCACGACGTCACGATGGTCACGTTCGGCAACGGTGTGCCGATGTCGCTCCGCGTCTCCCGGCGACTGAGCGAGGCTGGCGTCGCGTCACGCATCCTGGACCTGCGCTGGCTCGCACCACTTCCGGTCGACGACCTGATGACGCACGCCTCCGCCACCGGACGGGTCCTCGTCGTCGACGAGACCCGCTCTTCCGGCGGGATCTCCGAAGCCGTGATCACGACCCTCGTCGATCGTGGCTTCGGCGGCCGGATCGCGCGAATCGCCGCGACCGATTCGTTCATCCCACTCGGCGACGCCGCCAATCACGTGCTTGTCTCCGAGACGGCGATCGAGAAGGCCGCCCACGAGCTGCTGAGCCGCTAGCGCGTGACACGATTCCGGTCATGACCGACCGGCAGGAAGTAGCCCGCACGATCGCTGCGGACCCCGCGACGATCTTCGACGTGCTGCGCGACCCCAAGGGCCACGTCGCCATCGACAGCTCCGGCATGTTGCAGTCGTTCACTGGCGAGCCGGCGACCGGGGTCGGCGACACGTTCGTGATCCACATGGACCGCGAGGCGCTCAACGACTATCCAGAGCTCGGCAAGTACGACGTCACCTGCACGTTCACGACCTACGAGCCGGACCGTGAGATCGCGTGGACGATCCTCGGCCAGCTTCGTCCGCAGATCGGGCACGTGTACGGCTACACGCTGGAACCGGTCGAGGGCGGCACGCGCGTCACGTCGTACTGCGACTGGTCGAACATCGATCCCGTGTACGCCGGCCTGCCGTGGCCGATCGTCCCGGAGTCGGCGCTTCGGGCGACCCTCGGCATCCTCGCGCGAACCGTCGAGCGTCACTGAGCGGTCGAACAAGTAAGCGGACCGCACCGAGCAAAGCGAAGGGCCGCACCCCCGTTCGGGAGTGCGGCCCTTCGGCGTCGTCAGGTCAGGTCAGACCTTCGCCTTGACGGGCTTGCTGTGCGACGCCTTGTAGTGCTTCGACTTGTGCGTCGCGATGCGGTACTTGCCGTTCTTCACGTGCTTGTACGCGACCTTGCCACCCTTGTGAGTCTTGGCAGAGTCGACCATCTTCCAGTGACCGGCCTTGCGCTTGTCGAGCTCGGTCTTCAAGCCCTTCACGCCCGAGCCACCCGACGTGACCTTGCCGGTGATCTTGTCGCTCTTCTTGTGGAACTTGGCCGTCGTCTTGGTGGCGGCGGGCGGCGTTGTCGCATGGCCCTTGACGAAGGCGAAGCCCGCGGCACCGGAGAGGTCCGGGTTCTCGCCGCTTGTGTCGGTCGTCGCAGCCACCAGGCACGGGGTGCCGACCTCGCAGGTGCTCGAGGTGTCAGTGCCCTGCTGCCCGGTGTGCAGGGTCAGCGGAACCTTCGAGAACTGCCCGCTCGCGCCAAGCTTTGCGAAGACGATGTTGGTGCCGCAGGTCGTCTGACCAGGCGGCAGCGCGCACTCGGTGACGATCAGGTCGGCACCCTTCTTCGAGTCGAGGAAGCCGTAGCCGCTGACGTTGACCGTGGTGCCGTCCTTGATGTTCTTCGACGGGGTCAACGCCACGACCGGCGCGAACGTGATCGGGGTGAAGCTGACCGCGGCAACGTCGGTGGGGTCACTGGCATCGGTGGTGGCGACGAGGTAGCACTGATCAGACTTCGTCAGTGACGGGCACGTCTTGCCGCCCGTGCCGATGGCGCCGGTGCGGACAGTGACGTCCGTCGCAGGGATGTTGCCGTCCGCGTCTGTGGTGAACGTTGTCGGATGGGCGAAGTCACAGTCGCTACCGTCGGGGTTGAGGCCGGAGCACTCGACGATCGCCGTGTTCGTGGTGACGCTCGGCTTCTGGTTGGTGCCGGTGACCGAGACGGTCTGGCCGCCCTGCAGGCCGTCGTTCGGCGTGGCGCTGATGGTGGGTGTCCCGGCAGCATGCGACGTCGTCGTCGGGATGGCGATCGCGGCGACCGCGATGCCGAGCGCGCCGATCCGCGCTGCGGTTCTTCCGGTGAAACGCATCTGTTGACTCCATTGTCAGAATGGGAGAACGGGGTTATCGCTACCCAATCAGAGCGGCCCGGTGAGGGAAAGCGATTCCACGAAACCGTCCTTTCTGACTAGGTCCGCACCGGCCGTCAGGGTCAGCAGGTAGAAACGAAGAATGTGCGGGCGCTATGCGAACTCACGGCATGACGGCGACCTGCTGCGCGAGTTCCAGGTCGCCTCGGTCGTCGACCCGGAGCCCGACCCTTCCTGGAACGTCGCACCCACCGACGGCGCTCGCGTGGTGCTCGAGCGCGTGGTCAACGACGAACCGGATCGACAGCTCCGTACGCTGCGCTGGGGCCTCGTGCCGTCGTGGGCGAAGGACGTCAAGATCGGTGCCCGGCTGATCAACGCCCGCTCCGAGACGGTCCTCGAGAAGCCGGCCTTCAAAGCCGCCGCGTCACGCCGCCGCTGCCTGGTGCCGGCAGATGGCTACTACGAGTGGATGAAGACCACGGATCGCAAGGTCCCGATGTACCTGCACGGTGACGGGATCCTCGCGTTTGCCGGGCTCTACGAGATCTGGCGCGACCCGAACGACGACGACGGCTGGGTGCGGAGCTTCACCGTGATCACGCGGCCCGCGCAGGACGCCCTCGGGCACGTTCACGACCGGTGCCCGGTCGTCGTACCTCCTGATCTGCGCGACCCGTGGCTGGATCCGTCGGTCACCGAGCCGGATGCGGTCGGTGACCTGCTGGCCGCGATTCCGGATCCGTCGCTCCAGACGTATGAGGTCGCGCCTCTGGTCAACTCGGTCAAGAACGACGGGCCGGAACTGATCAAGCCGGTTTAGCCAACCCAGTTCGCCTGCCGAAGCAGGCTAGGCGCGACCCGGCGTGCGTGACGCGTCGTACTGACGCGGGAAGGTCGCGAGGAGCTCCGCAACTTGGTCGGGGGTGCCCGGGCGGCCGAACAGGTATCCCTGGGCCTGGTCGCAGTCGAGATCCTCGAGCACTCGCAGCGCACTCGGCGACTCGACGCCCTCTGCGGTGACGGTCAGACCGAACGCGTGCGCCAGGTCGATCACGGCCGCGACGATGCGGGCGGCGGACCGGTCGCTGCCGAGGTTCGACAGGAAGCTCTTGTCGATCTTGACGCCGCTGACCGGCAGCTCCGACAGCCGTGCGATCGACGAGTGGCCGGTCCCGAAGTCGTCGATCACGGCCCGGACGCCCGCATCACGGAGCTCCATCAGCAGCTTCTTTGCGATGTCCGGACTCTCCATCACGGCGCTCTCGGTGATCTCGAGATAGATCAGATCGGACCGAACCCCCGACCGGCGCAGCGCACCGAGCACCTCGTCGACCACACCCGGGTCGGACAGCTGGGTCGGCGAAACGTTGACCGCGATCGGTACGCCGACACCGGCTGCCTCCCATGCCTTCGCCTGGGCGAGAGCCGCCTCGAGGACGTGGCTACCGAGCTGCCCGACGAGTCCGAGCTCCTCGGCGAGTGGCACGAAGTCGGCGGGCGAAACGGCACCGAGCTCTGAGTGGTCCCACCGGAGCAGGGCTTCGGCGCCACACCACTTGCGTGACGCGATGTGGAGCAACGGCTGGTAGACGACCCGGAGGCTGTGCTCGCGAATCGCGCGCCGGAGCTCGCTCTCCATCGCCACCCGGGCGGTGGCGCGGTCGCGCAGCGCGGTGTCGAAGACGGCACGCCGACCCGGGCCGCGGCCCTTCGCCGCGAACATCGCGGCATCCGCGTCCCGGATCACCTTGTCCGGGTCAGACGTGCCGCCGTCGGACAGCGCGATTCCGATCGCGGTGGTGAAGAAGAACTCGCCGCCGTCGAGCATGAACGGGTCGAGCAGTGCCGCGTCGATCGCGTCCGCGATCCGGTGGGTGAGCTGCAGCGTCGCGTCCTCGACCAGAATCACGAACTCGTCGCCGCCGAAGCGGGCGAGCGTGCAGCCTTCGGGCAGCAGCAGCCGGAGCCGGTCGGCAACGGCCACCAGCAGCCGGTCGCCTGCGGCATGACCGAGGCTGTCGTTCACGAACTTGAAGCCGTCGAGGTCGAGCAGCATCACGGCGCACGCCGACAGCGACTGCCTCGAGTAGTTGAGTGCGTACGCCAGCAGGTGGTTGAACATCGAGCGGTTCGCGAGCGAGGTGAGCGGGTCGCGCTGAGCTGCCTCGGTGAGTGCTCGCTCGGTGCGGAACCGCTCGATCGCGAGGCCCGCGATCCCCGCCAGCGATGCGACACCCGCCATCTCTTCCGCGTCGGGCGCATAAGGATGGTCGCGATAGAGCGCGAACGTGCCGACCACCGCGTTCTGTGCGTCGAGCAAGGGAAACGACCAGACAGACCGGAGCTTGTGCTGCTTCGCGACGTCGAGGAACGCCGCGGTCTTCGGGTCGGTCAGCGTGTCCTCGACGACGACCGGCCGCAGCGTCGCGGCTGCCGTACCGCAGGCACCGACACCGTCCCGGATCGGGAGACCGTCGATGGCCTCCCGGAACTCGCGCGGCAGGCTCGGCCCGGCGGCATGGCGCAGCACACCGTCGCTGCGATCGGCGAGCAGCACGGAGCACCGGCACCCGCGGTATCGCGCCTCGACCTCGAGGCAGACGCGGCGCAGCGTCTCGTCCAGAGAGACGCCGCGGGCGATGCCTTCGAGCATCTGCTGGTGCCAGGCGAGCCACTCCACCGCACCCGCGGCGCGCTCCGGGTCGACCGGACTGCGGTGCGCGGCGACCGATGCGGTGATCGACAGCATGCTGACCACTGAGAGGTCCTCGAACTGGAGCTCGTCAGCCGCCGCTGAGGAGATCGCGAGCAGCACGTCACCGCCGGGCCACTGTGGCATCGGGACGATGCCGTATCCCGGCGTCTTGAAGGCGCGCGCAGCAACCGACATCGGATGGCGGTCCCGGCTGGTGTTGGCAACGAGGATGGGGTGCACCGGCGCCTCGGCAAGCGGCAGCGGGAAGCTGATCGGGCGCTCGGCTGCGCCCGCCACCGCGATCCGGATCCAATGCCCGCCTCGCAGCTGGAACATCGCGGCGGCGTTCGCGCGGGTGCTGTCGACCGCTGACGCGACCAGAACGTCCGCGATCGCCGCCACGTCGCCGACGGCGCCCATGAGGGCCGCGCTCGCACGGGCCAGCTCCGACGCGCGGCCGGGGAACGGATTGTCGGCGACGTCTGCCACCAGAGGACCCCCTCGAGGCTGGGTGGGGACTACTCCTCATTGCCTAGTCCGAGGCTAGACGTGCCCCGACACACTGTCGAGAATGCAACCCGAAGGGGCTAATCCGCAGCAAAAGCGCAAATCGGGTCAGCTGGCGGCTGCGGTGACCCGTTCCGCCGGTGCGGCCGCACCTCGGCCGAACTCCATCGTCCCGTCGTCGACGTTGCCCTTGCCGAGCGCGAGGCGGTCGTAGAAGTAGTTCATCCGCGTCTTCCACGGCGCCTTCGAGCCCGCGCGAGGGAACTGGTCGATCGATCGCTGCACATAGCCGGACGAGAAGTCCATCAGCGGCGAGCGCTCGATCGACGTGTCGCGCAGGCGCGGCGCGCACCACGTCGTACCGGTCGCGTCCATGTGCTTGAGCAGCCGCCACACGTAGTCGTATGTCAGGTCGATCTTGAGCGTCCACGACGCGTTCGTGTAACCGATGCCGTAGGCGAAGTTCGGCACGTCGGAGAGCATGATCGCCTTGTAGGCCATGTGGTCCGGCAGGTTCACGGGCTTGCCGTCGACGGTCAGCTTGACGCCGCCGAACGCCAGGAGGTTCAGCCCGGTCGCCGTGACGATCACGTCCGCGTCGAGCTCCTCGCCGGAGACGAGCTTCACGCCGGTCTTCGTGAAGGTCTCGATCTCGTCGGTGACGATCGAGGCGTCACCGCGCTTCATCGCGATGAAGAGGTCACCGTCCGGTACGACGCACAGCCGCTGGTCCCACGGGTTGTACGACGGGGACAGGTGCGGCTCGAAGGCGTAGTCCGCCGGCATCACCGTGAGCTGCATCTTGCGGATCAGCCGCTTCATGACCTCGGGCCGGCGGCGGCTGAGCTGGAAGCTGATGGTGACCATCACGACGTTCTTGTAGCGGGTGATGGCGTAGGCCCACTTGCTCGGCAGGAAGCGCCGCAAGGTGTTGGCGAGCTTGTCCTTCTCCGGCAGCGGGACGATGTAGGTCGGTGACCGCTGGAGCATCGTCACGTGCGCCGCACCGGCCGCCGCCATCGCCGGCACGAGAGTCACGGCAGTGGCACCGCTGCCGATCACCACGACCTTCTTGCCGGTGTAGTCGAGGTCCTCCGGCCAGAACTGCGGATGCACGACGGTGCCTTCGAAGTCCTCGACGCCGGCCCACTGGGGGGTGTAGCCCTCCTCATAGTTGTAGTAACCGCTGCAGCAGAAGTAGAAGCCACAGGTCATCTGGGTGATCTCGCCGGTTGCGACGTCCTCGACGTCGACGGTCCAGCGGGAGTCCGGCGTCGACCAGGATGCCGAGACGACCTTCTTGCCGAATCGGATGTGCTTCTCGACGTCGCCCTCGCGAGCCGTGTCCTCGACGTACTTCAGGATCGATGGCCCGTCAGCGATCGCCTTCTCCTCGACCCACGGCCGCCAGCGGTATCCCAACGTGTGCATGTCCGAGTCCGAGCGGATGCCCGGGTACTTGAACAAGCTCCACGTGCCGCCGATCTCCTGGCGCTGCTCGAGGATCGCGTACGTCTTGCGCGGGAAGTGTTCCCGGATCTGATGGCCGGCTCCGATCCCGGACAGCCCTGCGCCAACGATCAGAACATCTACATGATCTACAGCCACGCAGGGCATTCTTCCACGAAACGGCCCGAGCGGTACACGCGAGTACCAGCCTGCCCCGGCTACCGGACCTGTAGTGCCTCATCTGTGACGTCGAGCGCACTCGCCTGCTTCGGTATCCCAGCCAGAATCAGGCTTGCCTGCTCCGGCGCCACCTGCGGGTGGGTTCGCGCCAGACCGCGAACCACGCCCTCTGCCAGGGTTCGCATACCGGCCGGCGCATCGGTCAACGCATCACGGAAGTCTTCCGCCGACACGCGCAGCAACGTGCAGTCAGTGACCGCCGCGACGGTCGCAGTCCGCGGGACACCCTCGATGATCCCGATCTCGCCGAAGTAGCTGTCCGGCCCGAGCATCGCCAGCAACTCGCCGCGCCGACCGCGACCGGCAGTCACGGCAAGCGAGCCGTCCACACACACGTAGAAGGCGTCCGCCGGATCACCCTTCTGCACGACAACCATTCCGGCGCCGACCTGCAGCCTTGCGGCCGCGGCCGCAAGCCGTTGCAGCGTCGAGGCAGAGGCACCGGTGAACACGGTCAAGGTCGAGAGCACGCGCACGGTCGGCTCCAACGCCTCCACGGCACCCGCGGTCCGCTGGTCAAGTCTCCGTAGGACGGGTAGGCACGCGAGCGTCGCGGCGATCGACAGACCGCCCAGGATCACCAGGCTGGGCCGCGTGCCTGCGGCCTTGAGGACCGGCGCCGCGATGAGAGCGCCGAGGACCATCCCCCCGACGGTGATGCCGTCGTAGGAGGCAAAGATCCGACCCATCAGTTCGCCGGGGGCGGCGCGAGAGATCGCCGTCTCAGAGACGACGTCCGAGATGACCATCCCGGCACCGGAGATCAGCGCGACGGCGATGGCCAACGCGACCAACGAGGTGCTGGCGAACATCAGTTGGCTGCCGGTGAACACGATGCCACCGATGATGAGCGGTACGGCGATCCGAGCGCGGGCCGCGAGCCGGTTGCTCACCGTGGCGCCGATGACACCGCCTGCGCCGCTGGCTCCGAGCAAGTAGCCGTAGCCATCGGCGGACAGGCCCAGTTGATGCTGCACGTAGACGACGAGCTGGACGGTCTGCGCGCCGTACGTGAAGGCGCCGATGAACGTCAGGAACGTGACGACGGGAACGTACGGCGTCTCCTTCACGGCACGCATGCCGTCGGTGAACTGCCCCCACGCGTTCGGTGCAGTGGTGTGGTCGAGCCCGGGTACGCGGGTGCGGATGCAGGCGAACGCAAGCGCGCTCGCGAGGAATGAGGCCTGGTTGAACGCAAACGCGTAGACGGGCTTGCCAGTGAGCAGCACCACCGAACCGAGCGCCGGACCGCCGACGATGCCTACGTTCGCGACGGTGTTGAGCAGCGCGTTCGCCGGCGCCAGCCCCGCCTCCCCGACGAGGGTGGGGATCGAGGCCATCGCCGCCGGACGCGTGGCGGCGCCGGTCATGGTGTTCAGGCCAGCGAGCAGGATCACCACGATTGCCGGCCCGTCATGGGCAACGACCACCGCCATCACCGCCATCACGAACCACTGCAGCAGCGAGGACCTGATCATCACGGTGACACGGTCCCAACGATCGGCGACCACGCCCGCAAATGGTCCGAGCACCGCGATCGGCACCAAGCGGATCATCGTGGCCAGTGCGACCCACGTTGGCGAGTGGGTCTGGTCGAAGACGTAGACCAGGAGTGCGACGTTGTAGAGCCAGTCGCCGAGTTGGGAGGCCATGAGTCCGCACACCAACGCGCGGAAGTCGCGGACCGCCAGGATGCTTCGATAGGTCGCGCTCGAGCGCGCATGCGCGGCGCTCATGAAACACCGACCGGCACGCGCTCGTCGGCACCCATCAGCGTGGCGAGCTCCGACATGGAACGCACCGCGCCGAGTTCGGCGAACGCCGACCGCGCGAGATCGAACAGCGCCGCGGCCTCCGTCTCCTGCCCGTGCTCGAGCAGCCAGGTGCCCAGCTCGAGGCGGGTTCGCGCGAGGTAGAACGGCGCGCCGTACGATGCGAACTCACGCTCCGCCTTCGTCAGGAGGTTCACCGGATCCTCACCGCTTCTCATCGCGACTAGGCCGTGCAGGCGCGCCGCCTGCGCCTGCGCCAGCGGGCCGCGCGCCCGTGTGTTCAAGGCCGGCGGGAGAGCAAGCAGTGCTTCGGCGGTCGCGACGTCTCCGATCGCGAGCTGCATCTCGACGACCGGCGCCCAGGAGACCTCGAAGTCGTCGAAGACCGACCCATCCCCGTAGGTGCGGCGCAGCGACGCTGCCGCGTCCGCTGCGGCGCCGACAAGATCGCCGCCGGCCTCTCGCAACAAGGCGGCAGAGAGCCGAGCTCCGTGCTGCTCGTAGACATCGTCACTGTCCGGGTATTCCGTCGTCCGCAACGGAAGGTTCATCTCCCGCGCGGCAAGCATCCGAACGACTCCGATGGTGCCCCACAAGGGGGTCGGTGTGTGGGTGTCGAACCACTCGTCCGCCGTCGTCATCAGCAGGTCCCACCTGCACCCGAGCCACGAGGCGATGGAGGCGTTGGTCAGAGCGTTCTCGGTGTACTGGCGGTCGCCGGCCTGGCGGCAGGTGGCCACGGCTTCGGGAGCGAGCTCGAGGGCGGACGCGAGATCGCGGGAGTAGAGCTCGGCCAGGAAGTTCCCCAGTGAGCGGCCGAGCTCAGCCACGAGGTGCTCGTCTCGAGCGATCTGGATGCAGTGTTGCAGCAGCGCCATGTACGCCGTCGGCCCGCCGCGATCGATGAGATTGATGGCGACGGCATTGAGCGCGGTCACGAGCCGAGCCGGGTCGCCGATCCGCTCGGCCACCTTCATCAGCGTCATCGTGACGCGATGGTCGTTGTCCATGTCGCCGGCGCCGCGGTAGGCGCTGCCCAACCGCCGCGTGAGCTCGAACAGCAGATCGTCGATGTCGGACCGGTCGGCCAACTGGTCATAGATCGGCTGGAGCAGCTGAATGGATTCCTCGGTCCTTCCGGCGAGCCGCACCGCGTTGGCCTGGTCCACTGTGGCGCGGGCTCGGGCCACCTCGTCACCGAGCGAGGCATAGCCGGCGGCTGCTTCGATGCCCAGGGTGACCGCGCGCTCGTACTCTCCAGCTTTCGCGGCCAGCCGCGAGCCCCGCTCGTGCAGTTCAGCAAGCTCCCGCAGTGGTGGCATGGGCTCGAGCGACAGCGCGGCGAGAGTGGATCGGAGCGCCTCCTCGGAGGAGCCCAGTGCCTCGGCTCGCTCCGCAGACACGATCAGCAAGGTGCGGGCACGACCGGTGATCTCGGGTCGATCCGGTTCGGTCGGTCCGCTCGCCTCGAGAGCGTCGAGGAGGTGCTGCGCGATGATGCCCGCGAACGTCTCGGTTGCCTCGCCGTCGCTGGCGAGATGGTCTGCCGTCGCGAGGTGGCGGGACTTCCGGTCCTTGCGCGCAAGGGTGCTGTAGGCGACCTCACGTACGAGAGCCTGGAGGAAGCGGTACTGACCGAGCTCAGGTGAACGTGGGTCGAGCTGTGCCTCGAGGACGCCCTTGCGCACCAGGCCGAGCATCGCGATGTCGATGTCAGCGGCCGGCAGGTCCGACAGCTTCTCGACGCCTGACTGTCGAAATGACATTCCCAAGACGCTGGCGTCCTGGACCACCCGACGCTCCGCGGGGGTCAGGGCGTCGAGCCGCGCCGCGATGAGGGTGTGCAGGCTGGTCGGAGCGGCGAGCTGCGCCAAGTCAACCTTGGAACCGTCCGGGTCATCGAAGACGTAGTGCCCGTCGCGTGGAATCACCGCGTCCTGGTCGATCAACGACCGGACGGTTTCCACTGCGTACAGCGGCACGCCCTCTGACCGCGTGACGATGGCGGTCCGGGCGCGCGGCGGGAGGTCGGCAACAAGACCGTCCACCAGCTCCGCCATCGCGAGGTCGTCGAGCGGTGAAAGTGTGATCAGACTGCGATGGTTGCCAGACCCGATCGAACCGCGCCGCGCACGCAGGTCGGGACGACCGCACACGATGAGGAACAAGCGCGCATTGCTGTTCTCATGTAGGTAGTCGACGAAGTCGAGCATGCCGGCGTCGGCATGCTGCATGTCCTCGAACAACAACACGATGGGGGTGGTGCCGCCCCACCGTTCGAGATAGGTGGACCACGCGGCGAACAGGTCCGAGCGCTGGAAGCTCTGCCGGTCCTCATTCGCTCCGAGCAACGCCATCAGCCGTGGCGTCAGCCACTCGACCTCTGAACGATCGGCCGCCACGGTCGCCACGCCCTCGCGTACCTTCGCGGCCACCTGCGCGTGCTCGTCGTCCTCGAGCAGTCCGAATCGGCTGCGCATCATCTCGGCGAACGCCCAGAACGCGACCCCGTCGCCGTAGCTCAGGCTGCGGCCGTTCTGCCAGAAGAACAGACTCGACAGTCCGTCGACGTACTTGAACAGCTCCCATCCGAGCCGCGTCTTGCCGGTACCGGCGTGGCCCTCGACGAGGACAAGCCGGGACCGCCCGTCCGCCTCCACCGCGTGAAACAGCTCCTTGATGGCCCGAAGCTCGCGGTCGCGGCCGGTCAACGGCGCTTCCAAGCCGTCGACGCGTTGCGCCCCGCCGATGCCGGCGATCGTCGCGTCCGCGCGGAACAGCTGTACGGGCTCGGCTTTGCCCTTGAGCTCGTGTGCGCCCATGTCGGAGTACGCGATTGCGGATTCGGTCAGCGACCGGGTCTCCCCATCGGTCCACACCGTGCCTGGCTCGGCGACGGACTGCACTCGTGCCGCGGTGTTGACCGCGTCGCCGGCGACCATGCCTTCGTTGACTGCGCCAAGGGTCACCGCAACCGATCCGGTGACCACGCCGACTCGCATCGCGAGCCCCGTGGCGCCGACGCTCGCGCCTAGTGCTTCCACCTCGGCGGCAAGATCCAAGCCGGCGCGCACCGCGCGCTCAGCGTCATCCTCGTGTGCGACCGGTACGCCCCACACCGCCATGACCGCGTCACCGATGAACTTCTCGATCGTGCCGCCGTAACGCTCGACGACCTTGCGCGCCACCGCGAAGTACGCCGACAGGAGTTCGCGCACCTCTTCGGGGTCACGCGCCTCGGAGAGGGTGGTGAAGGAGACGAGGTCGCCGAACAGCACGGTCGTCGTACGACGTTCCGACACCGGCTCGCGAGACGACGGCGTCGATTGCCTCGGGATGCCGGTCGCCGCAGCGCCGCCGGCCAGCGGCGTGCCGCACTCGCCGCAGAACTTTCCAGCGCCCGCCGTGCCGCATTGCGGGCAGCAGCGGGCGAAGGGGGTGCCGCACTCCAGGCAGAACTTCGCACCGTCGGGGCTGACCGTCTGGCAACTCGTGCACTGGAGCGGCATGTCGCAGGCTCCTACTCTGGCTGGGGACCACGCGGCGAAGATCGGGCAGCACGGACTTTATGGGCGGATCTCGTCCCCCGGTGACGATTCGGCCTGAGATCGCCTATCTGTCCGCACAAATAGGCACAATTGACAGGTCGCCGCTAGTCCGCCTTGCCCAGTTCGGTGCCAGCCTGAGGAGATCGAGCGGGCCCAACCCGTCACGCCACGAAAGCAGGCGCTACAGGATCCCGGGCGTTGCGATCGCGGCGAGCCGAGCCGAGACGTTGAGGCCGTAGGGCACCAGCACGTTGGTCGGCGACTGCATGGGCACCTCGAACCGCCACTGCTGACCGTCGACCTCGTCGGTGCTGCTGGGGCCGAACGTGTTGTCGCTGTCCTGGGTCGCGAGGAAGTGCACGCCGTGCTCCGCGATCGCGCCCTGGAACGGCATGATCTGCCACGGCGGCGTCGTCCGGCTGGCGAACGGATTGCCGTTCACGGCCTTCGCGGGGTCGCAGACGAGGTCGGTGTAGTCGGTCGGCCGCGCGAACTTCTGCACCCGGGGA
>Ga0213876_10001102_pt1 | contig 17290 bp, 20 predicted proteins | sample BarmaccomBMRX_R9_FD_160113 | JGI IMG/M metagenome (GOLD analysis project Ga0213876, IMG submission 160113) | Root-associated microbial communities from Barbacenia macrantha in rupestrian grasslands, the National Park of Serra do Cipo, Brazil - RX_R9 | ecosystem: Host-associated > Plants > Roots... | reverse complement strand
GGGCTCCAGCACCGCCACCGGCGAGCCGCGCCGCGGAATACGATAGCGCCGCCCGCTGACGGATGGACTCTGCAGCTCCAGGAACCCGTCGCGTCGGAGCTGCTCGCGTTCGCCGGCCGAAAGGACTCGCTGGACCAGCGCGTCGGCGCGCTTGGCCGCGCGGCGGCGCTGCAGCCAACCTCGCAGCACGAGCGTCAGCCGCCGACCATGCGCGGCACGACCAGGATTTGGTCGTCAGCGGTCGGCTCCAGCGTGGTCACCCGCTGCGCCAGGCTGCCGTCTTGTAGGCGAAAGGCCTCGCCGCCAGCGGCTCGTGCATCGGCGAACAGCCGCTCGGCTTCCGCCACTGCTGCCAGCGCCTCAGGCTCGCCCGCGGCGAAGGCACGTTCATCCCACCTGACAGTCGTATCGCCACTGGCGTTGAGAATGCTGAGTGATGCCATCTCTCAAGCCTATGCTCGCTCGGGCAGAACGGTCCACAAAGCGTGGTTCAATCGGACCACTGACCGATGTACATTCCCGCGCATTTCAAAGAGACCACCCTCGAGGTCTTGCACGCGCTCATGCGCGAGTACCGCTTCGCCACGCTCATCTCTGTGCTCGATGGCGAGCCGTTCGCCACGCACCTGCCGATTCTGCTCGACGCCGATCGCAGCGAATTCGGCACACTTGTCGGCCACATGGCGCGAGCGAACCCGCACTGGCATGCGTTCGAACCAGATGCCACACCGTCGCTGGTGATTTTCCAGGGGCCGCACGCCTACATCTCGCCGAGCTGGTATGCCGCGGAGCAAGCGGTGCCGACCTGGAATTACACCGTCGTGCACGCCTACGGGCGGCCAACGGTCATCGAGGACCCACTGCGAGTTCGAGCCCTCCTGGACGAAACGGTTGAGACGTTTGAGTCGCGCTTTTCACAACCGTGGAGCACTGCGACCCAGACCGAGGATTACATCTCGGGGATGGCCCGCGGGATCGTGGCGTTCGAGATGCTGATTACCCGGCTCGAGGGAAAACGCAAACTGAGTCAGAACCGCCCGGTGGAGGATGCGCACAACGCGGCGAAGGCGCTGCAATCCAGCGGTGACGCGGTCGAAGATGCGTTGGCGCGCCTTATGCTCGATGCCGCCGGGAGTCGCACGTGACGTCGGAACATCTGGCCACCGCGTACCAAGCATGGGATCGCAACTGGACAACGGAAGAGGAGCGTGTACGCTGGCTTGCGCCTGACCCGATGGTGCAAAACCTGGTGCCGTTGCTCCGCGCGCGCCGGTTCACCCGCGTGCTGGACGTGGGTTGTGGCGTGGGTCGACACGCCCAGTACCTCGGAGCCGAGGGCTTCACGTGTGTGGGGTTGGACGCCAGTGAGTCAGGACTGGAGTACGCCCGCGCACAAGCGCAGAGGTCCGGCTTGAGCATCGACTACCGAGTCGGACGGTTTTACGAGCTGGATTTTCCGGAGCACAGTTTCGATGCGCTGATCGCCTGGAATGTGATCTACCATGGCGACCGCGATATCGCGCGGCGTGCCGCCGATGAGTTCGCGCGCGTGCTGGTGCCCGGTGGTCTTTATGTGGGAACGATGCTGTCCAAGCGCAACGCGGGCTACGGTGTCGGCCGACAGGTCCGGCCGGATACGTTCGTGGTGGACGACGCCACCAACGACCACATCCACCCACACCTGTACGTGAATTCCAGGGATTTGCTGGAGCTGCACCGCGGCTTCGAGGTCCTCCAACTGGACGACGTGGAGCAAGCACCCGCTCACCACCACTGGCAATTCATTCTCGAACGCACGTGAGCCTGGCCATTCGCGCGGCGCGCGGGTTTGATGGCGCATCGGCACGCCTGCTGGAAAACATCCTGGTGTTGGTGGAGGATGGCCGCATCACCGCGGTGGAGTGTGGACGCACGGAGACTCCACCCGGTTCAGAGGTCGTGGACCTCGGCGACGTCACGCTGCTGCCAGGGCTCATTGATGCCCATGTCCACCTGGGCTTCGATGCCAGCCGCGATCCGGTTGCGCAAATGCGCGCGGACTCGGACGCCACGTTGTTGCTGAGGATGCGCCTGGCGGCACGACGGGCACTCGCGGCGGGCATTACCACCGTCCGCGATCTGGGGGACCGGAATTATCTCGGACTCGCCTTGCGCGACTGGTTCCGACAGGGGGACGAATTGGGACCAGAGATCATCGCGGCCGGGCCGCCGATCACCATCACCGGCGGCCACTGTTACTTCATGGGCGGGGAAGTCGACGGTGAGCTGGAGCTGCGTCGCGCGGTGCGCTCGCACGTAAAGGCCGGTGTGGATGTCATCAAGATCATGGCCACTGGTGGCCACATGACGCATGGCACCAATCCTGGGTTGCCGCAGTTCACGGTTGCGGAGGTTCGCGCGGGGGTGGAGGAAGCGCACCGACTCGGGCGCACGCTCACTGCGCACGCGCACGGTCCCAGTGGGATTGCTGTGGCCGTGGAGGCTGGCGTGGATTGCGTCGAGCACTGCTCATTCCGCGTGGATGGCACGCGCAAGCCGGACTGGGAGCTGATCTCGCGCATCGCTGCCGCGGGCATCGCGGTTTCACCCACGGTGGGCTCGCCTGGACCGTTGACGGAGAGCTTCGTGCCGATCCTGGCACGCATGCACCAGCAGGGTGTTCGCATTGTTGCCAGCACGGATGCAGGGATTTCACCGCAGCGGCCACATGATGCGCTGCCGCATGCGGTGGGGTTTTTGGCAGGATGTGGGATGTCCAACAACGAGGCGCTCGCCGCGGCGACCTCCGTGGCGGCCGCGGTCTGCGGTGTTGGCGAGCGCAAAGGCGCACTCCAGGCGGGCAAGGATGCGGACCTCCTGGCGGTCGGTGGCAACCCGCTGGCCGACATCCGGGCGCTGCTGGATGTGCGAGCTGTCTTTCGCCACGGCATGCGGTTGACGTAACCATTGCGGACTGCGACGGGTTCGGTGGTGAGCTGCACGCGTGATAACGTGCGCACCAACACGGGGACATCGCGATGGGATCCGCAGTACCTGAACGGTTGGTGCACGAGGCCACGGAAGTCCTCCGTGAAGCGATTGTTTCGGGCCAACTTCCTCCGGGCGGCCGGCTGATTCAGGAGCGGCTGGCGCAGGAGCTTGGGATCAGCCGCACACCACTCCGCGAGGCACTCCTCCGGCTGGAGCAGCAGGGGCTGGTTGCCTCCGCCGGTCGTCGCGGACTGGCAGTTGCAAGCCTGTCACCCGAGATTATCCTGGACACCATGGACGTGCGCGGCAATCTCGATACGCTCGCCGCACAGTGGGCGGTCGACCGCATGACCAACCGCGAGCTCGCGCAACTGCGCGCCGCGCACGAACGTGCGCGTCGCTGCATCGTGGAGTGGCAACCGGAGGCGTGGCTCGCCGCAAATATCGAATTCCACCTGCATGTCGTGCGCGGCGCGCACAGTCCCCCGCTCGAGCGAGCCATGCCGGTAGGTCGCATGCCTGTGCGGCTGCTGGTGAGCAACGCGTATTTCGAACACGGCCAGGCGCAGATTGATTTTGCCGAACACCAGCAGATCATGGAAGCGCTCGAAGCCCGCGACGTGGAGCGCGTGAGAGCAGCGGCCGAGCACCACGCCGCGCAGCGGCGGCAGGCCATGGTCGAGCAGCTGAACCGCCTCGAAGGAGCGACGGTCGGCCTGCGGCGCCTGCGACGCCGGTAGCCATCGATCGGGCTCGTATCCATGATTGGATACGAAAATCGCATGCGGTATGCTGGGCGCAAGGGGTAGTGGCGAGATGACCACGCTCGCGCCTGTGCCGCGGATCGTGACGGTGAGCTGCATCCTGTGCGGCCGCTCCCGGGCAGTTGGTGGACGATCGCTTTCAGCCCGACCCGCATACGCGTCCGCCGCGGCCTTCGGCCGGCGGCGCCCACTGCGGCGAATGCGGCGGAAGCCTCTACGCCGAGCAGGTGACCACGGTTAGCCAACCGCGGCCTGCTCCACCGGCCGCCGTGCTCGTGAGCGTGGACGAGATCGTAGAAACGCCCGTCGCGTGCAACAGTCGGCTGACGTACGACGTACCAGGTCTCCGCGAGCTCGCGGCATCAATTCGCCAGCACGGCGTGCTGCAACCTCTGGTCGTTCGACCGCTGACGGCCCCGGAGCGTGACCGCGGCGGCGATCGCATCCGATATGTCGTTATCGCCGGCAATCGGCGGCTTCGCGCGGCGCGGGCGGCAGGACTTAACGCCGTACCCTGCATGGTGCGCGTAGCGGATGCCGACCATGCATTCTTGCTGAACGTAGTCGAGAATCTGCAGCGGCGCGAGCTCAGCGGGCGCGAGCGCGTGCGAGCAATTTCTCTGCTCGCGCGACTGGTCGACGCACAGGGGCAAGCACTGGGCGTCCGCGAGATCAGCCGCCGCACCGGACTGTCTCCCGCGACCATTTCGTTGTGGCTGCGGCTCGACCGCCGACCCCTGCTGCGCCGTGCGGTGGAGGAGGAGCGGCTGGACATCGGGCGCGCGATGAAGCTTGTTTCGGCGCCGGAGTCGGAGTTGTCGCAGCTCATCGCGCAGGCCCACGAGCTCTCATCCGACGAGCTGGCGCACATGGTAGCCAGCAAACGCAAGGAACCAGATGCGCAGGCGAGTCGGCGCGCGGCGGTCAATCAGCGCCATGCCGAGGCGGCCTACCGCGCGGTGGAGTTGATAGACGAGGCGGGTGGCCCGACGCGGGCTACCCTGGTGAAATTGCGCGAACGATTGGACGCCCTGCTGGCGGAGGTAACGCCAGTGTTTACCGAGTGAACACGAACCGAGAGAAGAGAAGGGATCCTGAACGATGAGCATTCGCATTTCGAAGCTTGGACATGTCAACCTGCGCGTCGCTGATGAAGAGACCTCGAAGTGGTTTTATACGGAGGTCCTGGGATTCAAGGTCGCGGAGCAGGATCCCGAACATGGCGGCGTGTTCACCACGCTCGGCGAAGACTTTCACACGCTGGACTTCGCTCAGCATCCGGACCCCGTCTCGGCACAGAAGCCCAAGCGGGGGCAGATTGGGCTGCTCCACATTGCCTTCCAGGTAGACAGTCACGATGCGCTGCGCGATGCGTACATCCACCTGCTCGAGCACGGCATCGAGATCCACCACGCGACGAACCACCTGAACCAGCGGAGCATCTACTTCACGGACCCGGACGGTAATGGGCTGGAGATTTACTACGAGCTGCCGTATGCGCTCCAGCTGTTCCCGGAGGGTCGCTCCGATGACGACGAGTCTTTGGACGTCAGCGCGCCCGGCGAGCCGCTGCCGGCGTGGTTGTTCGAGGAGTGGCCAGGGCCGGAGATGAAGGCGCGCATCGAGCAGATTGAGGCGCGCATGCGTCCACAGCCCGTTACCGCTTAAGCAGACACGGAAAAGTTCGCAATCTCTTCGTCCTGTTCCGGCGTGCCGCCAGAGACGCCAATTGCGCCGGCAACGATGCCGTCGCGCACGATCGGCACGCCACCAGGTCGGGCGAAGAGGTTGAACTTCACGATTTCCTGCAGCGCCGCGAGGCCAGTCGGATTCGCGGCGAACTGCGCCGCAACCGCGCTGGTTGGCTGCTGGAAGTTGAGTGCGGTCAGCGCTTTGGCCTCCGCAACATCGGGCGCCATGAGGCGCGCCCCGTCCATGCGATCCATCTGCACGAGTTGACCGAGCTCGTCGACGACCACGACCCCAACTTTGATTCCGAGCGAACTGGCGTGCTGGATTGCGCTATCGGCATAGCGCCGCGCTTCCACGAGCCGGAGTAGCATCTTCAAACAACCTCCCGAGATCAATCAATCAATCAGTCAATCAATCAGTGCACGCCCGCGCCGTGCTGTGAGCGGTAGGGCACGCGCAGCGCGTAGCAGATCACCAGGTCCTCGGCGTTGCCCGACGCATTGCCGGAGGTGAGTTGAGTCGGGTGAACGCCAGGAATCGACGTCAGCGGTGCCACGCCTGGTCCGGTGGCGAGTCCACCGACGCAGCGTTTGCCGCGCATGATCGGCGCGCCACCTCCGCCAGGGAAGGTCTTATCAGGCAACATGTCGAGATACGCGGCGTAGCGCACCGGATGCTGGTCCATGCGCTCGGCAAATGTATTCGTCGGACCTTGCATGATTGCCGCCAACACCGCCTTGGCGCGCGCGACACGAGGCGCCACTGCCGGCGCGTCGTCCATCTTCGAAATGGAAACGACATTGCCGGCTGCGTCGACGACGGCAAATGCGCCGTTCTGCAAGTACTCGCCGGCTTTGGACACGGCTCGGTCAATGATCTCTCTGGCTTCGGCCAGCGTCAGATCCGGGCCGGTGGGAAGTGCGTTGGTCGCACCATTGGTGGTGACCGTAGAAACCATGGTTCCTCCCGTTCGCGGCTGTTGTAGCATGGCAATCCAAGGGGGCGGATCATGCCGTTAAACCGATTGTCCGTCACGTCCAGGGTTATTGCCGCATGCTCGCTGCTGGCGGCAGCGTGTAATGTGTCGACGCCACCGGCACAGCCTGGAGGTGCAGCTCCAGCGCCGCCTCCGACCTCGGCGGCTGTCGCGCCGGCGCCGACTACCGGCGCGCCGGCGGCTGCGGCCGCTTCCACTGGACCGATTGTTGTCGGCGTGTCGCAAGCGCTTACCGGCGACAAGTCGGATGGTGGCACTGCTATTGAGAACGGCTACAAGGTCTGGATCAAAGAGGTCAACGACAGCGGCGGGCTGCTCGGCCGCCAGGTCCAACTCAAGGACTATGACAACAACAGTCTGGCGGATACGTCGGTCAGCCAGTACGAGCGACTCATCACCGTTGACAAGGTCGATTTGCTGCTTGGACCGGTGTCCAGCGCGCTGACGATCCCGGATGGCCCGGTGGCTGAGAAGTATCACATGGTGATGAGCGAAGGCGCGGGCGGCGCACCACCGGTGTTCGAGCGCAATCTGCACTACCTGTTCTTTGTGCAACCGGGCACGGCTGAGCACCAGGCGGACCCGTTCACCGACTACATCCTCTCATTGCCGGCTGATCAGCGGCCCAAGACTGCCGCGTATCCCAGCTTTGACGACCCGTTTGCGACGGCGGTGGTGGACCAGGCCAGAAAGGCCCTGGAAGGGGCCGGAATTCAGACGGTCTACACCCAGATCTACCCGCCGACGCAAACGGACTTCGGTCCGATTGCGCAGCAGGTAAAGCAGTCTGGCGCGGACATCGTCTTCTGCGGCAGCGCGGGCACTTCGGATGTCACCGCGTTCGTACAAGCGATGGTCTCCATCAACTATCAGCCGAAAGCGACGTTCTTCTCGGCTGGACCGGATGAAGGCACCAACTTCCTGGAGGCTTTGGGGGAACGGACCGAAGGTATCTTCAACGCCGCGGGCTGGGTCCAGGATGCCAAGACACCGGGGAATGGCAAGTTTGTCCAGGAGTACCTGGAGATGTTCGCCAACAAAGACAACCTTGTTCCGCCGGAGGCGGCGGAGGGCTACTCCGCGGCGCAGGTGCTCGAGGCGGCAGTTCGCGGGACCAACTCGTTGGACAACGCCAAAATGGCAGACTGGCTGCACGGCAACAAAGTCCAGACGGTGCAGGGGATGATCGGCTGGGACGCCGCCGGCCGGCCGCAAGGCACGTTCACCTTGTTGCAGTGGCAAAAGGGAAAGTTCGTGGCCGTGTGGCCCAAGGACGACCCGTCGAAGAGTGCTGATCCGGTGTATCCAAAGCCAAACTGGTGACTCAGGTTCTGGTCCAGGGGCTCGTTTTTGGGCTTCTGGCTGGCGGCGTTTATGCGTTGATGTCTTCGGGCATGTCGATGATCTTCGGCGTGATGCGCATGGTCAATCTCGGGCATGCGGCGATCATGCTGACTGGCTCCTACATCGCGGTTACGCTCCTCCAGCAGTTGGGCGTCGATCCACTCCTCAGCATTCCGATCATCGTCGCGGCATTCCTTGTCGTCGGAGCGTTGTTCGAACGCGGAGTGCTCGGCCGGTTCATTGGCGGCGACCTGGCCCTGGCGGTGCTCGTCACGCTGGGTGTCGCCAACATTCTGGAGGGTGGCCAGGGTGTGATCTGGACCTCACGGTTCTACACCATTCGCACCGGCTATTCCTTCAACACGTTCAACCTGTTCGGCCTGTACATTCCGCTGATCCGCATCATCGCGGCTGCGGAAGCGGCCGTCCTACTCGTTGCTCTCTGGTTGATCTTGTCGCGAACGAACCTCGGCCGCTCGATCCGCGCGACCATTCAGAATCGGAGCGTTGCGCAACTTGTCGGTGTCAATGTCGCCAGAGTGACGATGATCGCATTCGCGATTGGCGTCGCGATGGCGGGCGCAGCCGGACCACTGATGGGGATGCTGTACACCTGGTACCCCGACTCGCACTGGCTCTGGGGCGGCAAAATCGTAGCGATCATCATTCTGGGCGGACTATCAAGTCTGCGCGGCGCACTCCTGGCGTCGATGATCCTGGGTGTCGCGGAGCAGTTCGTCACACTTGGCATTGACGTGCGCTGGGCGCCGATGGTGTTCTACATCTTCCTGTTGGTGGTGATGCTTTTCCGGCCGCAAGGACTGCTGGGCAGCGTCAACCGTGGCCTCGCGTGACGCGCATGCGACTGATCCGCCGCTGGGGTCCGTGGCTGCTACTGGTGATCTGCCTGGCCTTGCCGGTCTTGGTGAAACAGCCGGCCTGGCTCGACATGCTCCAGTTCACGTTCATGTATGCCGCCATGTCGGTTGGCTGGGACATCATGGGTGGCTACGCCGGCTATCCGTCGATCGGTCACGTGGGGTTCTTCGGCATGTCCTCCTACGTGGCCGGGCTGTTGCTGGTGCATTTCGGCGTCAACATTTTCGCAAGCGCACTGCTTGTTGGGTTATTCGGCTCCCTGGTAGGCGCCGGCCTTGGGTTCATTTCGCTGCGCACACGTGGTCCGGCATTTCTCATCGTCACGCTGGTGTTCGCGCTCACGGTGCAGATGCTCGCGGAGAATCTCAACGCTCTGACCGGTGGCACATCCGGGCTCTACCTGCCGCTGCTGGACCTCCCGCCGGATGTCGTAATCTTACCGTTCTACTACGCGATGCTCGCTCTCACCGTCCTGGCCGTGGCAACGTCGACATTCATTCGTGCGTCCAGGTTCGGCCTCGGGCTCCTTGCGATTCGCGAGGATGAGGGCAAAGCGGAAGGATCCGGCATCAACACGGCGCTCTACAAGATCCTTGCGTTCGCCGTCAGCGTGTTCTTCGCGAGCGTTGCGGGAGCGCTCCACGCGCAATACCTGAACTACGTCGACCCGGACCTCGCCTTCGAATTCATCATCGGCTTGAACATGGTCGTGATGGCGCTGGTTGGGAGCCGTGCGACGCCCTGGGGCGGCGTGCTTGGCGCGGTGATCATGTTCCCGATCTCGCAACTTCTCGTGTACACGCTGCCAGATAAATTCTCGGGTCAGGTCCCCTTGGTGGAGCTTGGCATCCTGCTGATCCTGATCCCGATGTTCTTGCCTGACGGCATCATCAAGAGCCTGGAGCGGTGGGCGGAGCGACGCCGCCGACGACCGCGGGTTCCATCCACGGACACGTTCGCTCCAGCTCCGGTTGGAGCACCATGAGCACCGCCGCGGGAAGGCCACTCTCTGTTCGCAACGTGGCCAAAACCTTTGGTGGGGTGCGTGCGCTGACCGACTGCTCACTGGACATTTCCTGCGGCAAGATCTCCGCGTTGATTGGCCCGAATGGATCGGGCAAAACGACGCTGTTCAACTGCATCACCGGGTTCTACGTCCCGGATTCAGGCAGCATCCGCTATGGTGAGACAGCGCTTGGCGGACGCCTGCCAAATCAGATCGTGCATCTGGGCATCGCCCGGACCTTCCAGGTCACGCGCATCTTCAAGCGGATGACAGTCCTGGAAAACATGGTGGTGCCAGTGCGACAGTCCAACTGGAAGTCGCTGTTCTCTGCCGCCATCAAAGGCCACGAGCGCGAGCGCGCGGAGGGGTTGCTGGACTTTGTCGGCCTGGCCGACTACTGGAGCATGCAGGCCGGCAATCTCTCATTTGGACAGCAGAAGCTGCTCGAGCTTGCGGCGGCGCTCATGTCGGAGCCCGACCTGCTTTTGCTCGATGAACCCGCGGGCGGCCTCAATCCCATAATGATCGACCGTCTGACCGGCTACATTCGCGACCTCAACGCGCAAGGTGTTACGTTCCTGTTGGTAGAGCACAACATGGGCTTCGTGATGCGGTTGGCACACTCGATTGCGGTCATGCACCGCGGCGAAGTGATCGCCCAGGGCGAGCCGGAGGCGATTCGGTCGGACCCCAAAGTCCTGGACGCGTACCTGGGAGACTGACTGATTGATGGCGTTGCTCGAGGTGCGCGGTGTTTCGGCAGGGTACGGGTCCGGTGGTGACATCCTGCGTGAAGTTAACCTGGAGCTGGACGCCGGCGGGTCCGTGTGCCTCATTGGACCGAATGGCGCGGGCAAATCAACGCTGCTGCGGGTGATCAGTGGTGGGCTTGCGCCGAGGCGGGGGCAGGTGTTTTTTGAGGGCCGCGACGTGGGCGGACTCCGGCCGGACCTGGTGTTTCGCGCAGGCATTGTGACGGTGCCGCAGGGGCGAAACACATTTCCGCAAATGACGGTCTGGGAGAACATGCTCATGGGCGCGTACTCCATTCGCGACCGCGCTGAGGCGCGCCGGCGGATTGACTACGCGTGCAGCGTGTTTCCCATTGTGGGTGAGAAGCGCGGTTTGCATGCAGGAGATCTCAGTGCCGGCCAGCAGAAGCAGGTTGAGCTTGCGCGGGCGTTGGTGGCATCGCCGAAGCTGCTGCTGCTGGATGAGCCAACGCTTGGACTCGAACCACGGCTTGGTCGCATGGTGATGGACAAAGCTCGCTCCCTCAATGCTGATGGCATCACGATTCTGCTGGTGGAGCAGAATGCGCGCATGGGCCTGGCCGCCGCGCAGGATGGCATGGTCATGGAGCTGGGCCAGATCAAACTGCGCGGCGCCGGGGATTGGCTGCTGCGGGATCCCGAGGTCAAACGGCTCTACCTTGGCGAGGACCTCTCCGCCAGTCCGTTGGTGCCGGCGGGGAGGCCGATCACGTCGAGGTAGCTGCCAATCTGGCCAAAGAGTTTGGTGAACTCCATCGGAATGACAAACGTGCTGGAGGGACTTGCGCCAATCGCCTTCAACCCGTCAATGACTTGCAAGGTCATGGTCTTGGCGTCGACATTTTGCGCCGCGCCATAGACCGCCTGGAGCGCTTGCGCGTAGCCTTCGGCTTTCAGAATCGCACTTTGCTTCTCGCCCTCTGCGCGGAGGATCGACGCCTGGCGTTCACCTTCAGCTACCGTGATACTCGCCTGCCGCTTGCCATCAGCTTCGGTGACGAACGCGCGACGCGTCCGCTCGGCGGACATCTGGCGGTTCATGGCTTCCTGGACGTCGTTGGGCGGCACGATCTCGCGGATTTCCACCGCGGTCACTTTGACGCCCCAGCGTTCGGTGACTTCATCGAGCTTTTCGCGCAAGATGGTGTTGATGCGCTCGCGCTGTGCGAGCACGTCGTCGAGCGCGATATCGCCGATCACGGCGCGCAGCGTGGTTGCCGCTATTCCTTGCGAAGCGCCAGCGAAATTCTGGACCGCCACCACGCTGGAGACTGCGTCCATGATCTGACGGTAGATCAGAAAATCGACGCGGATCGGGACGTTGTCCTTCGTAATGCACGATTGGTGCGGGACTTCCAGGAACAGCTCGCGCTGGTCCACCAGGACCGGCCGGTCGACAAGCGGAATCAGCCACACCGGGCCCGGACCGCGCGCACCGATGCATTTGCCGAGGCGGAAGATGACCAACCGCTGATATTCGCGGACGATGCGCACCGACTGACTGATCAGTCCGAGCACAATAGCCAGGAGGACGACCAACTCAAAGACAAGAATTGCCGTTTCCATCAGGAGACCACTCCTTTCTGTGTGGCGGCGGCGCGATAATTCGCCGACTCCACTTCGAGAACCAATCCATGCCGCGCGACAACGCGCACCGCTTCTCCGGGCGCCAGCGTTGTACCGCGCGAGTGGGCTGACCACAACTGGCCTTGCACGTGAACGACGCCGTCCGGGGCCAGGCCGGTGCGAGCCACGCCACGGGCGCCAATCAACTGCTCGAGCCGGCCGATCGGCGGCAGGTGCTGAATGCGCCGCGCTACACGGATGATCAGCAAACCAAGTCCGAGACCAGCCAGCACCATCACAACCAGCACACCAGGCGCGACCGAGACGCCAGTTGCCATCGGAGCTAAGCTGCCGGTGGCCGAGAACAAGACGACGGAGCCTAGGCCGAGGCACAAGGTGCCGCATAGCACCAGCAGCCCGTGACGTCCGCTGTGGAGCTCAAGGCCCATAAGGCCGACACCAACAATAACGGCGAGCACACCCAACCAGTTGGTTGGCAATGTGAGGAAGGCGACGCCGGCCGCGAGCAGGCACGCCGCGCCGGTCACCCCTGGGAACAACGTGCCTGGATGCGAGATTTCCCCCAGTATGGCATACAAGCCGAGTAGAAGAAGCACATATGCCGTCGTCGGATCGAGCAAGCGGTGCCAGAGCGCCTCCTGGAGGTCCATCTGGAGTACTTGCGCCTGTGGCGGAATCGCCTCGATGGTGCCTTCGGTGGCCGCGGCCAAGGTCTCCGCGGTTGCGTTGGAACGCCCGTCAGGAACATATGCAGCCGTTGGCACGGAGCTACCTGAAAGGGTTTGGGCGACTTCGGCCATCGGCGTGCTGAGTCCAGCGGATGGTGTGAGCGACACCACCACCAGCGCGGCGTGCCGCTGATTCGCCTCCGCAATGCCGCGCTGGACGTATTCAACCGTTGGCGGATCCACGAGTCCATCGATGGTGATCCGCACAACCGGACCCTCCGCCGGGGCGGTGACAGTCGGTGGTGGCGCGCCTGTCTGAATCTGCTGCGCCGGTGGGGGCGTGCGCAGTAAGACCAGGGCCAGCACTCCGGCGATGGCCAGCGCCAGGGCGACGGTCGCGAGGCGGGCCAGGAACGGCGGCCCTGGTGCTTCCGCGAACACGAGGTCGGGCGGAGGACGGAATGGTCGGGACAGTCGCAACGCCTCAACCTCGCCGCGTGCCAGTACGCCCTGGAGTTGCCGGTCGAGGATCGGGCTCAGGCGCTGCAGACGCCGCAGCCTTGTGGTGCAGTCGGCGCAAATCGCCAGATGCTCTTCGACCTGGCGCATCTCCTGCGCATTTGCCTCGTGGTCCACGTACGCCGAGAGGAGCGGTTCGAGCGCTGCGCATTCGCGCATGGATGTCTTCATTCGTTCTCCCCCTCTCGTCGCCGCATGGCAAGACAGTGTTCGCGTGCTCTGAAGATGCGCAGCTTCACCGCGCCCACGCTGCAGTTCAGAACCTGGGCGATTTCGGCGTAGCGGAACCCGTCAGCGTGCAGGAGCAAGCATGCGCGTTGCTCGATCGGGAGCTGGCGCAGCAATTCTTGAAGTTCGTCCTGTTGGGCGACCTGCCTGGCCAGGTCCTGCGTCGCACTCGGACGGTCGTGGCGGCTCGCCACGAACGGCACCCAGCTCAGGATGCGCCGCCGCCGCAGCACGCCACGCGCGTGGTTGAGCGCGATGGTGTAGAGCCAGCCGCCGAGGTTGAGCTCGTCGCCGTGCAAACGTGGAGCGGCGCGGTAAGCGGATAGGAACGTGTCCTGGCACAGGTCGGCCGCAACTTCGGGATCGTGGAGCAGGCCGGTGAGGAAACGCAGCAAAGGTGCCTGGTAGTCCTGGACCAGCTGGTCGAAATCGGCGCGACTGAGCTGTCCCGCCCGGGGTGTTGGCAAGCTCGCCACGTGGCTGATGCCCACGATCACTGTCGATTGTCCCTTACGTGAAGGAAATGCGCGGGCGCGGCGAAAGGTTACGCGCAGCGGGCGCGCAAACAGTCGGCGAATTGCGCGCTCATGCGTTTGACCACGACCTGGGCGCCGCCCTCGATCATCGACGCCAGACGACCCGTCACTTCTACTTCTCCGTGCGTGGTCACCGCCGATCCTTCGCCGTTGGCTGCGACACCAAAGGCCGCCGATGCCGTAAACCGCGCGCCGCCCTGCTTATCGCGGCCACGCGCAGAGACGCGTCCGCGCATGGCGGCGGGATCGAGCTCCAGTTCCGCGTGCGCCTGGAATGCCACGGTCAGCGGTCCGAACTTGACTCCGATGGACGTTTCGAGCGAACCGTCGTCGTTGTGCGCGCTGATCGCTGCGCCAGGGACGCATCCGACAACGGCGTCCGGATCTGAAAGCAACAGCCACACGGTCGCGGGCGGCGCGGCAACCTCGAAGCGTTCGTCGACTTCAATCACGCGGCATGCGCCGCCGGCCGACAAGAGACTCGGCGATGATGTTGCGCTGGATCTGAGGTGTGCCGCCTGCAAGCGCGCCGAAGCGGGCGCCGCGCACGTAGCGTTCCACGGGCATCGACTTCAAGTAGCCGTGGCCGCCGAACAGCTGCATCGCCTGATTACTGACACGGATGGCGGCTTCATTGGCGAACGCCTTGGCCTTGGCGGCCTCGACCTGGTCGGGCAAGCCGGCGCCGGCATTGGCGGCGGCTCGGTACATCAGCAAACGTGCGGCATCGAGGTCGATGGCCATGTCGGCCAGCAGCCATTGAATGCCTTGAAAATCGGCCAGTCGCTGCCCGAACTGCTGCCGGGATTGGACATAGCTGAGCGCCTCGTCGAAGGCACCCTGGGCCTGGCCCAGACTGATCGCGGCGTTCAAACAGCGCTGGCCGTTAAACGCGCTCATCAGCTTGCGAAACCCGTGCTCTTTGACCAGGACCGCGTCTTCACGAACGCGCAGGTCGTGAAAATAGACGGGGAAGAGTTGCTCGCCGCCGAGGGTTTCGTCGCCTGGGCCGATCTCGAGCCCGGGCGTATCGCGGTCGATGAGCACGGCGCCGATGCCGCGGCTCCCGGGCACGTTCCCGAAGCGCACGAACGTGACGAAGACGCCGGCTACGTCAGCGCGGCTGATCAGGATCTTGCTGCCATTCAGGACGTAGCCACCTTCGACCGCTTCGGCGCGGGTCTTGAGCGCACCAACATCCGAGCCAGCATCCGGTTCGGTCATGCAGATGGCGCAGATCAGCTCGCCCCGAGCGATCGGTGGTAAGTAACGATCTTTGTGGGCATCCGTCCCGTAGTGAACGATGACCTGCGTCTGCACACCCAGCTCGCCGAGCACCGCCATGGCGGTCTGATAGCAGGCGCGCGCGACCTCCTCGATAGCGAGCACCGCCTCGAACCAGCTTGCCCCCGCCCCGCCGTACTGCTCGGGGATGGTCAGCCCGAGCACGCCGGCGCTCGCCAGGATGCGGATGCTCTCCCAAGGGAACTCGTGCGTGCGGTCCCAGCGGGTGGCTAGCGCCTTCAGCTCTTTTTGCGCAATGCCGCGCACGAGCTGCTGGAGGTCACGCTGCTGCTCGGAGAGCTGAAAGTCCATCGCGCGGTTAGATTGCGTCCGCGCTGTCCAGGGCGTCTAGCTGATCGTCGGACAGCCCGAGGCGTTCGTGGAGAACGGCCCGTGTGTGTTCGCCCAGGGCGGGTGCGGGGCCGAGGTCTGGTTGGGGTGAGTCCTCCAGGTGGAGCGGACTGCCGAAAACCCGCATTTCGCCTCGGCGCGGATGCCGCACACGGCGCAGCATGCCGCTGGCGGCGACCTGCTCGTCCGCCAGGACTTCTTTGAGGCTCTTGACCGGTGCCGCGGGGATTCCCGCCTGGCCGAGAATTTTCAGGCAGTCATCTCGGGTGCGCACGGAGGTCCATTCGGTGACCACCGCATCGAGCTCCGCCATACGCCGTGCGCGACCAGGATTGGTCTGCAACGCAGGGTCGTTCTTGAGGTCCGGTCGATCGAGCACGTCGCAGAGCGCCAGCCACTGCCGATCGGTGGCACAGAAGATCGCGACCCAGCCGTCCTGGGCCGGGTAAGTGTTGTAGGGGCACAACGCGAGGCCACCGTGGCGGTTGCCGGTGCGTTCAGGCAGCGCGCCTTCGGAATCAACCAGTGCGCCGAGATTCGAGGTCAGCGCTGGCAGCATGGCGTCGTGCATCGCCACCTGGACGTGCTGGCCGCGACCGGTCTGTTCGCGCTGGAGCAGGGCGGCCAGGATCGCTGCCAGCAGATGGACGCCGCCCATGAAGTCGGCGATGGCGGGCCCGGCCTTCACCGGTGGTTGGTCGGCGAAGCCAGTCGCGGCCATCACGCCGGTCATCGCTTGAACGGTCAGGTCCATGGCGGCGAGGTCTTTGTACGGGCCTTTGGGAGAGAAGCCACGGCCACTGGCCACCACGAGCCTGGGGTTCGTTTGATGGAGGACGTCGTAGCTGAGGTCGAGCCGGTCCAGCACGCCAGCGCGGTAATTTTCGATCAGCACGTCAGCCTGCGCGACCAGCGCCAGGAGGAGGTCGCGCCCAGCGGCGGTCTTCAAGTTGAGGCGGACGCTGCGCTTGCCCGAGTTAAGCATGACGAAAGGCGTGGCGTCCTGGCCGCCGGCGCGGTGGCGGGCGGGCTCGCCGCCGGGCGGTTCGATCTTGATGATCTCGGCGCCGAGATTGGCCAGCAGCAAAGCGCAATAGGGGACCATGTAGATCTGGCCCAACTCGAGGACGGTCACGCCGTCCAGTACCCGTCGCGTCACCGCGAACCAGTGTAGGGGGCATGTGGTTCACTACGTTCGTGTCCAGCGGTGCTCGAGCCACGGTGGCCAGTGCTTTTGCACGCGCGCTGAAGGCGGCAGGGGTTCGGCGGGTGTACGGGCTGCCCGGGGAGGACCATCTCCGGCTGCTCGATGCCCTCTCCAGCGAGGGCATCACCTATATCGGCGCGCGCGAAGAGACCGCGGCCGCGTTGATGGCGGCCACCGAAGCCCAGTCAAGCGGTGTCCCAGGTGTGGTCCTGGTGACCATTGCCCCAGGCCTCACCAACACGATCAACGCCATCGCGCATGCCTGGCTGGACCACGTGCCCCTGCTGGTCGTGTGCGGCCAGCACGCTCCCGAGCGAGCACCGGTGATCGTCCGCCAGGGACTGGACAATCACCGCCTGGTCGACTCGATCACCAAGTGGACCACGACGGCCAGTTCGCGGATCCACCAGGTGCTGGCGCGTGCCCTGGAGACGGCCCTCGCGCCACCCGCGGGCCCGGTGCTGTTCGAGTTGCGCGACGACGTG
>Ga0213876_10001101_pt1 | contig 17298 bp, 16 predicted proteins | sample BarmaccomBMRX_R9_FD_160113 | JGI IMG/M metagenome (GOLD analysis project Ga0213876, IMG submission 160113) | Root-associated microbial communities from Barbacenia macrantha in rupestrian grasslands, the National Park of Serra do Cipo, Brazil - RX_R9 | ecosystem: Host-associated > Plants > Roots... | reverse complement strand
TGCGCTGGCGGGGGCAAGTCGATGGTTATTAAGGAACAAGCTTGGGCTTGGCGCTCTTTGCCTCGGCCAATATGGCGGTGTTTTCATTTCTGATCTGGATTAACGCCTGGCTCCTCAACCGGCTTGATCTGGCTCGATCGAGCGCCGAAATGCAGACCGAGGTGGCAGAGGAAGCCAATCGCGCGAAGAGCGCCTTTGTCGCTCTCGTCAGTCACGAAATTCGCACGCCGATGAATGCAGTCCTCGGTATGACAGAGCTGTTGTGGGAATCCAAGCTCGATGCTACGCAGCGCCGCTCTTTGGAAGTCCTGCGCCGGGCCAGCCGCAACCTGATGACGCTCATCAACGACATACTCGACCTCTCCAAGGTCGAAGCAGGCAAGCTCGAGCTCGAGCGCATCCGCTTCAATCTGAAAACGCTTCTGGCGGAAGCCTTGGAAATTGTCGAACCGCAGGCGAGCCAAAAGGGCTTACGCCTTGTGCTCTTCATCGATGCACAACTTTCGAGTGCGTTCATTGGCGATCCTTCGCGGGTGCGGCAGGTGCTCGTCAATTTGCTGGGCAACGCCGTGAAGTTTACTCAGCACGGGTCGGTCAAATTGTCCGCGCGGCAGGCCTCCGACGGTCCTGAACTGGTCAACTTCTCCGTCTCAGATACCGGGATTGGCATTCCTGCGGAGAAACTAGAGACCATCTTCGACGACTTTTCCCAAGCCGACTCGTCGACGACCCGCAATTACGGCGGGACTGGCTTGGGCCTGGGAATTAGCCGCCGGCTGGTGCAGTTGATGGGTGGCAGCCTTACGGCAACCAGTTCATTGGGGGAAGGCAGTACATTCGAGTTCAGCCTGCCGCTCGAACCGACGGAGCCAGAGAGTTTTGCTCATGCTTCGGAACCCACGCACTCATCGGCGCCGTCATCGGAAAGAGCGCTCAAGATCCTGATTGCCGACGACTCGCCTGATAACCGTCTCCTGATGCAGTTGTACCTGGAGCCAAGAGGCTACGCGCTCACGCTCGCCGGGGACGGCGAGGAGGCGCTCGACCGCTTCAAAGGCGCGGCATTCGATCTCGTCTTGATGGACGTGCGAATGCCGGTGATGGACGGGCTGAGCGCCACTCGCGCCATACGGGAGTATGAGCGCGAACATGGCTTGCATCGCACGGCCGTAGTCGCGCTAACGGCAAACGGCCGTTCAGAGGACGCGGACGCCACTTCGGCCGCCGGCTGCGATCTGCATTTGACCAAACCGATCAGTAAGGCGAATCTTTTGTCAGCCGTCGATGCGCTTATGCCAGGAACTGGTCAACCTTCAGAAAAGATCAGAATTCGGCCGCCCGAAGGCCTGGAAAAATTTGTACCCAGTTACCTGGCCGCCTGCAAAAATGAACTCGGCTTGCTGGCAGATGCCATCGCCGTCTCTGATTTCGAACGGATTCAGACAGTTGGCCACAATCTGAAGGGGACCGGCGCCTCCTATGGGTTTGAAGAGTTAACCAGATTAGGAGATGCGCTGGAAATCTGTGCCAAAAATCACGACGCAGCCGCAGCAGCGAACAATATTGCTGCGCTTCAGTATTACCTGAGACATGTGGAAGTTGACGCATAAGAAAGAGAGGCATGCCCGTGGTGAAACTTAATTGGCGCGATTCCTCGATCCGAAAGAAAATTCGTATAGCTGTGCTGGCGCCCGTCGCGGCGCTGCTGCTCAGTTGCTGCCTGATTGGATGGGTTCATTCCCAGACCACTGCCAGCAACTGCAGCGCCGTGCCGCCGCTGATGTCGCTCGCCATCACGGGAACATTTCTCGCCGGTGTGATCGGAACATTTGCCGGCACATCTCTCTTGGCGAAAAATATCTCGGGCCGCTCTGCCCAGCTTCTTGAATGTTCCATCCTCATTGCGGAAGGAGTTCAGGTCAAGAGTTTGGACACTTCGAAGGACGAGTTAGGAAAAGTTGCCGGAATGCTGGCGCACAGCAGCCATGTACTTGCGGAGCGTGCCGCCGAAATCGCAGAGCTGAACTGGAAACTCGAATCCGTCCTACGCGCTGCCACGTCGGTATCCATCATTTCGGAGGACAACGCCGGGCGCATCTCTTTGTTCAATACCGGCGCCACAAAGATGTTGGGCTATCGAGCCGACGAGGTGATCGGACGCAACTTTTCGAAGATCGTGCAGGAAACTGCGCCTGAGCTGCAGGACTCGCGCGCTAACGTCCAAAATTACGAGACCACTTACCTTCGAAAAGATGGCCTGCGTCTTCAGGTGCAAGTCTCCGTCACGCCCTTGAAGGACATCTCCGGGCGATCTGTCTCCCGCTTGCATGTTGCTCAAGACATCACGCCGCGGAAGCTTCTGGAAGCAGAGCTTCGCAGCAAGGTGAAGCCTCTGCACGGTTCGGAACAGGCCGGTGATTCGCCTTGCGACACAGCGCAGCTCGCTTCAACCCTGGATGCGATCAACAAATGGTACGAGGGTCAAGGGCAGTTTGATGACCCCACGGAAGAGCAGTCTTCCGAATCGCCCCGGATTCTGATCGTGGATGATTTCGATGCCACTCGCGCGCTTCTGCGCGCGTATCTGCAGGATGAGGGTTACCAGCTCGACTTCGCTCCCAATGGCAAGGGAGCGCTGGAGAAAGTCGCAAATCGCCGCTATGACCTGATCCTGATGGACGTCGAAATGCCTGAAATGGATGGCTATGAAGCCGCACAGCGCATTCGAGATTGGGAGCAGTCTCAAAATAGAAAGCCCACTCCGATCGTGGCGTTATCGGCGCACAGTAGCGCAGAGACGGATGGCGATCGGCGGGCCGTCTGGACTTCGTACCTGACCAAGCCGCTCTCGAAGAACCAGTTGCTCGAGCAGATCGCAATTTACCTGAAACCGAGGAAGGCCGCACCTCTGCGTAGCTAACTCGCGCGACCGCGGCCACAATTTCGGTCATTATCCGTCCGCCGTTACAATGGGGCGATGCCTGAGACGGAACCAACTCCGCTGACATTTGAGGCCGGTCTGCGTGAGTTGGAGCGGATCGTCAAAGAATTGGAAAGAGGCGATCTTCCTCTCGAAGAAAGTCTTCGGCTATTCGAAGCAGGCATGCGCCTGAGCGCAGACTGTAAGCGGCAGCTGGAAGAAGCCGAAACGCGCGTTGAAATCCTGATGAAGCGCGGCAGTGAAGTTGTTCCGGTTCCTTACCAACCGGATCAGAAGCCGAAATGACCCGGCGCAAGCAGAATGACTAAGACGGGCCGTGGCGGCCTCAAGGAATATCTTGCCGCCCAGGTGCAAGCGGTAGATCAGGTGCTCGACCGATGGGTGCCGGCCGAGGCGGTGGAGCCGGTCTCGATTCACAAGGCCATGCGCTACAGCCTGTTTGCGGGCGGCAAGCGCATTCGTCCGATTTTGGCGATCGCGGCAGCGGGCGCGGTTTCCGATTCGCCAGTCGGCGTTGAGAATGCAGCGGCTACCTTAGAACTCATCCATACCTATTCGCTGATTCACGACGATCTGCCGGCGCTCGATAATGACGACCTTCGGCGCGGCAGGCCGACGTGTCACAAAGTGTTCGGCGAAGCAATGGCCATCCTCGCGGGTGACGCGCTGCTGACACTCGCTTTCGAAGTGTTGAGCCGGCTGCCGCTGGCTGGCGCTGACCAACAGATCCGGATGGTCGAGGAGCTTTCGCGGGCGGCCGGGACGGTGGGCGGAATGATCGGGGGGCAGGTGCACGATATTGAAGGAGAGCGTAAACCCCCTAGTGCCGTGCTGCTCGAAGCGATCCATCGGGCGAAGACCGGAGCGCTCCTGCGGGCGAGTGTGCGGATTGGCGGCATCTACGCCGGCGCGACCGAACAGGAGCTCGCCGCGCTGTCGGAATTTGGCGAACACGTGGGCTTGGCGTTCCAGATCGTTGACGATGTTCTCGATGTGGAAGAATCATCGGAGGCGCTCGGCAAGACGGCGGGCAAGGATCAGGCGCAACAGAAGATTACGTTTCCTGCCGTTTACGGTTTGAAGCGATCGCGCGAGATGGCCGAAGAAGAGCGGGGTGCGGCGCACCTGGCGTTGCGCATATTTGACGATCGTGCCGAGCCGCTTCGCGAGATCGCGGACTATATCGTCCACCGCCGCGCGTGAAGGTTAGATTGGATGTCGCCCTCGTCGATCGCCAGTTGGCTGAATCCCGCGAGCGGGCACAGGCGCTGATTCTGGCAGGCAAAGTCACGGTCGATGGGCAGCGCGCCGACAAACCCGGCCGGCCGGTGACAGAAGATGCTCGCATCGAAGTCGAGCAGGCTCTTCGATATGTGAGCCGCGGCGGCGTCAAGCTCGAGGCAGCGCTACAAAAGTTTCAGGTGCCCGTCGAGGGCAAGATCTGCCTTGACATCGGCACCTCAACCGGCGGGTTCACCGACTGCCTATTGCAGCATGGAGCCAGGCGCGTGCACTCTGTGGATACAGGAGCCGGGCAGATCAGTTGGAAATTGAGGACAGATCCGCGCGTCGTTCTTCACGAAAATGTGAACGCGCGCTATCTGGAGTTCGAAGAGATTGGCGAACTCGCGGATGTTATGGTGTGCGACGTCAGCTTCATTTCGGTGACGCTGCTGATCCCGGCATTGGCTGCGTTACTCGCAGTAGACGGCGTGTGGATTATTCTGGTGAAACCTCAGTTTGAGGCTGGGCGTGAGCTGGTGGGCAAGGGAGGAATCGTTCGGGACTCGGCGGCCCAAGCGGCTGCCTGCGACCGAGTCAGGCATGCGCTCGAGGAGAAAGGTTTTGTGACTCGCTTTATCGAAAGCCCCATTCTCGGCGCAGAAGGCAACCGTGAATTTCTAATGGAAGCGCGCCGCTTGGCGTAGCCGGCTACAGCATGCGAGAGATCAATAAAGTCGGGATCATATCCAAGCCGAACATCGCGGAAGCGGCAGATATCGTCTGCACCTTGATTGAGTGGCTGGAGCAACGCGGCATCGCGTACAACTGCGATGAACAGACGGCACAATACGCCAACCTTCAGCGCTTTGTCGCACGTGAAAAGCTGCCTGAAGGAATTGACCTGATGATCGTGCTCGGCGGCGACGGCACGCTCTTGTCGGCCGCACGCGTAGTGGACGGACGCGACATTCCGCTGTTCGCGGTCAATCTTGGTCATCTCGGGTTTCTCACGTCTATCACCGTCGAGGATCTCTATCCCGAACTCGAACGGGCCGTGCGCGGCGAACATCGCATTGGACGCCGGCGCATGGTGGACTGCGAACTGCTTCGCAATGAAAAAGTCATCGCTACCTATTCGGCGCTCAACGACGTAGTCATTACGAAGTCCGAGTTGGCCCGCATGATCGATCTCGATACGCATGTCGACGATCACTTCGTCGCCGCCTACAAAGCTGACGGACTGATCATCTCGACGCCGACCGGTTCGACTGCCTATTCGCTCTCCGCGGGCGGTCCGGTCATTTTCCCGTCAGTGGGCGCGCTGTGTATCACGCCGATTTGCCCGCACATGCTTACTAATCGCCCGGTCATCGTGCCGCATACCAGCGTGGTTCGAATCGTCAATCACGGGGCGGAGGGAACGTATCTGACGATTGACGGACAAGTGGGTGAGCCGCTGTCCAAGGGCGATCAGATCGTTAGCCGGTCGTCGCATAAAACGATCCAGTTGATTCGACCGCCCAAAATGTTGTTCTTCGACGTGCTGCGGGAAAAGCTCAAATGGGGCGAGCGCTAAGGCTTTCACTCACGACGTGGATTTTTATTGCGCTCGTGTTGGGCGTGCTGCTCGGGATCTTCGCTCCCGGATTTGCTAAGAGCCTGGCTCCGGTTAGCAACATCTTTCTCCGACTGATTAAGTCGATCGTCGCACCGCTGTTGTTCGGAACGCTCGTGTACGGCATCGCCTCGGTCGGCGAACTGCGGACCATGGGCCGCATTGCTGTGAAGTCGCTGGTCTATTTTGAGGTGGTTACGACGCTCGCGCTCGCCATCGGCTTGCTCACCGTCAACGCCATGCGTCCCGGTGCCGGTATGAGTGTCGCGGCCAGTGCGCCCACCTCGGCGGTCACAACTAAACCAGTCTCGTTCTCGCAGGTGTTGGAGCACGCGGTTCCTCAAAATATTTTCGAATCGCTGGCGCAGAATGACGTTCTGCAGGTGGTCGTCTTTTTCTTTCTTTTCGGCGCCGCCTGCGCGGCGATCGGCAACAAGGCGCAACCGGTGGTGAATTTTGCCGGAGCGGTAGCAGAAGTCATGTTCCGCTATACGAAATACGTGATGTACGTTGCGCCGTTCGGAGTGGCGGCCGCGATTGCGGTAACGATCGGGTCAAAGGGTATTGGCGTTCTGTTCGGATTAGGCAAGCTGGTCGGCGCGCTCTACCTGGCGCTGGCGCTGTTTATTGGGCTGGTGCTGGTGCCGACTCTGATGATCGCGCGCGTTCCGCTGGCCAGCTTCTGGCAGGCGGTGCGTCAGCCCTGTCTCATTGCGTTTTCCACCGCTTCGAGCGAGGCGGCGCTTCCGCTCGCGCTCGAGAATATGGAGCGTTTTGGAGTACCGAAACATATCGTCGGATTCGTCCTGCCGACCGGCTACAGCTTCAACTTGACGGGATCGACGTTGTATCTTTCGTTGGCCTCGCTGTTCATCGCACAGGCCGCAGGCATTCACATGCCGGTTGCGACACAGTTGGCCATGATGCTGTCCCTGATGCTCAGCAGCAAAGGCGTTGCAGGAGTGCCGCGCGGCGCGCTGGTGTTGCTCGCAGGGACGGTGGCGAGTTTCCAATTGCCGGCCGAAGGGATCACCATTCTGTTGGGTGTAGATGCGTTGTTGGATATGGGGCGTACCGGGCTGAACGTTTTGGGAAATTGCGCCGCAACAGCGGTGGTGTCGCGGTGGGAACGGGTTCCGTTAAACGCGACGGCTACGCAGGCGATGGAAGTAGAAGCGTGAGGTTGTCGAACTTAGAAAATGTGTTTGAGACCGCGGCCGATGCCCTTGACGATCTTGCCGGTGCCTTTTGCCGCGCCGACTCCGGCGTCTTTGCCGGCGTAAGCGGCACCTTTGCCCACATCGCCGGCAGCGTTGATGGGATGTAAGGTCGCCAGATCGGCTGCGCCTTTGCCCGCGCCGGCTGCGGCGTGACCGGCAGCGCCCGCCGCGCCCTTGCCGATGTCGCCTGTTCCGCTCGCGACGTCTCCGCCGGGACTGCGACCTTGTTTCTTCTGTTTCTTGGTTACCGTAGTTTGCTGTTGAGCCCCATCCTGGGCGCAAACAGGAACGGTCAACCCGGCCGCTAACAGCAGTAAGGGCAAGCGCCGCATAAATACCACGACGATTAGATGCCGCGCGTCAGGCGAGGAGTTTCGGAAACTCGCTGTCATTTATCCTTAATGTTGTTCAATTAAGATTGCATGCTGATCGATGGCTAATCCAAAGAAGACGCACAAGCACAAACCGGGCGGAAGCGGCGCTACACCACCGCCGCCCGACAATAATCAGCCGGTCCCAACGGACGGCCCTCAATTCGGGGAGACGACTCCTACTCCCGATCCCACCAAGTTCACGGTCAAGCACGGAAGCGACACCGCGGCGTGGAACATAATCGACCACACGAAACAGTACCCGCGGCCGTTTCCTGTTGTAGCGGGAATCGATGAGCCAGTGCTAAAACTCGCCGATGCTTTCGGTGAACAAGGCGCGGCTGTTGTGAAGAAGATTCAGTCGAACGGCCAGATTGTGTTCCACGCGGTTGGCGACAGTGGAAACGTCAAAGGCCCGCAAACGGAGAACGAAGTCGCGGACAAGATGTGCGCCGATTACGACGACACCGATCGGAAAGCCGTCCCGCTGTTCTTTTATCATCTGGGCGACGTCATCTACAATTTCGGCGAAGCCAAATATTATTACGACCAGTTCTACGACACTTTTCGTGACTATCCGGCTCCGATATTTGCCATCGCCGGGAATCACGACGGCATGGTTCCACCGAAATCACAGCAGACCACGCTCGAAGCTTTCCTCGAAAACTTTTGCCAGGCCGGGCAACCGCCGCACAGAACGCCGGAAGCGGGAGGCCTTGCGCGAACGGCCCAGATTCAACCGGGCGTTTACTTTACGCTCGATGCTCCGTTTGTGCGGATTCTAGGGCTCTACAGCAACTGCCTGGAGGACCCCGGGGTCATTTCGGAAGAGAACGGGCAATTTCCTTATCTCAAAGACACGCAAATTGTCTTTCTGAAGACAGCGCTCGGCCGCATCAAGAGCGAGAAGTTTCAGGGCGCCGTGATCATCGCCGTACACCATCCGCCCTATGTCGCTGTTACCAGCGACAAGACTTATTCGGGCAATCACGGTTCGAGCCGCGACATGTTGAACGATATCGACGCGGCCTGTGAAGCGGCGGGTGTGTGGCCGCATGCGGTTTTCTCAGCGCACGCACATAACTATCAGCGATTCACGCGCACAATGGACAATCGTGAAACGCCGTTTCTGGTTGCAGGAGGAGGCGGACATGGCGTGCAGCAACTAACGAAGAAGGGGCAGCCCGCGCTGCGCACGCCGGCAACGCAAACCGAGTTGTCGAACGGCAAGGATGAGGTCGTGTTCGAGAATTACGACGATCAGGATTATGGCTACCTGCGAGTGATCGCCGACGCTAAGCAATTACGGGTCGAGTATCATCCTGCGTCCGATGGACCAGATGCCAAGACTCCGGACGATTCGGTAACAGTCGACTTGGCCAAACGTAAGATCGTGCGGTACACACCGCAGTAGTTACTTGGTGAGCCGGATTCGCTCGATCTCGTGCGCCCGGCCGGTCGTCTCGTCGGCTGTGATAACCACGGCATGGAGTTCAACTCCGTGCCGTGCGGCTTCCATTCGTCCGTGCAAACCGGTGAGGAAGCGGCGCACGATGATGTCTTTGTCGATACCGATGACGGATTCATACGGCCCGGTCATGCCGGAATCGGTTTGGTAGGCGAGGCCGCCGGGAAGGATGCGCGAATCGTCCGTGGGTACGTGAGTGTGCGTGCCGATCATGGCGGTGGCGCGGCCGTCGAGATACCAGCCCATCGCAACCTTTTCACTCGTCAGCTCGGCGTGGAAATCGACGAAGCGGACCTTGATCTGCGGGTCGATGGATTGCAACAGTTCATCGGATTTACGAAACGGACAATCGATGTTCGACATGTGCGCGCGGCCTTGCAGATTCAGCACCGCGTAAGGTACACCGTTGCGTGCCTTGCCGATGTAGACCCCGGTTCCAGGCAATCCGGGGGGATAGTTGGCGGGACGGAGGAGACGCGGCTGATGTTCGTAGTAGTCGTGAATTTCGCGCTTGTCGAAACTGTGATTGCCGCCGGTAAGCACGTCGATTCCGAGCGATAGAAGCTCTTCGGCGATCAATGGAGTAATGCCGAATCCTCCGGCGCTGTTTTCCGCGTTGGCGATAACCAGGTCCAGTTTGTGTTCGGTGACGAGGCGATTTAAGTTCTCGGCGACAATGCCACGACCACCCGAGGCAAAGATGTCACCGATGAACAGAATTTTCATCAATCGGAAAGAGAAAAACGTTCCCGGCGAGAGTTTCCACTCAGCCTCCGTCATTGACCCCTAAGAAGACAGGGGGGAATCCTCCGAGCGCCTTTAGGCTTCTCCGTGGCATCCGAAGATGCCGGAGCCTGCACACCGGCACTTAATTCGAGTGGGACTCCATGACATTGACTATCGGATCAATTTTTAGGAGACCGAGAGGACGCTCTCGCGGGGAACGCTTCACTCGAAGAATAGCAAAAAACGGGCTGTTTGGCTACGGTTGCTAAAACGGTTTGAGGCGCTCGGCGATGTCTTTTTCGCTGATTGCGCCTTCTTTTATCACGCGCCAATAAGGCTCCGTTATATCGACGGTGGTAGCACCCACGCCTGTGCACAAGCCGCCGTCGAGAACGAGATCGATGCGGCCGTCCATGGCTGCGAAAAGCTCGATGCCACTCGAGACGGTGGGCTCGCCGGACATATTGGCGCTGGTTGCGACGAGGGCGTGGCCGGCTTTTTCAATAATCGCGTTCAGAACCTTGGATCGTGCGTGACGAACCGCGAGACGTCCGGTGTTAGCAGTGACTTTGAGTGGAACCTTCGCAGCGGCGGGGACGATCATCGTCAGAGGGCCCGGCCAAAAGTGTCGCGCGAGGATGTAGAACCGGCTGTTGAGTTCCTTCGCGAGATCCTCCGCCATCATTGTGTCGGAGACGGCGAGCGGGAGAGAGCGAATGTGCTCGCGGCCTTTGGCGGCGAAGACGCGGCCGACTGCGCGGAGGTCGAATGGGTCGGCCACGATGGTGTAGAGCGCGTCGGTGGGCACACCGACGAGACCGCCGCGATTGATTTCGCGGACAGCCCTGTCGATAGCACCCGGATACGGGTTCTCGATGTCGACGTCGATTAGGTCGGTCGCCACAAGAAGACTAGATTAACGAACTTGTTTAGCGTTCGCCGAGCGCCTCGGCGACCTGAACGGCCATTTCGTAACGGCCAAAAGGAGCGCTCAACTGCGCACCCTGGACCATGGAGCGGATACGAGCGCACATCTCCTGCGCAATGAGAATGCCTTCGGCGCGAGCTTTGTCGGCGCTGTCGGCGCGCCGCATACGATCCATGTAGGTCTGCGGAACGGGTACGCGCAGTTCATTGACCATGAACTCGGCGTTGCGAAAACTGGTGAGAGGCCAGATGCCGGCGATGATGGGGATCTTGTACTGTTCGGTGCGTTTGAGAAAGTATTCAAGCAAGTCGAGATCGAAGACAGGCTGGGTGACGACGTACTCGGCGCCGGCTTCCACTTTCCAGGCGAAGCGGCGAAGCTCTTCGTCCATGTTGAGCGCGCCGGGATTGGCGCCGACGCCGATGACCAGGCTGGTTTGAGAGCCGATGGGATTGCCGCCGATGTCGAGACCCTGATTCAGGTTGTTGGCGATGTTGGTGAGGCCGATGGAATCCACATCGAAGACGGCGGTGGCGTCGGGGTAGGTGCCCATGCGCGGCGGATCGCCGGTGATGCAGATGAGATTGCGAACGCCCACGGTATTGGCGCCCAGCAGCTCCGATTGAATACTGAGAATGTTGCGGTCACGGCAGCAAAAGTGCAGTACTGCTTCAATCTCGGCTTGCTGCTGGATCAACTGGCAGGTGACCTGCGCGCTGAGGCGAGCGCTGGCGCGGGGGCCGTCGGGAACGTTGATGCAATCGATGCCGGCCTCGCGGCAGATGCGCGCGCCTTCAATTTCTTTGGCCGCGTTTACACCGCGAGGCGGCAGAATCTCGACGAAGGCGACGAATTTGCCGGCTGCGAGTTTTGCGCCCAATTGCGACTTTTCGGCGATGGCGACTTTCGGGAGCCGCTTGGGTTCGGGCTTGCCGGCTTCGTCCTGCGTGACGGTTGAGCGATGCTGGACCGGTTGCAGAGAGCGAACTTCGCTGCAGAGCAGCTTGATGTGTTCGGGGGTGGTGCCGCAGCAGCCGCCGATCATTCGCACGCCAGCCTGAATGAAGCGCCGCGCGTATTGCGACATGTATTCCGGCGAGCAGAGATAAATGTTGCGGCCCTCGACGGTGGCGGGAAGGCCGGCATTGGGCATGGCACTGATCGCTTTGCTGGTGCGGGCGACCATCTTTTCGACTGTCTCGAGTACAACCTTGGGGCCGGCAGAACAATTCACGCCGATTACATCCACGGGCAGGTCATTCAACGTTCGCGTGAAGGTTTCGGTGCTGGTTCCGTCGCGCAGATTACCGTCATCTTCAACAGTTACTTGAGCGACGAGGACGATGTCGGGACCGGCTGCATCGCGTACCGCGAGGATGGCTTCGCGCAATTCACTGAGTTCGTAGAAGGTCTCGAGGACGAGCAGGTCGACGCCTGCGTTGAGCAGCGCTTCGGCCTGCTCACGAAAGATGGCGCGCACTTCGGAAAACGACAGCGGGCCGAGCGGCTCAATCTGAGTGCCCAAGGGGCCAAAAGCACCGGCGACGAAGGCTTTGTCGCCAGCAGCCTCGCGGGCCAGACGAACGCCGGCTTCGTTGATGGCGCGGAGTTTTTCGGCAAAGCCAAATGCGCCCAGACGCACGCGGTTTCCACCGAACGTGTTGGTCTCGATGACTTCGGCGCCGGCCTTGACGTATTCCTGATGAATTTCTTTGACCAGGCCGGGAGCGGAGAGATTCAGTTCATCGAAGCAACGATTGATGAAGATGCCCTTTGAATAGAGCATGGTCCCCATGGCGCCGTCGGCAACCACGATTTTTGATTGAATCTTCTTGCGGAAGTCAGCGGCTCGGGTTTGAGTGGGGGGATCAGCTACGGGCATGCAGGGAAGTGCGATCCGGAGTTGGTAAGTCGCTGCCGGATTACAAGATTGTATCGCGGCGGGCGACCGCATCGCCTACGGACACTTTCAGGCTGGTTGCGGCGCTTTGCTGGTTCATGCCGATCTCGATGTAGCCGGAGCTGCCGTGATAGGCGAATAGCTCGCCTGGGGGCGCGTCGGCGAAGGTTTTGTGAAAGGCGTGGATGCCGCGGCCGGCGACATCGAGCGTGAAAGTGGTGCTTGAGGTATCGGAGGGGAAGTTGGTGATTACATTTCCAAAGTGATCGATACTGAGGATGCGACCATGCCAGACGCCGGGTTCCACTTCGCGGGCGTGAAGATCGGACATGGGTTCGTACCTGGTTAGCACCGGGCCGACCTGTTCGGGCTTGGCGAGACCGGCAGCTAGCGATGCCGCAACGGGTGCGAAGATGTCGCGGCCGTGGAAAGTTTGGGACGGAGACTCGAGCCATAGAGCGCGGTTCGTGATTTCGCGAACGGTGGCGGCTTTATGCTGCTGGAGGACGAGCGCGAGCACGCCATTGTCCGGAGCGATGAAGGCCTGACTGCCTGCTTGCACGAGGATGGGCTTTCGCACGGTGCCGACGCCAGGGTCTACCACGACGACGTGGATGGTATGCGGAGGGAAGAAACGCGCGGCTTGTGCGATTGCATAGGCGCCCGCGATGGTTGAGAACGCCGGTAATTCGTGGGTGATGTCGGTGATGATGGCGTGGGGGCAACGGCTTAAGATGACCCCTTTAATGGTGCCGACATAATGGTCGGACAGCCCAAAATCTGTGGTTAAGGTGATGATTGGGGATGTTGGGGAAGAAGGCATAGATTGTTAGAATTGTAGAAGAATTCCGTAGATTCGCGGGCGAGAGATACTTGCGCGCACACGCTTTCCTGCCTGTTCCCTTGCTGTATTTCGATCACAACGCGACGACGTTTGTTGCGCCCGAAGTAGCGGACGCGATGGATGCCGCCGTACGCCAGGTTTTCGGGAACGCATCGAGCACGCACTCGGCAGGACAGAATGCGCGCGCTTGCCTGGAACGGGCGCGAGGCACGGTTGCGCGGGCGCTGAATGCCGCGCCGGCGGAAATTGTTTTTACGAGCGGTGGAACGGAGGCGAATAATCTCGCCATCCTCGGGTTGGTCGGCTCGCGAAAAGGTCACGTGGTGACGAGCGCGATTGAGCATCCATCGGTGCTCGAGTGCTGCCGTCATTTGGAGAAAGTGACGGTTGGGCCGGTGGGTCGCGAGGGAATTGTTGAGGCGGAGGCGATTCGGCGCAGTGTTACGGATGAGACGGTGCTGGTGTCGGTGATGCACGCCAATAACGAGACCGGGGCCGTGCAGCCGATGCAAGAGATCGCGGCATTGGTTCGCGAACGCAGGGCGGCGGGGCAAGAGATCTATCTGCATTGCGACGGCGTGCAGGCGATGGGGAAGATTCCTGTCGATGTGAAGGCGCTGCCCGTGGATCTTTATTCGATCAGCGCGCACAAGGTGTTTGCGCCGAAGGGCGTGGGCGCGTTGTTTGTGCGGCGGAATGTGCCTGTGCGCGCGGTGCAGTTTGGTGGACGGCATGAACGCGAGCGTAGGGCCGGGACGGAGAATGTGCCTGGCATTGTCGCGTTTGCGCGGGCGGTGGAGTTGTGCGCCACGGGCGATGAACAGTTGCCGGCGCTGCGAGACTTCTTTGAAATAGAAGTGATGGGGCGAGTGGATGGCGTTGCGGTGAATGGGCCTCGAAGTCCGCGGTTGCCGAACACGAGCAATCTGCTGTTTCGGGGCGTCTCGGCGGAGGCGTTGGTGATTGCGCTCGATATGCGCGGGATGGCGGTTTCGACCGGTTCGGCGTGTAGCAGCGGGTCAGTAGAGCCGTCGCACGTGCTCCTCGCGATGGGGCGGACACGGGAAGAGGCGAAATCGAGCGTACGGTTTTCGTTTGGACGCTACAACACGCGCGCGGAAGTGAGCGAGCTGGTGGACGCGGTGGTGGAGTGCGTGGGCAGGTTGCGCGGCGCGAACGCGCGGGAGCGACAGCTTGTCTATTAAAGAGGCCGCGCAAAACGGACGCGGCGTCCTTTGCGCTGTGGATAAGGCGCCGATTGCGGTTGCGATGTCGGGCGGCGTCGACAGTTCGGTTGTGGCGGGGCTGCTGAAGCGGCAGGGCGAGACGGTTGTCGGCTTAACCATGCAGCTTTGGAACCAGCGGCGATTGCCGGAGTTGACACCGGAGGGCGGCGCGGTGGGGCGGTGCTGTTCGCTCGACGATGTGTATGATGCGCGCGCGGTCGCGAGCCTGCTCGGCATTCCCTATTACGTGGTGAATTTCGAGGAGCGGTTTGAGCGGCAGGTGGTGCAGCCATTTGTCGACGATTATCTGGCCGGGCGGACGCCGATTCCCTGCACGCTTTGCAACAACTTCATCAAATTCGACCAGTTTCTGGAAATGGCGGATGGGGTGGGAGCCGACAAGATCGCGACCGGCCACTATGCGCGCTTGAGCTTTGATGAGACCACTGGCCGCTACCAGATGCGCACGAGCGCGGATGGCGGTAAGGATCAGACGTATTTTCTGTTTGGATTGACGCAGGCGCAGCTAGCGCGCACGATGTTTCCGCTCGGCGGCATGGTGAAGAAGCAGGTGCGCGAGCTGGCGAAGGAACTGGACTTACCAGTTGCGGAAAAGAATGATAGCCAGGAGATCTGTTTCGTTCCGAATGGCGATTACGCGGGCTTCATCGATGCATATTTTCGGGAGAAGGGTTTGGATGCGAGCCACACCGGAGGCGAAATTGTGGATACAGCGGGGCGCGTTTGGGGACAACACACGGGAACGCACCACTACACGGTTGGGCAGCGGCGCGGGCTGCGGGTGGCGGCAGGCGAACCGCTGTATGTGATTGCGACCGACCCAAAGACGCAGCGCGTGGTTGTAGGGCGCAACGAGGAGTTGCTGCGTGGGACGCTCGCGGCGCGGGACGTAAACTGGATCTCGATTACGCCGATCGAGGAGCCGCGCCGGGCTTTCGTCAAGATTCGCAACAAGCACATGCCTGCTGCTGCTACGTTGATGCCCGCTGGCGATGCCGGTAGAGTCAAAGTTCATTTCGATCAACCGCAACGGGCTGTGACACCCGGGCAAGCGGCCGTTTTTTATGACGGTGAGCTGGTGCTGGGCGGCGGCTGGATCGAATAATTTCAAAGTTGGCGAAAAAAAAGAACTGGCTGCAGACGCGCGGAGAGTACGCGCTGGCGCTGTTTTTGATGGGCGCGCTGCGGGCCTTGCCATTGCCGCTCGCGAATGCGCTGGCGCGGGCGACGACACGCACGCTCGATTTCGTTTTGCCAAAGTTGCGGCGAGTGGCGAGAGTCAATCTCGGATTTGCGCTGCCGGACGCGAATGCAACTGAACGGGAGCGCATCATCGACGGGGTGTTTGCGAGCCTGGCTCGTTTGTTAGTGGCGATGGCGCGTTTTCCCGATTTGAATGCCGGGAACGTCTCCGAATGGATCGCTTACGAAGGGCTGGAGCACTATCTGCACGCGAAAGAGGCAGGGCGGGGCGTTCTGGTGGCGACAGGGCATCTGGGGAACTGGGAATTGAGCGCGTTCACGCACGCGCTGATGACCGAAGCGATGCATGTGATGGTGAGGCCGCTCGATAATCCGTCACTGGATCGCCTGGTGGAATCGCGGCGGGCGCTGTCGGGAAATCATCTTCTACTGAAGCGCGATGCGGCTCGCCTGGTAATCAAAGCACTGAGGAATAACGAGGCGGTCGGGATTCTGATCGACCAAAACACGTCGGCATCGGAAGGCGTGTTCATCGATTTTTTCGGCAAGCAAGCGTGTGCGGGGTCGGCGTTCGTGAAACTGGCGCATCATTCGGGCGCGGCAGTTGTGCCGGGGTTTGCGTTATGGGACCAGACTCGGAGCCGGTATGTGTTGCGATTCTATCCGCAGGTCCCGTTGACCGGCGATGTGCAGCGGGATACGCAGGAAATTCATTCCGTGATTGAGAACGTGATTCGAGCGTATCCCGATCAATGGATGTGGATTCACCGGCGCTGGAAGACGCGGCCGAATGGTGAGCCGCCGATTTATTAACGCGCCCGCAAAACAGACGCGCATCCGCATCCTTTGCGCTATTGAGCTCAATGACCGGCCTGGTGATGCTTGGCGACCTGGCGTTGATCGAGCCCGAGCACTGCCGTGATGTACGGGGCGATGGACGCAGGAACCGAGATTTCGTTCTTGTAGGAAATGTATTCGTTTCCCCGGCCATCTTTGCAGCGGCAGAGCTGGATGCCAAATGCTTCATTTATCTGCTGTGCATTACCCTGCACTTTCACTGTGCGAGTCTCAAAATTTTCATCGCAAATCGTGAGACCGTAGTGCTGGGCAAACGAGACCACCGCAGCAATCTCATTCGGATCTGCACGGGTGCTTGCGGCTGGAACGTTCTTGGCTCCTGCCAATAGCTGCTCCGCGGCATTGGCGCTGCCGGAGGCCGGACGGAGCAGAATGCTTGCGCTGATGACTTCTTTGGTGGGATCGGCGAGTTTACTCAGATGGTCTTCGGACGCATGTTGCGGGGCGCTGCCCGGAATACGCACGCGCTGCGCACTGGAGGAACCGCCGTTGATGGCCTGTAAAAGCACCGCGCCATTCGGGCTGCCAAGGCCGGTGCAGGCGTCCCAACCAGGACCGGCACTGTAGTATCCGAGTCCGCTGTCATCGTTGTTGCCGCTGGTGACGTCGTTGAAATCGCCTTGACCGAGCGAATAGAGAGTGGGATTCAGGAAGCCAGCGTTCTTGCCCATCTGCTCATTGATGAGGGCGACGAGCGCGGCCCACAACGGGGCGACGGCGCTGGTTCCACCTACTACGGTATTCTGGCCGTCG
>Ga0213876_10001100_pt1 | contig 17303 bp, 18 predicted proteins | sample BarmaccomBMRX_R9_FD_160113 | JGI IMG/M metagenome (GOLD analysis project Ga0213876, IMG submission 160113) | Root-associated microbial communities from Barbacenia macrantha in rupestrian grasslands, the National Park of Serra do Cipo, Brazil - RX_R9 | ecosystem: Host-associated > Plants > Roots... | reverse complement strand
TTTGCCTCCACCCACAGGAAATTTCCCATCTCGTTGCATTCGAGGAATATCCACTGGCCGTCGCTGTCTACGATGAAATCGAAACAGGCGAAGACGATCCTGAGGCGGCGGCAGAACCAACGGCAAAGTGCGCTCACCCCGTCCGGAATGGAGATTTCTTCGCAGCCGAGCATGGCGGTCCTTGGAGCATTTCGCCAGTCCAGCGACGTTACGTCGGACGCCTGCGAGTCGAGCCGGATCGCGAACATGCTGCTTCCGATCGTGGTGATCCGCACCTCGAAGCTTTTGCGGACGCGCAATTGGTAGATGGCAGGACAGAGGGAAACGTCCGCCGAGTCGACAATCTCCTCATCGACGACCTCGGTGGATACGGCGAGCGCGGCTCCATCCTGGGCGAGCCAGTTCATCGGGAGAATCGGCTTGCATATCGTTTCGTCACCGCACGCGGCATGGGATCGAATGAAGTCGACAACTTCGTCTCGCGAGCTGGAGACGAGCGTCTTCGGGATCTGGAAGCCGGCTTCCACAGCGATCTTCAGCTGGAATGCCTTGTTATCGACGAGAAGATACGAGGACGGAGGATTGACGCAGAGCGGAGTTGCGCTTTCCAGATGCAGATGCATCGCATCCCTGACCTCGCGCCACGCAGCCTGCGCGTATTTTCTGTCGGCGGGATGGCTGCCGCTGGGCAGAACCATCGCGCCGGAGCGGCGGAACCAGATCGAGTCGTACCCGCTCAGCCTGAGATCGGAGCCGCCCCGGCCGAAGCGCCACTCTTCGGAGACGCCGGGCTCGAATGAGAGCGACTCCCGCTGCGGGATATCGGTGAGGAAGACGACGCAATTCTCGACGCCGAGTTCAGTCAGCCCCCACCGGACCGCGGCGGCGTGGGTGTCACCCGGCACCGAGAAGGTGAGGATTTTCAAGTCAGCCAAAAAAAGGGCGGGCAACATATGTGCCCGCCCGACCAATTTCAGAAGTCACTCGCCGCCCATGGTCCGCGGGTCGGGCTGCTTTTCCCAGTCCCCCTGAGGACTGACGTTAGTACGAACCGCCGTGTCGATAGGCGGACCAGGATTTCCGTCATCGCCGCCAGCAACGCACTCGATCTCGGCTTCGGTGAGAGGCCGGGCAAGTCTGCGACCGATGATTCTGTCTTTCATCACCATCTCCACGCTGAGGTGCGCTCGAACGCGCTCAGAAAAAATTGCACAGTTGCGGAACGCACGCAACGGCGATTCATCGGGGCCGCGAGACCGACAACTATATCGCTCATGCTGGGGTCGACTCGACGAATTGCGCCTAATTGGTTTTGCAGTCTTTAGCTTTTCCGGTGGAGGCAGCCCCAGCGTTATTGGCGAGAGGTGGTCGCGCTAACCCGGCACTCCGCTTTCTATCGATCCGATCAACAGCGTCTCGACGGTCTCGCCCGCGGCGGCGGCGGGCGCGTGGGGCAGGCGCCGTACCAGGGCGTTGGCCGCGGCGAGCGGCGCCTGGAGGCTGCTGTCGAGGCGAGCATCGGGCGCGACCCAGAGGTGGCCGTCGCGGTCGGCGCCGAGGCGGGCGCGCCAATAGACTTCGCGGCTGCCGCCTTCGGGCAACGCGGCGGTCAGCGCGGCGAAGAGCGGCGGCTCGGCGCCGGTCCGGCCAAGCAGGGCGAAGAGGAGGGGCTTCAGCAGCAGGTGGGCGCAGACGAAGGCGGAGGCCGGGTTGCCGGGCAGACCCAGGACCAGCCGCCGATCCGCGAAGCGCGCGTGCCAGCAGGGCTTGCCGGGCTGCACGGCGATCCGTTCGAAGACGGTGCGCGCGCCGAGCGACCGGATCAGCGGGCGCAGCACGTCGCGGTCCCCGACCGAAGCGCCGCCGAGGGGGACGATGATGTCGGAGGTCAGATCGGCCGCCCGGAGCGCTTCCTCGCACCGCCTGAAGTCGTCGGGCAGGATCGGGTGGAGGACCGGCTCGCCTCCCCAGCCGGCGATGAGCTCGGCCAGTGCATAGCCGGCGGAGTTGACGATGCAGCCGCTCCGGAGCGGCGAGCCCGGCTCGCGCAGCTCGTCGCCGGAAGGGAGGACGGCGACCCGCGGGCGCCTGCGAACCGCGAGCATGTCCAGGTTGGCGGCGGCGGCGAGCCCGAGGCGCGCGGGGGTGAGGACCTGGCCGGCGCGGATCAGGATCTCGCCCCGGCGGAAATCGCCGCCGGCGGGACGGACGAAGCTCGCCGGTCCGGGCTCGCCGAGGATCCGGATCCGCTCGCCTTGCGCCTCGACGATTTCCTGGACGACGATGCGTTCCGCACCGTTCGGGACGACGCCCCCGGTCGCGATCCTGACCGCCGTGCCGGCCGTCACAATGCCCCCGAACGGCGCACCCGCGGGCGCTTCGCCGATGACGGTGAGGGCGGCACCGCTGCGCGCGTCTTGTGCTCGGACCGCGTAGCCGTCCATGGCGGATACGGGCCACGGCGGCTGGTCGCGTGCGGCGACGACGTCTGCGGCGGCGGTGCGGCGGCCGCAGTGCCCGATCGGCCGGGTCTCGGGCTCGACGGGAGACAGGTCGGCGAGCAGCAGCGCCCGGGCCTCGTCCAGCGGGAGCGGGGTCATTCGTCCCGCCGCCAGTCGCCCGACTTGCCGCCTTTCTTCTCGCTCAGCGCGATGTCGCCGATGCTCATGCCGCGATCGACCGATTTCAACATGTCGTAGAGCGTGAGGCAGGCGACCGAGACGGCCGTCAGCGCTTCCATCTCGACTCCCGTCCGGCCGACGGTCTTCGCCTCGGCGGTGACGGTGAAGCCGGGGCGATTCCTGTCGGGGACGACCGCGACGACCACCGACGTCAGCGGCAGCGGGTGACAGAGGGGAATGAGGTCCCCCACCTTCTTCGCGGCCATTATGCCGGCCAGCTCCGCAATCCGGGCGACGTCGCCCTTTGGGCCCTCTCCGCGGAGCGCGCGGTCCAGCGTCGACGGCATCATGCCGACCCGGCCGCGTGCCACGGCCGAGCGCACGGTTTCCGCCTTGGCCGAGACGTCGACCATGTGCGGGCGGCCGGATTCGTCGAAATGGCTGAGCTCGTCCGCCATCGTCATTCCTCGAGCCGCGGCATGATCTCGACCAGGTTGCACGGCCGGGTCCGCGCGTCGAGCTGCGGAGCGATGACCTGCTCCCATCCGTCCCGCACCGCTCCGCCGGAGCCGGGGAGGCAGAAGACGAAGGTGCCGCGGGCGACGCCGGCGCAGGCCCGGGACTGGATCGTCGACAGCCCCACCGACCGGAAGCTGACATTGTGGAAGACGACCGCGAACCCTTCGATGACCTTGTCGAACAGCGGCGCCACCGCCTCCACAGTGACGTCCCTGCCGGTGAGGCCGGTGCCGCCGGTGGTGATGACGACGTCCACCTGCGGGTCCCCGATCCAGGCGCCCACCGCAGAGCGTATCGCCTCGACATCGTCCGGAACGATCGCGCGCCCCGCGAGGCGATGGCCCGCCGTCGAGATCGCCGCCGCCAGGTAGGCGCCGGACGTGTCGGTCTCCTCGGTGCGGGTGTCGGACACGGTCAGCACCGCGACCCGGACCGGAACGAAGCCGCTCGCGGTCACGCCCACCTCGCCCTGTCGTCATGGTCGACGGCGCGCGCCTCGATCCACCGCGAGCCGTTCGGCCCATGCTCGCGCTTCCAGAAGGGCGCTTCGGTCTTGAGCCGGTCCATCATGTAGTCGACAGCCTCGAATGCCGCGCGCCGGTGCGCCGCCGCTGCCGCGACGAACACGATCGCCTCGCCGGGCGCGAGCGTGCCGGTCCGGTGGACGATGACGTATCCGATGAGGCCGAAGCGGCCGTGCGCCTCCGCGCCGATCGCGGCGACGCTGCGTTCCGTCAGGGGGGGGTAATGTTCCAGCTCCAGCGTGGCTATCTCGCCGCCATCGCTGTCGCCCCGGACCAGGCCGAGAAAGGAGGCGACGCCCCCGGCGCCGCCGACGCGGCCGGCGAAGGCCGCGAGCTCGGCGGCGGGGTCGAACGGCGCGGCCTGGACGCGGATCATCCGCCGCTCACGGGCGGGAGGAAGGCGATCTCGTCGCCGTCGTCGAGCGGGGTCTGCCGCGGATGCAGCTCGGCATTGACCGCGATCCTGACCGAAGGTTCGCGCAGGGCCGGATGCTCCGCGGCGAGCCAGTCGCGCAGGCGTTCCGTGTCCCGCACGCCTGCCGGCAGCGTCACGGTGAGCGCACCGGCGCCGACGGACTCGCGCAGCCGTCCGAGGAACAGGATCGTCGCCATCAGCCGCCGGTCACGGACATGTGCCGTTCGACCGCCGGCGGCCGTCGGGCGCCGATCGCGAAATCATGGCCCTGCGGCTTGCGGCCGATCGCCGCGTCGATGGCGGCATCGAGCAGGACGTCGTCCGCCGAGGCGCGCAGCGGCGTGCCCAGATCGGCCTTCGCCGGCTGGCCGAGGCACAGATACAGTTCGCCGGTACAGGTCACCCGCACCCGGTTGCAGCCGTCGCAGAAATTGCGGCTGAGCGGCGCGATGAAGCCGATCGTGCCGCCTTCGTCGGTGCGCACGTAGCGCGCCGGCCCGCCGGTGCGGCGGGCGAGGTCGGTGAGGGCCCAGCGGCGCTCGAAGCGGGCGCGGACCTCGCCCAGCGGCACGAACTGGTCGACGCGGTCCGCCTCGACCGAACCCATCGGCATCACCTCGATGACGGTGAGGTCGGCGCCGCGCGCATCGGCCCATTCCGCGAGGGCGACGAGATCGTCGAGATTGTCGGAGCGAAGCGCGACGGCGTTGATCTTGACGGCGAGGCCGGCGGCGAGCGCCGCGTCGACGCCGGCAATGGCCTCCTCGACCCGACCGCCGCGGGTGATCCGCGCGTAGGTCGCGGCATCGAGGCTGTCGAGCGAGACGTTGACGCGGCGGACCCCGCAGCGCGCGAGATCGGCCGCGTGGCGCGCCAGTCGCGTGCCGTTGGTCGTCAGGGTCAGCTCGTCGAGGTCGCCGCTGCGCAGGAAGCGCGACAGGCCGGCCACGAGCTCCATGAAATCCCGCCGGACCAGCGGCTCCCCGCCGGTCAGCCTGAGCTTGCGCACGCCTTTGCGGATGAAGGCGGCGGCGAGGCGGTCGAGCTCGGCGAGCGAGAGCAGGTCGGCGCGCGGCAGGAAGGACATCCGCTCCGGCATGCAATAGGTGCAGCGCAGGTCGCAGCGGTCGGTCACCGACAGCCGCAAATAGCTGATTGTCCGTCCAAACGGGTCGATCACGCGCCGGCTCCCAGGGTCTCGCCATAGAAGCGGATGCCCAGCCGGACGGCAATATAGAGAATGAGCAGAGCCGTGAGGATGCGGACATATTTGGGGTCGAGCCGACGGCTGCCGAGCGTCGCGCCGATCAGGCCGCCGGCCAGCACGGCCGGAAACAGCGGCCAGTGCGCGGCGAGGAAGGCGCCGGCAGCCGCCCGATCCTTGGCGAGCTGCCCGGCGAGACCCGCGATCGAATTGGCGAGGATGAACACGGCCGAGGTGCCGGCGATGGCCCGGGGCGTCCCCCATCGCAGCAGGTAGAGCAGAGGCGCCAGGAAGATGCCGCCGCCGATCCCCACCAGGCCGGCGAGGAAGCCCAGTCCGCCGCCGGCCATCGCGTACGCCCAGGATGAGGCGAAGCGCGGCGGCCCCTCGCGCTGCCAGCGCGGCGGCCACAGCATCAGCAGCGCCGCGCAGAACAGCGACACGGCGAGCAGCCCCACGAAGAGCGCCTCCGCCACGACCAGCCGCCCGCCCAGCCAGGCCAGCGGGACGGACAAAGCGAGGAGCGGCCAGATGCGACCCCAGTCGACATGGCCCGATCGCGCGAACCGCCAGCTCCCCATCGCTACGACCAGGATGTTGCAGGCGAGCGAGACGACCGGCACCGCGCGATAGTCGCTCCCCGCCAGCACGAGCAGCGCGCTGTAGGTCGAGCCGCCGCCGAACCCCACCGCGCCGTACAGCAAGGCGGTGACGAAGAAGAACGGCGCCAAGATGGGCATGGGGGTCTAGCGGCCGGCGGGGGTCCGCGCCTTGGCGACCCGCCGCCAGTGATGGAGCAGGAATTCCGTATAGCCGTTCGGCTGCTCGCGCGCCTTGAAGATGAGATCCTTCGCGGCGAGGAATGCGGCGCCGTCGAAGCCCGGGGCCATCGGGGTGTAGTACGGATCCCCCGCATTCTGCCCATCCACGACGACGGCCATCCGCCGGAGGGTATCCATCACCTCGGCTTCGGACACGAGGCCATGGCGAAGCCAGTTGCCGAGATGCTGCGCGCTGATCCTCAGCGTCGCGCGGTCCTCCATCAGCCCGACGCTGTGGATGTCGGGAACCTTGGAACAGCCGACGCCCTGGTCGATCCAGCGGACGACGTAGCCGAGGATGCCCTGGCAGTTATTCTCGATCTCCTCCCTGATCTCCTCGGCCGAAGGCCTGGCCTCGCCGAGGAGCGGCGCCGTCAGCAGCCGCTCCAGGCCTCCCGTCGCCGGCGCTCGCGACAAGCGGGCCTGGACGGCGTCGACGTCGACCTGGTGATAATGGAGCGCGTGCAGCACCGCGGCGGTCGGGGAGGGCACCCATGCCGTGCTCGCGCCGCTGGCGGGATGGGCCGATTTCTGCGCGAGCATGTCCGCCATCCGGTCGGGCGCCGCCCACATCCCCTTGCCGATCTGCGCCCGCCCCTTGAACCCGCAGGCGAGGGCGATCCCCACATTGCGCTCTTCATAGGCCTGCAGCCACGCCTCGCTCTTCATGGCGTTCTTCCGCACCACGGCGCCGCGCTCCATCGCCGTGTGGATTTCGTCGCCGGTGCGATCGAGGAAGCCGGTGTTGACGAAGACGATCCGCTCCCGCGCCGCGTGGATGCAGGCGGCGAGGTTGGCGCTGGTCCGTCGCTCCTCGTCCATGACGCCGATCTTGATCGTGTTTTCCGCGAGCCCGAGGATCCGCTCGACCCGGGCGAACAGTCGAACCGCCAGATCGACCTCGTCGGGCCCGTGCAGCTTGGGCTTGACGACGTAGATCGAGCCGTGGCGGCTGTTGGGGGCGCGGCCGACGCCGCTGTGGAGCGCGCACAGCGCGGTCACCAGCGCGTCGAGCACCGTCTCGGATGTCGGGCTCCCCTGCCAGCGCACGGCATCGGTGGCGATGTGATGGCCGACATTGCGGACGAGCAGCAACGACCGGCCGGAGAGGGTGACCGTTCCTCCCCTCGGCCGTTCATAGGCCCGGTCGCCGGCAAGCCTGCGCTCCTTCGCGACCCCGCCCTTGTCGACCAGCGCCGTCAGCGAGCCGTTCATCAGGCCCAGCCAGTTGCGGTAGACGAGCACCTTGTCGGCCGCGTCCACCGCGGCGACCGAATCCTCGCAGTCGATGATCGTGCTCACCGCCGCCTCGAGGAGGATGTCGGCCACCCCGGCCGGGTCGTCGCGGCCGGGACTCTTGCCGCGATCGATCACGATCTCGACGTGAAGGCCGTTGTTGCGGAGGAGGAGCGCGGCCGGGTCGTCCGGGTCGCCGCGGAAGCCGACGAACTTGTCCGGGTCGGCCAGGCCCGTCGGCCCGCCCTCCCGCTCGGCCGCCGCCTGGCCGCCCTCCACCCGATAGCCGGTGACCTTTGCATGGCTTCCCGCCGTCAGGGGGAATGCCTCGTCGAGGAACGCCTTGGCCCGCGCGATCACGGCGGCCCCGCGCCGCACGTCGTAGCCGCCGCCTTGGGCGGGGACCGGTGCGATCGCGTCGGTCCCATAGAGCGCGTCGTAGAGGCTCCCCCAGCGCGCATTGGCGGCGTTGAGCGCATAGCGGGCGTTGTTGGCGGGAACCACCAGCTGAGGCCCCGCGATCAGCGCCAGTTCGTCGTCGACGTTCGAGGTCGCGATCGTGAAGGGGGGCGGCTCCGGCTGGAGATAGCCGATTCGCTCGAGGAAGGCGCGCTCGCTCGCCGTATCGGGCTGCCGGTCGATCTCCTCCTGGAGCGTGTCGCGGACGCCGAGCAGGCGGCGATTGATCGGCTCGAACCATGCGATCAGGTCCGCGAAACCGCGCCAGAAGGGGTCGGCCTCGATCCCGGTGCCCGGGAGCGCTTCCTGCTCGACGAAGCCGCGCAGCGCGGGGTCGATCGTGAGTTCGGGCTCATCCATTGTCGCGCGGCTCCGGCGTGTCGAGGGCGGTTCGAGCGCCTTAAACCCGCCGCCGGAGCAGGAGTCCACCAGCCGATGCGATATGCTTGCGTTGCGGCCTGCTTCGGTTACGCCTGCGGCATGAGCGAGTTCGAGCGGCAGGATGCGGCATACTCAAGCCAGTCCATCGCGGCCGGACCTGGGCCCGACAGCCTGCTCGAGCGGCGTTTCGAGCTCAGCGCCAGGGGCACCACGCTGCGCGCCGAGATCCTCGCGGGCGTCACGACCTTCCTGACCATGGCCTATATCGTGCTGGTCAACCCGGCCATCCTCGGCCAGGCGGGGATGCCGGTGGCGGCGGTCGCGGCGGCGACGTGCCTCGCCGCCGGCTTCGCCTCGATCCTGATGGGGCTCAACGCCAACGTTCCGCTCGCGCTGGCGCCCGGCATGGGGCTCAACGCCTATTTCAGCTTCACCGTCGTCCAGGCGATGCATGTGCCGTGGCCGGTCGCTTTGGGCTGCGTCTTCGTCTCCGGCGTCGCATTCCTGCTCCTGACCTTCGCCGGCGTGCGCCAGCTCATCGTCGCCGCGATCCCGCCGCACCTGTTCGCCGCCGTCGCCGGCGGGATCGGCCTGTTCATCGCCCTCATCGGCCTCAAGAATGCCGGAATCGTCGCCACCAGCCCCGCGACCTCGGTGACGCTCGGCGACCTCCACGCCCCGGGAGCCGGTCTGGCCCTGTTCGGACTCCTGGTGACGGCGGCGCTCACCGCGTGGCGGGTGCGCGGCGCCATCCTGATCGGCATCGTCGCGACGAGCCTCGCCGGCTGGGCGCTCGGCGTCGTCGCCTTCAAGCCGCAGCCCTACGACCTCAGCGCAATCGCGCAGACCGCCTTCCATCTCGACCTCGCCGGCGTGTTCGGCCTGTCGGGAGGCCGCGGCCTCGGCCTGTTCGAGATCCTCTTCGTGTTCCTGTTCGTCGACCTGTTCGACAATATCGGCACCCTGGTCGGCGTCACGCGCCGCGCCGGCCTGATCGCCGGGGACGGGCGGATCCCGAAGCTCAACCGGATCCTCCTGACCGACTCCATCGCGACCATCTTCGGCAGCCTCGCCGGAACCAGCACCGTCACCTCCTATGTGGAGAGCGCCGCCGGCGTCCAGGCGGGCGGCCGCACCGGCCTCACCGCGATCGTCACCGGTTTCCTGTTCCTGGCGGCGATGTTCGCGGCCCCCTACGCCCAGCTCGTGCCCCTCGCCGCGACGGCGCCCGCGCTGATCCTCGTCGGCGCGCTGATGATGGCCCCATTGGCCGACATCGCCTGGGACGATCCCGAGATCGCCATTCCGGCCTTCCTCACCCTGGCGCTGATCCCGCTCACCTTTTCGATCGCCAACGGCCTCGCCTTCGGGATCACCGCCTACGCCCTTCTGAAGCTTGTGCGGGGGAAGATTTCACGACGCGATTGGCTGCTGCTGGCGCTTTCGACCTTGTTCGTCGCGCGCTTCGTCTGGCTGTCGGCGGGGTAAGGTAGAGGCGTGGCCTGGTGTCGGAGGCCGACACGTCGGCGCCGTCAGGGCGACGCCTTGTCGGGGCCGAGGAGGCCTCTGAACTTGCCGGCCCGGTCGAGCTCGATCGCGACGAGCAAGGTCCGATCGGGGTAGACGAGCGTGAACTCGTCGAAGCCGAACCCATCGGGGCGTCGAAAGTGGATGGCCTGCGGATCGCCGAGCGGCTGCAGGCGGCGGTGCGCGGCCGCAAAGGCTGCGCGGCCGGGCTCCCCCGTGTCCGCTGCCAGCAAAGTGTAATCGGGCTCAGGTGCGGCCCGGCCGGCGAGGAGGCGGCGCAGCATCGCCTTCGAGCCCTTGAGCGGCACGGTGCGCGGCGTGAATTTCGGGGCGGGAGATGCCGCTTCGATCGTAGCGGCGGCGGGCGATCGGCCGAGGCGGCGCAGCGCAGCGGCGAGCGCATCCGCGTCGGGCACCGCGATATCGGGCTGCACCCCGCGGCCCTCCCAGTTGGATCCGGTAACGGGGCTCTCCGCGCGACCTGTCGGAATGAGGGCCATGACATTGTGTCCGACCGCAACAGCCTGCCCCGGGTTCGCGCCGCCACCGGTCGTCTCGCCGACGAGGGTGCCGAGCTTCAGCGTCTGAATGTCGTAGGCGAGCTCCTCGCCGCCCGAAAAGGTGTGGCCGCCGATGAGAACATAAACGGGCAGGCCGGCGAAGCTGACCGGGGTCGGCTCGCTGAAGAACGCCTTGCGCGTGACGTCGGTCGTCCCCGCCTTGCGCCAGACGATACGATTGATTTCGATCCGCTTGCCAGCAGGCAGGAGATAGCTGACCAGGTAGCTCACCGCTGCCGGATCGCCGCCGTGATTGCCGCGCACGTCGAGGATCAGAGCACGACTGCCCTTCAGTCCCGCCATGGCGCGGTCGAGCGCAGGTTTGAACGCCCAGGGATTGGCGAAGCCGGCGATTTCCAGATAGGCGATCCCGCCCGCAAGCCTGCCCGCCCGGATAATTCCAGCCTCGTCCGGCGGAATCGACGCGATGCTCAGGCCCGGCCCGTCCCTTGCAACGAACACCGCGAGATGCCCGTCGTGGAGGACGCCGTGGAGGTCGTCGGTCAGCCGACGGGCGAAGGACGGCAGGTCGGTGAACCGATCGTAGGCGCCCGCGGCAGCGGCGGCGGTGATCGCGGCGGCACCCTTCTCGCCGAGGTCCGGGTAGACGTATCGGTTGCGCAACTCGGTCGCCAATTGGGTCACGATCGCTTTGCGGGCGGCCGGGTCGAGCGCGGCCGATGGGACCGACGAAGCGCTCGGCGCGGAGGTTTGCGCAATCGTCGGCGCGGCAACCGTGGCGAAGAGCAAGGAGACGAACACCGCGGTGGGCCGAAAACGCATCGATTTGTCCTCAGCGACCGGGGTTCAGACTTGTGCAACACAGTGCCGCATGCGCTATCCTGGTGCAAGAACCGCCAAGCGGACGAGGCCGACGGCCACCCTGAACGCACGGCGCCTGGGGGGATCCGCGCCGATCACCGGCCCTGGCCCCGATCGCGCTCACCTTCTCGATCGCCCAACGGCTTGGCGTTCGGCATCACCGCCCACGCCCTTCTGAAGCCGTGCGCGGGAAGATTTCGGGGAGCGACTGGCTGCTGCTGGCTCTGTCGGCCCTGTTCGTCGCGCGCTTCGCGTGGCTGTCGAAGGGGTGAGGGCTCGCCCTGGATCAGCTCTCTGTATAGCGGAGAAGGAGCCACTCGCGGCCCGCGATCAGGCGGGCGAGCTCAGCGGCCGCGCCGGGCGGCGCCCCCCGATAGAAACGGGCGAGCTCGGCCGCGAGATCGCGGGCCATGGCCTCCTCCAATGCCTCACAGCGGCGGAACCCGAGGAAGCGTGAGCCGATCCCGAACAGGGTGAGGCCGTAGGCCGACTCGAGGTGGCGGGCCAGAGCGAGGTTCTGCATCGGGTTGAGGTCCGCGCTGAAATAGCCGTTGGGGAAGGCGGCGATGGCTTCGGCGGGCGATGAGACCGGCACGAATTGGAAGATCACCTCCCCATCCTCGGCGATCCGCAAGGCCCGGTCCGGATCCCGGTTGACCGTGAGGAGGTCGTTCGAGTCCCCGGGCGTGGCCCAGTCCAGCAAGCCGGCGACGTCTCGCACGTCGACCGCCTCGGCGCGTTTGAGGAGATTGGTCAAGCGGACCGGAAATTCGGTCGGCTGCTCCTCATCGAGACCCTCGACATCGTCCAGGCCGTAATGATCCGTGCCGTGTCCAGAAGTGTAGCAGGCCTGGCCGAGGTCATCGAGCGACGCCAGGATGCATTGGTGCGGCCGCTCCCGCTGAAGGCGGGCGTGGAGATCCAGCAGGTCGGCGAAGCAGGGGATGCTGCGCGCCGTCACGCCGTCGCAAAGCAATTCATTGAAGGTGAGCGGCTTCGCCTCGGCGAACGGGATCAGCCGGACCGGCCGTGCCCGTCTGAATCCGATCATGTCAGCCGCCCCTGGCAGTGGCGGGGCCGAGAGTGATCCTTATCGCCGCCTCCGGCTCCAGTTCCACCTCGTCGCAATTGTCCCCGGGGCCCGCCCGGTCGACGACCAGGAAGTCGCTCTCCTCGAGGACCAGCAGGAAGTGGTGCCACACGCCCTTCCCGTAATGGACGCCCTGGTGGCCGTCGGCGCGGAAGAGGCGGATGGCGGTGGGGTCGAAGGGGCCGGGCGGGGCCACCGCGACGAGGTACGGGCGGTCGCTCAAGGGGACGAAGGTCTGGCTGCCGAGGGGATGGCGCTCGAACGCCTTCAGCACCCGCTCCGCGAGGGGGCGGGCGCGGAACAGGCTGACGATGGGGGTGCCGCCGCCGTCGGCGACGTCGATGTCGGCGAGGCGGTCGTAGCGGACGGCGTGGCCCTGGTTGATGGCGAGCTTCACCGCCGCGTCCGACGCTTGATCACGCTGCCGAACGGCGCGAAGGCCTCGGCGGTCAGCGGCTCCGGTGTCATTTCGCGCATGCGGCGAGCTTGGCACAGAGCGCAGTTTCATCCTAGCAGTAGCGGGTGCACCCGATCGAAACCCCCTATCCCCGCGACCTCATCGGCTACGGCCGGACGCCGCCGCATGCGCGCTGGCCGGGCGGCGCCCGCATCGCCGTGCAGCTCGTCCTGAATTACGAGGAAGGCGCCGAGGCCAACGTCCTCGACGGCGATCCGGCGTCGGAGGCCTTCCTCTCCGACATTGCCAATGCGGCCCCGGTCGAGGGCGCCCGGCACATGAGCATGGAGCAGATCTACGAATATGGATCGCGCGCCGGCGTGTGGCGGCTGCTGCGGCTGTTCGAGCGCTTTGGGGTGCCGGTGACGGTGTTCGGCGTGGCGCTGGCGATGGAGCGCAACCCGGCGGTGGTCGAGGCCTTCCTCGAGGCCGGGCACGAGATCGCCTCGCACGGCTGGCGGTGGATCAACTATCAGCACGTGCCCGAAGCCGAGGAGCGCGCCGACATGGAGCGCGCCGTCGAGGTGCACACGAGGCTGACCGGGGAGCGCCCGCTCGGCTGGTACACGGGCCGGACCAGCCCCAATACGCGCGGCATCGTCGCCGGGGAAGGCGGCTTCCTCTACGATGCCGACGACTATTCGGACGACCTGCCCTTCTGGACGGAGGTGGCGGGGCGCAGCCACCTCATCGTCCCTTATTCGCTGGAGACGAACGACATGCGCTTCGCCTCGGCGAACATGCACACCGGGGACCAGTTCTTCGGCTATCTGCGCGACGCGTTCGACATCCTCTATGCGGAAGGGGAGGAGCGGCCGAAGATGATGTCGGTCGGCCTCCACTGCCGGCTGGCGGGTCGCCCGGGCAAGCTCGCGGGGCTCGAACGCTTCCTGCGCCACGCGCTCGGCCACCAGGACGTCTGGTTCTGCCGGCGGATCGAGATCGCCCGCCACTGGCGCGCCGAGCATCCCCTATGACGCAATTGCGCCAGCTCTACGTCAACCTCGCCCAGCCGCGCCTCGGCGCCGCGGTGGTCTACGCGACCGACGATTTCTTCGCGGACAAGGCGCGCCTGATCGACCCGGCCGACCCGGTCTTCATTCCCGGCAAGTATGACGACCACGGCAAGTGGATGGACGGCTGGGAAAGCCGTCGCAAGCGGACGCCCGGCCACGATTTCTGCGTCGTCCGCCTCGGCCTTCCCGGCCTGATCGAGGGTTTCGAGATCGATACGCGCCACTTCACCGGCAATTATCCGCCCTTCGCGGAGGTCGAGGTCTGCCGGAGCGATGACGACGTGCCCGCCGACGATGCCGGCTGGACGCTGGTGACCGGGCGGCTCCCGCTGCAGGGGGACCATCGGACCTATTTCCCGATCCAGCATCGCGAGCCGGCGACCCATGTCCGGCTGCACATCTTTCCGGACGGCGGCGTCGCCCGGCTGCGGGTGTGGGGGACGGTCGCCAAAGACTGGTCGAAGGTCGGCCCGGACGAGCGGATCGACCTGCTGGCGATGGAGAATGGCGGGCGCGGCATCATCGCCAACGATGAGCATTACGGCGCCGTCGAGAACCTGACCGCGCCCGGGCGCGGGGTGAACATGGGTGACGGCTGGGAGACCAGGCGCCGGCGCGAGCCGGGCCACGATTGGGCCGTGCTCGCGTTGGGCGCTCCCGGGCTGGTCGACGAGGTCGTCGTCGACACCGCCCACTTCAAGGGCAATTATCCGGACCGCTGCTTCCTCCAGGGGGCACCGGAAGCGCGCGGATCGCCGGAGGAGATCGGCGCGCAATCGGAAGACTGGCCGGTGCTGCTGCCGGAGGTGAAGCTCGAGGCCGACACGGTCCATGTGTTCCGGGAGGGCCTCGCCGATCTCGGCGCCGTCCGCTTCGTGCGGCTGAACATCGTCCCGGACGGGGGCGTCAGCCGGCTGCGGCTGATCGGACGCGTGGCGCGATGACCGCCTTGTTCGACCATTCGCCCTGGGTCGAGGAACGGGCCGACGCGCGTCCGTCTTGCGGCGACCGCCATGCGGACCTGATGGCCGTGGTCCACGACGCGACTCCCGAGGAGCAGCTCGCGTTGATCCGCGCCCATCCCGAGCTCGCCGGCAAGGCCGCAATCGCCCTCACCGAGGCCAGCGCGGCCGAGCAGGCCAGCGCCGGGCTCGACCGGCTGAGCCGGGAGGAGTTCGAGCGGTTCCACGCGCTCAATGCCGCCTATCGCGAGAAATTCGGCTTCCCGTTCATCATTTGCGTGCGCCTGACCGACAAGGCCGGCATCCTCGCCGCGATGGAGCGCCGCCTCGCCAATGATCGCGACGCGGAGATCGCCACCGCGCTCGACGAGATCGGCAAGATCGTCCGGCTGCGGCTGGAGGCCGACGCATGAACACCTTCTCCACGCACGTCCTCGACACCATGCACGGCCGACCCGCCGCGGGGATGACGGTGATGCTGAGCGGACCGGAGGGCGAGATTGGTCGCGGCAGGACCAATGCCGACGGCCGCTGCCCCGAACTCGCGAAGACGCAGCTCGCGGCCGGCCGCTACGCGCTTCGCTTCGCCGTTGCCGAGTATTTCCGGGGCCTCCGCGTCGCGCTGCCCGACCCTCCCTTCCTGGACGAGGTGACGGTGGACTTTGGTGTGGCGGCCGGCGGCGGCCATTATCACGTTCCGCTGCTCGTCTCGCCCTTCGCCTATTCGACCTACCGGGGCAGCTGACGGATGGCCGTACACCTGGCTGAATGGCTGAACCTGGCGATACGATGGCTGCACCTCACCGTCGGGATCGCCTGGATCGGGTCGTCCTTCTATTTCGTCTGGCTCGACAACCACCTCACCAGGCCGGCCGAGGGCGACGCCTCGGGCGAGCTCTGGTCCGTCCACGGCGGCGGCTTCTACCACAACCAGAAATACCAGGTCGCGCCGGCGAAGATGCCCGCCGACCTGCACTGGTTCAAATGGGAGGCCTACTCGACCTGGCTCAGCGGCTTCTCGCTGCTCGTGCTGGTCTATTATGTCGGCGCGCAGAGCTTCCTCATCGACCCGGCCAAGGCGCCGCTGAGCCCCGCCGCGGGAATTGCGATCGGCCTCGCGGCGCTGGCGCTGGGCTGGCTGGTCTATGACGGCCTGTGCCGCTCGCCGGCCGGCGCCAACAACCTGACCCTCGGCGTGTTCTGGTTCGCCGTCTTGCTCTGGGCCGCCTACACGCTCGACCAGCTCTTCAATTCCCGAGCCGCCTATCTTCACGTCGGCGCGATCCTCGGCAGCGCGATGGTCGGGAACGTGTTCCGCGTCATCATCCCGAACCAGCGCAAGGTGGTCGCCGACCTCATCGCCGGGCGGACACCCGATCCGCGCCTCGGCGCGGCGGCCAAGCAGCGCTCGCTGCACAACAACTACATGACGCTCCCGGTGCTGTTCATCATGATCAGCAACCATTACCCGATGACCTACGGCGCCGAGCGGCCGTGGCTGGTGCTCGCTTTGCTGGGCCTCAGCGGAGTCGCGGTCCGCCACGTCTTCAACCTGCGCGGCCGCGGGCAGGCGACCGGTCTCGCGATCGCCGTGGCCGCCATTCTCGCCGTCGCCAGCGTCACCTACGTCACTTTCGAGAAAGGCGGCGGCGCCGCCGGCGCGGCGGCGGGCTCGGTCACCTACGCCGAGGTTCGGCCGCTGCTCGCCACCCATTGCGCCGGCTGCCACAGCCCGCATCCGACCAACCGGGCCTTCGCCGCGCCGCCGCTCGGCCTCGCCTTCGACAGCTACGAGCATGTCCGCGCCGCCGCGCCGCGGATCAAGGCGGTGGCGGTCGATGCGCAGGTCATGCCGCTCGGCAATCCCACGGGCATGACCGCGGCCGAGCGCCGGCAGCTCGGCGCGTGGATCGCGGCGGGGACGCCGCGATGATCCGCTTCGTCCTCGATGGCGAGGTAATCGAGGTCGCGGACGCCGCGCCGACCGATACCTTGCTCGACCATCTCCGCTACAGGCTCCGCCGGACCGGCACCAAGGAGGGCTGCGCCGAGGGCGATTGCGGCGCCTGCACGGTGGTCGTCGGCGAGCTTGACGGCGACGCGGTCAAATGGCGCGCCGTGAATGCGTGCATCCTCTTCCTGCCAATGGTCGACGGCAAGGCGGTCGCGACCGTCGAGAGCCTGTCGCGAAACGGCGCGCTCCACCCGGTCCAGCGGGCGATAGCCGACGGGCACGGGTCGCAATGCGGCTTCTGCACGCCCGGCTTCGTGATGTCCCTCTACGGCCGGAGCATCGGCGCGCTCGGGACGGAGGGCACTCCGGTCAGGGACGTCATCGCCGGCAACCTCTGCCGCTGCACCGGCTACGGGCCGATCCTGGCGGCCGGCGAGGCCAATCCCCCCCAGCCGGCCGACGATCGCGAAACCGCCGCCGTCCTCCGGTCGATCGCTCCCCTCCGGTCGGGGCCGGGATGGTTCGCTCCCAGGACCTCCGACGAGCTGGCGGCCCTGCTGCTCGAGCACCCCGACGCGCGGATCGTCGCCGGCGCCACCGACGTCGGGCTGTGGGTGACCAAGGGCCTCAGGGACCTCGGCACAACGATCTTCATCGGCGACATCGCCGACCTCCGTGGGATCGACGAGGACGGCGACGCCGTGACGATCGGTGCGGCGGTCCGTTATTCGGAGG
>Ga0213876_10001099_pt1 | contig 17320 bp, 15 predicted proteins | sample BarmaccomBMRX_R9_FD_160113 | JGI IMG/M metagenome (GOLD analysis project Ga0213876, IMG submission 160113) | Root-associated microbial communities from Barbacenia macrantha in rupestrian grasslands, the National Park of Serra do Cipo, Brazil - RX_R9 | ecosystem: Host-associated > Plants > Roots... | reverse complement strand
GCGCTTCCATGTTTTGCCTCCATCAGTTGTTTTAAATACGCCGCGTTCTTCATTGGGACCGAACAGATGCCCGATCGCTGCCACCCATACCGTATTCGGGTCTTTGGGATGAATGATGATGCGGATGATATGCCGCGCGTCTTTCAATCCCAGGTTGCGCCAGCTCCTGCCACCATCATCGCTGCGCCAGATACCGCCCAGCCCCTCGGCCACATTACCACGAAGTGTGTTCTCGCCTTCACCAACATATAATATTGTTTCATCGCTGGGCGCTACCGCCACCGAACCGATGGTACCGCCAAAATATTTATCGGTGATATTTTTCCAGTTGCTTCCGCCGTCGCTGGTCTTCCAGACGCCGCCTCCGGTAGAGCCAAAATAAAATGTGGTCTTGTTCTTATACGCGCCGGTTGCCGCACCGCTACGGCCGCCGCGGAACGGGCCTACCAAACGGTAATGGATCTTGCTGTAAAAAACAGAATCGCTGTTGAACTCATGGACCGGCGCGGAAGCCATGGCCGTTTTGTCTTTTTTCTGGGCTGTAACAGTAAGGGCAAGCAGGACGACCGCCTGCAGGAGCAGAAAGAATTTTCTCATAGTGCGTGAATTGGGGGGTTAAGTTAAGCAACTTCAGGGATATGAATGCTGGTTAACCCATAGATAGCAAGAGTTCAGTTTTGAGACTTTTTCAATCACATAACTGCAATACCCATAAAAAAACCGCAGACTGAGCTGCGGTTGATGAATAGTTTTAGCGTAACCCTATTTGATCGTATACCATTTATCTTCCAGCCCTTCATTGATCTGCACATTATGGTTCTCTACCTGCGAGTCGAGCGGGCCGAAACTCATAACGAATTTGGAAGGGAATTTAATGCCTTTGAAATCCTGGTATTCCTTTACTACGATGGTTGCTTTGGTATCTTTCTTTACGCTGCGGTCGAAAGCTTTCATCAGGCTGGCAAAGCCGGTCATGTTCAGTGCCATATCGCCGGTGGCTTCCATTTGCTTTACAAGAAAGGTCTGCGTATCGATGTAGTAGATTACAGTCTGGCCTGTTTTGAGGGTCATCTGTATTTTATAGCACTGCGTCTTGGCCGCTTTTTCCGTGCCGAGCAGCTGCGCTGTATGTCCTTTTGCTGCATAGTTGACCAGTTCGGGGAAAAAACCTTCAGTATCCAGTTCGAACTGCTGGGCGCTTACATCTTCGGGCTTCATGCGAATGATGGTGGGTTGATTGTTCCGTCCGCCCGGACCACCAAAACCGCCGCCGCGATCGAATCCGCCACCGCCGCCACCGCCGAACATCCGCATCGCCGGAACGTAAAGTGCACCTGAAGTATCGGTGATCAGGGTATAGCTATCGCCCATACCCATCAGTCCGCCGATCTGGCGGCGGAATAAATGACCTTTTTCGCGTACCAGGGTGGTGGGAATCTCGAGGTCCTGGCCCATCACACTCAGTTTGGCCGTACTGCTGATCTGCAGCTGTTTGATCGACTGTAATTTTTCACGACCGCCGACAGCGGCTTCATACTTAGCGAGCACTTCATCAACTGTCTGCGCCTGGGCTGCAACAGCTATCAGGATGAATAATAAGCTCAGCATCTTTTTCATATATGCGTATTTTCGTTTGGGTTCCAAATGTAATCCGTAAATGAGTTGCCCGGAAAGGGTTTCCAGGATTTATCACCGATTTAATTAATTAGCAGAATGGACAATCGTTCCTTTAAAATAAAGGGCAATCTCGTGGATGCCTGGAAAAAAGAGGTATATCCCGCCGAAATATCGGTAGAATATGGAATTATAGCGGCGATCAGCCGGTTGGGCTCCGCGCCAACCCCTGGTCTTTCTTTTATCATGCCCGGTTTTGTAGACAGTCATGTTCATGTGGAGAGCAGCATGCTCATCCCCAGCGAATTTGCGCGGCTGGCGGTGGTGCATGGCAGTGTAGGTACCGTCAGCGATCCGCATGAGATCGCCAATGTATGCGGAATGGCCGGCGTGGATTTCATGATCGACAACGGAAAACAGGTCCCTTTCAAATTCAATTTCGGCGCGCCCAGCTGTGTGCCTGCTACTGTATTTGAAACGGCAGGCGCCAGTCTCGACAGCGATGCCGTCGGTACTCTTCTGGAAAGAGAAGAAATAAAATACCTGAGTGAAATGATGAATTTTCCCGGGGTATTGCAGGGAGACGCAGAAGTCAGGAAAAAGATCGCTGCTGCCCATAAGCAGGGCAAGCCAGTGGATGGTCATGCCCCCGGTCTGCGCGGTGAGCAGGCAAGGCAGTACATCGAAGCGGGCATCTCAACCGATCATGAATGTTTCACCGCGGAAGAAGCGCTGGATAAACTGGAACACGGCATGCATATCCTGATCCGTGAGGGGAGTGCCGCCAAAAACTTCGAGGCGCTGATCGATCTGCTGGAAGATCATCCCAGAATGGTCATGTTCTGCAGCGATGACAAACACCCCGACAGCCTGGTATCCGGTCATATCGATCAGCTTTGTGCAAGAGCAGTGGCAAAAGGCATCGATGTATTTTCGGTGGTGCGCGCCGCCTGCGTAAACCCGGTGCTGCATTACAATCTCGATATCGGCCTGCTGCGCGAAGGCGATCCGGCAGATTTTATCGTGGTGAAAGACCTGAATACTTTTACCGTCCAATCCACTTATATCGACGGCAATCTTGTGGCAAAGAACGGAACATCCCTGATCCCATCGGTTCCTGCCACGCCGATCAACCAGTTCGATCGTGCGCCGATCAGTCCGGGCGATCTGCAGGTTACTTTGGAAAATTATCCTGCTGCCGATGGCCGGATACCCGTTATCGAAGCACTGGATGGACAGCTGATCACGAATCGGCTGAACCTCCCAGGCAGATCGGAAAATGGCCAATGGGTAACCGATACCGGCAGGGATATATTAAAAATGGTGGTGGTAAACCGTTACCGGTCTGCTCCTGTTGCCAAATGTTTTATTCGCAATTTCGGTTTCCGTGAGGGGGCGATCGCTTCTTCGGTGGCGCACGACAGTCATAATATCGTGGCAGTAGGTACAGACGATGAAAGCCTGGCCAAAGCCATCAACCTGGTCATCGATGCAAAGGGCGGCGTAAGTTGCTGCTCGGACCAGGACGCTAAAATACTCCCCCTGCCTGTTGCCGGACTGATGAGCGCCGAAGACGGTTATGAAGTGGCGAAACAATATACGGAGATCGACGCCATGGCCAAGTCGTTGGGATCCGGTCTCGCCGCGCCTTTCATGACCTTAAGCTTTATGGCTCTGCTGGTGATACCGCATCTTAAGCTCAGCGATAAAGGTTTGTTCGATGGAGATTCGTTCTCGTTTGTGATGTAGCTATTTCGTGTGGTCGATATCGCCGCTGGCCTTATTCACTGCCACCGCCACGCTATCCGTTCCTTTCGGGGCAAAATACCGGGTCTTGAATTTGACCGTTTTGCCCGGGCCGATATGCTCGTACACGGTTTCCATGCCTTCGTCCAGTTTCACGCCTGTTTTGCTGTAGAATGATAAATGCAGTTCCACGTCCTTGTACCAGCAAACGGTGGCCCTGTTGGTGATGGTGCCGATGACCACGGTCTGGCCGATGAGGTTTTTACGGTCGCGGTTACTAACGACAAGGAATTTGGCGGGATTTTTTTGCTCTTTTTCAGCCAAGGATTCTTTAACCTGTTCATAGGACTTGTTATCGAATTTGGCCTCTTTCTTATCGTTTTTGCAGGATGCAAGACCGGCGAGGAGGATAAAGGCGGGCAGTAGTTTTTTCATGAAGCGGGTTTTGGTGGAAGAAAAATAGGGATTATTCTGTGACGGTTTCGTTAATCATCATATGATTTACCGCAAAGACGCAAGGGCGCTGTGGACCGCAAGAAATTGTTTGCCCAACTGGCGTCCTCGCGCCTTTGCGGTAAAACCTTCGCCCAAAAACATAAATTTTCATTTACAACCGATAGATTTTAGTTTTGCCCAAACCGTAAGCCCCTCAACATGATAGTTAACCTGAGCAACAATCACAGCCTGGTAAGCAACTGGGTAGCCGAACTGCGGGATGTAAATGTGCAGGGCGACCGCCTCCGTTTCCGCCGCAACCTGGAACGCATTGGCGAGATTGCTGCTTATGAGATCAGCAAGGAACTGCCCTGGAAAACGGTAGAGACCCCTACCCCCCTGGGCTCGCATGAGAGTAAGATGCTGGAAGCGCAGCCGGTGCTGGCCACCATCCTGCGCGCAGGTCTTCCGCTGCACAATGGCATGCTGAACTATTTCGACAAGGCCGATAATGCTTTTATTTCCGCCTACCGCAAACACCACCGCGATGGCAGCTTCGATATCAACCTGGAATACATGAGCTGCCCGGTATTGGATGACCGGATAGTGATCGTCAGCGACCCCATGCTGGCCACCGGCGCTTCCATCGTGAAGACCATCCAGTACATGAAAACGGAAAGCAATCCCAAAAAGATCCATGTAGTGGTAGCTATTGCCTGTACCGTTGGCATTGAATTCATCCACCGCGAATGCGGGCTCGACATCAAGATATGGTGCGGGGATATCGACGATGAACTTACCGCCAAGGGTTATATCGTGCCCGGTCTCGGCGACGCGGGCGATCTTGCTTTTGGCACTAAAATGCAGTCTTAATCCCCTATTAAGTTTTCCGGAGCAACGGATTGGCGTTCCGGAACGTCTTCGTTAACAAGTCTATAATATTTTCTTACCAAGTCTGTAACATCGGCCAATTGCCTTACATTTAATATCCTGATGTTTATGCGAAAGTGGATCCTGATCGGCTGTTTATGTGTATCGCTGGCTTCTGCAACGGCGCAGGACCCTCATTTTTCACAGTTTTTCGCCTCCCCCCTCACCCTGAACCCGGCCCTGACCGGTAAATTTTTCGGTACTTACCGGGTAGCGGGCAATTACCGCAACCAGTGGCCTTCTATTAACAATGCCTATACTACGGCTACCGCTTCACTGGATTTCCATATCATGCAAGACCGGATCGCGAACAACGATACCTGGGGCGTTGGTCTGATGGGGTACAACGATGCAAGTTCGAATGGCGCAGTGAAGTTCAGTTATGGCGGTATTTCCATGGCCTATCATAAGGGACTGGATGAGGAAGGATTCAACCAACTCGGTGCCGGATTCCAGGTTACTTATGCCAATATGCTGATCAATACCAGCATGCTCACTTTCGAAGACCAGCTGACGACTGCAGGTTTTACCGGTGTAACTTCTGAAGTATTCAACGGCGCCACCCTTAAATCCAGTTATGTTGACGTGAATGCCGGTGTACTTTATAACGGCAGTACCAATGACCGCAATAATTTTTACCTCGGTGTGAGTATGTATCATCTCAACCGCCACAGGCTGGATTTCACCGGTGCGCAGTATGCGCTCTATCCCCGCACGACTTTCCATGCCGGCGGTTATTTCCCGATAGGCGTCAACAGCACGCTGCACCTGAGCGCACTCCATATGATGCAGGCCGGCGCCTCTCAGACCGTGATCGGCGGCGCCATACAATTGACCGCAAACCCCGATGCCGAAAAGCCTTCCAGTTTCTATGTGGGATCATGGGTGCGGCTCAATGATGCGATCATCCCATACCTCGGACTCGAATTCGGCGACATGCGGCTGGGCGCCACTTATGATTACAATTATTCATCACTGAAGACCGCTTCGCTCAATAAAGGCGGTATCGAGATCTCACTGATCTATACCCGCAGACCTTCTTCCGAGCGGCCTGTGAACTGTCCTAAGTTTTAATTTATTTTTTGCCGGATGGCCTGTTGCGCAGGAACCGTTCCCAGTTGCGTTCATGCGTGATCACGCCATTATGCGACTGCTCGCTGAAGATGAATATTTTTGGATGTGTCTGCAGCAGCTGTTCGTTTATCGATGCCTCATCCACCGAGATCTCCGGAACATGCAGTGAATCGCTTACGAGTTTTTCAATATTCCTGCTATTGTCGTAAGTGCCGCCATCCTTCGTGTAGATATTAATGAAGCGGTGTGCCGGATCGGCCAGCCATTGCAGGTAAGATTCATTGCCGCCATACATCGCATCGAACAGGATCACTTCAGACACCGGTGTCTTGTTGATGATACGGCTGATCACGCGATAAGCGCCGCTATGGCCAGCCAGGGAGATATCGTAGCTGCCGATCTCGAACTTCGCCGGTTTTTTCAGCACTTTATGCTGCGCCAGCTGATCCGCCACATCCCTCACCAGGCGCTGAAATACCGGCGCCTGTTCCAGCTTGCCTCCATAACTGTCCGGCGCATCTTTCGGGCCTTCCGGGAAAACAAAAATGGCGTTCCGCCCCGATGCTTCGAACTGATCGAGCAGGGCATATTGACTAACCGCAGTATCGATATTATTGCCCCAGCCATGGAACCAGAATACAAAATTGGGCTTGCCTTTTGCCGAATAATTTTCTGGTACATAGATCAGCACACTGCTGTCGCTGTAATGCGCAGCGGCATCGTAGTGTTGACCATTGTAGTCATGGCCCCCGGCCCGGGCCGTGTCGGGGAACATACCATTGGCTGTGCTGAAACGGATAATGGTCCCGTTCTGGGCGGCCGCAAACAGTACAGGAGCGAACACGGCAAGTATGCTGAAGAACAGGATAAGATTTTTACTGGGCTTGTGCATGTCTAAATGTACAACAGCTCAGGCGGATTTCTTGCCGCTTACATAAGGATTGCCTTTCAGGATAAAGCGATAAGGAAGCAGCGCATCGGCGCCTGCATAGTCTACGCCAATACGGGGCGTGGCTAGTATAGATGATTTAGTCACGGCAAAACCATCATCCGCGATGAACAGCCGATCGCTTTGCAGATCGGTGCCGGTATGACTGGTATGTATGCCCAGCGCTTTGGAAACATTGCCCGGTCCGCGGGTAAGGGTATGATCCGCTTTTTTCTTGCCGGTGCGGATCAGCATATCTTCGATACCGTATAATGGTTCCACTGCACGGACCAGCACTGCATGCGGAGTGTCTGCAATATTTGTGACAACATTGAAGAGGTGGTGGATGCCATAACAGAAATAAACATAGGCTACCCCGCCATGGTTGTACATCACTTCGGTGCGTGCCGTACGCCGGCCGTTCCAGGCATGTGAGGCTTTGTCTGCCGGTCCATTATACGCTTCCGTTTCCACGATCCTGCCTGCAGTGAATACCTGATCGAATGTTGTAACGATGACTTTGCCGATAAGCTCTCTGGCAACCGTGCAGACATTTTTACGCTCATAAAATGAAACAGGCAATTTCCGGGAACGCAGGAGCGTTATAGGCTTCATGGACCCAAAAATAGGGAATGTGCTAACTTTGCCCGGCCTAAAACACCTCATGTGCTGAAAGAAATGATCATTGCGATACAGGCTTATTTCCAGGCCCACCGGTTTATCCAGAAACACAAACTGTGGAAATGGATATTGATCCCGGGCATTATCTATACAGTTCTCTTCATCATCGGCATGTACCTGTTCGGCAAAACCTCCAGCAATTTTATCCAGTGGCTGGCCGAAGAAACCGGGTTGCGCTCCTGGCTGAATGCACTCGACAACGGCTTTCTCGGATTTTTGTTTACGCTAGGCGGATTATTGTTCTGGCTGCTGCTGATGTTGTTTTATTTCTCCCTGTTCAAATACCTTTTCCTGATCATCGGCTCGCCACTGTTCGCGTACCTGAGTGAGAAGACCGAAGCGATCATTGAAGGGAAAAATATCCCTTTCAGCTTTACCCAGCTGCTAAAAGATATCAAACGGGGCATTTTTATCGCTGTCCGTAACAGTCTCTGGCAAACCGTATACACTTTATCCATCGTTCTGCTGAGCCTGATCCCGCTTGCCGGATGGCTTACGCCGATACTTGCCTTGCTGGTAGAGTGTTACTACTATGGTTTTTCGATGCTCGATTACAGTATGGAGCGGCACCGTAAAACAGCGGCGGAAAGTATTTTTTTCATCGGCCAGCACAAGGGCCTGGCCATCGGCAACGGTCTGATCTTTTACCTAATGCACCTGCTGCCGCTGGTAGGCTGGGTTTTGGCGCCGGCATATTCAGTAGTAGCCGCAACTCTCAGCATACATCCGCTTAAATCTGCCGAAAAATAATTCCTATGCAGCCAGGCCAAGTTTACCTGATCCCTACCCTGCTGCACGAATCGGCGCCGGAAACGATACCCGCTTATATTCTCAACGCGGTGAAAGACTGCCAGGTTTTTTTTGTGGAGAATGAAAAAACGGCCCGCCGCTTCCTTAAGAGCATCTGGAAGGAAATGGTGATCGACAACTACCAGTGGTTTGCGATCCACAAGGCTGAGGAGCAGGTGCGCAAAACTTTTATCGATACGCTCCGATCGGGCAAAAACGCAGGCATTATCAGCGAAGCGGGCTGCCCCGGTGTTGCAGACCCCGGCCAATTGCTGGTAGAAGCCGCCCAATCGGCCAATATCAAAGTAAGGCCGTTGGTCGGACCCAATTCCATTTTACTGGCGCTGATGGCCAGCGGTATGAACGGACAGTGTTTCCAGTTCCACGGCTACCTGCCGATCGACGCAATAGAACGAAGGCAAAAACTGAAGGAGCTCGAATCGCAATCGCATAAACAGCAATGCACCCAGATCTTTATCGAGACACCCTACCGCAATAACCAGCTTATAAAAGATACATTGCAGGCATGCCGCGATACCACCCAGTTCTGCATTGCGGTAGATATCACCGCGCCTTCGGAAGAAATCCGCTCCCGCAGTATAAAAGAATGGAAACTCCAGGCGCCGGATATCCATAAACGACTGGCTATTTTTCTGCTCCAGGCGGGAGGAAAGTGAGTCTGGAGTTAGGAGTTAGGAGTCTGGAGTAGGGCTGCGAATTGTTCGGACTTTACTCAAGTACACATTCTGGGATAATACTCTAAACTTTTCTCCTACTCCAGACTCCTAACTCCAGACTCCTAACTCCAGACTTATCAAAGCCCGTACTTGTCTACCAGATAGATCAGTGCCGCCATATTCACTGCGCCCAGCAACAGCTCGCGTTTGTTCACATTCTCGAATACATCGCTGCGTGCATGGTGTACGTCGAAGTACCGTTGCTGGTCGGGGTTGAGTTCGCCGACGGCCGCGCCCAGCTGCCGTTGCAGCGGACCCACGTCTGCACCTCCGCCATCTTCAGTGAAAGATGCAGTTCCGTAAGGTGAGAGCAATGGCAGCCAGCTCCTGAATTTAGCAAGCTGTGCTGCACTCACACCAAGAGAAAAACCGCGGGGGGTGAATCCGCCGGCATCGCTTTCAAGTGCAAACAGGTGTTTCTCGTTCTTTGCTTTGGCTTCCTCTGCATATTTGATGCCGCCTCTAAGGCCATTCTCTTCGTTGGCAAACAGCACGAAACGGATAGTATGCTTCGGCCTGTAACCGATGGCTTTCAGCGCCCGCATGATCTCGATGGTATGCACCACGCCGGTACCGTCGTCGTGCGCGCCTTCGTTCACATCCCAACTATCAAGGTGCCCACCCACGGTAATATACTGATCAGGAAATTCCGTGCCCCTGAGTTCGGCCACCACATTATAGCCGACCGTATCAGGCAGAAAATGACCATTGGTGGTCATCGACATAGTGAAATGCGCTTTCTTGCTCAGCTCCCATACCTCATCCGCATCTCTCGGACCTACGGCAATGGCGGGGATCTTCGGAAATGAATCGTTGTACTGCATGGCACCCGTATGCGGATTGTTAGCAGTAGATTCGGTGAGCGACCGGATCATCACACCAAGGGCTCCATACCTGGCTGCCCGGCTTGGTCCTGAGCGCCTGTAAATACCCGTTTCGCCATAAGATTTGAACGGGCTCACATTTGCAGGATTGAACCCGGCATTATAATAAACGATCTTGCCCTTCACTTCGTCCTTTCTTCTTTCAAGCTCGTCGAAATCGGCAACAGCCAGTACTTCGGCGCTCACGGTACCGCTGCCGAGAGAGTTTCCCAACGCCAGTACATCCAGATTACGGCTGGTCTTTTTTCCATCAACCGAGATGATCACGGCTTTATCGGCTCCGCCCCTGCTCCAATGGGGTACCATGCATTGCTGCAGGAATACCTGGTCGGCCCCGTTCTTTTCCATCGCATCCTTACCCCAGCTGATGGCTTTTGCAAACTGCGGAGAGCCGGCCAGCCTGCCGCCTACCTGCTTGGTTAGCTGGTAAAGCAGATCATATGCCTTACCATTACGGAGTATTTCATCGGAAATTTTTTTGATCGTCACTGAATCGTCGCGGTACTGTGCGTTGACCAGTACGGGACATAAGAGCAGGAGAAGACTTAACTTTTTCATGACGCTAAAGTTAACCAATTGTGCTATCCTGACAAGTGGATAAGCGGCAAAGCGGGTTTGGAGAATAAATTGTTACTTGCATTGAAAGGCGGTCTGTGGTCTGGAGTCTGTGGTCTGTAGTTATTACAAACCGCAAACTACAAACCACCATAGACCACAGACCACAGACTAAAGACCACTCAAATATGCGTTTAGGCATTGTATGTTATCCAACCTTCGGCGGCAGCGGCGTATTGGCTACGGAATTGGGAAAGGCGTTGGCCGATGAGGGCCATCAGGTTCATTTTATCACTTACCAGCAGCCTGTGCGGCTGAATGTGTTCAATGCGAATATTTTTTATCATGAAGTAAGGGTGCCCACCTATCCGTTATTCGACTACCCGCCCTATGAAGTGGCCCTTGCCAGTACCATGGTGGATGTGATCATGAATTATGACCTGGACCTGCTGCATGTACACTATGCCATCCCTCACGCATCGGCAGCCTATATGGCCAAACAGATCGTGAAGCAGAAGACCGGAAGGAATGTGCCCGTGATCACCACCCTGCACGGCACAGATATCACACTGGTAGGAAGGGATAAGACCTATGAACCCGTGGTCACTTTTTCCATCAATGAGAGCGATGCCATTACTGCGGTTTCACAGAACCTGAAAGATGAGACCTATAAATCATTTGCCGTTCACAAGGATATCCAGGTGATCTACAATTTTGTGGACGTCACCCGCTTTAATAAAAAACCAATCGATGCTTTCCGTAAGGTAATAGCGCCGAACGGCGAAAAAATACTGGTACACGCTTCCAATTTCCGCAAAGTGAAACGCGTGGACGATGTGGTTAAGGTTTTCGCCGCAGTGCGGAAAGAAATGCCTGCCAAATTGCTGATGGTAGGCGACGGCCCCGAACGGCCTGCCATGGAAGAACTGGCCCGGATCCTCGGTGTGGATGAAGACACCCGTTTCCTTGGCAAGCAGGAACAGATGGAAGACATCCTCGCGGTATCCGATATGTTCCTGTTGCCGTCTGAATACGAAAGTTTCGGTCTCGCCGCTCTCGAAGCCATGGCTGCCAAAGCCGTGGTGATCAGCACGAATGCGGGCGGTCTGTCAGAGATCAATATCCAGAATGAAACAGGCTTTATGGCCCCGGTGGGTGATGTGAATGCCATGAGTAAATTCGCTATCGAATTACTGCACGACGATACCCGTCTTGCCGCGATGAAGGAAGCGGCCTACCAGCAGGCCTGCCGTTTCGATATCAGCAGGATCATACCCATTTACGAAGCGCTGTACAGCCAGTATTGCCGGAGAACGCCCTGCAAATGATCTAGCCTGCTTCGTTTATGCTGCGCAGTATGATCTGGCAGCATTCTTTGATCTCTTCTTCAGCAATGATGAGCGGCGGCGCGATACGTAACCGGTCGGGCGCAAAAATGAACCAGTCCGTGATCAGCCCGTTCTGAATGCAACGATGCACGGTCTGCTGGCAGCGCTGCACCGTATCGAATTGCAAAGACGCCCATAGCCCGTAGTGTTGAAGAGAAAGAATGGCCGGGTGATGCAGTGTGTCTGTCAGTATTTTTTCTTTGGATCGTACGCCATCGATCAGTTTTTCATCAAGCAGCACTTCAAAAGCAGCAAGCCCTGCGGCGCAGGAAACAGGATGGCCGCCGAATGTGGTGATATGTCCCAGCACCGGGTCGTGGCTTAAAGCGTTCATCCTTTTTTTATCCGCAATAAAAGCCCCGAGCGGCATACCGCCTCCGAGCGCTTTACCTAACAGCAGGATATCGGGTTCGATACCGGATTGTTCAAAAGCCCAGAGACTGCCTGTTCTTCCGAAACCCGCCTGGATCTCATCGAGGATCAGCAATGCTCCCGCAGCATCGCATTTTTCGCGGATCGTTCTCAGCCATTCGGCAGAAGGTTTGGTAATGCCGCTTTCGGCCTGAACGGTCTCGAGTATCACGCATGCGGTCTCTTCATCGATATGATCGATCGCCGCCGGATCATTATAATCTGCATGTGCTATGCCAGGCAGCAGCGGACGAAAAGCATTGCGCCAGTATTCATCACCCATCAGGCTGAGCGCGCCCTGGGTACTGCCATGATAGGCTTTATTGAATGCGAGTATTTTTGTTCTGCCCGTAACCCGTTTCGCCAGCTTCATGGCGCCTTCGGTTGCTTCCGTACCGCTGTTGGTGAAATAAACACAGTTAAGGGATGGCGGAAGATGATCGCAAAGCATTTTAGCGTAAGCCGTCTGCGGCGCTTCGATGAATTCGCCGTAAACGATCAGGTGCATATACTCGGCGGCCTGCAACTGTACCGCTTTCACCACGCGGGGATGACTGTGACCGATATTGGCTACGCTGAATCCGGAGATCAGATCCACATACTGCTTACCTGACGCATCGAACAAATGGATGCCGGATGCTTTCACCATCTCGATGCCGATCGGCGCCGCAGAGGTCTGTGCCATATGTTGCAGGAATACCTGCCGATGGGAAATTCCGCTCATCTTTTTTCTTTTCCTCGAATTATTACTCGACATTCGGAATACGAAATTCGCATATTTATGGCAACTATTCTTCCTGTGCTTGGCAAGAGTCCGCAATTCGGCGAGAATTGTTTTATCGCCCCCAATGCAACTATCGTTGGCGATGTTGTCATGGGTACCAACTGCAGCGTCTGGTTCAACGCAGTGATCCGCGGCGACGTACATTATATCAGGATGGGCAATGCCGTGAATGTACAGGATGGCGCCTGCATCCATTGCACCTATGAGAAGAACCCTACCGAGATCGGAAATAATGTTTCGATCGGTCACAATGCCATCGTGCATGGTTGTACTATTCATGACGATGTACTGATCGGCATGGGCGCCATTGTGATGGACCGTTGCGTAGTACAAAGCAATGCCATCATTGCCGCCGGAGCGGTGGTACTGGAAGGCACCATTGTGGAAGCGGGGACTATCTATGCCGGCGTTCCCGCCAAAAAAGTAAAAGATGTTTCGCAGGACCTGATACATGGCGAAATCCATCGAATCGCCAATAATTATATCAAATACGCTGAGTGGTTTAAGAAAGCTTGAGCTGCCCTCAGAAGGAAATAAGCGCCCTTAATTAAATGTCTGACTGCCGATAACGCGGGCTGTTGGTTTCGCTAAAAGTTTAAGGAGAGAAAGAGCTAAGGAGTTTGCCTCTTTGGCTCTTTTGCTCTTATCGACTCCTAGCGAAACGGCCGTTTCAATAGAAGAGGGACAGAAGGAAATAAGCGCCGTTGATCAAATGCCTGACTGCCGATAACGCGGGCCGTTGGTTTCGCTAAGAGCTTAAGGAGAGAAAGAGCTAAGGAGTTGACCTCTTTGGCTCTTTTGCTCTTATCCACTCTTAGCGAAACCTAATAAAGATTTTCTTCCATCGTATCCAGGATCGTGAGATAGCTGGCGTACCTGTCGGGCGAAATCGTGCCGGCGGACACTGCGGCCTTAACGGCACAGCCCGGTTCGTTGATGTGCATGCAGTTGTTGAACTGGCAGTCATTGATCAGTGCACGCATCTCCGGAAAATACTGGGAAAGTTCCTGCTTACTGATGTCCACCAACCCGAATTCCCTTAACCCGGGTGTATCGATCAAGCGCCCACCACCTGGCAGGTCGAACATTTCCGCGAAGGTGGTGGTATGCATGCCCTTGCCGCTCCAGCTGCTCACCTCGTTGGTGCGCAGGTTGAATTCGGGGAAGACCGCATTGATAAATGTAGACTTACCCACTCCGCTGTGCCCGCTCAGCAGGCTGGTCTTATCATGCAGCAGCGCCCGTACCGCTTCCACGCCTCTGCCTTCCTGCACGCTTGCCAGCAGAACCTGGTAGCCGATCGCTTCGTAAATATCTTTCCATTCTTCAAACCGGTCCATTTCTTTTTTGCGGTAGATATCCGCTTTGTTGAACACGATCACGGCCGGAATATGGTAAGACTCACAGGAAACCAGGAATCGATCGATAAAACCCTGCGAGGTCTTCGGTTCTTTAAGCGTGGCGAACAGGATGCTCTGGTCCAGGTTGGATGCGATGATATGGTGCAGCCGCTTATTATGCGGCGATACCCGGGCCACATAATTACGGCGATCGTAAATTTCATGAATGATGGCCGAAGCTTCCTGCACGTCTTCCAGTTCCAGCTCCACTTCATCGCCCACCGCCAGCGGATTGGTAGAGGTGATCCCGTCGATCTTGAAAACGCCCTTGATCCTCGCATTATACATTCGTCCATCTTCCGCTTTCGCCATGTACCAGCTTCCGGTTGATTTATAGATCAGGGCTTTCATAAGACGAAGATAGGGGGCTGGCGCGTAGTCTGGAGTTTGGAGTCTGGAGTTGTTGGAACGTAGGTGAATCAGTCCCGGTTCCCATCTCAGTCTATGACTCATAGTAACTCCCTATTGACCATTCACGCCTCACGTCTCACGTCTCACGAACACTTATCTTTGCCGCTTATGGCAAGATTTGCGCACGATAGCGTGGTGCCCGACGGCAGCAGCCGGCAGCAGAAAAAAGAGCAGGTAGCGGAGATGTTCAACAGCATCGCATCGCGGTACGATTTCATGAACCGGTTCCTGACGGCGGGTGTTGATCTGCGCTGGCGCAGGAAGACGATCCTTCAGCTGCAGGATATCCATCCGCAGTTAGTGCTCGATGTAGCCACAGGCACGGCGGATATCGCCATTCTCACACATCAGCTATTGCATCCGCAAAAGATCACCGGTATCGATATTTCGGAAGGCATGCTGGAGCTCGGCAGGAAAAAACTGGAGAAGCTCGGCCTCTCATCGCAGATAGAATTGCAGCAGGGCGACAGCGAGCAGCTCGCATTTCCCGCCAACAGTTTCGACGCGATCACCGTTGCATTCGGCGTGCGCAATTTCCAGGACCTTGAAAAAGGGCTGCAGGAGATGCTGCGGGTATTGCGGCCCGGCGGCCGGCTGGCCATACTTGAATTTTCCCGTCCACCCAACCCGATCTTTCGGGCGCTCTGCAATTTTTATACAAATGTGATCACCCCGTTTATCGGCAGACTGTTCGCCAATAACCGTAAGGCTTACCAATACCTCAACGACAGCGTACAGGCTTTTCCCGAGGGCCCGGCATTCACAAGAATTTTAGCCGATACCGGTTTCAGCAACACGCGTTTCAGGCGGCTGAGCTTGGGGATCTGCACGATCTATACGGGAGACAAGAAGGGTTAGTCTGGAGTTAGGAGTTAGGAGTCGGGAGTGAAGTTCCAGTTATACTCCAGACTTCAGACTTCAGACTCCAGACTCCTAACTCCAGACTCCAGACTCAACCATACAGCGCCTCGCGTCTTTTTCGTATCTCCCTGAAGCACAGTAATCTGTTAAAAACCGCATCTATAACAGCCAAACGGCAAACTGGTATTATATTGCAGTACAGAAAATCAACCAGACCAAAAACCGGCCTATTGTCCCTACCCTTACCCGAGCTATCTTACAGGAACACAACTGATTGATTTAAAATTGATTAACCCCAAGCCCCACATATCGAGGAAGCAATGGCTGCTGCCAGTTATTGCTATTTTGTGCAGCCTCCGGTCTTTCGGGCAAGCGGAGATCTTTCGCCGTAACCATGACGACCTGGTGTATTATTTCGGCCTTACCCTGGGTTACAATACTTCTTACCTGCATATCAGCAAATCCACCAGGTTTGTCCAGAGCGACAGCATACTCATTGCCGAACCCCATTCCAGCGGGGGTATTGCCATGGGGCTGATGGCCACTGCCCGCCTGAGCGATCATTTCCAGGTGCGGGCCAATCCGCAGCTGATCATCGGGGGCGCTAAGTATATCGCTTTCAAACTGGGTTCGATGAAGACCGGAGAGTCGACGGTGCAGAACCAGGTACTTCCGTCCACTCTGGTCAGTTTTCCATTCCAGCTGAAGTTCAACTCGGACCGGATCGGCAATTTCAGGACCTATGTGTTGGCCGGTATAAAATATGATACGGACCTGTCGAGTAATTCATCGGCAAGGAATGTGGACGATATCATCAAGCTCAAACGCAATGATCTTGGTTTCGAGCTGGGACTTGGTTTCAACTTCTATCTTCCTTTCGTGACCATTTCGCCCGAGATCAAGATCAGTAACGGGCTGTCCAATATCCACCAACTGGATCCCAATCTCAAATACTCCAACAATCTTGACCAGATCCTTTCGAGGATGGTCTGCTTCTCCCTGCATTTCGAAGACTAATGTCCTCATCTGTCCTCTGCGTCTCCGCGGTAAAAAACTGCGATCACCAGGATTTGCATCATTCCCCGTTCTATTCATAAATTGCATTCAATGAAACAGTACCTGATCAGGAATACCTGTATCGTTAATGAGGGCCACAAGATCTACGGTGATCTGCTGATCAAAAAAGGCCGTATAGAAAAGATCGGTGGTACCATCGAAACAAAGGGAGCTACCGAGGAGATAGACGGCAGCGACCGCCTGCTGCTTCCAGGCGCTATCGACGATCAGGTACATTTCAGGGAACCCGGGCTCACCCATAAAGCGACCATCGCCACAGAAGCGAAAGCTGCGGTGGCCGGCGGGGTCACTTCTTTTATGGAAATGCCGAATACGAGTCCGCCGGCGCTGACGCATGCCCTGCTTGAGAACAAATATGAGATCGCCCGCCATGGCTCGCTGGCCAATTACTCGTTCTATATGGGCGTATCCAACAGTAACACGGACGAGGTACTGCGCACCAACGAAAGAAAAAAAGAGATCTGCGGCGTTAAGATCTTCATGGGATCCTCTACCGGCAATTTACTCGTGGACAACCCGCTGGCGCTCGACAGGATCTTCGCCGGCAGCGAATTGCTGATTGCCACGCATTGTGAAGACGAGCAACTGATCAAGGCCAATCTGCAGGCCGCAAAA
>Ga0213876_10001098_pt1 | contig 17333 bp, 18 predicted proteins | sample BarmaccomBMRX_R9_FD_160113 | JGI IMG/M metagenome (GOLD analysis project Ga0213876, IMG submission 160113) | Root-associated microbial communities from Barbacenia macrantha in rupestrian grasslands, the National Park of Serra do Cipo, Brazil - RX_R9 | ecosystem: Host-associated > Plants > Roots... | reverse complement strand
CACCATTGGTAGCAGGCCGCCTACTTCGATTGGCGATGTTCCAGCCATGTTGACAAGTCGCGAGTGGGAGGTGGCACAACTGTTCGCGAACGGGGCATCAACTCGCGATATCGCGGAGCGGTTGACGCTTAGCCGAGAAACCGTGCGCACGCATCTCGATCGCGCCACCGCCAAGCTCGGACTCCATTCGCGGGTGCAGCTGGCTATGTGGGTCGCGCAGTCCGTCTAACCGCGGTAGCCCTGGTAGGCATCGCATACAGCTCGCGCCGAATGAAGAGCTTGCGCATGCGGTAGACATACAGCAGGTGATCCAGCGAGGCCTGATGCGCAAGCATGTCATGCGCGGAACATCGCGTGGGTGGCAAGCCAAACATGCCGCCGAGACATTCGCAGTGTTCGGCGACCGCCTCTCGTAAACGCGCGAGCTCGTGCCGAGTTCCATGCCATATCGCGATGGCCATCAGCGTGGGCTCCGCCGGTTCGGGTACTGTTCGGTTGAGCGACTGTCGCCGCGAGGCGCTGTTGAGCTGAGCGGCGCAAAATAGTGATAGGCGCTAGTCATGCCCACCAGTCTGACCCGGCCCGGACACCTGTCTGTCCGCTGAGCGCGCGCTCGCGGTCCATCCTCGGGAATCTTCCAGTTGGGAGACAGTCCTGTATGCGGCTTTCCATTCGGGCAGAGATCAGGTAGTCACCGGGGCATGCCAGGAAGCGTTCAGTCCGTCGCTTTTATGTTGATGTCGTGAGATCACAGCCGGTCTGGCACGGGACCCGAGAGGAAGCAGTACAGCTGACGAAGGCGATCGCGGCCAACTGCTGTTGCGAGTTCGACCCGACTACCGGCGCGCGGGCGATCACTTGTTCGGCGCACTCGATGATCGAGGACCAGCGGCTGCTTGATGGCTTGGCCTTCGTGCGGTACATGGCCAAGCGCCTCGTCGAGCAAGAGTTCGGACCTGAGTGATCCATTATCTGCCACGCCCGCAGGTTGCGGCGTACGTACCTGCCGAGCGGCAGGTTGCGTGGGCCGCGGCGGACACCTAGCGTACGTCGCTATGCAACATGGCGACGCGCAGCCGACCGTACTTGTCGTCGATCATGACGTATGGGAGCGCAAGTACACCTCGGACACACTCGAAAACGAGGGATACGCCGTGATGGCCGCCTCCAATGGCGCCAGCGCGCTACGCCTGGCGGAACAATTCACGTGTGACGCCATTCTGCTGGACATCGCTTTGCCTGAAATGAATGGCCTCGAGCTGATGCGAGTCCTGAAAGACATGGATCGCACGAGCGCCATCCCGGTGATTGTGCTTGGCCAGTCCACCGCCGAATCAGTGGCGGTCGCTGGCTGCGTCCCGAAACCGCTCGACGGTGTGCGGATGATCTCAGAAGTCGCTCGCTGTCTGCAGGCAGTGCCGCCGACTCCGCGCCACTGACCGGCCCGTCAGGCCGGATCCAGGCGCGCCCCCGCCGAACAACAACTGAAATCCGGGTGGTTGTTCGTAGGGTGGGGACGCAATGTACGCAACCGCTCCAGAGGATCACGACAGCCTGGTGATCGTTCCAACTTACAACGAAGTTCAGAATCTGGAGTGCCTGGTGCAGGCTGTCCTGGACCAGGACACGACAACTCCGTTCACCCTTCTGATTATCGACGACAACTCTCCGGACGGGACCGGCGAGCTGGCGGACCTCCTGGCCGCGGAACGCCCCGAACGGTTGGCAGTACTCCACCGCGCACGCAAGCTTGGGCTCGGCACGGCGTATATCGCCGGCTTTCGCTATGCGCTTCAGCATGGATACACACACGTCTTCGAAATGGATGCCGACTTCTCACACGACCCGTCCACGCTACCGCTGTTGCGGTCGGCGCTCGAAGACGCGGACCTGGTTGTGGGTTCGCGCTACGTCCGCGGCGGCAGCGCGCGTGGCTGGTCAATTCCGCGGCGAGCATTGAGCCAGCTCGGCTCGTTCTATGCGGGCTCAATCCTGGGCGTACCGGTTCGCGACCTGACGGGCGGCTTCAAGGGGTATCGCGCAAATGTGCTGGCGAATATCAACCTGGGAGCGATCAAGTCGAGCGGGTACGCGTTTCAGATCGAAATGACCTACTACGCATTCGCGCATGGATTTCGTATCATGGAGCTGCCAATTTGTTTCGGCCCAAGAGCGGCTGGAAACTCCAAAATGGGGTTCAGCATCGTTCTCGAGGCGCTGCTCGCCGTCTGGCGTTTGCGCCTCACTGCGCACCCGTAGCCACGAAGCTGGCGCTCGCGGCAACAGGCGGATTCACCGAAATATCGTTGCTTCCGACGAGCAGCACGTAGAGCGTATGCGACCCGTGCGGGACATGCTCGAAGCTAACGCTCGTCGTGATCGCATGGACGATCTTCGAGTTGCATCTCGGGATCGGTGCCCCGGTTCCAACGTAGGCGGAATCGTCCGTATCCAGAAAAAACACGAGGTGGTAGTCGTCCACGTTGTGTGCCGCTCCGGCCGCGACAAGACGTGGACCCCAATAGTCGACAGTCACGCTGAGCGACTCCGCCGGCATGGCTTCACTTACCATTTCGCCAGCACGTGGGCTGACGATTGCCAATAAGACCCCTGCCGGTTTGAGGGCAGCCGTGCTAGCGGCAATAGGTGACCCGGTGTCGGTGCATGGCGCTGCCGGAGTCTGTCCGACCAGTATGACACCCGCGAGTAGCAGAAGCGCGCTGAGCGCTCCGATCATCCATCCTCCGAAACAGTCGGCAAGTCGTCGTATGTGGACAGGACGTCGACGTCGTCCAATGCGCCGGCCCCGCCACACACTCGGCAGCGGAAGCGAAGCCCCGGCCAGAATGGCACGATCCGATCGACGGGATCCAGAGGACGATACGCCAGAAATGCCGTGGGACTGCCTGCCGTACGATCGCCATTCTCACGTGCCCGCGTCGTGCCAAGCAGTCGTCCTAGTAAACGCCCACACATCAAACACCGCACATCACCACGCACCCAGTCGCGACGTTTCCGACTGCCTATCTTCGTCGAGGATGAGAATGTATCGCCAAAAGCGTCGACCACGACCATGAAGCTGTTGCCCAATCCCTCTATCAAAAGTTGGATCAGGCGACCGCGATTGGCATCGGTGCGCATTCCGTGCCGTAGGCCCCAGGGGGAGGAGGTGCAGGCGCCTGATCCGCGACCAAAGTACGTGGCGCACACCGTCCCGCTCTCGACCGTTGGTCGTTCAGCCCTGTACCGGACCTGAACGGTCATGAGCCGGGAAAATCGACGACAGCCTCTCGTTCAGGTCGCGTTCAGGCGGTCGCGCCGGGCGGTCAGGTTACGTCCTACGCGCGGGCAGTCTTCTGAGCCGGGTTATTCACGTTGACTACCGGGGAGGTGCCCGCCGTGCGTGGACCGGCGGTATTTCTGTGCAACGCCAGCAAACGGCTGGCTCATTCGCTCGAGCTCGAGGACACACTCCGAAGCATGGCTGATCTCTGCGTCCCCGAATTCGGGCAGGCCTGTGTCCTGTACTTCTTCAAAAACGACCTGACTGACGGGCAGGTCGGCATGACAAAACACGTGGATCCAGAACGAGAAGAATTGCTCACCGCTCTCGCGCAGCGCGCGTTTGCCGACAGAGATCGATGTCAGATCCTGCGCCAGGTGGCGTGCACTCGGCACCCACTAGTGCTGTCCCAGCTCGAAACCGCGCAGCTCATCGGCGATGGCCGCGCGGCCCATGTTTTACAAAACGACCTGCAGCTGAAAACCTCGATCATTGTGCCAGTCGCCGAGCGTGCGCATGTACTGGGAGTCACGATCTGCTTCGCGGATTCGGCACACTGGTACACGCATCGGCAGGTCCGAATTGTGCGGGAACTCAGCGATCGTTTCGCGCTTGCCGTCACAGCCGCGCAGATGTACCGGGCGTGCCAAGTAGCACTTGATGCGACGCAGGAAATGGTCGCGACGACGATTCACGACCTTATGTCGCCGCTGACGTACATTAAGGGCTCGGCGCAACGGCTGCGCCGGCTGGATTGGAGCAAAGCCGACGCCAGCATCGGCACCGAGATGGAGCAGCGCCTCAGCGCGATCGACGCCGCCGTCACGCGTATGGCTTCGGCTATGTCGACTCTCGTGGCGAGCACCAACCCCAACCCAACAAGCCTGGACAAGCGCCCACTCGCTGAGCCGGCCGATCTTGTGAGAATTGCTGGCGAAGTCGTCGGGCTAGAGCAGCTTATCGCGCCGGACCATGCTCTTCACCTTACGGTGGACACACCCGCACCGATGTGCGGCATGTGGGATACCAGCCAGATCCATCGCATGCTTGCGAACGTCGTCAACAACGCCGTGAAATATAGTCCGGCCGGATCCTCGGTCGAGATCCACCTCAGCGCAGAGTCGAGCCAGGACCGTCATTGGGCGGTGTTACGGGTGAAGGACCATGGCATCGGCATCCCGACCAGCGACCTTCCATTTATCTTCGAGCCATTCCGACGCGGTGGCAACGTTGGTCTGGTCGCAGGAACAGGTCTGGGATTGGCAAGTGTCTGGCAGACTGTCACAACACATGGTGGACGGCTGTGCGCCGAAAGCCAAGTGGGCGAGGGCACCGTCGTTACGATCCAACTGCCACTCGCCACGTCCATAGCAGATTGATCGCGAAGTTGCACGCCGCTGCCAGTGAAATTCCGGCAAGGTTCGCCACCAGGTAGTTGATGTCGGCGGCCTGCACCAACAGCCAGGCAGTCGCGGTCGTTACCACCAGTCCACCGAGAGACACGATATTGAATTTTATGAAGCGCGAGACGGAGCGGCTGGTTCGCTGGAAAGTCCAGCGATCGTTCCAGATGAAATTGCTGGCGATCGCCAACTCGACTGCCATGGCCGAGGCCCAGAGGAGCGGCAGGCCGAGAAGCTGGTACAGCACGAACAGCGTTGCGCTGTTTACCAGCACCCCCGATCCGCCGACCAGGAGAAAGCGGACAAACGTCAGCGTCACATAGCTACGCTACATGGCACAACCGGTTGAGAACCGAACGCGACGGCAGAGAAGCCGAACGCTACGTGGACGCGCTGGGCATGCGGTAGCCGACGCCGGGCTCCGTCAGGACGTATTGGGGCTCAGCGGGGTCCGGCTCGATACGCCGGCGGATGCGGCGCACGTACGTCCAGACGTAGTCAACCTCGTCGGCGTACTGGCCACCCCAGACCACTTGCAGAATCTGCCGGTGGGTGAGTACCTTGCCCGCGTTTCGCGCCAGGTACGCCAGCACATCATACTGTTTAGGAGTCAGCGAAACGTCGCGGCCGGCCACGCGCACACGGCGTGCCGAAAAGTCCAACTCCAGCTCTGCGCACCGGTACGTTGGCAGCGAGCTTTCCAGTACAGATCCGTTGCGACGGAGTGTGGCACGCACACGAGCCAGCAGCTCGTCGACGCCAAACGGCTTGGTCAAATAGTCATCCGCACCAAGGTCCAGCGCGCGCACCTTATCCTGTTCGCGCGCTCGTCCCGACAACATGATGACCGGAATCTGCGATTCTTGGCGCAGCGCTTGCAGGACCTGTGTGCCGTCTGGTCCGGGCATACCGATGTCCAGTAGGACCAGATCCAGCGGGTGTTCCGAGGCGAGCTTGAGAGCCTCCAGGCCGTCTGCCGCCAGTACGACGTCATAGCCCCGTACCTTCAGGTTGCTGGCCACGTACTTGCGCATCGGCGCTTCGTCGTCTGCAACAAGAATAGTCGTCCGCATTCATTCAGCCTTTCTCGGTGGTCATCGCCATCGGCAAAGTGAACGCCATTACCGCTCCGCCGCCAGGTCGCTGTTCCGTCCAGATGCGCCCACGCTGTGAACGAATAATGCTGCGACAGATGGCCAGGCCCAGTCCCGTTCCCGGTTTGGCGGGGTAGGCACCGGTTGGCTCGCGGAAAAACGGCTCGAAAATGCGCTCGGCGTGTTCGGGTGGAACGCCGAGTCCCCGATCCTCGATCCTGAAGACCACAAACCTTCCGTCGATATGCGCCTCGATTGTGATCGGCTCTGATTGCGGCGAATACTTCGCGGCGTTGTCGAGGAGGTTCGCGACGACTCGCTCCACCTGCGATGCATCCGCGAGGACGGCCGGAAGCTCGGGCGCCACATGCAACTCGAGGCGCCGGTCGGGGAATGACGTCCGGACCCGATCGATGCCGGCGGCCACGAGTGACACTGGCGCAACCGGGCGACGCTGTGCCGGATCGAGTCCGCCCGAATCTATGCGTGACAGGTCGAGCAGGATATCCACGAGGGATGCGAGTCGGTCGGCCTCATGCTCGATTTCAGCCAGAAAGTCATCACGGGTTGTCGCGTCCCATGCGGCGTCGTTTGTTCGCAAGGTGCTCACAAAACCTTTGATGTGGCTGAGTGGAGTGCGGAGCTCGTGTGACGTCGCGGCGACGAAGTCTTCACGCGCCTGGTTGGCGCGTTCGGCGATCTGGCGCCACCGGACGTATTCCAACCAGGCGGCGCACCGTCGTGCCACCCTATCCGCCACCGACTGATCGGATTGGGAATACGTCAGACCGCCGCGACCAGTGCCGACGGAAAGGACTCCGAGCGTTTGTCCGTGAATACGCATCGGAACAAGGAGCACACGCTGCACTCCGAGCATGCGTAGCGCCTCTACGTGGCGCCGACCCAGCACCCCGGTCCTGGTGGAGTCCATCTCGATGTTCTCGACCAGAACAGGCAAGCCTCGATCCAATAAGCCTAGCGGTTTTCTGGGTGACGTGATGCCATCCGGGAGTAACTGGTGCAACAACTGCTCCTTTTGCGGGTCCGCGTGCGCGGTCGCCATCTGCCGCAAGCGGCCATGCTCATCGATGGTTTGAACGCAGGACCACTCGCCCAGCCGCTGGAGAAGCAAGCGCGCGACCAACCCCAGACTCTTGGAGCCACGCTCGGCATCGCCGGCGCTGTCGAGTGTCGAGCTTATTGCTGCCATCATGCGGTCCTGGCGCACGATGTCGTATGCGCCAAGCTCCGCTCGCATGCGCACCTGTCGCTCGCTATCGAAGACTCCAGCTCGATAGAGGGCCACGCCGGCCGCCTCGGTCAATGCGCGCATCGACGCACGTTGGACGGAGGTCAGCCACTGTCGTTCAAAGCTCCAGCCGACCGCACCGAGTATGACGCCATCGATTTGCAGAGGTAGCGCGGCCCACGCGCAGGCGTTGCCGGACGCTTCAATGCCAGGGTAGGCGTCCGCCAGGACGTTCGGATCGGTGAGCCACAGCTCCTTACGCGAGCGCACGACATCGCAGAGTGGAAAACGCTGGCTAAGGGCAAGCGTACCGGTGCGCGTCGCACTGGCGGGGTCGTCACCAACGGCATGGATGACGCGTAGTTCAGTCCGTTCTGTGTTGAGCAGGACCAGTGCCCCGCTATTGGCCGCGGCGGCCGCGCAACCTCCTTCTACCACGACCTTCGCGACTTGTTCCGAGGTAATGGCTCGATCGAGTCGGGCAAATACCCCCTCCAACCGCGCTACTCCATCCGTCGCGTGAGCGACCTCTGGGCTCATTCGATGTGCTGTAAGTTGTGTGCGCATATCACTGCCCTTCCCCCTTCGATACATTCCCGTCAAGGGGGTCGCTGTGAAGCGTGGCGACCGGGTCCACAATCGTCAATCTGCCGTTCGGCCCAAACCCCTCGGCCAGACGGCGGCCGGTTCAGGTGGTGTTCAGGCCCGATTGTGTCCCAGCCGGGTGGCGTCGGAGCACCGCCGCGGAACCTATCCGTCGTGAATCGACCTCTCGTCGGTGCTCTCTTGCTGTGTCTGGCAGTCGGAGCGTCCGCCGCGAGCCTGGTGCTCGCTCACGATGCACCAGCGGATGCGGGCGCCGTTGTCACAGTGAGGTCGCTGGAGTCCGCGTTGAACGCTCACGACTCCGAATCAGTCGTCGGATTGTTCGCAAGCACTGCGAACGTCCAGAACCAGCATCCGCCACAAACACATGAACAGATTCAGGGTTGGATCGACGAGCTGATACGCCAGGACATCCATCTTGCAGCGAGAGGCAAGCCAAGCGAATCGGGGACAGAGGTCACCTGGCGCATCTGGCTGGACCTGCAAATGTATCGTGCGCTAGGTCTGGCATTCGTCCCCGCAACGTTGCGGGCGCAGGTGGTCAATCGCGGGATAACATTCCTGTCAATTCGACCGGATCCAGATTGGACGTCGCTGCTCTCCGACTCGGCCATCACCTGACGTGCCATCTGGCTATCGGATCAACCGCCGAATAGCGGGTACGGTGATCGTCGCGCTTTGCCTGATTGCCGCATGCGCACCTGCGTCACCAGTGCCGGCGACCGCACCCGCGCCGACGGCACGTCCCTCCCCGTCGCCGATCCCAACCCCCACCGCGCTTCCGTACGGCACAGGTCCCTTGCGTGCCGATGGCGGCACGCTCTTCGACGCCGGCGGGCAACCAGTGCGCTTGACAGGCGTGAACTGGTCTGGCATGGAAACCTCGAACTACGCTCCGATCGGACTCGATTCGCGCACGCTGGACGATATGCTGGACGAAATTGTCTCGACGGGCTTCAACACGATACGGCTGCCATTCAGCAATCAGATGCTGACCGCCGCGACGCCGCGTGGTATCAACTTCGATCTGAATCCAACCCTCAAGGGTCTCAGCGCACTCCAGCTCATGGACCGGCTGATCCGCGACGCAGGCCAGCGCGGCCTGCGCGTCGTGCTCGATCGGCACCGGCCGACGGATGACGCCCAGTCGGAGCTCTGGTACAGCCCTCAGATCTCTGAGGCGCGGTGGATCGAGGATTGGGTGATGTTGGCCACCCATTATCGGGACGAGCCGACCGTCGTAGGGGCGGATCTGACCAACGAACCGCACGGGTCCGCCACCTGGGGCGATGACAATCCGCAAACTGACTGGCGTCTCGCGGCGGAGCGCGCAGGCAACGCCATTCTTGCGGCGAATCCCAACTGGCTGATCATTGTTGAAGGCATTCAAAACGTCGGTAGCGACACGTACTGGTGGGGCGGCAACCTGAGCGCTTCCGCGGCTGCTCCAGTTCGATTGTCCAACCCGGGCCGCCTTGTGTACTCCGCCCATGACTATGGTCCCCAGGAGTCCGGCCAAACCTGGCTGCGGCCGCCTGAATTTCCGTCCAACCTGCCGAGTGTGTGGCGCGCGCACTGGGCGTTCTTGCAGCAAGACGGGATCGCGCCCGTGCTGGTAGGTGAGTTCGGTGGTCGATCGATAGGCGACGATGCCGAGGGCGTATGGCAGCGCACCTTGATCGACTTTCTGGCCCAGGGAGCATTCAGCTACACTTACTGGGTCTGGAACCCGGATGGCTGGGTCGGGGGATTACTGACGGACGGTCGGGGGACGGTCGATCAGGCGAAATTGAACCTGTTAGGGCCCTCGCAGTCGGCATTGCTCAGCAGGCCGGCTCCCCAACCGTCACCATCATCCACGGCGTACGGGTTCCATTCGGCTAACTGACGCGTAGAAAAAGGGGTCCGTGTGGATCGTGCGCGTAGGCTGAGTGTGGATCAAGTCGCGTATGCCGCCGCACGAAGTTCTGCAGATTCATCTCTTCGAACCGCTGCACATCCAATTGGGAGCTCGACCTCCGCTCGATGTGAATTATCCGCGTCGCAAAGCCAAGGCACTCTTCGTTTACCTGTATCTCAACCGCGGCCGCTGGATATCGAAGTACCAACTGCTGGCGGATCTGTGGCCGGAGTCCGAGCACGCCGATCCCGGCCGGGTCAAGCACACGATCCAGATCCTGAGGTCCGCGTTGGAAGGACAACGTCCGATCGACGGGTGGCAGGTCATCCTGGAAAAAGGCGGATCGTACGCGTTCAACGCGAGTTTGGACTGGACCAGCGACGTGGAACAATTCGAGGATACGCTGCGTCTCGCCCGTGCCACCCGGGACCTCGGCGACAAAAGTGCTGCGCGCGAATACTTTCGCGCGGCCATTGCTATCAGGCGCGGTGCGTTCCTCTCGGAGTTCCGCTACGACGACTGGGCCGCCGTGGAAATCGCACGGCAGCACGAGTTGTTCATGCAGGCACTGGAAGAAGCGGCTCGGCTGGAGATCAGCGCGGGTAAGTACACGAACGCGATCGAGCTCTCGCGCTCGGCGATTCGCGAGGACTCGCTGCACGAAAGTAGCTACGTCGAGCTCATGCGCGCACTGTGGCTGGATGGCCGGCGCACCGACGCCCTGCGTGAGTACCACCGCCTCCGCGACATCCTTGCCAAACGCCTCGACGTCGAGCCGCAAACCCAGACCACGCAACTGTATGAGGCTATTCGCCGCGACTCGGCCGTCGCCGTGTAAGCTGACGGCGGCGAAACAATGGCCTGGGTTTCGCGCGATGCGGGCAACCTCGTCGGGCGTGATGCGGACTTGGCTCAGTTGCGGACGCTGCACGCCGGTGCACGCCTGCTCACGGTGCTCGGACCACCTGGTGTGGGCAAGACTCGCCTGGGCATGCACCTCGCGGCGACGGTCGGCAGGGATTACCCCGATGGCGTGTGGTTTGCTGATGTTGCCGCGATTGCGGACCCGACAATGCTGCCACACGTCCTTTGCCGGCTCACGGAGGCGCGCCAGGAGCCAGGCCGGACCGCGCTGGACGCGTTGGTCGACCATCTTCGAACTCGCAGCGCGCTGTTAATTCTCGACGGCTGCGAACGTGCGCTCGAAGTGTGCACTGCCCTCGCGCGAACCCTGTGCGACAGTTGCCCGCACTTGCACGTGATCGCAATCAGTCGTGAACCGATGAATACCAGCGGCGATACGATCTGGCGCACACCACCACTCGCCGTGCCCACACTCACAGCCGCCCGCGATGAAGTAGCCACTACCGACTCGGTGCAGCTGATGGTGGCGCGCGCGCGGCAACACGATGCGCGGTTCTCCATCACCCGCGCCAATTGGGCGCCCATCGCGGAGATGTGTCGTCGTCTGGGCGGATTGCCTCTCGCGGTCGAACTGGTCGCGCCACATATTTCCTCGCGATCGACGCCAGTCCTGCCAATTGCGGAGCTGCGCGAGCACACGAACCGCGAGCAGATCCTGCGAACCACGCTTCGCTGGGCGACCGCAAACGAGCAGTTGCCACACTTGGCCCGACTCTTGTTGTGTCGTCTATCTGTTTTCGCCGGTACATTCGATGCCGATTCGGCGAAGACGATCTGTAGCGACCGAAAGTTGCCCCGGCGGACCATCGAGTCGAATCTCGATCGGCTTGCGAACGCATCACTTCTGGTGCGCGAGGCAACCGCGGACGCGAAGCGCTATCGAATGCTGGACAGTGTCCGGGAGTTCGCGCTCGAACAACTGTCAGACTCCGGCGAGGAGGACGCGTTCAGGAACAACCTCCTCGAGTACATGGTCGGACTCGCGGAGCGAGTGGTGCCGGAGGCGGTTGACCCGGCGCACGCTACGGTGCTTGAACGCGAGATCGACAACATCCGCGCAGCTTTGAGCTGGGCGCTGCGTCGCGGTGAGGACCTCTCCGCCTTGCGATTGGCGCTCGCCGCCTGCTCATTGTGGTACTTCCGCGGGTATTACGCAGAAGGCTCCGAGTGGCTGGAGCGCGCGTTGCAGCAGGCGGCAGACGCTCCGCCTCCCATACGTGCGCGCGCGGCGGCATGGCTTGGGCAGCTCCTTCAGTTTCGCGGAGAATACGCCGCTGCCGAGCGGTGGTTGACCCTGGCCGCCGAGCTCCACCAGGTGAGCGGCGATGCTGTGGGCTCCGCTTTTGCAACCGGCATGCTTGGCCAGCTCTTGCTGATGAGAGGTGAGCTCGAACGAGCTCGGGAATTCGCCAGTCAAGCAGCCGAACGACTCGAAAGCCTGGGCCATCCCATGCACGTCGCCAGCCGCCTTCAACTGGCGATTGTCTCGGTGGAGGTGGGTGATCTCACTGCTGCGCGAGCGATCATCCAGCAGTGCGCAGCGCAACGACCCGACCCGAGCGGAATGCTTGGCGCGTGGTTGCGCTTCCTCGAGGGGCGCGTCGGGGCCGCGGCGCGCAATCTAGTCATCGCGCGCCAGTGTTTTACGCAAGCGTTAGGGGCCAGTCGTGCGCTCCGCGAACAGACGGCCATCGTCGCGGCCCTGGTCGAGTTAGGCTATGTGGACCTGGGACAACATGAACCCAACCAGGCCCAGGCGGCGTTTCTGGAAGCGGTCGACCTGGCACGCCAGTCGAGCGACCGGATGCAGTGCGCTCGCGCGGTTGAGGGCCTTGCCGGTACGGTGGCGGACGATCGTCCATTCCTTGCCATTCGTCTCATAAGCGCCGCGGATCGGTTGCGCACGCTGCTGGGCGCAACCGCGTGGCCACGCGATCGCGGCCGGGCGCAGAGCTGGCTTGCGGCTGCACAGGCCCAGCTTTCGCAGCGTGAGTATGTGGCCGCCTGGGAACTCGGCCAATCCGACGGCATCGACGAAGCAGTCTCTCTCGTGTGGCAGTTTCCACCGGATGCCCAATCCTCTACGCCCCAAGCTCCCGCCTTTACGGTGCGCGAGCGCCAGATCGTCAGGCTGTTGGCGCGTGCTGCGACGAATGAACAGATCGCCCGACAGTTAGGAATCCGCCCGTCCACAGCGCGCACACACGTCGAGCATGTCATGGCCAAGCTGGGTCTTCACAAACGGACGGAGGTCGTGCTGTGGGCGAGCCAGCACGTCGCCAGCGATGAAATCAGCCTGGCGCGGGCGTAGCAGCCGTCGGCTGACGCATGCGAATCCGGTAGATGCCCTGCGCATCGGAGTAGTAGAGCGCGCCGTCAGGTCCGGTGGCGACATCGGAGCTGCAGCCTTGCTTCACGACCTCCTCAAAGCCGATCCGGTCGAAGGTTTGGGACGCGACATGTACGCGACGCAGCTGCTGCAGGTTCGCATTGCAGTAGAACCAGTCATTGGTCCAGTCGGGCAGTTGGTTGCCCAGATAGAACGTCGACCCAGTCAACCGGACCGGCGGCTTGATCACCGCCAGCGGCTGTAACGTGCCATAGTCTCCGCCGCGCACGATCATCTGTAACGCGTCGTGGTCCCCACTACTTTCTGCCGCGAGCAACTGATGCCCGAGTGGGTGAAACGCGAGGCTGGCGACATGATGGAGACCATACGCCCAAATCGCTGGCTGCTTCCCCTGCTGACCAACGAAGGGATTATCATCCGGTACGGTTCCATCTGCATTGATGCGGAGAATCGTGCCTGACAGTGTCATGAGGTCTGGCGCCTTGCCAGTCGGACGGTCGTCGGCCACCGATACGTACAGTTTGCCATCCGGCCCAAACTGGATCGCGCCTGCGCCTGGCAGGTCCTGCAGGATCGGCTTCAAATCGGTCCCTTTGCTGTCAACGTCGGTGAGACGTACGATCTCGGAGGGCCCACTTGGAGCGGCGTAATAGGCATACACGAAGTGGTTGCGCTGAAAATCCGGATCCAGCGTAAGCCCGAACAAGCCCGAGTCTGGCTGACTGGCAACCAGGAGCTGATAGAACGGATCTGGCAGCAACGCTCCGTCCTGCACGACGCGAATCGTGCCGGTCCGCTGCTCTGCATAAAACAGGCGCCCGTCCGGCGCGAACGACATCGCGGCCGGCATCGCCGCTCCGCTGACAAACGGTTCGGCAATGGCGCTGGCCGGCAGCTTGTCCGGTGGCAGTGCGCCTTGCGGCAACGGCGTCGGACTGGGTACCAGTGTGGGCGTCGCAGATGGAGTGGAACTCGCCGCCGGCATCGTGCTCGTGCGACTCATGACCATTCCAACCGGCTGAGACGCCAATGCGACCGTCCGCATGACCTGAACAGTATCGGCGCTGATCACATCCAGCGCGTTCGTCGCCGCATCGCTTACAAACAGCACGGTCCCGTCCGGGTTCAGCGCGATTCCGGCCGGTTTGCTACCGACCGGCACCTGCGCCCGCACGCTTGTGGCGTCCGGTGTAACGAGCCATACGGCGCCGGTATCGTCACCACCAACGACGTACAACGTGCCATCGTTTCCGATCGTTCCGGCCGAGGGCGGTGCGCCCAGGTCCAGGCGGTTTGCAATTCGCGATGTCGCGGTGTCGATTGACACCACCTGGTTCAGCGTGCCAACGAGTACGTAGACACGTTGTCTCGCGGGATCAGGCAGCAGAAGCGTGGGTCCGCCACCGATGTCCAGTGCGTTTAGCACTGCGCCAGAACCTCCGTCTAGTGCCCACACGGTGCCGGTGCCAGCATCCGCTGCATAGAGGACGTCGCCGCTCGGACCAGCTCCTACTGCGAGGCTGGTGATTCGGTGAGGCAGGCTGACATCGGACGTCTGTTGCCCCAATGGAATGCGGCCGAACTCTTTGCCAGCACTGGAAGCAAACACCACCGTGCCGCCAACTGCCACATATGCTCGCGATGCATCGGTTGAAAACGCAACCGCCAGCGGGCTCTCACCCTCGCGGAACTGGATGTCCTCGCGCCTGGCGCCACTGGGTACATCAAGGAGCGCCACTGAACCACCACGCCCCTGAGGTTTGAACACCCATGCCGTGCGCCCGTCCGGCGCCAACGTCATGCTGCCGGCTGGTTCGCTCAAGTCGACCGTACGTACTACGCGAGCCGTAACGGGATCGATCTCGGCGATACGGTTGTCTTTGGCCATACTGACCGCCACCAGCGGCACCAGTGTCTGCGCGGACGGACTGGGGCTGGCAGCAACACGACTGGGCTTCGGCGGCACGGACGGCGAACCGCTGACACCTCCGGTCAGAGTAGAACCACCGGCTGGTCTAGGAAGTGGTTGGTCGGTGCTCTCCGGTTGGACCGTCGTTTCGAGAGTTCCTGGGTCAACACTTCGTGCGTCAACACCTCGTGGGTCAAAGTCCGGAGGATCGCTATTGGTTACGGCAGTAACTGCGATGGGTGCGGTAGTAACGGTAGGTTGCATCGGATTTGATAGGTGGGGCTCGCAACCACCTTGCGCAAGCGCCACAGCGCCCAGCACCACCGCAACCGCCGCCGCCGCGCGAGTCCAGTGCATCTGACGAACAGTCTGGCGGACCGACCTGACCGAATCTGTTGTGGGTTACTGCTCCCGCCTGAACGGCACCTGGCAATGTCACGGCGTCTGGGGCGCGTTCAAGGCGAATGCGGCAAGTGTCAGCGGCGCGTCGATTGACCTGGCGTACGGTCGCCGCATTCGTGTTCACGGAGGTTTGAGAAGTCCATGATGTCTTTCCGCGCACCGTTCGTTGTCGCCTGCCTGACCGTGGCTTCATTTGCCGCGCCAGCCACCCATGCGCAGCAAATGAGTCCCGACTTCAACAGGCAGGTACAGACGACGTTGCCGTCAAATGAGCAGCTCCTGGGACAAATCCAGGACGCACTGCCCACGGAGGATCTTTCAACTGTTGTCGACCAGACCAATGGGTCCGTCAGCACCGCGCAAGACCTCGTCGACCAATTGCAATCAGCGCTGAGCCTTGCTCCTGACGACATCACGCGATCGCGCATCGAAGGTGTGTTGAGCCACACGCACGCCGCACTGGATTCATTGGAAGCGGCGCAGAGCGAATCCTCGCTGGACTCCGCTCGCGGCCGGCTGGACCAGGCGCGGGGCGAGGCGCAAGAAGCCCTCAGCGAACTGCGACCGTTCGTGCTGGGGTTGGTTGCCACCGGGGACATCACTGGAAAGTAGCCGGATGAAGGCGGTCATCCTTTCAGGTTTCGCGGCCGCGGTCGTGCAACTCGCCGCCTATGCGCCGGTCGAGGCTGCACCAAACCAGTGGAACGGAAGTGTGTCCGGCGCGGGCGCAGGCGTATACGCCGCGCCCGGCGGCGCGCAGATATCCAGCCTGGACGCGGGCTCTCAAGTGGTCGTGTCCAACTGGGTGTACGGTCCCGCATTGACCTCCGACAACTACACGTGGGCGGACCTCGGCGACGGTCGTTTCGTCCACTCTGCTGCGTTGCGGCACGCACCGCTTCCCGAGTCACCGCCGGCTCCGCCGCAGATCGTGTCGAGTGGGCACTGGGCGGACGCGAATCTAACGCAGCAAATTCTGACGCTGTATGACGGCGCCGTTGCTGTGCATATGTCGTTGATGAATTCTGGTAGACCAGGACCGGACACCGAGACGCACCTCGGCATCTGGCCAATCAAACGCCGCGTTGCTGACGAAACGATGCGCGGCGACGGTTACGATATCGCGGGCGTTCTGTTTACCCAGTATTTTACGGATGATGCGGAGGCAATTCATCTGAATTACTGGCTCTCGGATGATGAACGGGGTATGCCTCGAAGCCACGGCTGTCTCGGTTTGCCGTACGCCGACGCCGCCCTGGCGTGGCGGTTCCTCGACGTTGGCTCGCTGGTCTACGTGCACCCGTAAACCCGCCATCAGCGGCGAGAGCCCTGCTAATCGGCGGCTTACCTGGTTCCGTCTTCCAAACGTACGGTGAGTTCGCGCGAACCATATTCAGCTCAAAGGAGTGAGCACACGTATGGCCAAAAACGCCACGATTGACGATATCCGCAGCGCCGACACCGATGACGAGGCTCCTGACGACGAGGAACGCCGGTTTATCAAAGCACTCATTGCGGGCCGCATGTTGCGTCGGCGTCGCGTACGACGCGCCATCCTGCTCCACCTGATGCGCGAGCGGTACGGTGGCGAGGACGAAGACGACGACGAGGAGGACTATGACACCGAGCGGCGGCTAGTCAGGGCGATCGTGGCCGGACGAATGCTCCGGCGCCGTCGTGTACTCCGCGCGATCCTGCTCCACCTGATGCGCGAGCGGTACGGTGAGGAGGATGAGGACGAAGGCGACGAGGATGACGAGGACGACGAAGACGGTGACCGCGAAATCATGCGCTGGCTGCTCGGAGAGCGTATGCGGCGCCGCCGTCGCGCCAGGCGAATCACCGCGGCCAGCCTGCTGAGGAACAGCGCCTGACTGAGAATCACTGCAAAGATTGGGCTACAAGGAAGGGCCGCGTACTCCGCGGTCCTTTCGCTATGGCCCAACAACGGTCAGGGTCGCAGCCATCCCCTGCTGCTCATGCCCTGGGATGGGGCAGACCAACCGATACTCGCCTGGTGCGAGCACCATCTGCAGCGTGCGCGACTCGCCCGCACCGAAATCGTCGGTACTGACGTCGAGTCCTTGTCCCTCAATTCGAAACGCGTGTGCAGTCTCACCCGTGTCTTCAGCAAGGAATCGAATCGTCCCGGCCGGAACTTTGGTGCGCGACGGTTGCAGCTTCCATTCGCTCAACGAGACGTTCACATCGCG